>Ga0157372_10000129_pt1 | contig 82491 bp, 84 predicted proteins | sample C55metaG_FD_115307 | JGI IMG/M metagenome (GOLD analysis project Ga0157372, IMG submission 115307) | Corn rhizosphere microbial communities from Kellogg Biological Station, Michigan, USA - C5-5 metaG | ecosystem: Host-associated > Plants > Roots > Rhizosphere > Soil | place: USA: Michigan... | reverse complement strand
TGACGACGATGCGGTACGTCATGCAGTCGTCGGCCATCTCGAGCGCGTTCTTGTAGCGCATGTCGACCTCGTGCTGGGAGGGGCCGACCTCGTGGTGGGTGTACTCGACGTGGATGCCGAGCTTCTCCAGCGCCAGCACCGTCTCCCGCCGCAGGTCCGAGCCGGCGTCGAGCGTGGTCAGGTCGAAGTAGCCGCCCTCGTCGAGGACCTCGGGGACGCCGCCCGCCGGCTTCGCGGAGCGGAAGTAGAAGTACTCCAGCTCGGGGCCGATGTTGTAGGCGTCGAAGCCCATCTCCTCGGCCCGTTTCAGCGCCCGCTGCATGATCCAGCGCGGGTCGCCCTCATACGGCCCCCCGCCGGGCACGCGGATGTCGCAGAACATTCGGGCGACCGCGTCCTCCTCCGGTCGCCAGGGGATCAGGGCGAAGGTGGTGGGGTCGGGCACGGCGAGCATGTCGGACTCCTCGATCGGGTTGAAGCCGGTGATCGAGGAGCCGTCGAAGCCCATTCCCCCTTCGAAGGCGTCGTCCAACTCGGAGGCGTTGACCGAGAAGCTCTTCAGCTGGCCGAGGACGTCGGTGAACCAGAGGCGGATGAAGCGGACGTCGTGCTCCTTGACGAGCTCGATGACGTCAGCGGCGCTGCGGGGTTGCTCTGCCATGCCTCATTGCCTCCTTGGCTGTTGCGAAGGGCGCAACGGTAGCCAAATGAACCGAAACGGTGCTGAGAGCCGTATTAGCGGGTAAGGAAAAGAGTCCCGATGCGGCTTGAAAGCGTCCGGACAACCCGGTATAACTTACGTCAAGTAAGTAAGCGGCTAAAAGTAAAGTAAAGGCCACGTAACGGCTCTGTTAAGCGAAAGTGCCGCCCGATTCAGAGCCAGAAGCGAGAAGCGAAGTGACCGTAAAAACCGCAGTGAGCAGATTTCAAATCCACGACGAGCTGACGGCGCCTGACGAGAGCGCTCCTCTCATCAAGACCATTCAGGCCGCCGGCGGCGCGGTGACGAAGTTCGTCGGCGTGCTGGCCGGAGCGCCGGCTGTCCTACGCGCGTACACGCGGATGCGCTCCGAGCTGCGCGGCGGAGTTCTGCCGCAGGCGACGAGGGAGCGGATCGCGCTGGCTGTCGCCGAGCACCGTGAAGACAACTACAGCATCGCCCAGCACGCCAAATCGGCCCGCCGGGCAGGTCTCGGCCTCGACGAGGTCTCCAAAGCCCGCAGCTTCACCTCGGGCGATCCCAAGGAGGCGGCTCTGCTCGCCTACCTGAAGGAGGCGCTCGACGCCGAAGGCCCCCCGCCCCTGCACCTCCACGAGGAGGCGCGTGAGATCGGTTGGACCGACGAGGAGATCCTCGAGGCGGTCGGGCACCTGGCGCTGAACGAGTTCCAGAGCCTGATTGCCAGCGCGGCCGCCCTGCCGAAAGACCAGGCCGGTCCGCGGGTACTGCCTTCAGCTGCGTAAGCGGCTGGGAGCGGGACCCCCTCTCCAGACACCGCTCGCCTATGGCTCGCGGTTGAGTGTCTGGAGAGGGGGTCCCGCTCCCGCCTTGACAGTTCCCGGCTAACGACCCTCGATGAGGGTGGCCGTGTAGAGCAGGCGCGCGGTGGTGTATTTGCAGCCATAAGTTGCCCTGCGGCCGACTTGTTGTTGAGGTTCGCCTTGGCGGATGTCGGTGGCGTTTTTGCAGGCGCCGGGTTCGCGGCTGGCGAGCCAGACGTTGTTGGCGGAGAGTTCCTGCGAGAAGGCGGGCGCCCAGGTCGGGACGCTGAGGCCGACGACGTCGCCCTTTTCGACCCTGAGGTTGGAGCCGAATTCGACCGTCTGGCCGAGGTAGGGAGAGAGCACTTTGATCGATCCCTGGCTGCGCAGGGTGTAGCGCGGCGGCTCGGTGCCGGCGACGCGGCGGAGGATCGCCAGGCGCGCCTCGGGCGGCGTCCCGAAGAAGCCGTTGAAAAAGGTGCGCTGGCTGTTGGTCGGCTGCGCCAGCGTCAGGGTCCAGTGCTTGATCGTGCCGTCGTGCGGCACCAGGAACGGCAACCGCGTCTGGCCGTTGTTGACCTGGAAGCCGGTGACGCTGCCGATCGCCTGGCAAGGGAGGTTGGGGCAGGACGGGTCCGGTTCGGTCGCGGTCTTACCGAGGATCACGCTGGTGCGCGGAGCCTTGGCAGCGTCGCTGTCGGCGACCGCGCTGACGAGCAGCGCCAGCAGGCAGGCGAGCAGGCCGAAGGCCAGCAGGCGCCCCCTCCCCGTCCCGGCGGTGGGCACTGCTGCGGGCAAAAACCTCGGCATCGACGCTGCTCCTCTCGTTCTTTGGCACTGCCTGAAACACGGCAGCCTAGCCCGCGGAGCGGCTGGAGAAAGCCGTAATCAGCGGTGGAGGCCGCTGGCGTAGCTGAGGGCGATCGAGTAGCGGACCCGGCCCACGCCTTCGAAGTCGAGGGCTTCGCTTGCCGCCTTGGTGAAGTCCCAAGCGCGCCCCTTCACATAGGGACCGCGGTCGATCACCTGGGTGACGAGGACCTGGCCGTGGTAGACGAACTTGACGGTCGTGCCGCAGGCCAGCTTCTTGTGGGCGACGCCGAGGGTGCTCGGCCGCAGGGTCTGTCCGCACGCGGTCTTGCGGCCCCACATGCTCGGACCGCCGTACCAGCTGGCGCCGGCGTAGCGGAAGGGGCTGTAGGCGATTTCGTCTTCGGAGGCGCCGGCGCTGGAGGCGCCGCCGGTCGCAGCCTTGGCGCCGGTCGCGGCACCGGCCATCAGCGCCAGGATGGCAGCCAGGGCAAGCGCCCAGCGCAGAGAGGTTTGGTTGATCGTCGGCATCTCTTTCCAAGCGCTTGCGGGGTTAGCTGACGGGCTCGCGCTGAAAGAGCTGCGCTACGCGGCACTGTGGCCGCGATTCGCCCCAACTGATCGGGTTCCCCGCTCTTCGCGATATGTAGGCGAAGATTCAGCGGAAGTTGGCGGCATGTTAGCAACCGTTAAGACAGAAAAACGTGCACACGTTTGGAACGGGTTCCCTTGGCATAGAAAAAGCCTCCAAATGGAGGCTTTTTCCGTAGCGGGCCTATAAGCCGGATCCTGTCTTGAGCGGCCATCTATCTATGCGACCTACCTGGACCTCGCCGAGCCGGGTCGACGGTCCTGCTTGGCCTTGCACCGGGCGGGGTTTGCCTGGCCGCCGCGTCACCGCGACGCCGGTGCGCTCTTACCGCACCATTTCACCTTTGCCTGTGCGCGACGCAGCTGCAGTCGCGCCATCGGCCGTGTCATTTCTGTGGCACTTTCCCGCGGGTTTCCCCGGGTGGGCGTTACCCACCGCCCTGCCCTGTGGTGTCCGGACTTTCCTCGAAGGGTTTTCTCTCCCCCCGCGGTCCGCTCGGCCCGCCCACCGATGGTAGCTCGGCGAGACCGCCGAGCCAAGGCCGGCGCGGCCATGGTGGCGAGGATGCGAACAGCGGCGCAGCCAGCTAGACAGCGCGGAAGACGCCGACGACCTTCCCCAGCACACGGGCCTCGGTCGTCAGGATCGGCTCCATTTCCTCGTTTTCGGGCTGCAGCCGGATGTGGTCCTTTTCGCGGTAGATCCGCTTCACCGTCGCCTCCTCGCCGATCAGGGCGACGACGATCTCGCCGTCGGCGGCGGTGTCGCTCGGTCGGACGACGACGTAGTCGCCCTCGAGGATGCCGGCGTCCTTCATGCTTTCGCCGCGGATCTGGAGGATGTAGTCGCCGTCCTCCCCTCCGATCACGTCGGGGATCTCGAGGTACTCCTCGATGTTCTCTTCGGCCAGGATCGGCGCACCGGCGGCGACCTGCCCGACCAGCGGCAACCCGCTCTCAGAGCTGATCGCGCTCTTCGCCTTGCCGAAGAGGAGCTCGATCGCCCGCGGCTTCGAAGGGTCCCGTTTGACCAACCCCAGCTTCTCCAGGTTGGCGAGATGCGCGTGCACGGTGGAGGACGAATGCAGCCCGACGGCTTTGCCGATCTCCCGCACGGTCGGCGGGTAGCCGGTCTTGGCCGCGTATTTGCGGATGAAGTCGAATATCTCCTTCTGCCGCTTGGTCAGGTCCAAATCCATCGTCTTTCCGTTTTCCTCCGGTGCCGGGTCGCCCAGATCAAAGAGGCGCAAATTAGCTTCGAACACTTGTTCGTAGAGTACCGCCCCCCTCGGACACCCGCAACGTGCGCCCTCCCCTGCACGCAAACATCTAGAATCGCCTTCCCTCAAGCGGCTGTGGCGGAACTGGTAGACGCGCAAGGTTGAGGGCCTTGTGGGTGGAAACACCCGTGATGGTTCGACTCCATTCAGCCGCATACGAAAACCCCCGCTAGCGGGGGTTTTCGCTTTGAAGGAGCCCGAGGCAACGAAGTGTCTGCGCAACTCATGCGCCAGTCAGATGGACGAGCGTCGCCTTCGCCCGCGTTTTCGATATACGCATCAAAAAGCTCGCGCGCTTGGTCGTGGGCCCCCGGCATCAAGTGGCCGTAAACGGGGTTCTGTGGTTCCATTTCTGGCGACCGGACCTCCGTCTAGCCTTTCGTGCATGGAGTTCGAGATCATCCGGCGGAGCCCGCTTAACGGGATTTGGCATGACGCTGGCACGATCAAGGTCGAGTCCGTTGACGCCGCGATCCGGCCACTCGGAGCTCTTCCCGGCGACGTTCTGGTCCTAGAAGCTCCCAAGATCACCGAGGAGCGGCTTTTCTTCGATGTGTACCGGTCGGCGACCGGTCGCCTCGCGGTCAACGTCTGACCTCACGCGCGTGAATACTGCGGAGGTCATTTCGGGCATCGCGGCCGTGGGTTCAATAGGGGCTGTCACGGTTGGCTTTTACCGACTGCGCTACGAACGACTAGCTGCCGGACTCGCTCGCCGAGGGAGCTCTCGCGCTCGGTCGAATGAAAAGCGCCATGCGGGATGCGATCACGGCGTTTCACCAACCGCTCCAAAGCGGAAGCGAGTGGGACAACTACACCCCAATTGTCAGCAATCTTGAATCCAAGGCAGAGAGCCTCGAAGATGCGTTAGCTGGTGTCCAGATTCGGTTCGAGCAGCGCCACCCCATCGTGACCGAGGTGAACGCCGCTCTGCAAAGCGTTCGCTGGCTAATCGTCATCTACTTCGTTGCGCGTCAAGCAGACGTCGGGGACGGGAGGCGACGAAAGCGAATTGAGGAGCGAGGCGAAGAAGACGATTTTTCGAGAGCACAAGGCCAGTATGGAGTTCGATGATCACAAAGCCGCCTACCTCGCCGCTGCCCAAGAGGTCGTAGGCGCGCGACTCGGCGGAAAAGCCAAACCGCGCCTCAAAGGCCTGGATACCCTTCGACACGCCGACGACTAGACAAGGGCAACTGGAGCTGGTGCACCCGTCGTGCGCCAGTGAGACTCTGAAACCGTCGGAATTAACCGGAGACAATCGGCGTGGATTGGCTCTGGAGCACGGGATCGGCTCTAGCAAGCGGACCGTTTTCAGCTTGAGAGCCTTGTGGGTGGAAACACCCGTGGAGGTTCGACTCCTCTCAGCCGCATTTCGAGCGGGGCTCCGCTCGAGCCGTCAAGCTAGACCGGGGCGCCGGCGACGGCCAGCCCTGCGGACGCCGCCGCGTCTGCCAAGTCCTGATCCCACGTGACGAAAGTGACTTCTTCATCAGCCAGGTCGAGCGCGGTCGCGAGGTGGACTGCATCGGCACCGCGCAAGCCGAAGCTCGCCGCCCGTTCGCCGGCGGATCTGGCCAGACGGTCATCGACCTCGATCGACAGCAGCTCTTCCTGCGTTTTCTCGAAGTTCAGGACCGACCGCTGGTAGAGATCGGGGTCCAGCCGGCCACCCCTGCGCGCCGCGGCAAGCGCAGCACACCCCTCTGGATAGGCGAAGACGCTCGACACACTGGACCGAGGACCCGCCCAAAGCTCCCACGCCAGGTCGGATCCTTGCTCGGCGAGAACCAGCTTGATCAGGGCGGACGTGTCGAAGTAGATGATCAACGTCGCTGTTCCTTGACAAGGTCCGAGACAGAGCCTTTGCTCCCCACCAACGGCTCACGAACTTCCTTCGGCCTCTTCGGCCACCGCACCAAGCCCCTGCGTTCCAACTCTTCCAGCGGCCGCGGCCCGTCGATCTTGCCGAGGCGGGCGATGGGCCTTCCCCGACGGGTGACTATGACCTCCTCGCCCTGTTCGACCCTCTCCAAGTACTCGCTGAGACGGTCGTGGAGCTCGCGTATGCCAACTTCGGTCTCCTGCCCATGTAGCGTCATTAATTCGAAGTTAGCAGCTACATCGATCGCCGTCATCAGGCGCTCCCGTGCGGCTCTCGGGCAAACGAAGTCACATGGGATTAAGTCTCTAGCGAGAAGAACTCTCCCCCTTGAGAAGTCCGTAAACAACGGAGTCGAGATACCGCCCGCCGATCAGCTCGGTCTCCCGCAGGGTCGCTTCTTCGCGGAAGCCGAGGCGCTCGGGGATGGCGCGACTGCGGTGGTTGGCGGGGGCGCAGTGGATCTCGATCCGGTGGAGTCTCCACTCGCCGAAGGCGTGGTCGACGAGGGCGCGGACGGCGGTGGTCATGATGCCGCGGCCCTGGTGGTCCTCGGCGAGCCAGTAGCCGATCGTGGTGCTGTGGTTGCCCCAACTGACCGAGTGGAATCCGACCATGCCGACGATCGGGCCGTCGGGGGCGATGCAGACCTGGAAGCCGTCGTTACGGGCGAGCTGGTCCTGGGTCTCGGCGATGAACTTCTCGCTGTCGGCCAGCTGCTGGGTGGCCGCCCAGGGAACCCAGCGGGCGAGGTAGTCGCGGTTGGCTTCGACCACCGCCTGGAGCTCCGGCGCGTCCGCCGCGGTCAGCAACCGCAGGCCGAGCGCTTCGAGCCTTGGCGAGAGCTCAGTCAACCGCCGTCCCGAGCGCCTTGTCGATGAACGGGCCGAGCAGCTCGGCCACCGCCTTCGCCGTGTCTTCGGCCGACCCGCCCGGGGTCGTCACGTAGCTGATCGCCAGCCGCACCAGGCTCTCGGACAGCGTCTTCACGTCGTCCTCCGGCGCCTCCGGCCAGCCCTCTTCGATCACCGCGGTCAGCCGCGCCGTCGCCCACTGCACCACCGGCAGGCCCTGGGTGGTGACGAAGGGCAGCATCCCCCCCGTGCCGTCGTCGCTGAGCAGGATGCGGATCAGCGGATCCTCGCCCGCCGTGCTGAGGAAGTGCTCGAGCGCCGCCAGCACCGCCGCCCGCGGGTCGTCGCGGTGCTCCAGCACCGCCCCTTCGACGTCGTCCATGAACCGTTCGGCCTCGTGGATGACGAAGGCGAAGCCGAACTCGTTGCGGTTGCCGAACTCGTTGTAGAGGGTCTGGCGGCTGACGCCGGCACCACTGGCGATGTCCGCCATCGTGATCTCCGACCAGGGTTGCTCCCCCAACTGGTCGCGGGCGGCGTCGAAGACGGTCTGGCGCAGCAGCTCGCGCGCCGCCTCCTGGTAAGGGGTCCTCCCCACCGACATGCCCCCTATGGTCGCAGCGGAAGCTGTCAGGCGTCGTTTACGACCGGCTCGAAATCGATCTTGTCGCGGACGCCGCAGTCGGGGCAGGCCCAGTCGTCGGGCACCTCGTTCCAAGACGTGCCCGGCGGGAAGCCCTCGCGCGGGTGCCCCGCATCCTCGTCGAAGACGTACTCGCAGCTGGGGCAGTGCCAGGCGCTCACGCGGGCCGCCCGTAGCGCTCGAGCACCCGCCCGAGCTTGCGCGGCTGGATGTTGCAGCGGGTGACGTCGCCTTCGTAGTGGTCGAGCAGGCGCGGGTCCATCACCCGGCGCCAGAGCGGCGGGAACCAGGCGAGGACGATCATCCCCGCGTAGCCGGTCGGCAGCTGCGGCGCCTCGTCGACGTGGCGCAGGGCCTGGTAGCGACGGGTCGGGTTGGCGTGGTGGTCCGAGTGGCGCTGCAGGTGGTAGAGGAGGACGTTGGAGGCGACGTTGTTGCTGTTCCAGCTGTGCTCGGGCAGGCAGCGTTCGTAGCGTCCGTCGTCTTTCTTCTGGCGCAGCAGGCCGTAGTGCTCGAGGTAGTTGACGACCTCCAGCAGCGAGAAGCCGATCACGGCCTGGACCAGCAGGTAGGGCAGGACGACCGGCCCGAAGGCGATCGCCAGGCCGGCGAAGAGGACAACCGTCATCGCCCAGGCGGTGAGGATGTCGTTGTGGAGGCCGAAGTGCGGTTTCTCGAGACGGTCGAGGCGGACGCCTTCCAGCTCCCAGGCCGAGCGCAGGCTGCCGGTGACGGTGCGCGGGAGGAAGGCCCAGAAGCTCTCCCCCAGGCGGGCGCTGGCCGGGTCCTCGGGCGTCGCGACTTTGACGTGGTGACCGCGGTTGTGCTCGATGAAGAAGTGGCCGTAGCCGGTCTGGGCGAGGGCGACGCGGCTGAGCCAGCGCTCGGAGTTGGCGCGCTTGTGGCCGAGCTCGTGGGCAGTGTTGATCGCGATCCCGCCGACGACGCCCATCGTCAGGGCGAGCCCGATCGATTCGACGGTCGTCAGGTCGCCGTTCGACCACATCCAGCAGGCGAAGATCAGCCCCGCGTACTGGATCGGGATGAAGAGGTAGGTGCACCAGCGGTAGTAGCGGTCCTGCTCGAGGAACTTGAGGACGCTGTCGGGCGGGTTGGTCGGGTCCATCCCGATCGCGAAGTCAAGCAGCGGGAAGAGGACGAAGACGAGGACCGGCCCGAGAAACCAGAAGCCGCCGAACCCGGTCAGCTCCCAATAGAAGCAAGCGAAGAACGGCGCCAGCGGGACGACGATCCCCAGCAGCCACGCGTAGCGCTTCCCATCGGTCCACGCCGCCGGATTGACCTCCACGTCGTCGTGGTGGTGATGGTGATGCGCATGCTCCGCGTGTGCCTCCACAGCCCCTCCTTGTCAAATAGCTGCTTCCAGTCGGGTACTTTGACAGAGAAAAGGATTTTGTCAAGAAACGCTACACCAATCCCTTTCATGTCTGAGAGCCTTGGCTGCGTATTGTGGCGGGAGGTACACTGCGCTTGGACCAGTGTGATGAGGAGTTGTTCCATCTGCATCACCCGCAAAAAGGCTCGGCCAGCGCGCCGAGCCTTTTTGCTTTCTAGGGAGTATCGGCCCGCCGGAAGCGGGGCCGGCACTCCCGGTGGCTTACCGGTCGCCCTGGATGAACCAGAGCAGGACCAGCATCATTAGGAGTGCATCCATTGCATCACCCCCTTTCCCCTGGCCCCGGCATAACCGGTGTCCCAGGGGAGAGGGATGCAAGGCCAAGCTCCCATCAGCCACCGCTGTGGATGCTAGCTACTTCTGAAATGTTCTGTCTACAGAACTAAATCTTCAGGAGCAAAAAGGTGTTCAGCACGAAGATGACCGCGAAGAAGACAGTCGCGCGATCCAGATTCCGCTCGACCATCGAGCCGCCGCCGATCGAGCTGCCGCCACCGCCGATGCCGAAGGCGCCGGAAAGGCCGGCGTCTTTGCCCGAGTGGAGCAGGATCAGGAAGATCAGCACCACGGCGACGATCACTTGGATGACTCCGAAGAAAGCGAACACGGTCTGGGAAGTCTAGCTTTGCTCGATTTTTTCCGGCTCGTGGGGGTGGGCGCCGTTGCCGTTGGCCCCGTTGCCGCTGCCCTCAGGCGCGTCGCCGTTGGTGGCGACCGGCACCTTCGTACCGTTCTCGCTGTCGAGGATCTCCAGCGCTTCGCGGCGCAGCTCGGCGTCGACCACGGCGAAGTCCTCGTCCGAGAGCTTGCCGACCGCATGGTCGAGCTCGGCGTCGCGGATCTCGCGGTACTTGGCTTCCTTGCGCGCGTCGGCCTCGGTGCGGACGAGGGCGCCGCGGCGCCTCCCCCGCGTCGGCCAGATCGCGATCAGTGCCCCGGCCAGGGCGATCAAGCCGCCGATCCACATCCAGGTGACGAGCGGGTTGACGATCACCTTGAAGGTGACCGCGGCGTTGTCGCCGAGGTAGGACTTGGCGACGCGTTCGGCGGAGATCGACTGCAGCTTCGAGATCTGCCCCTGTGCCTGGGGCTGCAATGCCGGGTTCGCTCTCGCCGCCAGCATCATCGCCCGCAGCGCTCTGCACTCCGGGGGCGTCCCCGGTTGGCCTTTGACGCAAGCCGCGAAGCCCTGGTCCGCCGCGTGCGCCCGCCGCTGCACGTCGCTCACGTCCACCCGCGGAGCGATCCAGAGGTCTTCCTTCAGCCCCGCTTCCAGCCCCACCTCGCTGGTCGACTCGCCGGCGAAGTAGCTCTCGATCGTCCCCACTTCGACCCCGGTCGGCTTGAAGAAGCGCTGGCTCGGGCGCAGGTAGCCGACCAGCTTGCCGCCTTCTTCGACCCGCAGCAGCGAGGCGTAGGTGAACTTCTCGCTGTCGACGCCGACGATCGGCTTCACGTAGGTGATCGTGCGGCCGTCGACGACGGTGCTTTCGCCCGGCTTGAGGTTGACGTCACGGTTGGTCTGGAAGCTCGAGGAGGCGGCGATGCCGATCAGCAGGACCGCGACGCCGGCGTGAACGATGTAGCCGCCGTAGCGACGCCGGTTGCGGGCGACCAGGCCGACCAGGGCCTGCGGCATCGACTCGCCCGAGAGATTGCGGCGCGCCTGCGCCCCCGTCCAGAACTCCTGCGCCAGCCCCGTCAGCGCGAAGGCGGCGAAGACGAAGAGGGCCATTGCCCAGGGCTTGTGGGCAGCGTCGCTGAAGACCACCAATAGGACGGTGGCCACGAGGGCCACTGCCAGCGGCACGCGGAAGACGCGCTTGGCCGACTCCCAGCTGACTTTCCGCCAGGCCAGCAGCGGACCGATCCCGGTGAACAGCACCAGCAGGATCGCCAGCGGGGTCGTGTAGCGGTCGAACCAGGGCGCGGCGAGGGAGGCCTTGTTGCCGGTGAAGAGTTCGGAGATCAGCGGGAAGAAGGTCCCCCAGAAGATCACCGCCGTCAGCCCGACCAGGAGCAGGTTGTTGACGAGGAAGACCGCCTCGCGCGAGACCAGCGAGTCGATCCGCTTCGGCGAGCGCAGGTCGTCGAGGCGGCTGACGATCAGCAGCGTCGAGCCGATCACCACCACGCCGATCAGGCCGAGGATGTATGGCCCGACGGTGTTGTCGCCGAAGGCGTGGATCGACTGCAGCACCCCGGAGCGGACGAGGAAGGTGCCGAGCAGCGCCATCGAGAAGGTGCCGACGACGAGGCAGGCGTTCCAGACTTTCAGCATCCCCCGCTTCTCCTGGACCATGATCGAGTGCATGAAGGCGGTGCCGAGCAGCCACGGCATCAGCGCCGCGTTCTCGACCGGGTCCCAGGCCCAGTAGCCGCCCCAGCCGAGCTCGGTGTAGGACCAGCGGGCGCCGAGCAGGAGGCCGAAGCCGAGGAAGGCCCAGGCGATCAAGGCGAAGCGGCGGGTGGCGCGGATCCACTCGGCGTCGAGGCGGCGGGTGACGAGGGCGCCGATGGCGAAGGCGAACGGCACCGTAAAGGCGACGTAGCCCGAGTAGAGCATCGGCGGGTGGATCATCATGCTCGGGTGCTGCAGCAGCGGGTTGAGGCCGATCCCGTCGCTGGGCGCGGGGCTCAGCGTGGCGAACGGCTGCACGTCGGGGGCGAACAGCATCAGCCCGGTGAAGAAGGCGGCGACGCCCATCATCACCGCGGTCGCGTAGGGGACGATCTCGCGCAGCTTCTTGCGGGTCGCGAAGAGGGCGAGGCTGGACGCGATCGAGAGCACCCAGGCCCAGAGCAGCAGCGAGCCTTCCTGGCTCGACCACATCGCCGCCATCTTGTAGAAGGGCGGCGTCTCGATCGAGGAGTGTTCCTGGACGATTTTGAAGCCGAAGTCGTTGCCGGCGAAGGCGATCTCGATGATCGCCACGCAGGCGGTGAGCAGCCCGCAGAAGGCGTAGACGACGCGGCGCGACAGCACCACCAGGCGCTCGTCGCCGTGGCGGCCGAGGAGGGCGATCACCGCGGCGCTGACGGCAGCCAGAAAGGCGAGCGCCAGCAGGACGCTGCCGAGGCTAGCCATTTGACTTAGTCGTGAACTTCGACGGGCACTTGGTGATCAGGGTTTCCGGTTCGCCGACGAAGGTGCCGTTCTCGACGGTCCCGGTGAGGACGATCTCGCGGCCGCCGCGGAACGGGTCCGGGACGGTCCCGTGGTAGGTGACCGGCAGCGGCTTGCCGGAGCCGTCGCGGTCGCGAACGCGGAAGGCGATCCCGTTGCCGACGTGGCGGATCGAGCCGGTGACGACCTTGCCGGTCATCTCGGCGGTGGTGCCGGGCGCGGCGCCGATCAGTTCCGAGGGCTCCTTCGCCTCGGTCGCGGCCGAGAACGAGGTGTAGATCAACGCAACCGCGAGCAGCACCGCGACGCTGAGCGCGACGACAAGCCGGATCTTTCGCTTCCGCTGGGGATCCACGAGGAGATTGGATTATCGCAAGCCGTGGCATGGGACAATCCCTGCGTGACCGATGACCGCGTTCTCCTGATCACCGGTGCCAGCAGTGGGATCGGAGCCGCGACCGCCCGCGCGGCGGCCGGGAAGTACCGGCTGGTGCTGGCGGCGCGGCGGCTCGACGACCTGGAAGCGCTCGCCGAGGAGCTTGGCGGCGAGGAGCGGGCGATAGCCGTCCGCTGCGACGTCACCGAGTGGGACGAGGTACAGGCGCTCGCGCAAACGGCGCTCGACCGCTTCGGCCGCATCGACGCCGTCTTCGCCAACGCCGGCTTCGGCGCCTCCCGCGGCTTCCTCGAGGAGTCGGTCGAGCACTGGCGCTCGATGATTCTCACCAACGTCTACGGCGTGGCGCTGACGATCCGCGCCACCCTCCCCCACCTGCTCGAGCGCGGCGACGGCCACTTCCTCGTCACCAGCTCGGTGGCGGGGCGGCGGGCGCTGCCGGGCTCGCTCTACTCGGCGACGAAGTGGGCGGCGACGGCGATCGGCGAGTCGCTGCGGCAGGAGCTGCGCCAGATGCACGACAACCACGGCATCCGCGTCACCCTGATCGAGCCGGGAATGACCGACACGCCCTTCTTCGACAACCGACCGCAGGGCGCCCTCAGGGACGACGACATCGCCCGCGCGGTGATGTACGCGCTGGAACAGCCGCCGGGGGTCGACGTCAACGAGATCCTGATCCGCCCGACGAGCCAGTCGAACTAACGCATCCGATTCTCGACACAGCCGGGTGTGTCAAGAACGGTCTGCGTGGAGCAGCGCCCGAACGAGCCGCCAGTAGCCGCGCAGCACGAGTCGCGCCGGCCAGGAGCGGACCAGGGGCGAGATCAGGTCGGAGTCGAGGTCGGGCGTGAGCCAGGAGGCGAACTCGGCGGCGCTGACGGTTCGGCGGCGCTGGATCTCGCGGCGCTCGCGCAGCAGGCGCGGCAGCCAGCCGACGACTTCGCGGTTCGCCCGCAGCTTCTGTGCTCCCCAGCCGCCTGCCGCCGAGACCACGAGCAGCGCCAGCTCGGTGGCGATCAAGACCGGCGCCAGCAGCGCCAGGAGCGGCGCCGGGTAGGTGCGGACGAGGAAGGCGAGGCGGTTGCGCTCCAACCAACGCCACTTGTCGTTGCCGGCGCCGAATTCGTAGTCGTGGGCGACGACGGCGGCGGGTTCGATCCCGACGGTGCCGCCGGCCATCCGCAGCCGCACCGAGAGGTCGACGTCCTCGTGGTACATGAAGAACTCGCCGGGGAAGCCGCCGACCCGGCGCCAGTTCTCGATCGGGATCGCCAGGCAGGCACCCGAGAGAACCGGCACCTCGCCCGGCGGCGGCGCTCCGGCGACCGGCCTGCCGTGTTCCCCGGCCCAGACGATCCCGGTGAAGTGGATCGGGTTCCCGGCCGAGTTGATCGTCTCGCCCGTCCCGTCGGCGACCAGCGCCTGCCAGGCGGCCCAGCCCCTCCGCTCGCGCCAGGGCCGGCGGATCGCCTCGCCCCAGCCGGGCTGTGGCACGGCGTCGGGGTTGAGCATCACCAGCAGTTCGCCCTGCGCGACCTCGGCCCCGGCGCCGACGCCGCCGGCGAAGCCGGTGTTGCGCCCCATGGAGACGATCCGCGCCCGCGGTGCCAGCTCCCGCGCCACCTCGACGCTGCCGTCGCCGGCTTTGTTCTCGACGACGATCAGCTCGTCGCCCTCACCCAACTCAGGAAGCAGGGCGGGAAGGGTCTTCTGCAGATCGTCGCGGCTCTCCCAGGCGACGATCAGGACTGAGAGCGTCGGTCGCACCGGCGCGGAGGCTATTGGACCTCCGCGCCGGTGCTCGCGACCGGCTTCGCTTCGACTACTTCTTGTTCTTCTTGCCCTTGCAGGAGGTGACGTTCAACTTGAACTTGTTGTTCTTCACCTTCTTGCCGTTCTGGCCTTTGATGTTCAACACCGCCCGCTGCGTCTTCGCGCAGGTGTTGGTCGAGTTGACGAGCAGGCTCTTCTTCCCGCCCTTCATCTTCAGGACGAACTTGCTCACCGGCACGTCGGGCGTGTTGTTGAAGACCGTCTTCAGGCCTCCATGTTTGGAGCTGATCACTCCGCGCAGGTAGATCTCCACCTGGCCGCGCAGGTCGACGAGCAGGTCCGGCAATTTGTGGTTGGAGGACACGAGGAACACCTTGCCCTTCAACTTGTCGCTGAGCAGCGGCGACTTGGCTTCCGCATTGCCGTAGACCGAGGCCTTCGGGCAGGTGTGCGAGGCCAGCTGCGGCCGCGTGCACGTGGTCCCGATGTGGCTCTGGTCGAGGAACAGCGAGTGCGGCATCGTCAGCGCCGTGCGGAGCACGTTCGCCTGACCCTTCTTGGTGGTCAGGGTCGCCGTCAGGCGCGGGTTCTTGGCCCGCTTGGTCGGCCCGAACAGCTGCACCTTCAGCTTCGGCTTGAAGCCGAGCTTGTTGCATTCGATCGCCTGGAACGGATCGTTGACGGGGTAGGAGCTGAACGTCGCCGAGTTGGTCGGGTCGGCTCCGCCGCCGTTGATGGTTCCAGTCGTCGCCTGAGCGGCGCAATTGGTCGGGTTGAGCATGAACTGGCTGCGATCGACGTCGAGGACGATCGAGCGCAGGTCCAGCTTCACCCCGCCGAACACGTCAGGAATGACGTCGGAGACCGCGTGGATCTGGGCGGTTTCCGGTTCGACGTTGAGGGCCACCCGGACGACCACGGTGCCGAGGTCGAACGGGCCGGCAACCGCCGGCGTGACCGTCACCAGCGAGAGCGCGGCACCCTTGTACGGACCGGCGAGGTAGGCGTTGCCGCCCAGCTTCAGCGGGTTCGCCCCGGTGCCGGAGGTGGTCGTCACCTTTCCGATCAGGCTTTCGCCCGAACAGCTCGGGTGGGCCTGCTCGACCTTGCCGGCGCTGGACGCGGCAGCGGCGATCGCCCCCTCCGAGCAGTAGGGGATCCCGGCCAGTTTGCCGGTCAACCCCTTCGGCAGAGTGACGTTGACGACCTTCAGCTCCTGTTCTCCGTCCCGGCGCCCGATCGTGACGTGGAACGGCGAGTAGGCACCGCCTTTGCTGCTGTCGGTCTTCGCTTTGTAGAGCGGAGTGAACTTCCGCTCGGCCATCGTTTTCGGACAGTCGCCGCCGGTCGGGTCTTTCGAAAGCGTGACCGTCGTAGGTTGTTTGGTCGGAGCATTTTCTCCGGGCCGCGCCCACGGTTCGAAGTGACTGGTGCTTTCGGTCGTGCAGATCGGCGGGCTGGTCAGCACCTCTTTTGCCCCGTCGAAGTGCACGCGAATTGATTCGAACGGCACCTGCGGCAGGCCTTCCGGCAGTTTGCCGGCGAACTGGCCGGTCAACTGGTCGGTGATTACCGCCGTCAGCTGCCCGGTCGTGGCGCTGGCCTTGACCATGCCCACCAAACGGGCGTCGATGCCCTCATGCTCGCTCTTCGCTTCGAGCAGGATCCGGAACTCTTCGCCGCTTTCGGGATCGCGGCTGTTCTGGGTGCCGACGTAGACGTTCCCTTTCAGCGTTTCCGCCAGCGGCGGGGAGTCGACTTCGACCGTGCCGATGTTCGACTCGTTCGGACATTCGTTCGTGTAGGTCCGCACGCCCTTCTTGAACTGAGGGTCGGTGCACGCCTGCAGTCCCTGCGCACCTGACGGGTTCAGACCCATGCCCCTGGGCAAGGCGATTTCGGCCTTGCGGACGTGTGACTGAGAGATCCCTTCTTTCCCTTCGTTCCTGACTTCGCCGCCTTCTTTAGTCGGGTCGAACGGAACTTCCGTCGTCACCGTGGCAGCGGCGGGCGAGTCGACCGCATCGGTCCCCGCAGCGACATCTACGGAAGGATCGAATGGGACTTTCTCGCAACCCGTCGGCGCCACGCCAGGCGGCAACTTCGCCTCCCATGCGGTTGAACCTTCGGGGAAGGTCGGGTTCGGTTCGCCCCACGACTCTCCTCGGAACCAGGTCGAGTAGAGGTGCGGCATTTCATTCGGGTTGAAGCAGGTGGTCGGCGTCGTGATGTGGTTGCCGTCACCCGATTGCCCGAAGGCGAGCAGACGGCTTTTCAACGTCGAGAACGGAACTGAGGGCGGCGGCAGATGGATCGTGAAGTACTCGTGGAAGTCACTCTCCCACGCAACAGCCCCATGGAGTTCGATGATTTTGCTGAAAGCGATGACGAAGCCGAGCCGCGCCGGTTCTTCCTCATTCGGCTCGAGGTTGTAGACGGGAACACGAGTCCCTTTTGCCGGGTCCGGATTGATCACGAACCCTTTGGGAAGGAATTTGCCTGGTTCCAGAGGATTCGGGACAGCTTCGGCGGTGTTGACCACGAGCCAGACTTCCTCACGGCCGACGATCGTGCTCGGGTCGCACGCTGGAATGCGGCGAGGTTGTCCTTCGATGATGACAACCCTTTCGAAATCTTCCTGCGAGCACTTCGGACTGCTCTGCGGGTTCTCGGTGAAACCCGGCGGCAGGTCGACGCGCTCCGTTTTCAGCACCCGGTCTTCAAAGGGAAGCGGATCACCTTCATCCTCAATGAGCGGTTCGACAACTCCAGGAACTTTCGTTTCATGCCTGACGATGTACTGGTCAAATCCGAACGGCGGGTGTCCTCCCGCCTGGGTGAAGAAGGTTTCCGGGGTTTCCGGAGAGCAGAACGGTTTGGTGATGTCCGTCGGTTTGGTGGGAATCGGCGTTTCCGGTTCTTCCCCCACCTGGTTTTCAAAACAGGTTCCCGTCTGCCAGCCGTCTTTGGACGTCGGCGGTTCGTTCTGCGGTTCGATCACGTCGCCGGTGTCGGCTGCCGCCAGTACAGGTTGCGCAAAAAGAGCTCCGAGACACATCAGAAGCAACGCCAACGAGCGCTTTACCATCAATTTCCTCCTCGTTTTCCCTAACGAGGACGCCCCCCTGTGAGCGCCCATATGACTCTCCCGCGAAAGACATTACACGGCAGCGCAGGTCTTTCAAGTACCTCGCTCGGGTACAACCCGAGTAACGGTTACATCGTTTTGTGACGTGACACTGTTTGGTGTCTACTTCTTGTGCTTCCGTGACCCGTGCTTCTTCTTAGAACACGGCGTCCGCAGTTTGTTGTGGCGTTTGACCTTGAGCTTCTTTCCGTTCTGGGCTTTGAAGCGGATCACCGCCCGGACCGGTTTCGCGCAGAGATTGGTCGAGTTGACGAGCAGCCCGTGCTTGCCGCCCGGCAGCGTCATCACGAATTTTTCGACCGGCACGTCGGGGACGTGGCCGAAGGTGGTCCGGATGCCGCCGTGGAAGCTGTCGATCCTCCCGACCAGGTCGATGTCGACCTGCCCTTCCAGGTGGGCGACCATGTCGGGCAGCGGATTGTTCGACGAGCGCAGGTAAACCGGCCCTTCGAGCGGCTGGCCGAGCAGCGGCGTGAAGGCACGTGCCTTGCCGTAGATCGACTTCTTCGGGCATTCGTGGGCGGCGAACTGGACCCGGGTGCAGATCTTCGACAGGCTCGCCTGGTCGAGGAAGAGCGCGTGCGGCAGGCCGACGGATGCGCTGGCGATGTTGGCGTCGCCCGGCCGCGCCTTCAGGACCGCCCGCAGTTTCGGGTTCTTCGCCCGGCGGGTGGCGCCGAAGAGGCGGATCTTCAGCTTCGGGCGGAACTTGAGCTTGTCGCAACCCGTCGCCTGGAAGTCGTCGCTGACTTTGAAGGCGGAATAGGCGGCCGGGTTGGTCGGGTCCGCCCCACCGCCGCTGATCGTGCCGGCGGTCGCGCCTTTACGGCAGTTGGTGCCGTTGAGGGTGAAGTCCTTGCGGTTGATGTTGAGGAAGATCGAGCGGAGATCGAGTTTGGTGCCGCCATAGACGTCCGGCAGGGAATTGGTCTTCGGGTGGATCTGCGCCGTTTCCGGGTCGAGGAAGAACGGGACCCGGACGACGACGTTGCCGAGGTCGAAGGGGCCGGCGATCGCCGGCGTGACGACGACCGCCGACAGCTTCGCGCCCTGGTAAGGGCCCGCAAGATAGGCCGTGCCGTGGATCTCGAGCGGCGAGTCGCCGGTGCCGGCCCTGACCATGGCCGAACCGATCTTGCTGTCGTCGGGGCAGCTCTCGTTCTTCTGCTCGTCCGCGCCCGAGCGATTTTCCGCCGCGGCGATCTCTTTGGGCGAGCAGTACGGAACGCCTTTCAGCTTCGCCGTCGCCCCTTCCGGCAGGGTGACGTCGATCCCCTTCAGCTCCTGCTGACCCGGCGGGCGGGTGATGTTGGTGGAGAAGGGGGTGAAGGTTTTCGCCGAGCTGTCTTTCGGCTTCGCGCTGAAGCCCGGGCTGAACGGACGTTCCGCCATCGTTTTCGGACAGGCGCCGCCACCCGGCAGCTTGACGAGCGAGAACTCGCTCGACGGAGTCGCCGGCGGGTTGCCCGACCACGGCGTCAGCTGACTGATCGCTTTGTTCGGCCCACAGGTCGGCGGGCTGCTCAACGCCGCTTTCGGCCCACCGTCGATGCTGATCGCGAACGTGGTGAAGGGCACCTGTGGCAGGCCGCTGGGGACGTTGTCGTTGTTGCCGCCGCGGGTGACCGCTTTCGCCGGTTCGTCGAAGACCGCGGTGAGCTGACCGGTCTTGGCGTTGGCGATCACGTTGCCGACGAGGCGGACGTCGACGCCGTAGCGGGAAGAGGCGGCGTCGACGAAGATCCTGAACTCTTCACCCGATTCGGGGTTGCGGCTCTTCTGGGTGCCGACGTAGACGTTGCCGGTCAACGGCCCCTCCGGCAGCGGCGGGGTGACGACGCTCGCCGTCCCGACCTTCGAGGCCGCCGGGCACTGGACCGGGTTCCTCGTCCCCTTGCCGAACTGGGCGTCGGTGCAGGCCTGCAGGCCGTTGGCCGCCGAGGGGTTCAGGCCCATCCCGGCCGGCAGGGTCACCCTTGCCGTCCGCATCGTCGAGGTTTCCTGCCCCCCGGCGTTGCCTTCGACCGGCAGCGTCACCTCGGTGGTCGCGCCGGCGGGAGCGTCGACCTGATCGGTGCCGGGGCTCAGGTGCAGGCCGGGGTTGAAGGGGATCGAGCCGCAGTCTTTCGGGCTGGCGCCCGGCGGCAACGGCGACTCGACGAAGGGCGAGCCGTTGGGGAAGTTCGGGTCGGGATTCTGCAGCGAGTCGCCGCGGGCGTAGGTCGAGTACGTGTGGGCGAAGGTCGGCTGCGTCGGGTCGAAGCAGGTGCTCGGCGCGGTGAGGAAGAAGCCGACGCCGGGACCCTGATGCGACCGCCCGTCGAAGACGAGGCGGTTCTTCAGCAGTTTGACCGCTTCGACCTTGGGAACGTTGATCGTGAACCCCTCGTGGAAGTCGGACTCCCACGCCACGTCGGCTTCGAGGTAGATGTCGCTCGGCGGCAGCAGCGGCAGGTCCGGGACGGCTTCGACGGTGAACCCGAAGCGGGCCGGCTGCCCTTGCTTGGGGACGAGGTTGTAGACCTGCGCGGTGATCGGGACCGGCGGCAGCAGCGGCACTTCCGGCGAGACCGTGATCTGGCTTTCCCCCACCCGGCTGAGCGGCTGTTGGGTCGCGCATTCTTTGGGGTGTTCGGCGGCGCACTGTGGAGTGGCGCCGGGGTTGACGCTCAACCCGACCGGGAGGTCCACCCGGATGTCCTTCAGATCGACTTCCGGTTCTTCGTGCACCAGCACCGTCGAGTGCTTGATGATGAACTGCGTGAACCCGACCTGGGGGTGCCCGGCCGCGGTTTCGAAGAACTGGCCAGGAGTGGCGACGCTGCAGGGCGGGGCGTCGATGCTGCAGGTGCCGGCCTGCCAGCCGTCCTGGGGCGTCGGGTTGCTGTTGTCCTGCGGGACGAACGGGTTTTCCGCCGCCCATGCCGGCGCGGCGAAAAGCATCGCCAGGACAGCTGCGAGCAACCCGATTTTCGCGACTGGCGATCTCACCTCGACAGGTCCGTACCCAGCTAAACCGGCAGCTAATCCCCGGTTAGCGATGGTGACGCTTGTGCTTTTTGTGGGCGTGGCCGCAGCCGGGGGTGCGCAGCGGCAGCTTCTTCTTGCGCAGCTTCTTGCCGTTCTGCGCTTTGAAGTTGAGGACGGAGAAGTTGGGCTTGAGGCAGAGGTCGCGCGAGTTGACCAGCAGTCCCTTCTTCCCGCCTTTCATGCTGAGCACGAACTTGCTCACCGGCACATCGGGGACGCCGTTGAAGACCGTCTTCAGCCGCGCCTTGCTCGAGCTGATCACCCCGCGCAGGCGGATGTTCACCTGCCCCTTCAGGTCGACCAGCATGTCGGGCAGTTCGTGGTCGGAGGAGACCAGGTAGACGGGCCCCTTGAGTTCGTCGTCGAGCAGCGGGCTCTTGGCGCCGGCGAAGCCGTAGACCGATCGCGCCGGGCAGTCCTGCGCCGCCAGCTGCACCCGGGTGCAGATCGTCCCGATGTGCCCCTGGTCGAGGAACTGGGAGTGCGGCAGCGTCAGCGCCGTGCGGCTGATGTTGGCGTCGCCGCCGCGGGCGACCAGCACCGCCCGGAAGGCCGGGTGCTGCGCGCGCTTCATCTTCTTGCGCCCACCGATCAGCTTGGTGAAGAGCTTCGGCCGGAACTTCAGCGCACTGCATTCGGTGGTCTGGAAGGGGACGCTGACCGGGAAGGAGCTGAAGCTCGCCGGGTTGTTCGGGTCCGCCCCGCCGCCAGCCAGGGCGCCGGTCGTCGCCAGCGGGTCGCAGCTGGTCGGGTTGAGGGTGAATTCGGGCCGGTCCATCGTCAGGTCGACGGTGCGGATGCTGAGCTGGGTGCCGCCGAAGACGTGCGGGAGCGGATCGGAGACGGCGTGGATCTGCGCCGTTTCGGGGTCGACGAACAGCGCCACCCTGACCACGACCGTGCCGAGGTCGAACGGCCCGGCCGTGGCGGGGGTGATTACTGCCAGGGAGAGAGGGGCCCCGTGGTAGGGACCTGCGAGGAAGACCTTGCTGCCCTCGATCTTGTACGGCGTCGGACCGGTGCCGGCGCTGACCGTCGCGGTGCCGACCTGGCTGGCGGCCGGACAGCTCGAGCTGCTCTTCTCCTGGTTGCCGGGCTTCGCGCCCGCTTCCGCCAGCGCCGCCTCGGAGCAGTAGGGGATGCCGGCGAGCTTTCCGGTCATCCCCGGCGGCAGGACGACGTCCGCCCCTTTCAGCTCCTGCTGGCCGTCGGAGCGGGAGATGTGGATCGAGATCGGACTGAAGGCGCCCGCTTTCGAGCTCGCGGGGCCGGTGCCGAAGGACGGCGAGAAGGGGCGCTCGGCCATCGTCTTCGCGCATTTGTCGCCGCCCGGCGCAGAGGTCAGGGTGAAGGCGCTGCTCGGGTGCGCCACGGGATTGCCCGACCAGGGGGTCATCGTCGTGGTCGTCTGGTTCGGGCCGCAGGTCGGCGGGCTGCTGAGGACGGCGTGGGCGCCGCCGACGAAGGAGAGGTCGAACGAGGTGAACGGGACCTGCGGCGCTTCGGTGATCGTCGTCGAGAGCTGCCCGGTGAGGGGGTCGGCGCGGACGTTGCCGATCAGGCGCACGGAGATCCCGTAGCGGTCCGACTTGGCTTCGATGAAGATCCGGTACTCGTCTCCCGAGGTCGGGTCGCGGCTCAACTGTTGGCCGACGTAGACGTTGCCTTCGAGGACTTCTTCGGGCTGCGGGTTCGCCAGGTCTTCCAGCGGCGCCGATTCGATCCTCGCCGTCCCGACGATCGACTGCGGCGGGCAGGCGACCGGGTTGGTCGTGCCCTTGCCGAACTGGGCGTCGGTGCAGACCTGCAGGCCGTTGGCGGCCGAGGGGTTGATCCCCATCCCGACCGGCAAGGTCACCGTCGCGTCGCGGGTGTGCGAGCTGTCCTGCCCGTCTTCTTCGATCAGGTGCGGGACTTTGATCTCGACACTGGCCGCGGCGGGCGAGTTCGCCTCCGGCGTACCGGGGTCGACCCCGATCGTCGGGTCGTACGGGATCGAGCCGCAGTCAATCGGTTCGGTCCCGGGGCCACTCGTTTCGCTGCGGGGTGGGATCGGCGACTCGAAGAAGGAAGAGCCTTCGGGGAAGTTCGGGTTCGGATTGCCCACCGAGTCGGCGCGGAGGAAGGTCGAGTAGACGTGCCCGGAGGGTCCGTTCGGTTGCTGCCCCGGCACCCAGTCGGCGGCGTATGCGGGGCCGAAGCAGGTGGTGGGCGTAGTCAGGAAGGTCCCGTCGCCGGAGCGGCCGTCGAAGACCAGGCGGTTTTTCAGGACCACGCCTTTCTGGCCGGTCAGCAGGCCCAGGACTCCGCCGAGGTCTTCCGGCAGGGTCGCGGGGACGTGGATGGTGAAGCCCTCGTGGTAGTCGCCGGACCAGTCGACGTCGCCTTCGAGGAAGACTTCGTTGCCGGCGAGTTCGAGGCCGAAGCGGGCCGCCTCGCCCGGTTTCGGTTCGACGTTGTAGACGGTGACCTGGGTGACGCCGGCGACCGGGGCGATCGGGCCGAGGGGGCCCGCTGCGGTGACGAAGCTTTCGCCGACTTCCGACCCGGCGGGGCAACCTCCCGCCCCTGCTTCGAAGACAGCGAGTTTGCAGCGGACGGTTGCCCCGGGGTTGACGCTGAGCCCGACCGGGAGGTCGACCCGGACCGTCTTCAGTTCGTCGACCGGCGCTTCCCCGGGCGGCGGTCCGTGCTTGATGATGAACTGCGTAAAGCCCCAGTTGGGATGAGCCCCCGCCGTTTCGAAGAACTGCTCCGGGGTCGCGATCGAGCAGATCTGGGCGCTTTCAGGGGGTTCTTCGGTGCAGGTGCCTGCCTGCCAGCCCGAGTTGACCGAGGGATGCGTCGGATCGCTCGGAGCGATGATGTCGGCGGTGTCGGCGAGCGCCGCCGAAGCGGTCGCCAGCAGCACCACCAGGCATACGACGAAGGCCGGGCAAAAAGCCCGGCCGGACCAAGGAATTTTCCTCCCGAGAAGCATCCTCGACGGAAATACTACCCAAAAATGATGACTTGAATCAATAATTTTGGGTAACTTAGATCCATGGCTACCCCAAACGGACACTCCCCAGATGATCCCCTGAAAACCCTCGAAAAGGATGTCCTTGCAGCGCAAAACGGGCATTCGACGGCAAAGAACGACAGTTATCCGTCCCAGCAGAGCTCGATCCCGGTGAACTGGGAGCGGCTGGCCCGGGCCACCGCGCACCCCCTGCGGGTCTCGATCCTCGAAATCCTCGGGATCGATGGCGGCCGGGTCCTCTCCCCCAGCGACCTCAGTCGCGAGCTGCAGATCCCCCTCAGCAACACCAACTACCACGTCACCGAGCTGGCGAAAGCGGATCTGATCGAACTGGTGCGCGAGCGGCAGGTGCGCGGGGCGACCGAGCACTTCTACCGGCTGCCGGCGGAGGACAGGGCGGATCGCGCGGACGCGGACGAGGGTGAGCAGGATGCCGAAACCGAGGAAGAGTCTCGGCATCCTGTCGCCGTCGGCTGAGGTCAAGCGCTGATCGAGTCTCAGGCCTCCAGTTCCAGGGCGACCTCGTATTTGTCGACCCCGACGCGCCTGCCCATGCCCTCGCCGGGCGGGCTCATCGAGTTCAATTTCTCGTCGCCCTGGCGGTAGTCGTCCTCGGTCTCGAAGAGCGTCACCGCCATCGCCTTGCCGCCCTCGTAGTCATGGAGTAGCCAGAGGCCTTTCGCCGGCAGGCCTTCGGGCGGGCCGGACTCGGCGTCGGCGCGGATTTCGTCCGCGGTCCGTTTGAGCGTCTCGGCGTCGGCGCCCTCCCAACGTGCAACTCTTGCGTACATCGCTTCCTCCTCGCGTGAAATGTGGCTCCCACGCAAGCCGAACACTTCCGGCGCCCTAAATCAAGTTCTTGCGGGGGCCGATATTGGACGCGATGACCACCACCTCACGATCGGCAGAGCAGCTGCGGGCGATCATCCGCACCCAGACGGAAATCGTCAGCGGCGATCTCGAGCCCGAGACGATCATGCAGCTGATCGCCCAGCGGGCGCAGGAGCTGACCCGCGCCAGCTCGGGGGTGATCGAGCTGGCCGAAGGCGAGGAGATGGTCTACGCGGTGACGAGCGGCGAGGCGACCCCGTACCTCGGCACCAAGTTGCAGAAGCGGACGAGCCTCTCCGGGCGAAGCGTGATCGAAGGCCGGGTCCTGCGCAGCGACGACACCGCCGCTGACGAGCGGGTCGACGCCGAGGCCTGCCACCGGGTCCACGCCGCCTCGATGATCTGCGTGCCGCTCTCCCATCAGGGGGAGACCGTCGGCGTGCTCAAGGTCTACGCGCCGGAGCCGCACCACTTCGACGCGGGCGACGTCGAGACCCTGGAACTGCTGAGCGAGCTGATCGCCGCCCAGCTCTCCCACGCCAACCTCTTCGAGGCCGAGTCGCGCCAGAGCCGGAACGACGCCCTCACCGGGCTCTCCAACCGCCGCGCCTTCGAGGAGCGGCTGCCGATCGAGCTCGCCCGCGCCTCCCGCAACGGCCGCCCGCTGACCCTCTGCCTGCTCGACCTCGACGGCTTCAAGGGCGTCAACGACCGGCTCGGGCATCCCGCCGGCGACGAGGTCCTGCGCGCCGTCGCCCGCATCCTCGACGAGTCCCGCGTCGCCGACGACTGCTTCCGCATCGGCGGCGACGAGTTCGCGGTCCTGATGCCGAACACGGGCCGAGACGAGGCGACGGTGGCAGCGGAACGCATCGCCGAGCAGGTGCGGAGCGCCGGCCTGGGCGAGGGAGGAATCGGCGTCTCCGTCGGCATCGCCAGCGGCGAGGATCGCGACAGCGCCTCACTTCTCGATGCCGCTGACAAAGAGCTGCTGGCGGCCAAGGATCGCCTCTACGGCAGACGCTAGAAAGTCTCTGCATCGCTGCATTAGGCTGCACCGATGGGAGAAGACCAAGTCCTCGCGGCGTACGAAGCCTTCGCGCCGATCTACAACGAGTTCAACCACCTGAACGACTACGAGATGTGGCTCGGGCAGGTGCTGCTGCCCGAGTTGGAGAAGCACGGGCTTAACCACGGGCGCGTCCTCGACGTCGCCTGCGGCACCGGCCGCGCCTTCGCCCCGCTGCTGCGTCGCGGCTGGCAGATCACCGGCTGCGACCTCTCGCCGGCGATGCTCGAGCGAGCCGAAGCCGAGAGCGACGACCAGGTGGAGCTGACGCCGGCGGACATGCGCGAGCTGCCGGTCTTCGGCGAGTTCGAGCTGATCATCTCGCTCAACGACCCGATCAACTACCTGTTCGGCGACGAGGACCTCGAACGTGCCCTCGCCGGCATGCGGGCGAACCTGGCCGACAACGGTCTCCTCCTCTTCGACTCCAACGCCATCTCGACCTTCAAAAGCGTCTACTCGACCGAAGTCAGGGAGGTCGAGTTCGGTGGCCGCCGCTGGACCTGGCGCGCGGTCGGCGAAGTCGGAGAATCTCCGGTCACCTTCGAAAACGTCATCGAAGGCGACGACGTCGAGCCGATCAGACATCGCGAGCGCTTCTGGGCCGAACCCGAAGTGCGCGAGGCGATGAAGTCAGCCGGCCTCGACTGCCTGGCGGCCCTCGGCATGTGGGAGAAAGACGGCCAGGTCCTGCTCTCGGACTCCCCCGACGAATCCCGCCACTACAAGATCATCTACATCGGCGCCAAAGCCGACTGAGCCGCCACGCGGCTGAGAGGTTCGCTGCCCGGTTGCTAGCGATACCGGGTCAGCATCATCGCCGTGTTGCCGGGCCCGTTGCCCCCGAAGCGTTCGATCTGCACCCAGCCGCCGGCGACGACCTTGCCGTCGGGCTGGGTGAGGGCGGCGCGGGCGAGGCTCTGGGAGCCGGGCGGGTCGGTGTGCCAGACGCCGCCTTCACCGAAGGAGCGGTCGCGGCGGCCGTCGGGTAGGAAGCGGCGGGAGGTGAAGTCTTCGTGGCCGGGTTCCTTCTGGCCGCGGGTGTAGGGCGCCAATTCGCCGCCGGTGACGAGGACCCGGCCGTGGCCGTCGACGGTAACCGCCAGGGGCTCGAAGCTGAAGAACTGGACCCCGTGTTCGCGCGGGCTGGGTTCGTGGGTGTCGATCGGGGCCCGTTCCATGTAGATGCTCCTGCCGAAGGAGGTGTCGCGGCGACCGTCGGGGAGGAGGCGGAGGAAGCCGACAGGTTCATCGAAGCCTTCCGGGAAGAGGGGGGCGCAGAGGACGATGCGGCCCTGGGGGTCGACGGCGAAGGGCGCCTCGAAGAAGTAGGTGATGATGACCGCCCGCGACCCCGGCTTCGCGACCGCGAACCTGCCGGCCTTGCCGAAGCTGCGGTCGATCCTGCCGTCGGCGGTGAGCCGGTAGAGGACGTAGCGCTGGTGGATGTAGCCGGAGACCAGGAGCTTGCCGGAGGGCAGGGCCTTGACCTCGGTGAAGCCGGTGTAGCCGCTGTAGGGGCCGTTGTGGAGAGGCGTGATCCGCAGGCGGCCGCCATGTCCGAAGTCGCGGTCGATGCTGCCGTCGGGGCGGTAGGCGATCACCAGGGCGCCTGCGCGCTTCGGGCCGGTGACCGGCAGGTTGCGGGGGTGGGGGACGACGTCCCCAACCCCGACAATCGTCCCGTCGGGCTCGATCGCCACGTCGTGGAGGCGCCCGCCGCCGCCTTCCCCGACGATGGGCCTGTCTCTGTGGGAGGGCAGTGGGAACACCGTTCCGTCGTGGCCGAAGCTGTGATCGACCCTCCCCTTCCTCGTGAAGCGGGCGAGCGCGGGGGCAAGCGCTCCTTCGTTGTCGCGGTAGCCGACGAGGAGGACCTTGCCATCCTCCTGCCTGGCCACGGCTTCCGCCTGCAGCTGACCGCCTCCCGTGACTTCGCCACGGCCGGAGCGGAACGGCGGCGTGAAGCCGTCGCGGCCGAAACCTCTGTCGAGGCGGCCGTTGGGGCGGATCCGGGCGGCGGCGAAGTAGTGGCCGCCACGGGCGATGGGGTAAACGGCGGCCAGCAGCTTTCCGCCGCCGCCGGGTTCGAGGTCGACGATCCCGCCGACCTGGCCCGTCGCCGGGACCCGCGCCTCGATCTCGGCGATCCCTTTCGTGCCGAAGGTCCTGTCGGTGGGATCGGCGGCTAGCGCCGCTCCGGCCGTGGCCGCGAACAACACGGCGCAGCCGATCAATGCCCTCTTCAGTCCCGCGCCCCTGCTCATCGACTCAGTTGTAACCCCATCGGATCAGGAAAGTCCCGCTGGAACGGCGGCGTAGTCTTCGCCCACAAGCTCAGCTTCTTTGCCTGGGTCCTGGCGGTTGGAGACGCGGTCATGATGATGGCTTCGCGAACGGAAAGGGCGGTGCAATCGATGAAAGCAGCGGTGATCCACGAGAACGGCTCCCCCGAGGTGCTGCGCTACGAGGAGGTGCCCGAGCCCGAGTGCCCGGATGGCTGCGTGATCGTCGACGCCGAGGCGATCAGCATCGAGGGAGGCGACCTGCTCGCCCGCGCGGCCTCTCCTCCCCCCGCGGTCCCGTGGATCGTCGGCTACCTGAGCGCCGGGACCGTGAGCGAGGTGGCGGCCGGGGTCGATGCGCCCGCGGTGGGCGACCGCGTGGTCGCCCTCAACGCCGTCGGCTCCCACGCGGAGAGGCGGGCGGTCCCGGCGATGATGACCTGGCCGATCCCGGAGGGCCTCGACGCCGCTCGCGCCGCCTGCGTGCCGGTCGCGTTCGGAACCGCGCAGGAGTGCCTGTTCACCGCCGGCAGCCTCGCCGAGGGACAGACCGTGCTCGTCCACGCCGGTGCCGGCGGGGTCGGGATGGCGGCGATCCAGCTCGCCAAGCAGGCGGGCGCGACCGTGATCGCCACCGCCTCCAGTGACGAGAAGCTCGAGCGGCTGAAGGAGTTCGGGCTCGACCACGGGATCAACTACGCGACCGACAGCTTCACCCGGCGCACCGACGAGCTGACCGATTCGCGCGGCGTCGACGTCGTCCTCGATTCGATCGGCGGCCAGAAGCTCGTCGACAGCATCGGCGTGCTGGCCTACCGGGGAACGCTGGTCAGCGTCGGGGTGGCCGGTCGGTCGGGCTCGACGATCGAGGCTCAGTCCCTCTGGACGAAGAACAACACCCTGCGCGGGGTCTACCTTGGCGGCGCGCTCATAACCGAGTACGCCCGGATCCATCCGATGATCGGCGAGCTGTTGGAGCGGGTCGCCGGCGGCGAGCTCCAGGTCGAGATCGATCGTTCCTTCCCGCTCGCCGAAGCCGCCGCAGCGCACGAGTACATCGAGGGCCGCAAGGCGTTCGGCCGCGTCGTCCTGACGCCCTGACCGCTGACGGCTCTTAAGCAGAAAGAGAGCGGACGACGGGTCTCGAACCCGCAATCTCAAGCCTTTCTCGAACCAAAACGCTGCCCGTTCGGACCTACGAGGAATATGGGTAGCAGCCTATTCGGCACCACCGCTCCGCAATGCATGTGAGAACTACGACTGATGCGACGCTCGCAGGCCAGATGAAGCTGGGAAAGTCGAGATTGAAATCGCCGGTTTTGGAGACCCTTGCCTTAAGCCAACAGCTCCGAAATGAAGATTCTTATGCTGCGAATGGGAGTCCTCAATTGACGACGAGAATCTCACAGTTGATGCCGGTAGCCCGCTTGATCCGTCCATCAGCCGTCAGCAGAACAGTGTCCATCGCCTCGGCGAGGGCGACGTAGGAAGCGTCATAGGCGCTGAGGTTGTCGCGCAGCTCCCAAACGCGGGTAAGCAGCGGCAGGTGGGGAACACGGCGCAAAGGAAGCGCGGCAAGATCGGTGAGCGCCTGTGCTGAGCGGCGCTCGTCGAGCCTCTTGGCCCTAGCCGCACGGCGAAGAGTCGAGACGACCTCTAGGTCGATCAACTCCGGCGCTACCAGCTGCTCGCCGCGCAGGCTCTCGCGGGCGCGGTCGCCGTCGGCGTCGTCATCGGCGAGGGCTGGGGCGAGTACGGATGCGTCGACGACGATCACGCTGCGCGCCGGCGGTCAGCGCGCAGGCTCTCGGCGGCGAAATCAAAGTCGAGTGAGCCACCAGCGCGACCACCTGCTCGGTCTAGGACCTCCTCCAGCGTCTCGGCCTCGGCCTGCCGGGTCAGCTGGGCGAGCAGGTACTCCTGCAGTGACTGCCCCGCGGCAGCGGCGCGCTGGCGCAGGACCCGGTGCACAGCGGGCGGGACGTTCTTGATCTGGACACTGGGCATCGTTTGAACCCCAGGGATCAGTCTAGCGCCATTTTGGCGCCAATCTCGGTACTTTGGCGTTTCATTGCCAGGCTATGCAAGGACGCCGGTCGATCCAAGCCATAAAGCCAAATTTCGAACGGGCGTCGAACGGCCTCTGCTCTTTTGGCTCTAGAAGTGGCCCCTGAGAGCGGACGACGGGTCTCGAACCCGCGACCTCAAGCTTGGGAAGCTTGCGCTCTACCAACTGAGCTACGTCCGCGTGCTGCCGACGTCCCACTCTACAAGCGGCAGCGCATGTCCCTCAGCAAAACCAACTGCCTCTAGTACCCGTCAGCGGGTACACTAACTCCATAGCCGCCCAGCGTAAACAACGCAACGACCGCGTACAGGTCCCCCGCGACCCGGCCTTGGATCGCGCGATCAAGCGTGGCCGCGCCGCGATGGGTCCCTCGACGCCGACTTCGAAGGTCGTGCGGGAGCTGGCGCTGAGGGGCGCCGAGGCATTCGAAGGCGACGAGGCCGCCGAGAGGAAGGCCGCGGACTTCGCACTTAGCGTCGCTGACGGCACGTCCGGTCTTGATCTCGATCGCTTGCGGAGCGCCCGCGATCGCGCCTGGGGCCGGTGAGCTGGCCTAAGGGCCCCTGGGTGGCCGACACCTCTGCTTGGGCGCGCGCCGGTGCCGAGGAGGTTGCTCCGCAATGGCGCGAAGTGGTGAAGGCGGGTGAGCTGGTCGCCTGCGCGCCGGTGACGATGGAGATGATCTTCGACGCCCCCGACCGCGACGCCGTCGAGCGCGTTGCGGTGGCGATGGCGGGCTTTCGCCAGGCACCGATCAGCCGCTCAGTCACCGATGCCGCGACCTGGGCAATGCGCGAGCTGGCCCAGCGAGGCGCCGCCGGCGTCCACCGGATCAGGGTCCCCGACGCCCTGATCGCTGCTGCGGCAGCGGAGCGGGGGTTCGGGGTGCTGCATTACGATCGCCACTTCGACACCCTCGCGACCGTGCTCACCTTCACCAGCCAGTGGGTCGCGCCGGCCGGCTCGATCGACTGAGTGCCGCGTCGGTGCGACGCTCCGCGATGCGGCCCGCCGGATACTCGTCCGAACGAAGTCACTTGCGTGGCGGGGGTGCCGGGAAGGCGCTGGAACTAATCTTGGCGGCCTGTGAGCGTGCGCTCTTCCATCGCAGTGCTGGCCGTGCTGGCCGTCGTCGGCCTGCTCGTCTTCGGGCTGGTCAGCAAGGGGTCCTCGGGCGTGGCGGTGGGAGATCCGGCGCCGGATGGGCCGCTGCCACGGCTGGAAGGTGGCGGCGACGGCTCGCTGGCCGACTACCGGGGCCAGTGGGTACTGGTCAACTTCTGGGCATCGTGGTGCGTGCCGTGCAAGGACGAGGCACCGGCGCTGGAGAAGTTCCAGCGGCAGCACGGCGGACCGCGCTTCACCGTGCTCGGCATCGACAGCCGTGACCTGAGCAGCGACGGTCGCGAGTTCGTCCGCCGCTACGGGCTCAGCTACCCCCAGCTGCGCGACGGCGACGGCGGCGCCGCCCACGACTACGGCACCACCGGCGTCCCGGAGAACTATCTGGTCGACCCGACCGGGAAGGTGCAGTGGCTGCTGCGCGGTCCGGTCGACGAGCAGTACCTGCACGACGAAGTGGCGCCGTTCCTGCCGGAGGGGAAGTCGTGAAGGGGCGCCTGGTCCTGCTGGCCTTCGTCGCGCTCGCGGCGCTTGCTCCCGCCGCTGCGGCCGAGCAGCGGGCGTCGCTGATCGAAATCGAAAAGCAGGTGATGTGCCCGGTCTGCGGGACGCTGCTGCAGCTGGCCGAATCGCCGCAGGCCCAGCGCGAGAAAGCCTTCATCCGCCGACTGATCGCGAAGGGCAAGACCGAAGCGCAGATCAAGGACGCGCTGGTGGCCGAGTACGGCGACGAGGTGCTGGCGCTGCCGCAGGGCTCCGGCTTCAGCCTCTCTGCCTACGTGGTGCCGATCGTCGCCTTCGTCGTCGCCGTGATCGCATTGGCAATCGGGGTGATGCGGTGGCGTCGCGCCGGGGACGGCAAGGGCGAGGAGGGCGGGCCCGATGTCGGTCCCCAAGGCGACGACGCCGATCGGCTCGACGCCGACCTCGCTCGCTACGACCTTTAGGAGTTGCAGTGCGACTTATCCCCGCTATAAGGGGGATAAGTCGCACTGCTCAGCTTCCGACCTCGATCGCACCGAGCGCCGGGATCGGCAGGCGGTTGATCGCGGCCCGCACCCGGCGGCCATCGCGCCCAGTTGCCGCCGACGCCGGCAAGCCCGCCACCACCGAGTCCGCCTGCCGCGCCGCCAGAGCGCACGGCCCTGGTTCCTCCGCGACCGCGGCGCCACTGAGGACGACCAGCTCGTAGGCGGCGCGCAGCTTCGCGACCATGTGGGCGAAGCTCTGCAGGCCGAGCAGGGTCTCGGCCTTGGTCGCCGGCCGACCGCCGCAGACGCAGACCAACGGCTCGGTCAGACTGCTCGCCGCCGGTCCTCCCAGCACGACCGGCTGGATCACGTCCTGGGGCTCGGCCTCCCAGCGCAGGTACTCGTGCAGGCCGGGCGCTGCGGCGAGGCCGACCTGGGCCGCCAGCCGCGGTTGCCCCAGGTCGCACTCGACCAGGATCGTGCGCCGGTCCGCTGAGGCGGCCGCGGCGGCCAGCGCGATCGACGCGACCGAAGCCGCCTCCCCCTCCCCGCTGACCAGCACGACCCGCTGCTCGGCCAGCCGCGGCAGCGCCTGCTCCAGGCTCGTGAAGTCCTCCCGCCGCAGCGACCACGCTCGCGATCCCTCCGCCGGCCCGGCGATCTCCGCCAGCACCGGCAGCCTGGCCCGGCGCCTCAGCATCACATCCGCTCGGGCGCGGAGATCCCCAGCAGCTCCAGCGCGGCGGCGATCGTCCGCTTCGTCGCCAGGCAGAGCGCCAGCCGCGAGGCTTCCACCCCCTCGCCCTCCGCCCCGACCACCTGGCAGTCGCGGTAGAAGGCGTGGAAGTCGGCCGCGGTCGCGGTCGAGTAGGCGCAGATCCGGTGCGGCGCCCGCCGCTCCGCCGCCGCCCGCACCTCCTCGGGGAACTCGAGCAGGCGCTTGACCAGGACCTTCTCGCTCTCCTCCAGCGGCGCGCGCCCGTCGGCGGCGTCGAAGCCGCCTGGCTCCGATTTCTCGTCAGCGGCTTTGCGGAGGATGCCGGCGATCCGGGCGTGCGCGTACTGCACGTAGTAGACGGGGTTCTCGCTCGACTGGCTGCGGGCCAGCTCGAGGTCGAGGTCCACCGTCGTCTCGTAGCCGCGCCAGAGCATGAACCAGCGGGTGGCGTCGACGCCGATGTCGTCGAGCAGCTCGTCGAGGGTGATGAAGTCGCCACTGCGCTTCGACATCTGCACCCGCTCGCCGCCTTCGACCACGTGGACGAGGCTCATGATCAGCGCCTCGAAGCGCTCCGGATCGCCGCCGAGCGCCTCGATCGCGGCCTTGATCCGCGCCACGTAGCCGTGGTGGTCGGCGCCGAGGACGTCGACGAGGCGGTCGAAGCCGCGCTGCAGCTTGTCCCAGTGGTAGGCGATGTCCGGCGTCAGGTAGGTCGCCTCGCCGTTGGAGCGGATCAGCACCCGGTCCTTGTCGTCGCCGAATTCGGTGGTCCGCAGCCAGAGCGCGTCTTCGCTGCGGTAGGTGTGGCCGCGCTTCTCCAGCTCGGCCAGCGACTCCTCGACCTCGCCTTTTTCGTAGACGGTGCGCTCGGAGAACCAGTTGTCGAAGTGGACGCCGAAGCGCTCGAGGGTCTCCCCCACGCCCTCCAACATCAGCTCGATCCCGCGCCTCTTCACCGCCTCGCGGTCGTCCGGGTCGATGCCCTCGCCCCGCAGCCGCTCGGCGATCTCGGTCACGTACTCGCCGGCGTAACCGTCCTCGGGCGGCTCCTGCCCCGCCATCCGCGCCGCGATCGAGTCGGCGAAGCGATCGATCTGGCTGCCGGCGTCGTTGATGTAGTACTCGCGCTGCACGTCGTGGCCGGCGGCCTGCAGCAAGCGGACCAGCGAGTCGCCGTAGGCGGCATGGCGGCCGGTGCCGACGTGGATCGGACCGGTCGGGTTGGCGGAGACGAACTCGACCAGGACCTTCTCCGGCGAGGCGGTCGGCGCCGGGGCCAGATCCCCCCCGGCCTCCGCCAGGTCGCTCAGCGCCCGCAGGTACCAGGAGTCGGCGAGGAAGAAGTTGACGAAGCCGGGGCCGGCGACCTCGATCCGCTCCAGGTTCGGCGTCAGGTCCGCATCGGCCTCCAGCCGCTCGCGCAGCTGCTCGGCGACGGTGCGCGGGTTGTCGCTGAGGTGCCGGGCCAGCAGCATCGCCGCGTTGGAGCTGTAATCGCCCAGCTCGGGCTTCGGCGGGCGCTCCAAGGTGGGCCGCGGCTCGCTCTCCTCGCCGTCGCGCAAGGCCCGGGCGGCACCCTCGACCGCGCCCCGCAGCGCGGTGATCGAATCGGTTGCGGTCACGAGCCAATCGTATGGACCGCGGCCGGGCCGCGTTACCCTCCCCTGCCTTGCGCGCAGCCGTCCTCAGCGACATCCACTCCAACCGGCAGGCTCTCGAGGCCGTCCTCGCGGCGGTCGACCAGGCCGGCGTCGAGGAGACCTGGTGCCTCGGCGACATGGTCGGCTACGGCGCCGACCCCGACGTCTGCACGGCGCTCGTGCGCGAGCGCTGCAGCACCTGCCTGGTCGGCAACCACGACCTGGCGCTGCTGGGGGCGCTCGACATCGCGACGTTCTCCGAGGGCGCCGCCGCCGCGGTCGAGTGGACGCGCGAGAACGTCAACCAGGAGACGCTCGACTTCCTCGCCTCGCTCGACCCCGCCGGCTCGCGCGAGGGCGTCGGCCTCTTCCACGCCTCCCCCCGCGACCCTGTCTGGGAGTACGTGCTCTCGACCGATCAGGCCGAAGCTGGGTTCGAGGCGATGGAGGAGCGGGTCGGCCTGATCGGCCACTCCCACATCGCCCTCTTCTTCGTCAACCTGCCCGGCGCCCGCCCCGGTTACGCCCAGGGGACGCAGGCCGGCGACAGCGCCGAGATCGAGCTGGACGAGGGCGAGTGGCTGCTCAACCCCGGCAGCGTCGGTCAGCCGCGCGACGGCGACCCGCGCGCCGCCTGGCTCGAGCTCGACACCGATGCCTGGACGGCGCGCTGGCACCGGGTCGACTACGACGTCGAGGCGGCGGCGGCGGCGATCCGCGCCGCCGGCCTGCCCGAGACGCTCGCGGAGCGCCTGGAGGTCGGCCGTTGATCCCGAAATGCAGGGTAAATATCGATCCCGGACCGTTGTCTAGACTCGACTCATGGGCCGCTTGAGCGCACTTCTGCTCGCCCTCTTCCTCGGCGGAGCCGGCGCGGTGGCGCTGGCCTCCTGCGGTGGCGGCAGCGACGCCAAGCTGCTTCCGGAACCGACGGCGAACCAGATCGAATCGAACCTCGACGAAGTCCGGCAGCTGGCCGCCGCCGACGACTGCATCGGGGCCGAAGACGCGGTGGCGACGGTCGCCGCCGAAGTCGAAGAACTGAACAACGTGGCACCGAAGCTGAAGACGGCCTTGGAGGAAGGGGCCGCGAAGCTGAGCGAAGTGGTCGGCCGCTGCGAAGAAGAAGCGGGCGAAGAAGCGGAACCTTCGCTGGAATCGGATGTTGAAGCTGAAGAATTGGCAGAGGAAGAACTGGAAGCCGAAGAAAAGGCCGCCAAGGCGCAGGAAAAGGCCGAAAAGAAGGAGCAGAAGGAAGAACAGGCCGAAGCCCCTGAAGACGAAGAAGGGAACCTGCCGCCGCAGTCCGAAGGCAAAGGGAAAGGGCACGAAGAAGCGCCGCCCCCCGCCCCCGCTCCGGAAGAATCCGAAGAATCCGAATCGGGCGGCGTCGGCCCGGGCGTAGGGGTCGAAGAATGATGGAGGCCGGGATGCTCTCGGGCCGCTATGAGACCGGTGAGAAGCTCGGCACCGGCGGGATGTCGAACGTCTACAAGGCGACCGACCGCATCCTCGAGCGCACGGTCGCGGTCAAGGTGCTGGCCGAGCACCTCTCCGACGACGAGCGCTTCGTCGAACGCTTCAAACGCGAGGCGCTGGCGGTGGCGAAGCTGATCCACCCCAACATCGTCCAGGTCTACGACAGCGGCGAGGACGCGGGCCGCCGCTACATCGTCATGGAGTACGTCGACGGGCGCTCCGGGGCGCAGATCCTGCAGCGGAGCGGCCCCGTGGAACCGGAGATCGCCGCCGAGATCGGGGTCCAGGCCTGCTCCGGCCTCGACTACGCGCACCGGCGCGGGATCATCCACCGCGACGTCAAGCCGGGGAACCTGATGATCGTCGGCGGCCCGGTCGGCGGCGGCGAGATGATCGTCAAGCTGACCGACTTCGGGATCGCCCGGGCGATCGAGCAGACCCGGATCACCCAGGTCGGCTCGGTGGTCGGGACCGCCGCCTACCTGGCGCCCGAGCAGGTGCGCGGCGATGAGGCGACGCCGGCGACCGACGTCTACGCCCTCGGCGTCGTCCTCTACCAGTTCCTCACCGGGCGGCTGCCCTACGAGGGCTCCTCGCTGGCCGAGCTGGCGGTGCGCCAGCAGAACGAGAAGCCGCTGCCGCCCGACACCTACAACAGCGAAGTGCCGAGGACGCTGGGGGCGGCCGTGCTGCGAGCGCTGGAGGGCGACCCGAACCGGCGCTACGCGAGCGCCGACGAGCTGGCGCAGGGCCTGCGACTCGGCCTCGAAGGCGAGGACGTGACGCTGCCGATGGAAGAGGGCACCTCGGCGACCCGGGTGCTGGGCGGCGACACCGCCGCGACCCGCCACATGGGCCGCGACACCGCCCAGACCGAGTACCGGCCCGCCTCGCCGACCCGCCGCCCGGCGCCGCGACAGCCCGCGCCGGTGGCCACCGCTCCCCGCGCGGCGCAGCCGGCCCGCCGCGGCGCCTTCTCGCGCTTCTTCCGCTTCGCCCTCGCCCTGGTCGCCCTGGTCCTGGTCGCCGCCGCGGTGGCGACCGCGGTGATCGTCACCACCGACAAGGCCGCCGGGGTCAAGGTCAGCCGAGTCGCGGGCGACACGATCGACAAGGTCGTCGAAGAAGTCAAAGAACTGGTGAAGAAGAACACCGAATAGCCGTTGGTGGACGGGGTCGGTTTAGGCAGTCGGGACACCCCCTTCTCTCAACTTGCTCGGGTGAGGCGTGATCTGCCATCCGAGATTGAATTGCCCGAGAAGTACAAGCCGTTCAGGGGGTGTCCCGACTGCCTTCGCGATCGCTACCTAGGCTCGGTGTCCCAGGGGGGGCACCAGATAGGACGGTGGAGCGGTAGGTGTCGAAAGTTCCAGCCTGAATGGCTTTGCGGGCGTGGGTGGTTAGTTGGTGCATGTAGGTGAGGTTGTGGAGGACGATGAGGCGGACGGCGGTCAGCTCCTCGGCGCGGGAGAGGTAGCTGATGTAGTCGCGGTCGTGGCGCTGACAGGCCGGGCAGGGGCAGCCCTCGACCAGCGGCTCGCGGTTGCCGACCCAGCCGCCCTTGCGCATGTCGAGGCGCCAACGCGTCTCCGGGCTCGGCGCCAGGGCGACGCCGTGGCGGGCGAGGCGCGTGGGGACCGCGCAGTCGAAGACGTCGAGGCCGAGGGCGATGCCGCCGAGCAGGTCGTCGACCTCGCCGATCCCCAGCAGGTGCTTGGGGGCCTCCTCGGGCAGCAGCGGCGCCGTGTACGCGAGCACGCTCGCCATCTCCTCCTTGTCGCGCCCGAGGGTGCCGCCGATCGCCAGCCCGTCGACTCCGGCCTCGGAGACGCACTGGGCCGATTCGCGCCGCAGGTCCTCGTGGGTGCCGCCTTGGACGATCCCGAAGACCGCCTGGCGCTCCGGCCCCTCGCGTTCGTGCCAGGCGAGACAGCGGCCGAGCCAGCGGTGGGTTCGCTCGGTCGAGCGGGCGGTGTAGTCGCGGTTGGCATGGAAGGGCGTGCACTCGTCGAAGACGAGGGCGATGTCGGAGCCGAGCGCCGCCTGCACATTCATCGAGACCTCGGGCGAGATGAAGAGCTCGGCGCCGTCGCGCGGGGAGCGGAAGCGGGCGCCCTCCTCGGTGATCTCGACCTTCGAGCCGTGGTCGCCGGAGCGGCCGCTGCCCTTGACCTCGTTGGCGACACCGCCGTGGGCGAGCGAGAAGACCTGGAAGCCGCCGGAGTCGGTGATCAGCGCCCGTTCCCAACCCATGAAGCCGTGCAGGCCGCCGGCGGCGGCGATCCGCTCCGGCCCCGGCGAGACGAAGAGGTGGTAGGTGTTGCCGAGGATCAGCTGGTAGCCGAGCGCGGCGACCTCGGTCGACTCCAACCCGCGCACCGTCCCCTTGGTCGCCAGGGGGATGAAGGCCGGCGTCTCGATCGGGCCGTGGGCGGTGTGGATGACGCCCGCGCGGGCACTGCCGTCACGGGCGCCGATCTCGAACCTGAGGCGCTGCGGGTCGCTGCGCACTACTGCGCCGGGTCCTTCTCGCCGAGGCCGGGGTGCACGCCCTTGCCGATCGCCTGTGCGTCGACGACCTGCTGCAGCAGGTCGACGAGGCGCTTGCGGTCGGCCGCCGCCATGCCTTTGGTCAGCTCCCTCTCGTGCTGGGCGGCGATCTCCCGGCCGCGGGCGAGGCAGCGCTTGCCCTCGGCGGTGAGGAAGAGGGCACGCACGCGGCGATCCTTGGGCTCAGGGCGGCGTTCGACCAGGCCGCGCTGCTCGGCCTCGTCGACCAGGGCGACCATGCGGCTGGGGGGGATTTCGATCGCGGCGGCGATCGCCTGCTGGGAGCGGCCTTCGGCGGCGGCGATGAGGTTGAGGATGCGGAAGAGCGGCGGGTTGAGGTCGGCGGCGGCGATCCGTTCGGCGAAGCGCTTGGAGGCGTGGATCCCCACCTGAGAAAGGAGGAAGGCGAGGGTCGATGGCGCGCGATCGCCGTTGATGCCGGGGGGGTTCATGGGGGGAAGATCGTACCCGCTCGTTTGTGCTATGAATAGTTTCGTTCTGAAACCTTTCTAGATGTAACGAATTTTTCAAGCGGAAAGGACCCGCCCCATGACCCGTCGTCTCGCCCGTCTCGCCGACATCGCCTACCGCCGCCGCGGCCGCATGGTCGTCGCCTGGATCGTCGCCACCGTCGTCATCATCGGCCTCGGCTCCGCCTTCAAAGGCGACTACCACGCCGACTACAACACCCCCGGCTCCGAGTCGAAGGAAGCGAGCGAACTGACCGAACGCGAGTTCGGCGGCTACTCCGGGCAGGAAATCTACGTCGTCTGGAAAGACCCGGCCGGTGCTCAGAGTGCCGACGCCAAGAGGAAGCTGAACGCCTTCTTCGCCGAAGCCGAAGAAGTCGAGCACGTCGGCAAGGCGGCGCCGGTCCGCGTCTCGGACGAGGGCAAGATCGCGACCACGACCCTGCCGCTCAACGTCCCCGGCTGGGAGGTCAAGAAGGAGCAGGGCGAACAGCTGATCGACGCCGCCGAAGCCAACAGCGGCGGCGGCCTCGAGATCAAGCTCGGCGGCGAACCGATCTACCTCGCCCAGGAATCGACCAGCCCCGAGGGCCTCGGCTTCCTCGGCGCCGCGATCGTGCTGCTGATCGCCTTCGGCTCGCTCGTCGCCGCCGGCCTGCCGCTGGCGATCGCCCTGGTCGGGCTCGGTATCTCCTCCCTCGGCCTGATCGCCCTCCTCGCCAACGTGATCGACGTCCCCAACTGGACCACCGCTGTCTCGGGCCTGATCGGGATCGGCGTCGGGATCGATTACGCGCTGCTGGTGCTGACCCGCTTCCGCACCGCGATGAAGTCCGGCAAGGACCGCCACGACGCGGTCGTCGAGGCGGTCAGCACCGCCGGCCGCAGCGTCATCATCGCCGGCAGCACCGTGGTGATCGCGATCCTCGGGCTCTTCATCACCGGCCTCCCCTACATGTACGGGGTGGCGATCTCGGCCTCGCTGGCGGTCCTGGTCGTGATGCTCGCCTCGATCACCCTGCTGCCGGCGCTCCTCTCCTACCTCGGCCCGCGGGTCGACCGGCTGCGGCTCCCGATCCTCGGCCGCCGGCTCGACCGGCCCGAAGGGGACGGCAACTCCCCCGCCGCCCGCTGGAGCCACGCCGTGCAGCGGCGGCCCTGGACGGCGGCGATCGTCGCCGCGGCGATCCTGCTTGCCCTCGCTGCTCCCGCTCTCGGCATGCGCCTCGGCTTCCCCGACGCCGGCAACGACAAAAAGGGGACGATGACGCGCGAAGCCTACGACCTGATCAGCGAGGGCTTCGGCCCCGGCGCCAACGGCCCGCTGGTGATCGCGGCCGAACTGCCCGACGCCGGTGCGAAGTCCGACGTCCAGGCGCTGGCGACGGCGCTGAGGGAAGACCCGGGGATCGCCTACGTGCAGGCGCCCCGGTTCAACGGCGACGGCACCGCGGCCTTCCTCACCGTCGTCCCCACCACCTCGCCGCAGGACGAGGCGACCTCCGAACTCGTCGAACGCATGCGCGGGACGGTGATCCCGGATGCCCTCGGCAACTCCGGCGTCACCGCGCTGGTCGGCGGCGTCAACGCGGCCCTGGAGGACCAGAGCGAATACATCACCGGCCGCATGCCCTGGTTCATCGCCGGGGTCGTCGGCCTCTCCTTCCTGCTCCTCCTCGTCGCCTTCCACTCGCCCTTCATCTCGCTCAAGGCGGGGATCATGAACCTGCTCTCCGTCAGCGCCGCCTACGGGGTGATGACCCTGGTGGCGCAGGGCGGAGCGGTCGGCGAACTGATCGGGATCGACCACGAAGTCCCGATCGCCCCGTTCATGCCGGTGATGATGTTCGCGATCCTCTTCGGGCTCTCGATGGACTACGAGGTCTTCCTGATCTCGCGGATCCGCGAGGAGTACCTGAAGGACGGCGACACCCGTCGCGCCGTCGCCGACGGCCTCGCCAAGACGGCCCGGGTGATCACCGCCGCGGCGGCGATCATGGTCGTCGTCTTCCTCGCCTTCGTCGCCTCACCCGAAGTCTTCCTCAAGCTCTTCGGGATCGGCCTGGCCTCGGCGATCTTCCTCGACGCCACCCTCGTCCGCATGGTCCTCGTGCCCGCGGTCATGCAGCTGCTCGGCCCCCGCAACTGGTGGATCCCCGACTGGCTCGAGCGAATCCTCCCCCGGATCGACGTCGAGACGCGAGAGCCGCAGGTGGCCTCGAGCGGGTCCTGAGCCTTCCGGTGTCGACTTTGTCTCCCTATGCGAGACAAAGTCGACACCGGGAAACCTGACCAGCGTCAGTCGACCAGCGACCGTCCCGTCATCGCCTCCGGTTGCTCGATGCCGAGGAGGTCTAGGGCCGTCGGGGCGACGTCGGCGAGGATACCTTGGTCCCGGAGGTGGAGGCCCTGCTCGGTGACGATCAGGGGGACGGGGTTGAGCGAGTGGGCGGTGTTGGGGGAGCCGTCGGGCTCGAGCATGTGGTCGCAGTTGCCGTGGTCGGCGGTGACGATGCAGGCGCCGCCCTTGGCGGCGACGGCCTCGATGACCTTGCCGAGCTGGGCGTCGACGGTCTCCACGGCCTTGACGGCGGCGGGGATCACGCCCGTGTGCCCCACCATGTCGGGGTTGGCGAAGTTGATGATCCCGAAGCGGTAGTCGCCCTGGGCCCAGTGGGAGACGAAGGCCTCGGCGGCGCCCTCGGCGCTCATCTCCGGCTTGTGGTCGTAGGTCGGCACGTCGCGGGGCGAGTCGACCAGGCAGTGCTCTTCCCCCTCCAGCTCGGCCTCGCGACCGCCGTTGAAGAAGTAGGTGACGTGCGCGTACTTCTCGGTCTCGGCGACGTGGAGCTGGCTGCCGCCGGCGTTGGCGATCGTTTCCGCCAGCGTCGTCTGTGGCCGCTGCTCGGGGAAGGCGACCGGGTAGGGCCAGCCCTTGCGGTACGCGGTCATCGTCGTCAGGTCGAGGGTCGCCCCGTTGCGGGGGAACTCGTCGAAATCGGGGTCGGCGAGGGCGCGGCTCATCTGCCGGGCGCGGTCGGGCCGGAAGTTGACGAAGATCGCGACGTCGCCGGCGGCGGCGCCGTCGTAGTCGCCGATCACCGTCGGTTTGACGAACTTGTCGGTTTCGTCGCGCTCATAGGCGGCTTCGACCGCCGCAACCGCGGTCTCGGCGTGCAGCCCCCGCGCGTGGACGATCGCGTCGTAGGCGAGCTTGGTCCGCTCCCAGCGGGTGTCGCGATCCATCGCGTAGTAGCGGCCGCTGACGGTGGCGGCGCGCCCGGCCGCCCGCAGCCAGCGTTCCAGCTCCGCGACGTAGCCCTTGCCGCCGTGCGGGAGCGTGTCGCGGCCGTCGGTGAAGGCGTGGAAGACGACGTCGGGCACGCCCTCCTGGGCGGCCAGCTCGATCGTCGCCTCGATGTGCTCCCAGCCCGAGTGGACGCCGCCGTCGGAGACGAGGCCGAGCAGGTGCAGGCGGCCGCGGGGGCTGTTGCGGGCCCGCTCGCAGGCGGCGAGCAGCACCTCGTTCTCGAAGAAGCTGCCGTCGGCGACGGCGTCGTCGATCCGCGCCAGGTCCTGCTTGACGATCGCGCCGGCGCCGAGGTTGAGGTGGCCGACCTCGGAGTTGCCCATCTGCCCCTCCGGCAGGCCGACGTCGGGCCCCTGGGCGGAGAGCCGGGTGTGGGGATACTCATCCCAGAGCCGGTCGAAGACCGGCGTCTCGGCCAGCGAGATCGCGTTGCCCGGCCCCGGCGGCGCCAGCCCCCAGCCGTCGAGGATGATCAGCGCCAGCGAGGGGACAGGATCGGGCATCGACTCAGTCTGCCGCCTCGACGATCGCGGCGAAGTCCTCCGGGTCGAGACTGGCGCCCCCGACCAGGGCACCGTCGACGTCCGGCAGCGAGAGCAGCTCCTCGGCGTTGCCGGGCTTGACCGAGCCGCCGTAGAGGATCCGCACGTTGTCAGCGGCCGCCCCACGCGCCCGCAGCACGTCGCGGATGAAGGCGCATACCTCCTGAGCCTGGTCCGGCGTCGCGGTGCGGCCGGTGCCGATCGCCCAGATCGGCTCGTAGGCGATGACGACGTTCTCGATCTGCTCGGGACCAAGCCCCCCGAGGTCGGCCTGCAGCTGGCGCTCCAGCACCCGCTCGGTCTCCCCCGCGTCGCGCGCCTCCTCGCTCTCGCCGACACAGAGGATCGGCTCCAGCCCGGCGTCGAGCGCCTTCGGCACCTTCCGCGCCAGCGCCTCGTCGGTCTCGTCGAAGTACTGGCGCCGCTCGGAGTGGCCGAGGACGACCGCCTCGACGTCGAGCTCGACCAGCATCGGCGCCGAGACCTCGCCGGTGAAAGCGCCCGAGTCCTCCTCGTGCATATTCTGGGCGGCGACCTTGACGGCGGTGCCGTAGCGCCGCTCGACCACCGCGGTGAGGGCGGTGAAGGGCGGACAGACGACGACGTCGCTCTGGGTCGCGGCGATCCGCGGCAGCAGCGCGTCGACGAACTCGGCCGCCTCGGCAACGGTCTTGTGCATCTTCCAGTTGGCGGCGATGTAAGGCGTGCGATCAGGCATCGGCTTTCTCTCCCTCTTCGGCGTCGAGCAGGGCCTCCACGCCCGGCAGCTTCTTACCCTCCAAAAGCTCAAGTGAGGCGCCGCCCCCGGTCGAGACCCAGTCGACCTCGCCCTCCAAGCCGAACTGGTTCAGCGCGGCAACGCTGTCGCCGCCTCCGACCACCGTCGTCCCCGGCGCCGCCGCGACCGCTTCGGCGACGGTGCGGGTGCCGCCGGCGAACGGCTCCATCTCGAAGGCGCCCATCGGCCCGTTCCAGAGCACGGTGCCGGCGTCGGCGATCGCCTGCGCGTAGGCGTTGGCGGTGCGCGGGCCGACGTCGAGGCCCATCCAGCCGTCCGGCACCTCCACCCCGTCGCTCTCCTCGCGCTCGGTGTCGGCGGAGAACTCGCGGCCGAGGACGAGGTCGACCGGCAGCTGCAGCTCGCAATCGGACTGCTCGGTGCGTTCCAGCGCCTCTTTCGCCGCCTCGACGCCCTCGACCAGCGAGTCGCCGGTCGGGATCCCCTGCGCCTCGAAGAACCCGAAGCACATCGCGCCGCCGATCAGGATCCGGTCGGCGACCTCGAGGAAGCGGTCGATCACCCCGACCTTGTCGGAGACCTTGGCGCCGCCGAGCACGACCACCAGCGGCCGCTGCGGCGACTCGACCACCCGGGTCAGTTCGGTCACCTCTCGCTCCAGCAGCAACCCCGCGTAGGCGGGCAGGTAGTCAGCTATCCCCGCGGTGCTGGCGTGGGCGCGGTGGGCGGCCCCGAAGGCGTCGTTGACGTAGACGTCGCCCAGCTGCCCCAGTGATTCCGCCAGCTTCGGATCGTTCTTCGTCTCCCCCGGCTCAAAGCGCAGGTTCTCCAGCAGGAGGACGTTGCCCGGCCCGAGCGCGCCACAGGTGAGGTCGACGTCGCCCTCGATCACCCCGGGCGCCAGGGTCACGTCGGTGCCGATCAGCTCGGCGAGCCGTTTCGCCACCGGTGCCATCGAGAGCTCGGGGACGCGCTCGCCCCCGGGCCGACCGAGGTGCGACATCAGGATCAGCGCCGCGCCGCGTTCGCGCAGCAGTTCGATCGTCGGCAGCGCCGCCCGGATGCGGGTGTCGTCGGCAACGACCCGCTCCCCGCCCTCGTCCTTCAAGGGGACGTTGAAGTCGGTCCTGACGAGGACGCGACGCCCCTTCACCGGGGCGTCGCGGACGCTTGCCTTGTCGAATCCCATCTGTTGGTCTAACGCGCCGCTAGGGCAGAACCTTGCCGGCGAGCTCGACGCAGCGGTTCGAGTAGCCCCACTCGTTGTCGTACCAGCTGACCACCTTCACCAGCTTGCCGTCGCCGATCACCATCGTCTCGCCGGAGTCGAAGATCGAGCTGTGCGGGTCGCCGACGATGTCGGTGGAGACGATCGGGTCCTCGGTGTAGGCAAGGATCCCCTTCAGCGGGCCTTCGGCGGCCTCCTTGACGGCGGCGTTGACCTCCTCCGGGTTGACCGCCTTGGCCGAGTCGAAGGTGAGGTCGACGATAGAGCCGGTCGGCACCGGCGCCCGCATCGCGAACCCGTTCAGCTTGCCGTTCAGCTCCGGCAGCACCAGGCCGACCGCCTTGGCGGCGCCGGTCGTGGTCGGGATCAGGTTCAGCGCCGCGGCGCGCGCCCGCCGCAGGTCCTTGTGCGGCATGTCCTGCAGGCGCTGGTCGGCGGTGTAGGCGTGGATCGTCGTCATCAGTCCCTGTTCGATCCCGAACGCCTCGTGCAGGACTTTGGCCAGCGGCGCCAGGCAGTTGGTCGTGCAGGAGGCGTTGGAGATGACGTCGTGCTTCTCCGGGTCGTAGTCGGAGTCGAAGTTGACACCGAGGGCGACGGTCACGTCCGGTTCCTTGGCCGGAGCGGAGATGATCACCTTCTTGGCACCCGCCTCGAGGTGCTTGGCGGCGTCGGGGCGGGCGGTGAAGAAGCCGGTCGACTCGAGCACGACGTCGACGCCGAGCTCGCCCCAAGGCAGCTGCGCCGGGTCGCGCTCGGAGAGCATCTTCACTTCGGCTCCGTCGACGGTGATGACGTCGTCACCCGCCTCGACCTCACCCGGATAGCGCCCGAGGATCGAGTCGTACTTGAGCAGGTGGGCCATCGTGGCGGTGTCGACGAGGTCGTTGACTGCGACGAACTCGATGTCGGCGTTCGCCGCCTTGGCGGCGCGGAAGACGTTGCGCCCGATGCGTCCGAACCCGTTGATGCCGACCTTCACAGCCATGAACTGATTCCTCCTGATGTCGTGTGGGGAAGCCGATCCTATGGACTCGGCGCTTCCGGCTCCGGATCAGTCGGAACCGATGGTTATCTCGATCTCGTACCCGTCCGGGTCCTTGAGAAAAGCGGAGTAGGAGCCGGAGCCGTGCGAGCGCTGCTCGCCGGGGTCGGCGACGCTGATGCCGCCCGATTTCACCCCGTTCTCCCAGGCCGCCTTGACCGCGACGATCCCCAGCGCGGAGAAGCTGAGCAGGCCGAAGCCCGGCGCCGGGTCGTGCTTGGAGGAGACGAAGAAGACGGGTTTGGCGATGCCCCAGCCGATCGTCTGGTCCTGCTCGAAATGCCGCCGCCAACCCAGTGGGGCCAGCATCGAGTCGTAGAAGGCGGCGCTGCGGTCGAGGTCGCCAACCTCCAGGAGGACGTGGTGAAGCATCGAGGGACGGAGGCTATAGGAGGGGACGCTCGGAATGATCGTCCGGAGAATTGCTCTGCTGAGTGGACTCATTTCTTGGTCGACCCAGACGACCGCGAGAGGCAGCGAATGCTCCTCCTAGGCCACTGGTTCCGAGGGCAATCTTCAGCAAGTCCTCCTCGTGCAAAGCCCCTGAGATGAAGGCGACCGTGAGACCCACGCAGATAAGGACAAAGACAACGCGCTCGACTAGTCCAAGGTTTAGGTGGCGAACATACGCCTCAACCTCTCGAGCGTGCGCCTCTACCACCCGCCGCTCGGCACGATCGCGCTTCGCCGCCTCGCGCAATCGATAGAGCGTGATCTGGCGCTCATTCTTAAGGCCCTTGTTCTCATGGCCCTTCTTGGATTGAGCCGAAAGGTGCAATTTCGTCTCCACGCGCACCGGCTCTCACTCCTGCCAGATCGAGCCCAGTGCGTCTTGAAGACGAACCGCAACTTTGTCCTGCTCCTATTGACGGCACCCCCGGGACAGGCCAAGGCTGTGCCTGCGCGCCGCATCTCTCAGCCTTGGTCACGTTGCCCTTTTCAGGGTCCTCAATCCGTTCTGTAACGGCGCGCTATCTGTCTCACTCCATAGATGATTGATTCAACAGTCGATCTACGCCAGTGAGCTACTCGAGCATTCTTGCGCGCCGCGCGGACGGGAACTTCGACGAAGGCGACTAGATGAGTAGCTCCACGAGGTACGGTCGGTCACTTGAGCACAGGATGGTGTGCCCAACTGACCGAAGAAGAGACGGCAGACGGTCGGCGTAGTGCTCGCCAACCGGAACTACTCATCTAGCTGTCTAGCCGGACCGCGGGGTCCAGCGGAAGAACTTGATCGCGAGGAGGAGGCCGGCGAGGCCCCAGAGGGCGACGACGGCGAGGTTGTCCCAGGAGACGGCGGCACCGCCGGCGGGGACGTAGGCGTCGAAGAAGGCGTCGAAGAAGTGGCGGACCGGGAAGAGGTCGGCGAAGGAGATGACGCCGCTGGGGAGCTGGTCTTCGGGGATGAAGACGCCGGAGAGGAAGTAGAGCGGCAGCAGCAGGGCGTTGACGATCGCGGCGGCGGCGTCCTGGGAGGGGATCACGGCGGTGAGGGCGATGCCGAGGCAGCAGAAGGAGGCGGCGCCGATGACGAGCGTCAGCAGGATCGCCGGCAGGCGGTCCCAGGGGACGCTGACGCCGTAGAGGGCGCCGCCGATCGCCGCCAGCAGGACCAGCATCATCAGGGCGACGACGATCGAGTTGCCGACCCGGCCGGCGATGAAGACCCAGGGCGGCATCGGGGTGCCGCGGCCGCGCTTGAGGCGGCCGTCTTCGCGGGCGATCACCAGCGTCATCGCCAGCGTCTGCATCGTCGCCGAGATGATCGCCAGCGACATGATCGCCGGCACGTAGTAGGTGGTCGCCTCCACCCCTCCCCGCACGTTCACCGTTTCGCCGTTGAAGACGACGGCGAGGATGAGGAAGACGATCACCGGGAACATCACCGTGAAGAAGACGGCCGCCGGGTTGCGCCAGAACGCCTTCTGGTCGTAGCGGAACTGGTGGCCGACGAGGGCGAGGCCGTTCATCCGGCGTTCTCCTCCGCGGCGGCGGTCAGCTCCAGGTAGACGTCCTCGAGCGAGGGCCGGGTCACTTCCAGGCCCTCCAGCTCTTCGCCTTTGGAGAGAGCCGCGCCGGTCAGCTCGTGCAGCGTCTTGACCGGGTCGGTCGTCTGCAGCACAACCTCACTGCCTCCGGCGAGGTAGCGGATCGTCGTCTCGCCGACGTCGCGTTCGCCGAGGTCCTCCGGCGTCCCCTGGGCGACGATCCGGCCGGCGGCGATGATCGTCACCCGGTCGGCCAGCCGCTGCGCCTCGTCCATGTAATGGGTGGTGAGGAAGACGGTCTTGCCGAGGTCGCGCAGACCGGCGATCACGTCCCAGGCCTGGCGGCGGGCAGACGGATCGAAGCCCGTCGTCGGCTCGTCGAGGAAGAGCAGCTCGGGGTCGCCGACCAGCGCCATGCCGACGTCGAGGCGGCGCTGCTGGCCGCCGGAAAGGCGACTGGCGCGCTCGTCGGCTTTGCCCTCGAGGCCGATCAACGCGATCACGTCCTCGGTGAGCAGCGGCGCCCGGAAGTAGCCGGCGTAGAGGTCGAGTGACTCGCGCACGGTCAGGTAGGGATCGAGGCGGCCGCTCTGCAGGACGATCCCGATCCGCTCGCGCCACTCGCGCCCCGCCCCCTGGGGATCCTCACCCAGCACGCTCACCTCTCCCCCGGTCCGCCGCCGGTACCCCTCGAGGATCTCCACCGTCGTCGTCTTCCCCGCCCCGTTCGGCCCGAGAAAGGCGAAGACCTCGCCGCGCTCGACCTCGAGGTCGATGCCGCGGACCGCCTCGGTCGAGCCGTAGCTCATCCGCAGGCCCTTGATGGAGATGACGGGGTCAGGCAAAGCCCGGCGATTCTAGAGTTGCGGTCCTGATGGGACGGGGATCGATCGTGACGGCGCCTGACGGCGGCCGGTGGCGGGTGCGGCGGCGCTGGCTCGAACGGCCGATGCCGGGGCTGCGAAGCATGTGGCGAAAGAGCAAGCGCGAAGTATCGGGGGAGGATCTCCTCGATGCCGGTTTCGGACTCGATGCCTTCTGGCCCGCCCTTGCCTTCGCGGTCTTCGTACTGCTGGTCATCCTGGTCCTGCTGCCGCTGCTCGGCGTCGCCCTGGAGCTGATCGCCCTGCTCTTCCTGCTCGCCTCCAGCCTCTTCGGCCGGATGGTCCTGCGCCGCCCCTGGGTCGTCACGGCGGAGAAGCTCGGCGACCCCGAGGAACGGGTCGCCTTCGCGGTGAAGGGATGGCGGGACTCGAGCGAGGCGCTGCGCGAGCTGCGCACCACGATCGCCGCGGCGGGACCGCCCGAGCGCCTCGCCCGCGGCGAGCCGCTCGCCACCCGCCCGGCCGTCTAACCCAGCTCGACGTCGCGGTGCTTGACCCGGACGATCACGTCCTCGCGGCTCGCCAGGTCCCGCCGGATGCGATCGGCGACGGTGATCGAGCGGTGGCGGCCGCCGGTGCAGCCGATCGCGATCGTCAGGTGGCTCTTGCCCTCGGTGACGTAGGCGGGGACGAGGAACTCGAGCAGTGGCAGCAGGCGGCCGTAGAACTCGCCGGCCTGGGTCCCGTTCTCGACGTAGGCGCGAACCTCTTCGTCCATCCCGGTCATCGGCCGCAGGTCTTTGTCGTAATACGGGTTCGGCAGAAAGCGGACGTCGAGCGTCAGGTCGGCGTCGCGCGGCGGCCCGTTCTTGAAGCCGAAGGTGAGCAGGGTCAGCGCCAGCTTGCCGCTCTCCTCCCGGCCCAGCAGCTCTTCGGCGATCTGGCGGCGCAGTTCCGCCCCGGTCAGGTCGCTGGTGTCGATCACCTTGTCGGCGCGCTCGCGCAGCGGCGCCAGCAGCGCCCGCTCGGCCCGGATCCCCTCGACGATCCGCCCTTCCGGCGCCAGCGGGTGGCGGCGGCGGGTCTCCTTGTAGCGGTCAAGGAGCGTCTCCTCGTCGGCCTCGAGGAAGAGCACCATCGGCTTCAGCCCTTCGGCCTCGAGGTCGTCGATCACCTGCACCAGCTCCTCGAAGTAGTCGCCGCCGCGCACGTCGGAGACGATCGCCGCGCGCTCGACCCCGCTGCCCTCGTGGCGGAAGAGCTCGCCGAGGCTGGCGATCATCCGCGGCGGCAGGTTGTCGACGCAGAAGTAGCCGCCGTCCTCGAAGGCGGCGATCGCTTCCGACTTGCCCGCCCCCGAGTGGCCGGTGATGACGACGACGGTCACCGGTTTGGCGGGGCCTGCGCCGTTGCCGCCCCCGCTCTGCACTTCGGTTTCCACCCGCTCCGCCATCTGACTCTCCCTCAGCTGGTCCGGTTGAGCTGCTCGTGTATTTCCCGACCTACTTTGCCAGGCAGACCGGGCACTGCCTCGAGCTCCTCGCGGGTGGCGGCGAGGAACCGCTCTGGCGTCCCGAAGTGTTGCAGCAGTGCCCGCTTCCGCGCCGGGCCGACCCCCGGCAGCTCGTCGAGGACCGAGCTTTCGAGCAGGCCGCGATCGCGGCGGCCGCGGTGGTGCTCGATCGCGAAGCGGTGCGCCTCGTCGCGGACCCGCTGCAGCAGCCGCGAGGCCTCCGAGTCGGCGGCGAGGTCGAGCGGCTCCGAGCGGCCCGGCACGTAGACCTCCTCCAGCCGCTTGGCGAGGCTGGCGATGGTGACGCCGCGCTCGCTGAACGGCCGCAGCGCCCGCACCCCCGCCGCCAGCTGCCCTTTGCCGCCGTCGATCAGGATCAGCGAGGGGAGCGAGGCGAAGCTGGCGTCGCGCTTGCCGTCATGGGGCGAGAGGTCGACCTGTTCGAGGTAGCGGGCCATCCGCCGCGAGAGCACCTCCTCCATCGAGGCGAAGTCGTCGGGCCCGCCGTTGCCGACCCCGTCGGCGCGCAGGTCGCCGCGGACTTTGAAGCGGCGGTAGTCGGACTTCTTCGGCGCCCCGCCCTCGAAGACGACCATCGAGGCGACCGTGTGCTCGCCGCCGATCGTCGAGATGTCGAAGCCCTCGATCCGCACCGGCAGCTCCTCCATCTCCAGCGCCCCAGCCAGCGCCGAGAGCGACTCGACCCGGCGGGTGCGGCGGTGCTCGCGCCGCAGCTTGTCCTGGTCGAGGGCCAGCTGGGCATTGCGCTCGGCCAGCTCGCGCAGCCGCCGTTTGTCGCCGCGCTCGGCCGCTCGGACCTCGACCGGGGCGCCGCGGCTCTCGCTCAGCGCCTCGGCGATCACCTCGACCCGGTCGCGCAGATAGGGGCCGACGATGATCGTCCGCGGCATCGAGGGCGAGGCGGCGTAGTACTGGGAGACGAACTCCTCGGCGACCTCGGCCGGATCGCGTTCGCCCTCGTTTTCGAGGTAGAAGCTCTGGCGCTCGGCGAGGATCCCGTCGCGGACCTGGAAGACCTGGGCGTTGGCGTCCTGGCCCTCGACCGCGACGCCGATCAGGTCGGCGGTCCCGATCGTCGCCCCCGCCACCCGCTGGCGCTCGAACAGCGATCGGATCGCTTTCAGCCGTTCGCGGTGGATCGTCGCGCGCTCGAATTCCTGTGCCGCCGCCGCGGCCTTCATCTTGTCCTCCTCCTCGCGCTCGACCTGGCGGTAGCGGCCGGAGAGGAAGTCGACGATCGCCTCGACGTTACGGCGGTACTCCTCCTTGCTGATGTAGTCGACGCAGGGCGCCCCGCAGCGCCTGATGAAGTAATCGAGGCAGGGGCTGCCGGAGCGGCGGCCCGGCTCCTTGCCCTCGCAGGTGCGGAACTGGAACAGCTTCCCGAGCAGGTCGAGCGTCTCGCGCACCCGCTTGGCGCTGGAGAAGGGGCCGAAGTAGGCGCGGCCGACCCGGTGCTTCTCGCGGGTGAAGTAGACGCGGGGATAGTCCTCGTCGAGGCTGACGGCGACGTATGGGTAGGACTTGTCGTCGCGGAGGCGGATGTTGAAGCGCGGCCGGTGGCGCTTGATGAAGCTCTGCTCGGTCAGCAGTGCCTCCGCCTCGTTGGCGGTGACGAGGCTCTCGATGCGGTCGATCCGCGAGGTCAGGCGTCCATCCCCGCCGGAGAAGTGCGAGCCGATCCGTTTGCGGATCGAGCGCGCCTTGCCGACGTAGAGCAGCTCGCCCTCGCGGTCGTAGAAGAGGTAGACGCCCGGCTGGTCGGGCAGCGACTTGCGCTGCTGCGCGATCCGCTCGGCGCGGTTCAGCGCTCCCTCCTGCTCGGCTTTCTCGTTGCCTTTGGGCACTGGTCAAAGGGTAGGCTGCTGGCCACCCGGCCAACCCGCGCGACCAGACGATCAGGAGAGTCAGATGACCAGCACCACTATTAACCCGCCGCAGCTCAGCACGATTCGGATCGAGATCGACGGGGAGATCGGGACGCTGACCCTGGACCGGCCGGACGCCTTCAACGCGATGAGCCCGGAACTGATCGGCGAGATGACGGTGGCCTTCGCCTGGCTCGCCGACCAGGCGCCGCTGCGGGGGCTGATCATCACCGGCGCCGGGCAGGCCTTCTGCGCCGGCGGCGACGTCAACTGGTTCCGCAAAGGGGTGGAGTCGGGGGAGATCGACCTGCCCTCCGACGTGCGGCGTGGGGCCGAGGTTCTGCACCAGGCGATCATCGACCTGCGCCGGGTCCCCTATCCGGTGATCGGGGCGATCAACGGCCCGGCGGCCGGGGCCGGCTTCTCGCTGGCGCTCGCCTGCGACATCCGGATCGCCTCCAGCGCCGCCTTCTTCGCCCCCGCCTACGGCCGGATCGGCGCCTCGCCCGACGGCGGCATGACCTACTTCCTTCCGCGCGTGGTCGGGCCGAGCAAGGCGCTGGAACTGCTGCTCGAAGACCCGAACCTGAAGGCCGAGGAGGCGAAGGAGCTGGGGATCGTCAGCGAGGTGGTCGAGCCCGACGAACTGATGATTTCAGCGCGGGCGAAGGCCGACGAGCTGGCCAAGAAGGCGCCGCACTACGTGCGGATGGCGAAGAAGCTGGTCGGGGTCAGCATCGAGAACAGCATCAACGACCACCTGCAGCTGGAGCGCCACGGGATCGCCGACTCGATGGCGACCGAGGACCTGCGCAACGGCGTCGAGACCTTCTTCAGCGGCGGTACGCCCGAGTTCCACGGCCGCTGAACTGGTTTGCGGCCCTTTACGTATCGCGACTAGAGTCATCCCCGACAACGTCCTTAGCGGGAAAGGAACGAGATGAAGAAGCTTGCAGCCCTGTTCGCCCTGATCCTCGCCACGCTGGCGCTGGTCGCCTGCGGCGGTGGCGGCTCCAGCTCCACCAGCGAAGAAACCTCCTCCGGCGGTGCGGCCAAGGAAGAAACCTCCGAAGCCGAAGGCGAAAAGGAAGCCGAAGGCGGCAGCGCCGGCTCAGCCGGCGCCGTCGACATCGAAGCCGACCCCAGCGGCAACCTCGCCTTCACCAGCGACACCGCCACCGCCAAGGCCGGCAAAGCCACCATCAACTTCACCAACGAATCCCCCGTCCCCCACGACGTCAAAATCGAAGACGCAAACGGCGAAGAAGTAGGCGGCACCGAAGTCATCTCCGAAGGCTCCGACTCCGCCGAAGTCGAACTCGAACCCGGCACCTACACCTACTTCTGCTCCATCCCGGGCCACCGCCAGGCCGGCATGGAAGGCACGCTGACCGTCAAGTAGCAGCCATCAGGACCTGCGGTCCCCTTGTGGGGCCGCAGGTGCGATTACGTCTGGCGCTGAGATAAGTCGCCCCTACCGAACTTGGCAAGGATGCGATCGACCCAGGGCAGAACGAACATCGGCATAAGCATCGCCACTGCCAGACTCACTGCTACCGCTAACGCAAGGCGTACCAGCTGATCCGCAGAGAAAAGATTGTCGCCATTTTCGATCCAGCCAACTGAATAGCCGCCGACGATCCCGACGACGGTGCCGAAGAGAGTCTGCACCTGACTCCTTCGGTTATTGGTTTTGTCCACCGCTTTTAGCCATAGGTCGAGGTTTTCCACCCGATCCGAGGCGTCGGTGGTAAGCCTTTGGATCTTCTCGAGATCGCGCTCGAGGTCGCCTACATTCAGCCCTCCCGCAATCTCCCGCTGGACCACTCCGGGAAGCTTCAGCACGATCACGATCAATGCGAGCAAGGCGACAAAGACGACCACCGTCTCAAGAGTGACGTGACCAACGAACCACACCGTGAATGCCAACGGGACGTTCAACCGCTGCAATGTCGATCTCCTGAGTCGATGACTTTTCAGGAACTACTGGATTCCTAAACTCTCATGCCCTTCCTTGAAAGGCAAGGGGAACCGGGCTCAGGAGTCTGAGATCAGCACCCGCGTGACGCTGTCGCCCACGAAGCAGGGCTTCTCGCCGCCCTCAACCTCGAGGGTGAAGCGGGTGATGACCTCGTACCAGCCGCCGCCCTTCTCGTCGACGGAGACGAGCTCGGCTTTGGCGCGGATGCGGGAGTCGACGGGGACCGGGGCGGGGAAGCGGATCTTGTTCCAGCCGTAGTTGACGCCGAGGGTGAAGCCGGTGGAGGTGATCAGTTCCTGGCGGAAGCCGTCGACGGTGGCGAGGGTGAGGTTGCCATGGGCGATCGTGGTGCCGTAGGGGCTCTCGGTCTTGGCCCGCTCGGGGTCGACATGGATCCACTGGTGGTCGCCGGAGAGCTCGGCGAAGGCGTCGATGTCGGCCTGGGCGATCGTGCGCCACTCGCTCGGCCCGACCTCCTGGCCGACCAGCGCCTTCATCCCCTCGACTCCCTGCACCTCGGTTGCCATCGGCGCGCAGTCTATCCCGCGAGTCCGTGAGATTCCTTGCTGTACAAGGTCTTAGACGGATTCGCGATCAGTCGCTCCACCAGCCGGGGACGATTTCCCCATCGCCATCGCGGCGCGGCCCGAAGGCGATCACCTCGAGGCCGTTGTCGCCGGCTTCGAAGGCGCGGGTCACTTCCGGCGAAACCCGGATCGCGTCGAGCGCCTCCACCTCGATGATCTCGTCGTCGAGTTTGAGCAGGCCGGTGCCGCGGACGACCACGTAGACCTCCTCCGCCTCCTCGTGGTTGTGGCCGAAGGGCTGGCGCTTGCCGGGTTTCAGGCGGTAGAAGCTGAACCCCGTCTCCTCCGCCTCGACGTCCTCCCTGGCGAACCGCGCCTCCATGTAGTCGCCGAAGCCGAACTCCGGCGCCGAATTCTTGACCTCTTCCAGCTTCTTATGGGTGAAGGGATTGCGCATGCCGCTCCTTTCGTCGCCGACCTCGTAGTTCCGCTACCCAAAGTCTCATGAACCAAGCACCTCGACCTGGGAGGAGAAGTCGCCGTCGCGGAAGACGTGGAGGGCGAAGCCGGGAGGCTGCACGAACTCGACGTCGTCGCGCTCGAAGTCCGGCCGTATCTGCAGACAGGCGCTGGGGGCCGAGAGAACGGTGCAGCCGCCGAGGGTGCCGGCGACCGTGCGGTGCAGGTGCCCGCCGACGATCGCGCGCAGTTGCGGGTGCCGGGAGACCACCTCCGCGAGGGCGTCCCGCTCGCTCGGCTCCAGGTTGATCGCATCCCACTCCGGCATCCCGGTCGGCAGCGGCGGGTGATGCGAGGCGAGAACGGTCGGGGCATCGGCATGGCGGAGCAGCTCCTCGTCGAGCCGGCGAAGCTGCTCCGGGCTGTAGGCCCCGGGGTCCTGGCCGGGGACGATCGAATCGAAGACGACGAGGCGGAGCTCGCCGACGGCGACGCTGTAGTTGACGGGGTCGTCCCCCGCCCCCGGCAGCTCGAACGCCTCCCGCAGGTTGCGGCGATCGTCGTGGTTGCCGGGCAGGACGTGGAGGGGAGCGTCGATGCGCTCCAGCAGTTGACGCGCGCGCCGGCAGTTCTCCTCGCCGCCGTCATCGGTGAGGTCGCCGGTGACGACGACGGCGTCGACCGGGTTCGGCAGCGAGCGAACCGCGTCCACCACCCGCTCCACCTGCACGACCGGGTCGACCCCCTCCCATTCGTCGCAGACGTGGAGGTCGCTGAGCTGGGCGAGCAGGACCGGCTTCGGCATCGGCCGCGACGATATGAGAACCAGCCGCGAAGGGTCCTTTGACCCGCCAAGTAGCCTTCAACCCGTGACCCGCCCCGTCGGTCGTGTCCTCGCGAGCAGCCAGCTGGCGACGCTGGCCGAGCACGGTGAGGAACGGACGGCCGAGGTCGGCGAGGAGCTGTTCCGGATCGGCGACGAGACCTACCCCTTCATCGCGATTCTCGAGGGGGAGGCGGCGGTGCTGGACGGCAACGGCCACGAGATCGTCCGCCACGGGGCGAGCGGCTTCCTCGGCGAGATGAACCTGCTCTCCGGCCAGACGGTCTTCCTCACCGCGGTGGCGACGGAGCCGATGCGCTACGTCGCGGTCGAGCGCGAAGAGCTGCGCAAGCTGCTGCTCGAGGACGCGCCGCTCTCCGACATCCTCCTCTCCGCCTTCGTCGCGCGGCGGGAACTGCTGCAGCAGCGGCAGGGCATCGGGATCGAAATCGTCGGGCCGCGGGATTCGGAGGCGACGCGGCAGCTGGTCGACTTCGCGAAACGGCAGCGCCTCCCCTACACCTGGCCCGACCCGCGCGAGGACGCGGAGCTGGCGCGGGCACTGGACGAGCTGGAGCCCGAGGAGGTGCCGCTGGTGCGGCTGCCGGGCGGACACGAGCTGCGCGCGCCGAGCGACGGTGAGCTGTCGCGGGCGCTCGGCATCGGCCTCGAGCTGAAAGCACGGGAGGAGGTCGACCTGCTGGTGGTCGGCGGCGGCCCGGCGGGCCTCGGGGCTGCGGTCTACGGCGCCTCCGAGGGGCTCGACACGCTGGTGATCGAGAGCACCGTGCTCGGCGGCCAGGCCGGGACCTCGCGGCGGATCGAGAACTACCTCGGCTTCCCGGCGGGCATCACCGGCAGCGAGCTGACCAGCCGGGCGGTCACGCAGGCGCGCAAGTTCAGCGCCCGCACCGCCACGCCCTACCGGGCGCGGGTGCTCGAACCGGGCGAGGAGCGCCACTTGGTCAGGCTCGAGGAGGGGAACGAGATCAGCGCCCGCGCCGTCGTCCTCGCCACCGGCGCCGAATATCGGAAACTCCCGGTCGCCGACCTCGAGCGGTACGAGGGCTTCAGCATCTTCTACGCGGCCGGGCCGCCGGAGGCGCGGATCTGCGGCGGCCAGCGGGTCGGCGTGGTCGGCGGCGGCAACTCAGCCGGGCAGGCCGCCGTCTGGCTCGCCCGCGGCGGCGCCCTCGTCACCCTCCTCCACCGCCGCGCCGAGCTCGCCGAGACGATGTCCAGCTACTTGATCGACGAGCTCGACCGCTTCGGCGTCCACGTCCGCGACCGCAGCGAAATCACCGAGCTGCACGGGAGCGACGGCCAGCTCGAGGCCGTGACCCTCACCGACCGCGCCCACCTCCCCTACTCCTACCTCTTCCTCTTCCTCGGCGCGTCGCCCTGCACCGACTGGCTTGGCGACAACGTCGCCCGCGACGAGAAGGGCTTCGTCCTCACCGGCCCCGAGGTCGGCGCCGACGGCCTGCAGGAAACCAGCCTCCCCCGCGTCTACGCCGCCGGCGACGTCCGCTCCGGCTCGATCAAGCGCTGCGCTACCGCCGTCGGCGAGGGCGCCGCGGTCGTGCGGTTTGTGCACGAGCATCTGCAGCCTGAGAAGCCTTCGCTTCAGCGTCGCGCCTAAGAAGCTCCTCTACGTCGTAACCGGCCTCGGCTCTTTCCACGGCCTTTTCGATGAACTCCTCGGTAATCAACTCGCCCTTGATCGTCCTGCCGAAGGTCTTCTTACTTGGCATCGTCTATTCCCTCGGTAGGAGGTTTGCATACCTTGGTCGCATCTTCATTGCGTGGACTATCAACTCAGACCCATCCGGTCGGGGATAAGTCACAACCTCTAGGAGCTCTCCATTAGTCGCCGCTCCGAGGTAGAGAACTGATCCATCATCTTGATCGATGATCCGTATTGCATGCCTGAGCGCATGCTTGATGTCCGCCTTTGAACTGCCGTGCTTAAGTGGAGCTCCCGTAGATCTCTCGCATTTCTTTGACCCGGAAATTCACGCCACCAGCCGCACTTCGAAGCTGGGCATGGCGATGGCTCCGGCGCCGCCGATCAGGGCGAGGATGCGGGTGACGTAGGCCTGGGTCTCGGGATAGGGCGGGATGCAGCGGCAGGCTTCGACCGGGGCGGGGCCGGCGTTGTAGGCGGCGAGGGCGAGTTCGGGGGAGCCGAACTGCTGGAGGAGGTCGTGCATCAGGTGCGCCTCGGCGTCGATCGCGGCGACCGGGTCGTAGGGGTTGGTGAGGCCGTAGGCAGCTGCCGTGCTCGGCATGAACTGGGCGATGCCCCGGGCGCCTGCGGGCGAACCCACATCGGGGTCGAAACCGGACTCGGCCATCAGCTGCCCCGACATCAGCGCCGGCGGCACGCCCCAGCGGGCAGCTGAGCGGAGGATCGGCTCGCGGTACTGGGAGGGCACGAAGGAGGGAAGCGCGGTCGACGAGGCCGTCGCCAGCGCCCCTCGCCCAGCCGCCGTCAGCGCTTCGCCTGCGGCGAACAGGGAGCCGGCCCGGCGTCGTAGCCGTAATGCCAGGCCTCCCACGAGTACCGCTGCACGAAGCCGAAGCGGGCGGCGTTCGAGGCCAGCCATGAATAGGCGGAGGACGGCCCGATATCGAGCTCGGTGGCGCACCGATGCAAGGAATGGCCGGGGGGTGCCACCCAGGTCGGATCGGGATGGGCGGCGAACAGTTCCGCCTGTTCGGCGTCGGAGCGGAAGCCGGAGACGACGATGAGGACGATGCCGTCGCCGCGGGCCGCGGCGGCCATCTTGTCGTAGGCCGCGGCGACGTCCGGTCGCATCCCCTCGCCGTCGCGATAGATCAGCGGGCCGCTGTAGCCGCCGCCGGTTGCCATCCCGGTTTCGCCGCCCGCCACGGCGCCGTATGGTGCGGCGGCTTCGGCGACGGCAGACGCCTCCACGCGCTGGCCGTGGCCTCCCCGCAGACCGGCGACGATCGTCGCCTTCGCGCGCACCGGGGCGAAGGAGTCGCCATCTGGGAAGCGGAGCAGTACCCGCTGTGGGTCGACGCCGTTTGCCCGCGCGGCCTCCAGGGCCGCGGCTCGGGCTCGCGCCAGGTAGGTCGCCTTGGCGAGGTGAGCTGGGTTGGGATCTCCGTCGGCAAGGCGCAGCGGCGCCAGCAGGCGATCCAGGTCGTCGCGCATCGAGCGCACGGCCGAGATCGCGACCAGGTCCGCCGCCCGCTGCGCCCTGCCCTTGCCGGTCACCGCCCCCGCGATCGCGACCAGCGCCAGCGCGGCGGCGATCAGCGCCAGCGCCCCGCCCAGCGCCAGGATCAACGCCTGCCCCGACTCACCCCTCTCCCACACCCCCCTTGCCCGCATGAACCGACCCTGCCTCGGAACGACGCACGCATGGCGCGCAGGAACAAAATCTTCTGCGGCGACTTTCGAACTTTTCCGTGACCCGCTGCGTAGACCGGGCGACCCGAGAGAAGGAGCTAATCGATGTCGCTGCCCACCGTCCCTCGCACGCGCATGTACCCGATCCGCATCGTCCTGCTGACGGTGGCGGCGTTGGCGCTTGTCTTCGCGACTGAAGCAGCCACCGCGCAATCGAGCAAGCGCGTGGTCAAAGAGATGGAAAACACGACCCTCGAACACACGGTCCTCACCACGCTCAAGGGCAAGACCCTCTACAGCCTCAGCGTCGAGACCAAGGGCAGGTTCACCTGCACCGGCACCTGCCTGGCGTCATGGACGCCGCTGCTCGTCCCGAAAGACGTCAAGCCGAAGGGGCCGGTCAAGCTCGGCACCGTCAAACGGCCGAACGGCAAGACCCAGGTCACCTACAAGGGCCTCCCCCTCTACAGCTTCAACGGCGACGTCAAACCCGGCGAAGCGAACGGGGAGGGAATCAAAGACGTGGGGACCTGGCACGCGGCGAAGGTCGGGAACGTCAGCCCACCGCCCCCGGCACCGGAACCTGAACCTCCTTACCCCTATTAAGGGCTCCGAGGCGTCGCACCAGCCGCTGGGGCAGCCCTCCGGGCGAGCCTGGCGGCAGCGCTCCGAATAGGGCACGACGCTCCGCCACCCAGCCGAGGCGCTGCTTGAGGACGGCGACCGCGAAATCGCGGGCGACCAGGTCCCGGACGGCCAGGGCGGCCAACGGCCGGTCTTCGACGAGATCAGCGCGCAGGAGCACCCCCGAGGGCCGCGGCCTGAACTGGTCGAGGACCGGCTGCAGCATCTCGGGCGGCACGTGAAGGACAGCGGCTGACCCTCGCGCCACCGTCACCGCTGCCGCGGCCGCGGCGAGCCCCTCCTGCCCCGCGGGCACCGCCAGGTGGCAGACCTGCCCCCTCGCCGCCGCCCTGAAGCCAGGCAGGTGCGCCCCCAGACGCTCCTCCAGCTTCTGGGCAGCAGCGGAGGCCAGCAGTGCTGGGCGCGGAGATTTCCCACCTACGTCGACCAACAACGTCGCCAAATCGACATCCGCTCCGGCGCAGGCGAGCGCGGCCGCGGCACCGCGCGAGCCCTCGGCGGCGCCGACTGCCGTGACGACGATCGTCACCCCGTCCTGCAAAGGATTGACGAAGCTCATCGTGCCGACCTCGCGGTTGCGCTGCTGCTGATCGTCAGTCGCTTCGACACGGCCGGGATCGGCGACGGCGGCCGCAGCCGCACCGAGACCGTGTCGCCCTCGACGGCGACCGCCACGTCGTCCTTCGCCCACCCCGGCAGCGCTTCCCGCGCCGCCTCCGCGGCCGAGCCGCCCGAAGCCAGCGCCAGCGCCCCGGCCTCGGCGGCGCCGTCGGCAAGCGTCATCGCGTAACCAGCCGCCAGCAGTTGCAGCGACACCAGGGCCGCCAGCAGCAGCGCGGGCAGCGCCGCCACCAGCTCGACGGTTGCCTGTCCGCGCTCAGCCATCGCTCGGCTCCAGATCGCTGCTCGCCCCCACCCGCACCGATGGCAGCGAGGGGATCAGGCGCGGCACCTCGACCCGCACCGAGACGCCCTCTTCGTCCTCCACCTTCGCCCCTCCTCGCATCGAGGGCGGGAGCGCGGAGCGAGCGGCCGCCACCGCGTCTCCTCCAACCGCGGCCGCCCGCGCCCCCGCTCGCGCGGCCACGCTCGCCGACCAGAGTGCCTGGCCGGCGAGCGCGATCTGCGCGGCCACCAGAACCGCCAGCAGCAGGAAGGGGACCACCGCGACCAGCTCCACCGAAGCGGTCCCCTTCTCCCCGTGCGCTGCTTTCTCGGCCCCTGGCGGCATGCGCCAACCCTGCCGGGCCAACCCGCACACATGGCGCGCACAACGCAAAATTTCTGAGCCGGCTTCGGCGCGAAATCGTGACTGACTCAGTGGTAGGTGTTTGCCTCCATCCAGACTTTCCAGATCGCGGCGATCGAGGCGGCCAGGAGGACGATCCACAGCAGGGTCCCGGACCCCGTTTCGAACAGCTTGTCGCTGCCGGCGATCAACAGCGCCACCATCCCGACCGCGCCGTAGAGGATCGCGCGCCGGCCGTCGCTCAGGGTTGCCAGCGTCAGCTGGTTTTCGCGGCTGAGCACGTAGATCATCCAGGCGATCCCGGCCAGGAGCGCCATCGTCAGGCCGGTGATCACCGCTTCGGCCACGTTGCCGCCGCCGGGCAGGAAGGCAACGCCCAGGGCCAGCAGCATCACGATCGCAACGTTGCGCGCGGTTCGCACCTCTCCAGTGTAGGGCGGTCTCGAGGGCTTCTACTTCTGCGTCATCACGACGATGCCGACGATCACCGCGCCGGCCACGCAGAGGAGGGCGAGAGCGCCGACCACTCCCGCCACCGTCGCCGCCACCGGTCGGTCGTTACGGCTCAGCTCAACGAACTGGCCCGACCCCCAGATCCCGACCGAGAAGGCGAAGGTGATGCCGACGCCCGCCACAACCGACGCCACCACCGTCTGCCACAGCTCCTTCCACTGGACGAGCGTCGCGACGATCACGCGCTGACCGCCTCGACGGGAGCGCCCTGTCGGGCCCTGCGGGCGAACGCGGCGGCGATCAGCGAGAGCGCCATCAGCGTGACCAGTATCGGCCCCAGCGCGCCGGTGCCGAAGATCCGCGTGAAGCCGTAGGTGAGCGCCCCGATCAGCGCCGCCATCGGCAGCGTCAGCAGCCAGGCGACGAGGATGTTGCCGGCGACGCCCCAGCGCACCGCCGAGAGCCGTTTCGCCGCCCCGGAGCCCATCACGCCGCCGTTGATCACGTGCGTGGTCGAGAGCGGGAAGCCGAAATGGGTCGAGGCGAGGATCACCGCCGCGCCCGCCCCCTGCGCCGAGAAGCCCTGCGCCGCGTCCATCTTGATGATCCGGGTGCCGGTGGTTTTGATGATCCGCCAGCCGCCGCTGTAGGTGCCGAGGGCGATCGCGGTGGCAGAGGCGACAATCACCCAGGTCGGCGGGTCGGCTTCGCTGCCGAGCTTGCCGGCGGCGATCAGCGCCAGGGTGATCACACCCATCGTCTTCTGCGCGTCGTTGGTGCCGTGCGCCAGCGCCAGCAACCCGCTGGAGACGATCTGCCCGTAGCGGTAGCCACGGGTCACGATCCCCGGTCGCTGGCGCCCGATAACCCGGTAGGAGAAGCCGATCGCCAGGCCCGCGACGAGGAAGGCGACGACCGGCGCCACCACCGCCGGGACCAGCACCTTGCCGACCAGCCCTTCGGCGAGGATCGCGTCGAAGCCGACCGCGGCGACGGCCGAGCCGACGACGCCGCCGATCAGCGCGTGCGAAGAGCTCGAAGGCAGCCCGAAGTACCAGGTGATCAGGTTCCAGGCAATCGCCCCGATCAGCCCGGCGAAGACGATCGTCGTGGTGATCACTTCCGCGTCAACGACGTCCTTGGCGACGGTCGCGGCGACGCTGATCGAGATGAAGGCGCCGACGAAGTTGAGCAGCGAGGCGAAGCCGATCGCCACCCCCGGCCGCGCCGCCCCGGTCGAGATCGAGGTGGCGACGACGTTGGCGGTGTCGTGGAAGCCGTTGGTGAAGTCGAAGGCCAGCGCCGTGGCGACGACGATGACGAGGATCACGTCAGAGCTCATCGGGTTCTCCCTGAATACCCGTTATGAATTTTTGATGACGATGCCCTCGAGTATCTGGGCCGCGTTCTCGGTCGCGTCGATCGCCTCCTCGAGCACCGAGAAGATGTCCTTCCAGCGGATCACGACCATCGGGTCGATCCCGTTGGAGAAGAGCGAGGCGACGGCGTCGCGGGAGATCCGGTCGCCGTCGTTCTCGAGTCGATGGATCTCGATCCAGTACTTGTCGAGATCCTTGAACGAGGGCAGGTTTTCCAGGCCCATCGCCAGCTGTTCGCAGGAGGCGACGAGGACCTTGGTCAACGCCTGCGCCTGCTCCATCGGCGCCTCGATCTGGTAGAGGCCGAGGAAGTCGGCGACCTCCTCCGTGTAGTCGACGATGTCGTCCATCTGGGTCGCGAGGCCGTAGATGTCCTCGCGGTCGATCGGGGTGACGAAGGTCGTATTGAGGCGTTTGATGATGTCGTGGGTGATCCGGTCGCCCTCGTGCTCCGCCTCGACGACGTCGTGCGAGAGCCCCTCGCTCTCGGGCCAGGTCTGCATCATCTCGTCGAGGAGGCGGGCGGCGCGGACGCTGTTCTGCCCTGCCGAAATGAAGAGTTCGAAGAAGGTCTGATCGCGAGGAAGGAGCGAGAAGCGCGCCATCAAGCCATCCTAGCCAGGCGGCCAAACCGCTGCGGGGTCAGGCGGCGGAAGCCGCCAGATGCTCTGCGGCACGTGCGGAATGACGTGCCATCAGCTCCTCCTGCGCGCTGCGGAGTTCGCCGTCGGGGCGCCGCCGCTCCCAGTTCCCGTCGGAACCGAGCTCCCAGCAGCTGGCGTTGTCGGCGAGGGAGCGCTCCAGCACGTCCAGCAGCTCCGCCTTGATCGCCGCGTCCTCGACCGGCGCCACCAGCTCGACCCGGCTGTCGAGGTTGCGCGGCATCAGGTCGGCCGAGCCCATCAGCACCCGCGTCTCCTCGCCGCGGCGGAAGGCGTAGATCCGCGAGTGCTCGAGGAAGCGGCCGACGATCGAGGTGACGCGGATGTTCTCGGAGACCCCCTCCACCCCCGGCCGCAGACAGCAGATCCCGCGCACGTTGAGGTCGATCCGGACCCCCACCTGCGAGGCCTCGTAGAGCGCCTGGATACAGCGGGCGTCGACCAGCGAGTTCATCTTCAGGGCGATCCGCGCGTCCTCGCCCGCCTTGTGCGCCTCGACGGTGCGCTCGATCTCCTCGACGATCTGGTCGCGCATCGTCGTCGGCGAGACCAGCAGCTTGCGGAACCCGGCCGGTCGCCCGTAGCCGGTGAGGAAGTTGAACATCTCGGCGACGTCGGCGCCGATGTCGGGATCGGCGGTGAAGATCCCCAGGTCGGTATAGAGGCGGGCGGTTTTCGGGTTGTAGTTGCCGGTGCCGACGTGGACGTACTCGCGCACCTGGTCGCCCTCGCGGCGGGCGACCAGGATCGCCTTCACGTGCGTCTTCAGCCCGGGAATGCCGTAGACGACGTGGACGCCGGCCTCCTCCAGCGACTTCGCCCAGTGGATGTTCGCCTCCTCGTCGAAGCGCGCTTTCAGCTCGACCATGCAGACCGCCTGCTTGCCGCGTTCGGAGGCGCGGATCAGCGAGGGCACGAGCGGCGAGTCGTCGCTGGTCCGGTACACGGTCTGCTTGATCGCCAGCACGTCGGGGTCGGCAACCGCCTGGGTGACGAAGCGCTCTACCGAGGTGTTGAAGGAGTCGTAGGGATGGTGGACGAGCACGTCGTGCTGGCGGATCTCGGCGAACATGTCGACCGGCTCCTCGTCCTCGCCCTGCAGGCGCGACTGGGTGACCGGCGTCCAGGGGGGATACCGGAGCTCGGCGTGACCGGGGACGTCGGCGATCGCGCCGAGGTCGGCGAGGTCGAGCAGGCCGTCGATGTCGTAGACCTCGCGGTCTTCGAGGCGCAGCGCCGCGACCAGCTGAGCCCGCAGTTTCGGGTTCATCCCGGCCTCCACCTCGAGCCTCACCACCTCGCCGAAGCGGCGACGGCGGAGCTCGTCCTGGACCGCCTGCAGGAGGTCGTCGGCCTCGTCGGAGACGTTGAAGTCGGCGTCGCGGGTGACCCTGAAGTAACCGTGGTCGATCACCTCGATCCCTGGGAAAAGAGCATCGAGGTTGGCGGCGATCACCTCCTCCAGGGGAACGAAGGTGAGACCGCCGTCGCCGAGCGGCAGGAAGCGGCCGAGCAGCTCCTTCGGCACCTTGACCCGGGCGATGATCTCGTTGCCGCTCTCGGAATCCCGCAGCAGCACCCCGAGGCTGAGCGAGAGGTTGGAGATGTAGGGGAAGGGCCGGCCGAGCCCGATCACCAGCGGCGTCAGCGCCGGGAAGACCTGCTGCTCGAAGCGGGTGTCGATCTCGCGGCGCTCCTCGTCGGTCGCGGTGTCGAGGGTGACGATGCGGATCCCGTGCTCCTCCAGCGCCGGCCGCAGGTTGGCGCCGAAGGTGTGGCAGAGGCGGTCGTCGAGCTCGAGGACCCGCTGCTGGATCGCGTCGATCTGCTCCTTCGGGGTCAGCCCGTCAGGGCCGCGCGCTTCGATCCCGGCGTCGAGCTGGTCGAAGAGGCCGGCGACGCGGACCATGAAGAACTCGTCGAGGTTGTTGGCGTAGATCCCGCAGAAGCGGAGGCGCTCCAGCAGCGGCACCTCGGAATCCTCGGCGAGTTCGAGGACCCGCTGGTTGAAGTCGAGCCAGGAGAGCTCGCGGTTGTAGTAGAGAGCAGGATCGTCGATCGCTCCATCGTACTGAGGCGTTCGCGGCCGCTCGTCGGGCGCCGTTCCCGTGGACGGCGCGCTCTCAGGCGGCACGCGAGAGGCCCTGCGACCGAGGCGCCGCGGCGACGTCGAGGGCGCGGCGGTAGCCGGCCGCGAGCTGGCCCATCGAGCGCTCCCAGGAGCGCTCGCGAGCGGCGCGGGCGGCGGCGCTGCCGAGCTGGTCGCGCAGCTCCGGCGAGGAGGCGAGCCGCAGCAGCGCGCCGGCGATCTGGTCGGCGTCAGGTCGGCAGAGCAGGCCGGTGTGACGGTTCTCGATCAGCGTCGCCGGGCCGCCTTCGGCAACGGCGACCACCGGCAGGCCGCTGGCGGCGGCCTCGAGGATCACCTGGCCGTAGGTGTCGGTGCCACTGCAGAAGAGGAAGGTGTCGGCGCTGGCGTAGGCGCGCGGCAGATCCTCGCCGGAGAGCCAACCGAGGAAGGTCGCCCTCTCCCCTAGCCGCTCGCGCAGCTCCCCTTCCTCGGGGCCGCCACCGGCGAGCAGGAGGTGCAGCCGCGGGTCGGAGGCGTGGGCGCGGAGGAAGCTCTCCGCCAGCAGGTCGACCCCCTTCTCGCGGGTGAGACGGCCGGCGTAGAGGACCTTGACCTCGCCGGGGAAGGCGTCGCGGTCGGCCTTGGCGGGGTCGAAGCGCTCGGTGTCGACGCCGCGCTCCCAGCGGCCGAGACGGGCCGGGTCGGCGCCGAGGGCGATCACCGAGGCGTCGGCCGAGGGGCTCGGCGAGAGGACCGCGCCCGGGGCGGTGTAGAAGGCGCCGAGGCCGGCGCGCGTGAGCGCCTCCAGCCCCTCGTCCCTGGTCCGCATCCCGGCGTAGGTGGCGATCTCGGTGTGATAGCTGGCGAGCAGCGGCACGCCGGTGATCCGGCTCATCAGCGTCGCCGCGATACCGGCCGGGCCGGGGGCGGTGACGTGGACGAGGTCGTAGCAGCCGTCGGCCAGCACCTCGACCAGGTCCGGCAGCCCGGGGACGCCGAGGCTCATCCCCTCGTAGAAGGGGACCTCGAGCTCGGTGGCGGCGGGCAGGCGGCGGTCGACGCCGGGGTCGGTGCCGACGATGTCGACGTCGAAGCCGGGAACGCCGCGCTCGCGGATCTGCTCGATCGTGTGGGTGACGCCGTGCATCGAGCCGATCCCGTCGGCGATCACCGCCACCCGCTTGCGCTCGCCGCTGCGGTCGCGCAGCTTCGCCTTCTCGGTGCCGAGGAAGGCGGTCGCGGGCGCGTAGGGGATCGCCGGGACCAGCGCCTCGAAGAGGCTGCCGACCGCTGCCTGCAGGTCGCCGCCGGCGACTGCTTTGGCGCCGTCGTCGACGGCGGCGCGCAGGCGTCGGTCGTGGATACGACGGGCGCGCCGATAGAGATCGGCATGGGAGAACTCGTCGGACTGCATGTAGGCGATCAGCCCGCGAACCCGCAGGTCGAGCCCGATCGAATCGAGCCAGGCATCGAGCAGAGCGCGAGCGTCCTCGGGCCCGACATCGGCGGCAATCTTTCCTTCTCGCGCCGCCCCCTCTCGAATCACCCGCTCGGCCATCTTCAGTACAGCTCCTGGATGCAGCCCCTGTGGTCGCGCACCCTCAGTCGAAGGATCGCCTGCGTCGGGTTGGACGGGCGGGAGCCCTTCCCCGGACCCTCCCCGCTGTTGTCCGGGGAGGGGCTCCCGCCCGTCTCTCCACCCCAATGCCCGCGTCGCCAATGCCATCGCCGCGTGGGCCCACTTCGCCGCGCTGCCCTGCTCCCCCCGCGCTTCGGCGTCGCCACGACGCAGGTGGGCAAGAAACTCTTCCGGCGTCGCGGCCGCGGGCGCCTCGGTGAAGGTGCGGCCGATGTCGACGCCGGCATGGTCGTCGGAACCGCCGATGCCGGTGCCGCCGTGGGTCTCGATGTAGACCACGGCGGGCATGTTCAGCTCGGCGGCCCGAGAGCCGTTGCGGACCTCCCAGATCGGGAACAGCTCCGCCAGTCGCCGCCGGTGGCGCCGGGTCAGCGGCGCGGCGACGTTGAAGAACGGATGCGCCAGCGCGCAGACGATCTCCTGCTCGTGAAGGTATGCGGCGCAGGCTTCGACGTCGCCGGAGTGCGCCTGCAGCCACTCGTGGTCTCCGGGGGTGATCCCGTAACAGAGGACGTGCACCGCCTGGGGCTCGCCGGCGAAGCGGGCGGTCAGCTCCTCGGAGACGAAGCAGTCGGGACGATCGGCGAGCTCGAGGCAGCCGTCGATCGTGTCGTGATCGGTGATCGTGACGAAGTCCATCCCCCGCCGCCTGGCCAGTTCGTAGACCTCCTGCGGTGGCGTTGCGCACTCCGGCAGGCCCAGCGACCGCTGTACGCCCAGCTTCGAGAAGTGCGATGCCGTCGAGTGGCAATGCATGTCAACACGGGAAGTCATCGGTGCTCTCCCTATTTCGCGTTCCTTGGTCACGCACAGGGTTCGCCATCGGGACACGGCGGATGTGAAAAGCCGGAGAACGCGGGCTTTTCGGCCTGTTCGAGGGGAGAACTTCAGGCGCGGCGCGCTTGTCCAGACATGGCCGAACGCCTTTTCATTCGAATCCTCGTCGCCATCGTCCTCTGCGTCGCGCTCCTGAGTTTCGTGTTGGTGCCAGTTCCCACGGATCTGCCCCCACCTGCTTTCGACCAGGCGAGCCTCTACCGGCTCGAGATAGCCCTGATGTTCTTCTACGGCACCCTCTTACTCGTCACCCCGGCCTTCTCGGGTTTGATCCGCGGTCGGCTACCCACCGAGATTTCCACCCGAGGCGCAAAGTTCGTCGAGGAGGCTGATCAATCGGCAGCGCGAGATGCGGCGGCGATCAGAGAGCTGGAGGAGGCCGCCCGCGACCTCGAACAACGGCTGACCGAAACGGATCTTGAAATCAGACGACTAAGCGAATTCGCTGGAAGAGACAGTAAGCAACCGGAGGTAGGTTCGAAGCGATGACCGAGCAGGAAGAGAGAGACCTGGCGCAGCGCCTCGCCGATGGGTCCAGGGTGTTCGACTTCGACCGGGCCCTCGAAATCGTGCAGTGGAAACCCGCCGAAGCGAAAAGGCTGCTGCGCAACCAGGAAGAAACGAAGAAGCGCCAAGAAGAACGCGCACGCGGCCTTGAGCGGCTACACCGCGCCGCCCGCGAATTTCGCTAAGCCGCCACCCGTTCCGGAGAGCTGCCATTGGCGCTGCCGTTGAGGAGGTCGAGGATGATGCCCTCGCGGAGGCCGCCCTTGCCGATCTGGAGGGGCTGGCCGAGGAGGTCGGAGACCTTCTCGAGGAGGAGGACGCCGGTGGGAAGGATGCGGACGCGGGTCGGGTCGAGCTCGAAGCGGCGGGCGACGTCGGCGGCGGGGTCGCCGCAGAGGACGCGGATGCCGCGCTCCAGGGTCTCGTATTCGAGAACGGCGCCGACGAGGCGGCGGAGCGAGGTGGCGGAGCCGCCGACGGCGACTGCCTGCGCGGGTCGCTCGAGCGCCACCCCCTCGAAGATGTCGTCGATGCGGTCGCGGGTGCGGCGGATCTCGGCCGCCGAGGGCGGGTCGGAGGAGATCAGCTCGTCAGCGAGGTTGCCGGAGCCCACCGGCCAGGAGCGGACGCTCTGGACGCCGTCGACAACCGTGCCGAGGATCACCTCGGTCGAACCGCCGCCGATGTCGACGACGCCGATCAAGCCGTCGGCCGGATGCCCAAGCGTCTTCGTAGCCCCGAGGAACGCGAGCCGCCCCTCCTCCTCCTCGGGCAGAACCTCGATCGGGATGCCGGCGGCGTTGCCGATCGCCTGCGCCACCGCGGCGCAGTTGCTCGCCTCGCGGATCGCCGCGGTGGCTACAGCGCGGATCTCTTCCGCTCCGAGCTCCTGCGCCAGCCGCAGCTGGGTCCCGACGACCTCGCCGACCTCGTCGATCTTCTCCGGCTGGATCGCCCCCTCGTCGTCGATCGCCTTCCCGATCCGCGTATAAGCCCGCTGCTCCATCACCTTTTTCAACTGCCCGTCCACAGGCTCCGCAACGAGCAACCTCGTCGTATTGGACCCAATATCTATGGCAGCGCAGAGCGTCACGGCGTATCCCTTACATGTTCCCAGGCGCATCGGATCTGAACCGTGAGGGGGCCGGGTCAGGGGCCTGAACGGCTTGTACTTTTTCGGCGCGCCCCCCTCGGACGGCGAGCGACGATCACCGAAAGAAGTTGAGAGAAGGCCCCTGACCCGGCCCCCTCACCTTTCAGGGTGGGAAGCGTCCTCGAACTCGCGGAACAACCCCGTGACCACGAAGGCGACCTGCTCGCCGATGTCCACCGCGTTGTCCCCGATCCGCTCGATCGCCCGCGCCGCCAGCAGCATCGTCATCGCCCACTCCCGCTTGTCGGCATCGTCGCCGAGCTCGATGGCCAACCGGAAGCAGTCGCGGTTGAGGTTGTCGACGACGTCGTCCTGGCGGACCAGGTCCTGCGCCATCTCGACGTCGCGCTCCTCGAAGGCCCGCTTCGCCTGCACGATCAGCGTCTTCGTGTTCCGGCCCATGCTGAGGATCAGCCGCACCATCTCCTCGTCGGCCGGCGGCTCGTTGCCGGAGATCGGGATCACCTTGCAGACGTTCACGCACTGGTCGCCCATCCGCTCGATGTTCTTCAGCACGTGCAGCAGCGAGGAGATCAGGCGCAGGTCGGTCGCCACCGGCGACTGCGTCGCCAGCAGCGTGATCAGTGCCTGGTGCACCTCGAGGTAGCGGCCGTCGATGCGATCGTCGTCGGCGACGACCAGCTGCGCCAGCTCGACGTCCTGGTGCTCGACGGCTTCCAGCGTCCGCGTCAGCGCCGTGTTGACCAGGTCGAGCCCGCCGAGCGCGCTCGCCTCCAGGTTGGCCAGTTCCTCCAGGTATTCGGCACGCGCCACTTCCGGCATCGTCTACCCCCTAACCAAACCGACCGCTGACGTAGTCCTCGGTCTCCTGCTTGCCCGGTTTGGTGAAGATCTCCTGGGTCGGACCGACCTCGACCAGGTGCCCGGGCTTGCCGGTGCCCTCGATGTTGAAGAAGGCGGTGGCGTCGCTGGCCCGCGCCGCCTGCTGCATGTTGTGAGTGACGATGACGATCGTGTAGCGGTTCTTCAGCTCGCCGATCAGGTCCTCGATCGCCAGCGTCGCCACCGGGTCGAGCGCCGAGCAGGGCTCATCCATCAACAGCACCTCGGGTTCGACCGCGATCGCCCGGGCGATGCAGAGGCGCTGCTGCTGGCCGCCGGAGAGGCCGGCGCCGGGCTTGTCGAGCCGGTCCTTGACCTCGTCCCAGAGATGGGCGCCGCGCAGGCTGCGCTCCACCGCCGCGTCCTTCTGCGCCTTGCTCACCTTCTTCGCGTTGAGGTTGAGGCCGGCGGCGACGTTGTCGTAGATCGACATCGTCGGGAACGGGTTCGGCTGCTGGAAGACCATCCCGATCAGCCGCCGCACCGCCACCGGGTCAACCCCGGGCGCGTAGACGTCCTCGCCGTCGAGGGTGATCCCGCCCTCGACCCGCGCCCCCGGCGTCAACTCGTGCATGCGGTTGAGCGAGCGCAGGAAGGTCGTCTTGCCGCAGCCCGAAGAACCGATCAGCGCCGTCACCTTGTTCGGTTCGATCGTCATCGACACGCCCTCCACCGCCTGGAAGTCGCCGTAGAAGAGGTTGACGTCGCGTGCCTCGATCGTCTTCGCCGGTTGTCCGGCCACGGCCGTGACGGGCTCGGTCGAGGTGGCGGTCACACCGCGTGAGTCTGCCATCTCGCCCTTGCTCTCCTCCGGCGCGCTTCGCTTAGTCGCGGCTCCCAGCATCGATTTCAGCTTCCTTCCTTCCACTCTCAGCGGATCTCGGTTTTGTATCGCCGGTAGACCAGCCGGGCGGCGACGTTGAGGATCATCACGATCGCGATCAGGGTGAGGGCGGCGGCCCAGGCCTTGTCGTAGGAGGCCTGTTTCATCACCCCGGGCGAGCGGTACTCGTTGTAGGCGTAGACGGCCAGGTTCTGCATACGGCCGTTGAACGGGTCGGTGTTCATCGAGTCGACGACGCCGGTCGTGACCAGCAGCGGCGCCGTCTCGCCGACGATCCGGGCGATCGCGATCATCACCCCGGTGACGAGGCCGGCGAGCGCGGTCGGCAGGACGATCTTGGTGATCACCTTCCACTTCGGCGTCCCCAGCGCGTAGGCCGCTTCGCGCAGATGGTCGGGGACGATCTTCAGCACCTCCTCGGCCGAGCGGATGACGATCGGGATCATCAGCACCGAGAGGGCGAGCGAACCCATCACCCCGAGCCGGATCCCCGGCCCGAGGAAGAGCTCGAAGAGGGCGTAGGCGAAGAGCCCGGCGACGATCGAGGGGATGCCGGTCATCACGTCGACGAAGAAGGTGAGGGCGCGGCGCAGTCGCCCGGTCCCGTACTCGTTGAGGTAGATCGCGGCCATGATCCCGATCGGGACCGAGATCACGGTGGCGACGCCGGTGATGACGAGGGTGCCGACGATCGCGTGGGCGGCGCCGCCGCCCCCGACCACGCCACGGGCATCGGAGGTGAAGAATTCGGCGCTGAGGCCGGGGATGCCTCGCTTGGCGACTTCGAAGACGAGCGAGAAGAGCGGGATCATCGCCAGCCCGAAGGCGGCGGCGATCCAGAGCGTCATCACCCGGTCCAGCGCCCGGCGCGGCCCCTCGACCGCGCGCGACCAGGCGTAGAGGACGATCGCCGAGAGCACGGTCCCGAAGACCAGCGTCAACGCCACCGTGAAGGCGCCGGCGGCGATCAGGATCGCGGCGACGACGGCCGCCGAGCCGCCGAGCACCGCCCAGGTCGCCCAGCCGGGGAGGCTGCCGGCGCCGCGATCCAGCTTCAGGCTGCCGCCGACTTGGATTGGGTGGGAAGCGCTCTCCATCTGCCTATTCCTGGTTTGAGCGGGCGATGATCGCCCGCGCCCCCATGTTGGTGACGAGGGTGATCGCGAAGAGGACGAGGCCGGTGGCGATCAGGGCGTTGATCGCAAGGCCCGAGGACTCGGGGAAGTCGAGGGCGATGTTGGCGGCGATCGTCGAGGGGTTCGCTTGGCTGATCAGGTTGAAGCTGACCGCACCGGAGACGGAGAGGATGATCGTCACCGCCATCGTCTCCCCCAGCGCCCGGCCGAGCCCGAGCATGGCGCCGCTGATCACCGAGGACTTGCCGAACGGGAGGACGGTCATCCGGATCATCTCCCAGCGGGTGGCGCCGAGCGCCTGCGCTCCTTCCTGCAGCCGGCGCGGCGCCTGCGCGAAGGCCTCGCGGGCGACGGCGGAGACGATCGGCAGGATCATCACCGCCAGGACCAGGCCGGCGACCAGCATCGTCCGCCCGGTCACCGAGGCCGGGCCTTCGAAGAAGGGGATGAAGCCGAGCTTCTCTTCCAGCCACTTCATCACCGGCACCGCCGCCGGACCGAGGACGAAGATGCCCCAGAGGCCGTAGATGATGCTCGGGATCGCCGCCAGCAGGTCGACCAGGTAGCCGAGCGTGAGCGCGATCCGGGGCGGTGCGATGTGGGTGATGAAGAGCGCCACCGCAACCGCCAGCGGGACCGCGACGAGCGCCGCCAGCGCTGCCGCCAGCACGGTGCCGAAGGCGAGCGGGGCGACGTAGTCGAGGAAGCTTTTGCCTTCGGGCAGTTCGGCGGCGCTGTGGGTGAAGGCGGGGAAGCCCTCGGAGATGAGGAAGATCGCGACCCCGGCCAGCAGCGCCAGGATCGTCACCGCGGCGACGACCGCGGTGCGCGAGAAGACGCGGTCGCCGCGGCGGCGGCGCCCTCCGGACGCCGCCGCCAGCAACTGGCCCGCGTTGGTCGTGGTGTCGACCGGGGACACGCGCCTCCTAGCCCGCTTCGATCGCTTCGACCGCGGGCGTCACTTTCTTCGTCAGCGCCGAGGAGAGCGGAGCCGAGCCGGCCTGTTCGGCGGCCAGTTCCTGTCCTTCCGGGCTGACCACGTATTCCGCGTACGCCTTCACGGCTTCCGCTTCGGAGGCGGACCCGTATTTCGTGCACGCGATCAGGTAGGAGACAAGCACGATCGGATACGTCCCCTGCGATTCCGTCTTGCGGTCGAGTTCGTAGGCGATCGTGAACTTGCCGGGGCTGAGTTCCTTGTCGAGCGGTGACTCCTCGACGATTTTCGCCGCGGCTTCAGCGGTCGGTTCGGCCCATTCCTTGCCGACTTTGACCTTGGCGACGCTGAGTTCGCCCGCCTGGCTGGCATCGGCGTAGCCGATCGCGCCTTCGCCGGCGCTGACCGCTTCGACCACGCCGGAGGTGCCCGAGGCGGCTTCGCCGCCCTTGACGGGCCAGTCGCCGCTGACTTCGAACTTCCAGATGCTCGGAACGACCTCGGAGAGGTATTCCGTGAAGTTCTGCGTCGTGCCCGACTCGTCGGAGCGGTTGACCGGGGTGATCCGGGTGTCCGGCAGTTCGACGCCGGGGTTGTCTTTGGCGATCGCCGGGTCGTTCCAGCTGGTGATTTCCTGGGCGAAGATCTTGGCCAGGGTTTCCGGGTCGAGCTGCAGTTCTTCGACTCCCGGCAGGTTGTAGATGATCGCGATCGGCGAGATGTAGTCCGGGACCTCGATCAGTTCGCCCGGTTCGCACCGCTTTTCGGCCTTTTCGAGTTCGCCTTCTTCGGTCGCGAGCGCCGCGTCGCTGCCCGCGTAGGCAACCCCGCCGGCCATGAACTGTTCGCGACCGCCGCCGGACCCGACCGGGTCGTAGGAGATCGTCGCGCCGCTGTTTTCGTTCTCGAATTCGGCGATCCACGCTTCCTGCGCCGCCTGCTGGGCGGTCGAGCCGGCACCGGCGATTTCGCCGGAGACTTCGCCGCCGGACGAGGAACCGCCACCGTTGGTTTCGTCGCTGCTGGAACCGCAGGCGGCAACGCCAAGGGCGAGGGTCACGGCGAAGGCGACCATCACAAGCCATCTAGAGCTGGACATCAGACTCCTTTGGGGTGGTTTAGACACGCTGGCGCGGAGGCTCGCAGCGGCCAGAGCCCAGCTTGTTACTGCGCTGTGGCGAGGATGTAAAAAAGATGTAAAAGCGGCTTAACCGTCGGGGGAGAAGCGGTAGCCGATCCCGTTGTGGGTGTGGATCAGGCTCCTCCCGGGCAGCGCCTCCCCCAGCTTCGCCCGCAGGCGGCTGACGTAGACGTCGACCGAGCGGTCGTCGTCGCGCGGCTCGCCCCCCCAGACCTCGGCGAAGAGCTCCTCGCGGGTCATGATCCGCTGCGGGTGCTCGGAGAGGCTGACGAGCAGTTGCAACTCGCGGACGGTCAGGCTCAGCGGCCGCCCGTCGACCAGCGCAGCGTGCTCCTCAGGCTTGATCTCCAGCCGCCCCATGCTCGCCGAGCATGGCCGGAGAGATCGGCAGGGCGGTTACCCCGCGGTAAAGGTCTTGTGAACGATCTGTGAAGACGAGTCGGTCTGCTGCTCCGGCGCGACGGCCTCTGCGGGCTCCGGCTCGGCGGGGCGCAGCTCCTCTTTGACGATCCCGGCCGGTTCGGGCTCGAACCTGTAGCCGATGCCGAAATGGGTGTGGATGTAGGCCCAGCTCGACGAATGCTTCTCGAGCTTCTGGCGCAGCTTGCGGACGAAGACGTCGACCGAACGGTCGCCGTGGGCCATCGCGTAGCCCCAGACCCGCTGGTAGATCTTCTCCCGCTCCAGCACCTGGCCGCGTTCCTCGGCCAGCAGGTAGAGCAGCTCGAACTCGCGGCGGGTGAGGTCCAGTGCCTCCTGACCGACGAAGGCCTGGAAGCGGTCGGGGCGGATCTCCAGCTCACCGGCGCTGAGCGGCGCATCCTCGACCTCGCGGTGACCGCGGGTGTGGCGACGGGCGACGGCTTCGATCCGCGCGATCGTCTCCTCGGGATGGCAGGGCTTGGTCATCCAGTCGTCGACGCCGAGCCGCAGCCCGCGGACCCGCTGGGCGACCGTGGAGCGGCCGGTGCAGACGACGAGGCCGAGCTCGGGCAGCATCGAGGCGATGCGCTCGAGGTAGGGCCAGGCTTCGTCCCCGAGCAGGGCCGGGTCGATCAGGAGCGCGTTCAGCTTCATCGCCACGAGATCACGTGGCGGTACGGGCCCAGCGCTGCGGCTGAGGTGCCAGCCGGCGGCTTCGGCACGCTTGGCAAGGACCGTGACGAAGCCGCTGTCGGTGTCGATCACTGCGATGCGGATAGGGGGATTGTATGCATCGCGGAGGCGCAAACCGCCTGCTGTTCACAGGATTTTCACAGCCAGGCACGGGCGCACCCCGAATTTGCGGGAACGTGGTCGGGAAGCGCAGCCGATTCCTGACACAGCCGGCTGTGTCGGAAGTCGGAAGCGGCAAACCTCAAAGGAGCGACGCCGCCCCCCGGTGCGCTAGATTCCCGCCCGTGAAGCGCACCGCCGCACTTCTGGCGACCCTCTGGGCAATGATGCTGATCGCCGCCCCGGCCGCCCTCGCCGACGAGGGCGTCGGCCTCGCCGGCCCCACCACCGACAAGACGGTGACCTTCTTCTGCTTCGGCGTGATCTTCTTCTTCGCCGCGCTGGTAATCGTCCTCTCGCTGATCCAGGGTCGCCTGGAGAAGCGAAAGGAACAGCGCAAAGCGGACCTGGCGCGGTTCAACTAACTCGAACCTGCGATTGAGCACCTCATAGGTGTCGGATCGCAGGTTCGTTCAGCGGCGGCACCGGAAGCGACTGCTGATCGCCTTCGGCATCGCCACGGTGGCGTTCAACGTCGTGCTCTTCGTTATCGATCAGCGCCTCGAACGGACCGGCGGGCCTTCGATCCTTGGACTGGAGTTCGCCGGCAGTGCGGAGCAGGTGGATCGGATCGCCTCGGAATGGGGAGCGCATGGCGTCTATCTCGCCCGCCTCTCGCTCTGGATCGACTTCGGCTTCATGGTCAGCTACGGAGCCTTCTTCACGCTTGCGGGACTGGCGACGCGCGACTTCGCCAGGGAGCACAGTCGGGGGGCACTGGCCGCGGCTGGACTCGTCGTGCCCTACCTCGCCGCCGCCGCGGCGATCTTCGATGCCTGCGAAAACAGCATCTGGCTGCTTGCTCTGGGCGGCCATGCCACTTCGCCGGCGCCCGCCGCCACCGGCTGCGCGATCGTCAAGTTCACCCTGATCGGCATCGCGATCGTCTATGCCTTCTGCGGTCTCGCTGTCTGGCTGTGGTCTCTCAGGACAGCCGGAAGCCGCTGAGGAGGCGTTTCTCGGTTTCGCCCTCGATCTGGGCGATGACTTCCACGCGGCCCTCCAAGGGGGTGCCGCGGATCTTGGTGGCGAGGAGGTCGTCGACCTGGAAGATGCCGGCGGAGTTGTTGAGCTGGATCTCGATCCGGACGGGGCGCTCCTCGCCGCGCTCGATCCGGACCTCGTCGATCGCGGCGGCGGAGATCGAGTGGATGCCCTCGTGGCCTTTCTCCAGCGGGATGCGGGTGCGGCCCTGGGCCATGTCGAGGGCGTCGGCGACGCGGACGACGCCGGCCTCGAGCGTGTAGGGCTCGCCGCGGCGGCGATGGCCGATGATCGCGTGGAGGATCTCGGAGGCGACGATCGTGCGCTCGGGCTGGCGGTAGGCGTCGGCGAGGAGGCGCTCAAGGGCGCCGTTGGCGAGGAAGAGCGAGTAGGCCTCGTGGTCGGCGCGGTGGATCGACATGCCGACGTCGTGGAGGAGGGCGCCGCCGGCGACGACGACCTCGGCGTCGCGGTCGCGCATGCCGTGGTCGCTGACCATCGCCGGCTCCACGCCCGCTTTGACCAGCAGGCGCAGCAGGCGCAGGGCGATGTTGAGGACGATCTGCATGTGGACCCAGGAGTGGTCCGACATGCCGAGCCGCTCCGACTGGACCTGGGTCATGTACCACCAGGCCCGCACCTGCTCGTCGGAGTTGACCGCGTCGAGGAAGCTCTCGAGCTTGCGGTTGCCGCGGGTCGGCGCCCGCACCTTGGCCTCGGCGACCGCCTCTTTCGGCGGTTTGCGCTGCGGCCCCGCGGGATCAGGCGCCGGAACTTGCTCCTCGCTCACGCGCGCATCGTAGATGGGCCCGAGGCGGCGGTTAGCCGCAGACGGGCCAGGGGCTGGAGCCGGACTGCGTGTAGAGCAGCGCCGCGCGGTAGTCCTGTTCGGCCTCGGGCGCAGCGGCGGGGTCGCCGCTGCCGCCGACCGATTCCCAGGTGCCGTAGTCGAACTGGTATTTGCCGCGGTAGGTCCCATCTGAAGAGACCGCGGTCGGGTCGCCGCCGGACTCGCAGGAGGCGATCGATTCCAGGGTCGAGATCGAGACGCCGCCGGGCAGCTCGGCGAACTGTTCTTCCCGTTCGCGCTGCCGCTTGCGAGCCGCGGCGCGTTCTTCCGCTTTGATCTGGAGCGAGATCGTGTGGACCACGCGCTGGAAGCGGTCGATCGGCCGCTGCAGCGGCGCGATCGGGACGACCTGCGCTTGGCCGATCCTCGGCCCCGCGGGGGGCTCGCCGCCGCCGGCCGCCAGCGCTGCCGCAGGGAAGGCGAGGAGGATGAGCAAGATCGGGGTGAAATGTTTGCGTTTTGTGAGCAAGCGCGAAACCGTGAGGGTTCGCGCGGCTCCTATGTGTGGCAGGCATCACAGAAGCGCCGTTGCTCGCAACAAATCGCACGAGCCTAGCCACGGATCGTCCTCCCGCGACAGACGACGTGGCCGCGATCTTGCGCGCTCAGACCGCTTTTGCGATCAGCAGGCGCAGGTCCGGCAGCGTCCGGAACGACTTCACGTCGACGCTGCCGAAGCCGCTCTCGCCCATCCAGCGGGAGACCTCCTCGACCGTGTAGGTGTCGGCGCCGGAGGTGAGGTGGAAGAAGAGTCCGAGGATCGAAGCGGTGTTCGCCTTCTGGCCGCCGGGGCGGTCGTAGAGGTCGAGGACGGCAAATGGCGCACCAGGGCGCAGTACGGCGCGGATGCGCTGGAAGAGCGTCCGGATCTGCTCCGGCGAGAGGTGGTGGATGATGTTGAAGCTCATCGCGCCGTCGTAGTGGCCCTCGTAGTCGACCTCGAACATGTCGCCGACGAGGTGGCGGACACGGTCGCTCATCCCCGCCTCGGCGACGATCTGCTCTCCCACCTTGGCACTGCCGGGCAGGTCGACGATCGTCGCCCGCAGACCCTCGTGGCGCCGGCAGAGCGCCATCGAGTACTCGCCGTGCGCCCCGGCCACGTCCAGCACCTGGTGAGCGCCGCGGGCGAGTGGGATCGCCTTCGCCACTTCGGCGCTGGAGAGGCGCGCCAGCTGGTACTGACCGCGGATGTAGGACCGCCAGTACGGGTCGTCAGCCCCTTTCCCGTGCAACTCGGCGTGGGTGCCGTCGCGGACCAGGTCCTCCAGGCGCGCGTACCAGTCCCAGTATTCGGCGGTGTCGGCGAGGAAGTCGCCGAGGTAGGTGTCCGAGCGCGGGTCCAGCCAGGGCCGCCCGCTCTTGGTCATCTCGTAGCGCCCGTCCGGGTTCTGGCGGACATGCCCGAGCGAGGCGATCACGTCGAGGACGCGCGCCGTCCCGGCCTCCTGCAGCCCCAGGTGCTCTGCCAGCTCTTCCGGCTCCCGTGGCCCCTCGGCAAGGGCCGCCAGCATCCCGGTCCGCTGCGCCACCTGGAGGCAGCGGGCGACCGGCATCGCGAACATCGCCTCGCCGATCGGCGTCGGCAGTTTGTTGAGGAGCAGCCCGAGGCGCTCCACCGGTCCGTCGGGCACGGCAGCGATCCGCATCGGCCTCACCCTATCCGCGATGATCGCGGCATGGGAGAGACGCCGACCTCACGACTGCTGCTCGCCTGCCCGGACCAGCCGGGGCTGATCGCGCGGGTCAGCGGCTTCCTCGCCGAGTCGGGGCTGAACATCGTCGACGTCGACCAGCACTCGAGCGGCGAGGGGCGCTTCTTCATGCGGATGGTCTCCGACCGGGTGCCGGACCCCGAGCGCGAGGCGCTGGAGAAGCGCTTCGCGCGGGAGATCGGCGAGCCGTTCTCGATGGACTTCGCCTTCGACGACACCGCCCGGACGAAGCGGGTGGCGGTGCTGGTCTCACGCGAGGACCACTGCCTCTCCGACCTCCTCTGGCGCTGGCGCAACGGCGACCTCGGCGGTGAGATCGCCGTGGTGATCTCCAACCATCCCGACCACCGCAACCAGGTCGAGTCGGTCGGGCTCCCCTTCCACCACATCCCGGTCGAGCCGGCGACGAAGGTCGAGGCCGAGCGGCAGATCCTCGACCTGCTCGCCGAGGTCGACCTGCTCGTCCTCGCCCGCTACATGCAGATCCTCTCCGAGGACTTCCTCCGCGCCCTCGACGCGCCGGCGATCAACATCCACCACAGCTTCCTCCCCGCCTTCGTCGGCGCCGACCCCTACCACCGCGCCTACGAGCGCGGCGTCAAGCTGATCGGCGCCACCGCCCATTACGTGACCGCCGAGCTCGACGCCGGCCCGATCATCGCCCAGGACGTCGAGCCGGTCGACCACCGCGACGAGGTCACCGACATGATCAGACTCGGGCGTGACGTCGAGCGCCTGGTCCTGGCCCGCGCGGTGATGGCGCACCTCGACGACCGCGTCCTCCTCGACGGCGATCGCACCATCGTCTTCTGAAACTGGCTGCCCAGCCAGTTTTCCCGTAAGCTGCCGGGAATGGAGCAGGCGACCCTCCCCCGCCCGCGTGCCGCGACGAACCAAGCGCTCCCGCCGGGGTCGAAGACGCCGGCGATCGTGCAGGCGGTCCGTTACGCGCGCAACCCGCTCGGGTTCCTCTCGAACGAACAGCGTCGCTATGGGGACATCTTCACCGTCCGCTTCCCCTTCTTCGGGCAGATCGTCTACGTCACCCATCCCGACCTCGTCAAAGCGGTCTTCACCGGATCGCCGTCGGTCTTCCATGCGGGAGAGGCGAACGCGACGGTGCTGGAGCCGGCGCTCGGCCCGTACTCGGTCCTGACGCTCGACGACCAGCCGCACATGCGCCAGCGCAAACTGCTGCTGCCGCCCTTCCACGGCGAGCGGGTGCAGCGCTACGGCGAGCTGATCGTCGAGATGACCCGACGGGAGACGGAGAGTTGGCCGGTCGGCGAGCCGTTCGCGCTGCGCCCCCACACCCAGCGGATCACCCTGGCGGTGATCATGCGCGCCGTCTTCGGCGTCCACGACGAGGACCGGCTGGAGCGCTTCGAGCGGCTGATCGACGACTTCGCCCACCGCGTCGGCGTCATCACCTCCTTCCCGATCCTGCGCCGCAACCTCGGCCCCGGCAGCCCCTGGCCGCGCTTCCTGCGCTCGCGCGAAGCGCTCGACGAGTTCATCTACGAGGAGATCCGGCTGCGGCGGGCCGAACCCGGCCACGAGGAGCGCGACGACGTCCTCTCCCTGCTGATGGGCGCCCGCGACGAGGACGGCGAGCCGATGAGCGACCAGGAACTGCGCGACGAGATGGTGACGGTGCTCGGCGCCGGCCACGAGACGACCGCGACCGGCCTCGCCTGGGCGGTCGAGCGGCTGGTCCGCAACCCGGCGGTGCTGGTGAAGCTGCGCGAGTCGCTGGCGGCCGGCGAGGAGGACTACCTGAACGCGACCGTCAAAGAGACGCTGCGGGCGCGGCCGGTGATCGTCGACGTCGCCCGCAAGCTGAAGGAGCCGGCGACGATCGGCGGCTACGAGCTGGCGGTGGGGCAGTTCGTCCTGCCGGCGATCGCCGCGCTGCACTACCGCGACGACCTCTTCCCCGACCCCGACGAGTTCCGGCCCGAGCGGTTCCTCGACGGCAAGGCCGACAACTACGCCTGGATCCCCTTCGGCGGCGGCGTCCGCCGCTGCATCGGCGCCGCCTTCGCCGAATACGAGATGCGGACGATCCTGCGCGAGTTCGTCGAACGGGCCGAGCTGCGGCCGGTCACGCCGGAGCCAGAACGGGTCAAGGTCCGCAACATCACCCTGGCGCCTGCCAAGGGCACGCGGGTCGTGCTCGAGCGCCCGCTCGCCTAAGCGGTCGAGCCCGCCTCGGCCTCGGACTGGGCCGCCTCCCACTCGGCGTAGAGCTCTTCCACCGCCGCCTTTGCCTCTCCGTGCCGTTTGGTCGCCCGCTCAACCCGGGTCGGGCTCGACCAGGCGGCGGGGTCGGCGAGCTCGTCCTCGAGCTCCTGCAGCTTCGCCTCCGCCCGCTCGATCCGCTGCTCCAGCTTCGCCGCCTTGCGCGCCGCTTTCTGCGCCGGCTTGGTCGCGCTGTACTTCCCGCCGCCACCACCTGAGGACGGCTTCGCCGCCGCGGCCGCCTTGGCTTCGCGTTCGTCGCGCCGCCGCTGGTACTCGGCCCAGCCGCTCGGGTGGTTCTCCAGCCTGCCGTCCTCGCAGACCAGGGTGCGGCTGCCGACCGCCTCCAGCAGCGCCCGGTCGTGGGAGACCAGCAGCACCGTCCCCTCGAACTCGGTCAGCGCGTCCTCGAGCGCCTCGCGGCTCTCGATGTCGAGGTGGTTCGTCGGCTCGTCGAGGATGAGGACGTTGGCGCCGGAGGCGACGAGGATCGCCAGCGAGAGACGCCGCTGCTCGCCGCCGGAGATGTCGGCGAGCTGCTTCTCGACGTCCTCGCCGGAGAAGAGGAAGCCGCCGAGCAGCGCCCGCGACTGGTTCTCGTTGAGGCCGGTCTCGCGCTTGGCCGCGTCGAGGACGGTGCCGGAGCCGGCGGCGGTCTCGGCGTGTTGGGAGAGGTAGCCGACCTTGACGTTGTGGCCGCTGCGGACGCTGCCGGCGGCGGGCTCGCGCTGGCCCGTCAAGGTGTCGATCAGGGTCGTCTTGCCGGCGCCGTTGGGGCCGACGAGGGCGACGTGTTCGCCGCGCTCGCTGCCGATTCGGTTTCGTCGCGCCGCGCCTGATAGTCGGCCCAGCCGCTGGGGTGGCTCTCGAGCCGCCCGCCCTCGATCCCGAGCGTCCGCGTCGCCAGGGCCTCGATCAGCGCGCGATCGTGGGAGACGAGCAGGAGCGTGCCGGGGAAGCCCAGGAGTGCGTCCTCCAGCGCCTCGCGGCTCTCGATGTCCAGGTGGTTCGT
>Ga0157372_10000128_pt1 | contig 82571 bp, 90 predicted proteins | sample C55metaG_FD_115307 | JGI IMG/M metagenome (GOLD analysis project Ga0157372, IMG submission 115307) | Corn rhizosphere microbial communities from Kellogg Biological Station, Michigan, USA - C5-5 metaG | ecosystem: Host-associated > Plants > Roots > Rhizosphere > Soil | place: USA: Michigan... | reverse complement strand
TCCCACCAGCGCGCATGGCCGCCGCCCCAGATGTAGGGCTTGGTGCGGATCTTGTTCGCGGCAGTGATCACCTTCTTCACGGCCGGGGGCGCGTTGACGGGCGGAATTGCCCGCCCGTCGACCAGCGTCGCCTTGCCGGGAGGGCCGGTTTCGGCTGCTTCTTCGGCTTCCGGCGTGGTCGAGGTGACGCCGCCCGGGGTGGTCGCCTGAGCCGGCGCGGCCACGGCCAACGAGGCCGCTGCCAGGGCCAGCACCGCAAATAGGGTTCGAAGGGCGGGCGCTCTTGCGGCCGCCCAAAGGGCGTTCTTCAATTCACTCCTCCTTCGTCGGCCTACGGGGTTAGCTGTCGGGCTGGCGCTGAAGGAGCCTGCGCCCCCACTCGTCGGTGGGCTCGCCCCAAAAACTCGGGTCCCCCGCTCTCTGGCGTTCTTAGCCAGGGATTAGGCGTTTATGTGCAGACCTTAACATCGGTCGGCGACGAAAGTTTCGGCAGCCCGTGTGCGCTTGGTCACGCAGGACTACTGGACGACCGGCAGCGGCGTGCCGCCGACCGACGGCGCTTCGGCGGCGGCCGGCGTCGACTGCAGCACCGGCAGCTCCTGCGGGGTCGCCGCGACGATGCCGCGGGCGGCCTGGCGGATCGCCTGCGAGGCGGGCGCGTCGGGCTCGGCGATCACCAGCGGCGAGCCGTTGTCGGCGTGCTCGCGCAGCGGCTCCGACAGCGGCACCTTGCCGAGCAGCGGCACGTCGAGGTCGTCGGAGAGCAGCTGGCCGCCGCCCTCGCCGAAGATCGTGAAGCGCTCGCCGTCGGGCGTCGTGAAGCCGGACATGTTCTCGATCACGCCGAGGATCTCGAGGTCGAACTTCTTCGCCATCTCGGCGCCGCGGTGGGCGACCGACTGGGCCGCCGGCTGCGGCGTCGTCACCACGACGAACTTCGCCTGCGGCAGCAGCTGGGCCAGCGTCATCGAGACGTCGCCGGTCCCCGGCGGCAGGTCGAGCAGCAGGTACTCCAGCTCGTCCCAGGCCACGTCCTCGAGGAACTGCTGGATCGCCTTGTGCAGCATCGGACCGCGCCAGACGACCGCAGAGTTCTCCTCGACGAAGAAGCCGATCGACATCACCTTCACCCCGCTGGGCGAGTCCAGCGGCAGGATTTTGCGCTCTCCGTTGACTTCCGGTTTGCGGTTGACCCCGAGCATGCGCGGGATCGAGTAGCCGTAGACGTCGCAGTCGAGCGCCCCGGCAGAATGGCCTTCGGCAGTCAGCGCCGCGGCCAGGTTGGCGGTCATCGTCGACTTGCCGACGCCGCCCTTGCCGGAGGAGACGCAGATCACGTTCTTCACCTTCGCCAGCGCGCCCTGCGGCAGCTTGCCGCGGCCGAGCGTCTGCTGCAGTTGGCCTTTCTCTTCGTCGGAGAGGACGTCGAAGCCGACCGCGACCGCGGTCACGCCTTCCAACTGAGCGACCTGCGCGGCGACGGCCTGTTCGAAGTGCGAGCGGATCGGGCAGCCGGCGGTGGTCAGGGAGACGACGACCTCGACCCGGCCGCCCTCCTTTATCTCGATCGAGCGGACCATGCCCAGCTCGACGATCGAGCGCCGCAGCTCGGGGTCGATGACGGCGCGCAGCTTCTCGGTGATCTGATCTTCAGTGGGGAGTGGCATCGGCTCGATTCTCGCAAAGCCGTTGGTTCGGCCGCTGAGAGGGGGGAGAGTTTCCGCCGCCCAGCCCTTGGTCCTTCGTACGCAGTCAACGCGAAGGAGGACTTATGTCTGGGACGAGGTTCGTGGTGGGAAGGGTCGTTGCGCTCGGGGTGCTGCTGGCGCTGAGCGTGTTGCTGCTGGCGGCGGCGAAGGCCAGCGCCGGCAAATATCAGGTGGCGCAGTGCGGCTGGTACGTGGGTGCCGACGCCAACTGGGCGGACACCACCGGCGGCGCCAAGTTCCGGCCGGACGCCTACTGCGTCGCCCCTGGCTCCGACTCGTTCGACGGTGTCCATATGAAGAGCCTCTCCCGTAACGACCGGGGCAGCGTCTCCGGCACCCGCTTCGCCCGCTGGCGCTGGGAAGCCCCGTCCGACACCGACGGGCTCACCGCCGTTCGCGGCACCTGGTGGCACACCCTCCACGACGGAATGGAGCAGCGCCTCGGCGGCGTCAACTGGGGCGGGACCTTCAACCCCTCGCTGACCGCGTCGAGCACCGACACCGCCCTGCGTGAGTTCGCGATCGGGTTCAACTCGCCGATCCCCGCCTTCGAGGACCGCCTGCTCTGCGCCCGCGGGGAGGACAAGTGGTGCTCGCTCGATCCCGGCTCGTGGTCGGGGATCCGGGCGCTGACGCTGACGGTCGAGGACGACCGCCAGCCGGCCGCCCTGCTCACCGGCGGCGACCTGGTCAGCGGTGGCTGGCGCCGCGGCACCCAGTCGGTCTTCGTCGGCGGCGACGACGGCGGCTCGGGACCGCGCTTCGGGGAGACGTTCCTCGACGGCAACCGGGTCGGCTTCACCGAGTACCAGTGCAACAAAGTCCAGGTCGGCGGCGAGTGGCGGGCGACGACGATGCGCCCCTGCGGCACCTCGGCCCGCACCACCCATTACGTCGACACGACCGCCTTCAGCGACGGTCCCCACACCGTCGTCCATTGCACCGCCGACTTCGCCGGCAACGGCGCCTGCACCGGTGACCACACGGTCCTGATCGACAACAACCCACCGGCCCATCCGCGCGCGCCCGTCCTGGCCGGGGGAGACGGCTGGCGGCGGACCAACGACTTCGACCTCGGCTGGGAAAACCCGGACCAGGGGCCGGCGAGCCCGATCGCGGGTGGGGCCTGGCGGCTGTCCGGCGTGAGCGGCTATGACACCGGGGTCAGGTTCGCCTCGGGGCGCGACCGGCGATCGCTGAACGACCTCTCGGTTCCGGCCTCAGGCACCTACTCGCTGCAGTTGTGGCTTCGCGACGAGGCGGGGAACGAAGCCGCGTCTTCGGCGGTCACCGTCTCGCTGCGACTCGACGAAGTCCGGCCACAGGTTGCCTTCTCGACCGAAGCGAGCGAGCAGCAGGTGATGGCGGACGTCTCCGACGAACACTCGGGACCGGCCGGCGGCGGGATCTTCTACCGGCGCGTCGACGCAGCCGACTGGACCGAGCTGCCGACGAAGCTGGTGCCGGGCGCCGGGCCGGGCAAGGCGCACCTGGTCGCGCCGATGCCCGAACTCGGCTACGGCACCTTCGTCTTCCGGGCCGATGCCGTCGACGCCGCCGGCAACAGCGCCTCGACGATCCTCCGCGCCGACGGCACCCAGATGGCGATCCGGAGGGAACCGCCGCCGCCCGTCGCCAAGGCAAAGCCCCTGCCGACCCCGCCGAAGGCGAAGGCGCGGCTGTTCGCGCGGCTGCGCGGAGGTCACGGCCGCGGCGACTCCCTCACCGTCCCCTTCGGCGCCCCGGCGTTGATCAGCGGGCGCCTGACGCGAGCGGACGGAGCCGGCCTCGCCGAGCGCGAGCTGCGGGTGGTCTCGCACCCCTCCCACGGCGCCCTGGCCCCGATCGGGGTGCAGACTGTGCGGACCGGCGAGGAGGGCGGGTTCGGGCTGCGGCTGCCGCCGGGGCCCTCGCGGCGGGTGACGGTCTCCTTCACCGGCGACCACGGTCTGGAGCCGGCACGGCGGCCGGGGCTGGAGCTGCGGGTCCGCTCGGGCGTCTCGCTGCGGGGGGCGCCGGAGGCGCTGCACACCGGCGAGGTCGTGCGCTTGAGCGGCAGGGTCAAGAGTGCCGGGGCGCCGATCCCGCGCCGCGGCAAGCTGGTCGCGATCCAGTACCTGGAGCAGGCGACCCACCGCTGGCGGCCGGTCCTGGTCACCCGCAGCGACCATCACGGTCGCTACCGCGCCCACTATCGCTTCCGCTACGTCACCGGCAGCGCCGCGATCCGGCTGCGGGCGACGGCGCTGGCAGAGGAGCGCTGGCCCTACGCGCCCGGATTCTCACCCCCCGTCACCGTTCGGGTGCAGGGGTGAGGCTCGGTGCGAATCGGGCACGGCGAGTCGCTAGGGTGAGCGCCATGTCGCAAGCGACCCTTCACACCAGCGCCGGGGCGATCGTGCTCGAGCTCCATGACGAGGACGCGCCGAAAACCGTCGAGAACTTCCGCAAGCTCTCCGCGGACGGGTTCTACGACCAGCTCGTCTTCCACCGGGTGATCCCGGACTTCATGGTCCAGGGCGGCTGCCCGGAGGGAACCGGTCGGGGGGGTCCCGGCTACACCTTCGAGGACGAGATCAACGACCACAAGGTCGTGCGGGGGGCGCTGGCGATGGCCAACGCGGGGCCGAACACCAACGGCTCCCAGTTCTTCATCGTCACCACCGGTGCGGCGCCTTGGCTCGACGGCAAGCACACCGTCTTCGGCGAGGTGATCGACGGGATGGACGTCGTCGACTCGATCGAGTCTGTGCCTACCGACGCCGGCGACAAGCCGCTCGATCCGCAGACGATCGAACGGGTCGAGCTCGACGAGGATTAGCCGCCGGGACGTGGATCGCTGCCGCCGCGCTGCTCAAGGCGGGCGGCTTGCCGCCGTCTGATCGCCTCGCCTGGTCGCCAGAGGGTGACCAGGCCGGCGACAAGGGTGACGAGGAAGATCTGCCCGGCCATCATCTCGAGGCCCGCGATCATCCTGCCCGGTTGCCCTCCTGGCACCAGGTTGCCGTAGCCCGTGGTGGTCAGCGTCGTGTAGCTGAAGAAGAGGAAGTCGCCCCCGCTCGGGTTTGGATGGCCTTCGAAGAAGGGTCCGCCCTGGACCCGCTCGACGAAGCCGTAGACGAAGGTGAAGAGAAGGCCGAGCACCGTGTAGACGCTGAGCGCACCGAGGAGGGTGCGGGAGCTGACCTCGGTCGAAGTCACCACACGCTGCAGGACGGCGGCCATCGCCAAGGTGAGCATCCCGACCTGGATCACCGTCGCCAGGTTGAGCCAGATCCTGCCGCCGCCCACCGCGCCGATTGCGGCCAGCACGATCGTCACCGCCGAGAGGTAGATCGCTAGCCGAACCAGGCGAGGACGAGCGTGGGCGCTGCTGAGGGCGATGATCGAGGTGGCGCTGGTCGCCACGGTGAGAACCACCGATCCCCAGTCCCGGTTGGTCAGCACCGAGGCGAGGAAATAGGTGAGAAGCACGGCGGCCAGAACCAGGCCGAAGGCATCGCGGACGCGTTCGGCACGGTGAAGCCAACGCTCGCGGCGGCGGTCGCGCCTGGCGGTGCTCATCTTCGCTTCGTTCGGGCGCGGCCACGTCTTTCCTGCCAAACCGGCGCTCTCGCGTTTGTCTCAACCGCGTTCAGGCCGGAGCAGCGACAGCGGATCCGCTTCGATTCGCGCCGCGATCCGTTCGACGCTTCGCAGCGTCAGGTTCCGCTATCCGCGCTCGACGGCGCCCATGTAAGTGCGATGGACACCGAGCACTTCGGCGAAAGCCTCCTGACTCAACCCGCGAGCCTGACGGTAGGCGCGAAGGTTGCGGCCGATGTTTCGTTGCAGGTCGCCCTCCATGGAGTGGAACGCTCCCGCCCTGCTACTTGAAGGTCTACAGACCGATAAGTAGCATCACTCCGGTCGAACCAGGTTGTGCTTACCTCTAGGCGGAGCCCGGTCCCCTTAAATGGTTGAGTTGGCGGAGGGGGTGGGATTCGAACCCACGAGACGCCTGACGACGCCTAACGGCTTTCAAGGCCGCCGCATTCAACCGCTCTGCCACCCCTCCGAAATACCGCGCCGCGAATGCTAAAGACCGAGGAGCCCAACCGCTTGCCTGCCCTGATTGGATGCGTCGATGCGTAGGCTGCTCTTCCTCGCCTCGGCGATGATCTTCTTCGACGTCGCCTTCTTCGCCGCGATTGCGCCGCTGCTGCCGCAGTACGTGGACGAACTCGGGCTCACCAAGGCCGAAGCCGGGGTCCTCTCGGCCGCCTATGCGGCGGGGACGCTGCTCGGCTCACTGCCGGCGGGTTTCGTCGCCAGCCGGGTTGGACCGCGCAAAGCGGTCATCCACGGCCTGCTCCTGCTCGGGTTTTCGAGCCTCGTCTTCGGCTTTGCCGACCAGATCTTGCTGCTCGACGCCGCCCGCTTCATCCAAGGGATCGCCGGGGCGCTGATCTGGTCCGGCGCCCTCACCTGGCTGATCACGACCGCCCCCGAGGAGGAACGCGGTTCGGTCATCGGCAAGGCCCTCGGCACCGCCATCGCCGGGGCGCTGCTCGGCCCCGCCCTCGGCGCGATAGCCGGTGCGATCGGGACCGAGCCGGTCTTCAGCTCGGTCCTCGTGATCACGGTCCTGCTCGCGATCGCGGCCTCGCGGCTGCCCGAGCCCACGGCGCCCGCGCAGCAGAGCTTCGAGGAAGTCGTGAAGACGCTGGTCAGCCGACCACTCTTGGAGGCCGCTGCCTTCGTCGCCGTGCCGTCGTTGATGTTCGGCGCGATCGAGGTCCTGGTGCCGCTGCGGATCGACGCCCTCGGCGGCGGCCACGCCGTGATCGCCGCCGGGTTCATCGTCGGCGCCGCCCTCGAGGCGATGCTGGCGCCGCTCGCCGGTCGCCTCTCCGATCGCGTCGGGCGGCGACTGCCCTACGTCACCGGCCTGGCGATCTGCGCCGTGGCGATGATCGCGATCGCGACGGTGGCGACCCTCGGCCTCGTCCTCGGCGGCCTGATCCTCACCTCGCTCGGCGCCGGCCTCTGCTTCGCGCCGGCGCTGACGCTGATCTCCGACGTCGCCGAGTCGAGCAAGCTCCACCAGGGCTTCGCCGCCGGGGTCTCGAACATGGCCTGGGCGGCGGGGCAGGTGATCGGCGGGGTCGGCGGCGGAGTCGTCGCCAGCATCACCGGCAACGCCGCGCCGAGCATTGCGATTGCGCTGCTGCTGATGGTCACCGTCGCCTACGCGTTCCGGGCGATGGACCCGGAGACGACACCGCAGCCGCTGCCGAAGTAACAACGGACCAGCGCCCGCGGAACCTCACAGCATGCAGCCTTTGAGCCCGTACCGTTCCGCGAGCTTATTCCAGTCCCGGTGGCTTAAACCGACGAGCCGTTCGCTGAGCTTCTTGCCCCCGCCCAATACCCACACATATCTGGGAACTCCCGTGTAATCAAGTTTTATTGACTTTTCATTGAGCAAGGGCTAGAAGTTTTGCGATGAACCGCTCTAACAAGCGGTTTGGAACTCCCGGAGCCCAGGCAACGGGCCCAGGAGCCGCAAACAACCGAGCCCCACGGGCTCGGGAACAGAATGGGAGATTCTCATGAATAGGAAGACCATCGCGATCTGCTCGGCTCTGGCGGCGTTCGCGGCCTTCGCGATCGCTCCGGCGGTCAGCTCGGGCGCCTTTCTCACAGAGACAGTCAACGGGGTACCGCAGGTCATCCCGGCGGGCAAAAAAGTCGTCGCTTACAACGAGCTGGGTACGAGCGTGAAACTCGCCACCCCCGGATTCACCGTCGAATGCAACGAGGTGATCCTGACAGGCGCGGTCCACGCGAACCACGATGTCAACGGCAACGTTCTCGTCACAATCGAAGATGTCTGGTTCCGTGGCGACGAGCCGATCGAAACAAGGTGCACAGACAACGGCACGCCGGCGAAAGTGCTGATTCCGGCGATCACAAACGAAGGCGGGAAACAGCATTGGTGCATCAAAAATCCATTTAATACGGACGAATTCGTGCTTGAACCGCGGAACTGCACAGAAGCCGTCGGCGGCGAATTCACAATCGTCATCGTCACTACAGGCTTCTCCTGTCCGTACCAACGGGCCGCAAACATCACCGGCACGGTGACCACAAAAGACATCGAAAACAAACCGGTGACATTCAAAACGAATCCCGGCCAGGAATTCCAAAAAGAGGCCGGCGCTCCAATCGCCTGTCCGGCATCGTTCAAACTCGAAAACTTCCTGTTCGAGATGTACACAGACACAGCTCTGACAGGGCCGTTCTATCGTGACGCAGCCAGCGTGATGGACCCGATCTACCTGGAATAGGTGGGTAAGGACGCGTTTTGCCGAGGCCCCGCATGCGGGGCCTCGGTCTTCTTAAGCGCCACCTGGCGCGCCGATTTGGGACGTTTTGTAATTCTGAAGGGATGTCGATGACCAGGTGGGCGGGCAAGGGCGAGTGGGTCAACTGGGCGGGGGACCAGCGCTGTCGTCCGGCCCGGCTTGTTCGTCCCGCCGGTCGCGATGAGCTGGCAGAGGTAATAGGCGCCGCCGCGGCGGCCGGGGAAAAGGTGCGGGTGGCGGGCTCCGGTCACTCCTTCACCGAGGCCGCGCTGAGCGACGGGATGCTGATCCGGCTCGAGGGGCTCTCCGGCGTCTTCGATGCGGACCGTGAGTCCGGCCTGGTCCGGGTCGGCGGCGGCACCGTCCTCGCCGACCTCAACGAGGAGCTGGCGCGGCTCGGGCTGGCGATGGAGAACCTCGGCGACATCGACCGACAGACGATCGCCGGCGCGATCTCCACCGGCACCCACGGGACCGGCTCCAAGCTGCGCAACATCTCCGCCCAGGTCGAGGGGATGGAGCTGGTGCTCGGCGACGGCAGCGTCCGTCACCTCGGCCCCAGCACCGACCCCGGGCTGCTGCGGGCGGCGCGAGTGGGGGTGGGGGCGCTGGGGGCGATCTCGGCGGTGACCCTGCGCTGTGTCCCGGCCTTCAGCCTGCTGCGAGTCGATGCGCCGCACCCCCGCCAGGAGGTGCTCGACAGCTTCCAGCAGCGGGCCGAGGAGCACGATCACTTCGAGCTCTTCACCTTCCCCTACTCGGACCTGGCGCTGGTCCTGGAGCGCAACCGGCTCGACGAGTTGCCGCGGCCTCGCGGGCGCGCTGCCGCCTACCTCAACGACATCGTGCTGGAGAACTGGGCGCTGGAGGCGCTGGCGGCGACCGGCAGGGCGATCCCGCGCCTGATCCCGGCCCTCTCGCGCCTCGCCGGCCAGCTCGCCTCCGGCAGCCGCACCAGCGACCGCAGCGACCGCGTCTTCGTCAACGAGCGGCGGGTGCGCTTCACCGAGATGGAGTACGCGCTGCCCCGCGAGCACGGGCCGGAGGCGGCGCGGCGGGTGATCGAGTGGGTGCGGGCGAACCGCTACCCGGTCTTCTTCCCGATCGAGATGCGGGTCTCGGCCGGCGACGACGCGGCCCTGAGCCCCGCCCACGAGCGGGAGACGGCATACGTCGCGGTGCACCAGTACCGGGGGATGGAGTGGCGCCCTTACTTCGAGGCGGTCGAGTCGATCATGAACGAGTACGGCGGCCGCCCCCACTGGGGCAAGCGCCACTTCCAGACCGCGGCGACCCTGGCGAAGCGCTACCCGGCCTGGGAAGTGTTCCAGCGCGCCCGCGACACCCTCGACCCCGAGCGAGTGTTCGCGAACGAGTACACGCAGCGCGTCCTCGGCTAGAGGAAGGCTTTGCCTTCGCCGCGGTAGGTGGGGACTTCGTCGACGATCCGGTCGCCTTCGACCAGGTAGAGGACGTCGAAGCGCTCGCAGAGCTCGCCGGCCTTGGCGTGGCGGAGGTAGACGCGGTCGCCGACGTCGAGGTTGGTCGCGGCGCGACCTAGCAGCGGCGTCTGCACCTCGCCGGCGCCCTCCTCGGGGTCGAGCTCCAGGCCCGTCGGCAGCCAGGGCGCCGGCAGGCGCGCCGCGTCGCCGGCGCCGGAGGCGAGGTAGCCGCCCCCGAGTGCGGTCGCCGTCCGCGGCGAGGGCTTGCGGACGACCGGCAGCGCGAACCCGGCGGCGGGGGTGAGGCTGAAGCGGCTGTAGTGGTCGAAGAGGGCGGGGGCGTAGAAGCCCGAGCCGGCGGTGACCTCGGTCACCGCGGGCTCGGCCGCGGTCAGCTCGAGGCTGCCGGTGCCGCCGCCGTTGACGATCTCCAGCTCGACGAACTGGCTCAGCGCGGCGACGATCGCCGCCCGCCGCTCCGCCAGCTCGGCGGCCGAACGCCGCTGCATGAAGCGGATCGCCGCACCGCGCCGCCGCTGCCCGGGCGGCTGGTCGCCGACACCGGCGATCTGTCCCTCGTAGGCCATCAGCGCGTCGAGTTCGATCTGCGGCCGCCGCTCGATCTCCCGCGCCAGCGCCACCGCGTCCTCGACGGTGTGGATCGGCGAGCGCTTCGGCCCGACCTTGACCCGGCCGCCCAACCACCACCAGCTCGCATCGACGTCGATGCAGACGCGGATCGGCGGCGCCCCCTTGCCCAGCACCGACCCGATCATGTCCACATGCTCGACGCAGTCGACCATCACGATCGGCGCCCCCTCGGGGTTGGCGGCCGAGCGCAGCGCCAGCTCCTCCAGCGCCCCGACGTCGGCGGTCGGGTAGGCGAGCAGCAGATTCTCGAAGCCCCGCTCGGCGAGCCAGAGCGTCTCCGGCATGGTGAAGGTCATCAGTCCGTCGAAGCGCTCGTCCCGGTCCAGGATCGCTTCCAGCAGCGCCCGGCAGCGGATCGACTTCGACGCCACCCGCACCGGCTTGCCCGCCGCTCGCGCCAGCATCTCCCCGGCGTTCGCCCACATCGCCCCCAGGTCGACGAAGGCGAACGGCGCCTCTACCTCGGCGAAGACCCGCTCGTAGCGATCGTGCGACTGGGGAGGGGCTGGCACGGCGCCAGCCTAGTCGCCGTGCGCGATGTTCCGGGGGCGACGGGTTCGATGGGGTAGCCTCTAGGGGCACACTTAGGGCTAGCTGTATGAGCGTAAAAGCACAGTCCAATCCCTTTTCCCTGGACTCCGCCAGTGACGTCCCGCTCGGCGTGCAGCTGAGCTGGCGCCTGCGGGCATTGATCCTCACTGGTCAGCTCAACCCCGGCGAGCGCCTGCCGAGCCTGCGCCGGGTCGCCGGCTGGGCAGGCGTCAACGTCAACACCGTGCGCTCGGTCTACGAGTCGCTCGAAGAGGAGGGGCTGATCGTCAGCCAGCAGGGGCGGGGGACCTTCGTCGCCGCTGACGTCGTCCCCGAGCCGGAGCTCGAGGCCGTGGCGCTGGAAGCGCTGCGGCAGGGCCAGGCGCTGGGGCGCGAGCCGACCGACCTGGCGATCGTGATGATGGCCTGCGCGAGCATGCTCGGGCCCGACGGAGAGCTCGTCTCTCCACCCGACGTCGCCGACGCCGGCGCCGAGGACAGCGAGACGATCGAGGTCCGCCAGGAGCTGCGCCGCCAGATCGCCCGCCTCGAGGCCGAGCTGGCCGCCTACGTCCGCGACATGCCCGACCTCTACACCGCCAGTCCGCGGGCCAAGGCCCACGTCGCCGGCGTCGAGGAGCTGGAGGAAACCCGCGACACCCTGATCGCCAAGCTCTCCGAAGCCCAGAAGGCCGCCGCCGAGCGGGCGCGGGAGGAGGGCAAGGCCCGGCGCGGCAAGACGAGCGGCTCCGGCAAAGGCCCTCTGGCCGACGCGAAGACCTGGTGGGACGAGCCTCGTAAGTAGAGGCGGCTCGCGGGTCACTTGCGCACATCATCCTGTGCTCAAGTGACCAGCCACTTGCGTGGCTTGCTTTACTCGGACCACTCGGCGCCTATTGCGTCCATGTCGCCCATCACTCGATCGCGCTCCGCGCGGTCGACGGGATCGTCTGCCAGTCGAGCAAGTTCCGCCGCAAGTCCCGACCGTCTCCGCTCGCTCTCGGTCGTCCCAGCGATTGCCGGGCGAGCTGCCTCTGTCCGTCCGGCCCCCCGCTTGTGGCTACTGTCTTCCAGAGCGGGGATCATGGGACGGTATTTGAACCCCGAGCTTGAGACCCGGATCGAACGGGCCTTTCGATCCCGCTAGTTCTTCTTGCGAAGCGCTTTGCGGACGCCGTTGAGCGATTCGGTGCCGAACCGGGTCCGCAACGTGTCGAGGCGCGTATTGCCTGGAACCTTGCCGAACTCGGGATAGGCCTGCTTCAGGTTCTTTGCGAGGGCATCCCCGCGCTCCCTACGTATCCGGCCTCTCTTCGTTTTTCCATGCTTCCCAAGAGCCACATCTCCTCCGATCTATTGGTCTGACCGCTGCTTTATCGCTCTGGCAGCGGAAGTTCTCCATTGTCTCCGCGGGCGCGACGACTCAGTTGGCTGTTACCGCAGTCGGCGCATCCCGCCTGGTTAGCAATTGGCACCACTGGCTCGCCTTTGCGCAGCCGGGGCCGGAACCGCAGATAGTCGAGAGGAGCATCCTTCTCAAGGAAGCCACCCGTCATCAGCATGAAGTCGGTAACCGCTTGGCTGGCAATCAGATTGTTGAAGGTGATGACGCTGGGGGCCTCCACCTGATCGACATATCGATTCCGCTCACGCTCGACGGAGCCCAGCGACTCTTCCTGAAGTTTGCTGCCAGAAATCAGCCGATTGCAGCGCATGCATCCTTGACCTGGAACTATCAACCTGACGTTGCTGCGAATGTCGCCGACGCTGCCGTCGGCGGGATCGACGTCAATCCGCGTTCCGAGTTGAATCGCGGGGATCAAATATTGATGCGAGATCGCATTGACGATCATCCTCGCCAAATGAGAATCAGCCGCGAGAAACAAGAAGTCGCAATCAAGCAACGCCTTCGCAGCATCAGGCTCAATGACGTTCTCCGCGATCCCGGTGAAGTCGATGTTGGGATTGGCCCGACGTGCCATCCGTCGGGCGAGGTCAACCTTCCGTCTTGAAAGCCGATCCGCAAGCCCCTCAAAAGCTTTGATCCGGCGAAGCGGCATCAAAGCATCAAGACGGGTGGCCTCTGCGAGCCTGGGAAGGTTCGTAGGCTCAACTCGGTCGGGGTCGATGACCACCAGCGTTCCGACGCCGATCCGGCTGAGCATGGTCACGAGGGGAAGACCTACACCTCCTGCTCCGACGACCCCGACTTTCATCTTTGCCAGATGGTCTTGCCCCCGATCGCCGAACCAACGTGCCTGTCGGTCATAGGTGGCATCGGCCTTCGGGGCCGGACTTGGCGGTGCAGGGTAGAGCCTCGTCAGGTTGCGCTCAATGACGAGCGTTTCGGAGATCGGCCGACGCGCACGGTCGGGCGTCCAGATGTCTCCGGCGACTGCATTTTCAGCGAAAACCAAGGCGCCCACCGGCTGAGACGAGATGTCTAGGAGGGCGGGATACCCTCGCTCGTGCGATTTGTTGTCGGTCCCGCTGAACTCGACAGAGTCGCGCCCTCCGTGGTTGTGCACGGCGAGATAGACGAGCTTTTCGTCGCGGCAGTATCGAATCTTGTCCCTGACGAACTCAGCGGTAAGCATCCGGTAGCCCCGGCGACCACGGACAAAGTCAACGCCATCCTTAGCCTCAAAAAGCTCGCGAGCCAAGAGGCGAGTTCCCCGTGGGGATTGCCTTATCCCGGCAGCGATGACTGCGCCATGCTCATCCCGATCCCCGGGGAAGAGGTGCCGCATAAGTCGCCGGTGAAGCGCTTCATCCATCGTGAGCGTCCAAGGCCCGGTCATCAGCGGCTCCTCAGGAAGTCAAGGACACGAAGGAGCTTGTGCAGCGCTGAATCCGTAGCGGGATCACGGCGGTTAGACCGCCTCGACACCTGAATCGCTGGCCGCTCAAAACCAGGCGCCACCGCCCCTCGGCTCATCGACGTCGGAAGGTTGCCCTCCGGATGCTGATTCGGCGCGGCCTTGTCGCCGACGTATTCGACCCCGGCGTCGATGAAATGGGGATAGATATCTGCATCGGGATGGCTCCACGTGATGTGGAAGGCGACCCAGGATTTCGCAGGCTTGAAGCAGCTCCCGATTTCCAGGTTGTCGACGAGGACGTATGCACCTCCATCATCGTCAGGTTTGACCTCCACCGTCGCTTCCTCCGGGAGCCCCGCCTGGAGGGCCTCGATGGTGTTCTCGACCCCCGCCTTCATCGCTAGGAGTCGTCGTCGACGTCGTTGGCCGTGAACTCCGAGTGCTTCGTGATCGTCACGACCTCGGCGTCGTCAATCGTCTGTGCGGCCTGGCCCGCATGAGCCTCGAGCGTCAGCAGGAAATCCAGCTGTATCTCCACGCCCTGGTCAATCGCCGCTTCCTTGATCTCAAGCCCCGTTAGCCGATGGTCTGGCAGCACCACGCTCTTGTTATTGACCTTGACGGTGACTTCGCTGCCTTTGCCTTTACCTTTGTCCTGCGCTTTTGAGGTTTGTGAAACTGACATGCTGCTCCTTTCAAGTTGATTTCGTAAACCTCGCTCAAAGTAGCGCAGCGCTCGGTCGGAGTCAACCGGACAGGCACACAAGGGTACCTATGTCAGTATCCGTGACTGTCAGCCAGATTGACTTCCTTACGCAAATGGGGCATACTGAAGCCATGGACGGCCTATATAAGGAGTTCGGCAAGAAGTTTCGGAAAGCGCGAGGCGAAGCCGATCTGACTCAGGCTCAAGTTGCCAAGCGCGTGAAATTGAGTCGCACCTCCGTCACGAACATCGAGCGTGGCACCCAGCACATCTCCTTGCATCAGCTCTTTCTGCTGGCCTCAGCGGTGGGCTGTGAACCAGCGGATCTTTTGCCTGATTCGGTTCTGGCTTTGGAAGAGCTCCTTTCGCCGGACGCGATGAAGGTTGTTGCCGATGACGCGGAAGGGCAGGACTTTGCCGTCCGGGTGCTTAGTAAAAGTGCCGGCGTGCGAGCCGCGCAGGAAGAGGCTCCGGCAAAGCGATGAGGAACCAGTCAAAGCCCGAGAAAAAGGCCGCACGGCTACTTCAAGACCTCAAAATCCGAGACCTTCCAGTTCCGGTTGACGAGATCGCCACGACGTTAGGGGCGGTGATCACCTACGAGCCCTTCGACGGCGAGGTTTCGGGGATGTTAGTCCGCGACGATGGCGGTAGCGGCCCGTTGATCGGGATCAACTCAAAACATGCCACGACGCGGCAACGCTTCTCGATGGCCCACGAGATAGCCCACCTCGTCATGCACACCGGCAAGCCGATGTTTGTTGATCGCTTCGTCCGCGTCAACTATCGCAATGGGGAGTCGGACTCGGACGAGGTTGAAGCCAATGCCTTCGCGGCTGAACTGCTGATGCCACGCAATCTTGTGGCCGAAGCTGTCGATCGCGCGCTGGCCAAACAGCAATGGGTCACCCCGGATCAGTTAGCCAAGCAGCTCGCCAAGGTTTTCCATGTCAGCCCTGAAGCTATGAGTTATCGCCTTCAAAATCTTGAGGTTGTTGATCCTTCGGCGTTAGCCGGATAGTGCGCTGAAAAAGCTGTTGGCCGAGTGGGCCGTCATGAAAAAGGGTTTGTCCTTCGGCGATGTATAGCTGACGGCGAAATCGCTAGTTGCGCCCGCTTCCTGGCTCGCTCTACGGTGCGGCGATCCAGACAACTCAATGCCCCGGGCGGCGGTGGAACGCCCCCGGGGCTGGCACAGGAGGGTTATCTCCCATGCAAGACCAGCCTAGAGGGGCCCGCGTCGAGCGCGCCCTGACCACGGACGACGAAGACACCCGCGAAGAACGCCGGGTCCTGCGCGAAGTCCTGTCCTACTACCCCGGCTCGTTCACGCTCGAGGAGCTGATCCGCGAGCTGACGATCTGCTCGGTCGAGTTCTCCGACCGCGACGGGATCGAACGGGCCGTCCGCGACCTGATGGCGGGTGGGCTTCTTCATCGGATGGACGATCTCGTCCTGCCGACCAGGGCCGCCGTCAAGTACTACGAACTGGAGGCGTGATGGACGGCCGATTCGTAGACGAGGCTGCCGCCAGCCGGCTCGGCCGCAACGTGTTCCTGGCCCGCCGCCGTGCCGGGTTCTCCCAAGAAGAGCTCGGCGCGCTCGCCTCCCTGCACCGGAGCCACATCGGCTTCATCGAGATCGGGCAGCGCCTCCCACGGGCAGACACGCTCATCAAGCTCGCCTCGGCGCTGGCGGTGGGAGTCGAGGAGTTGGTGGCGGGGATCGAGTGGATCATTCCCGCCCCGGCGCGGTCGGGCAGCTTCGCCGTTCAGGGAGGTGGGACCGCATGAACGACGGAACGAAGGTACTGAGCCTCCGCCTTGCCAATGAACTGGCAGCGGAAGTTGCCAATCTCGCCCGCGTCGAGGACGTGACGATCTCGGAGACGATCCGAGCCGCCCTCTACAGATACATATCCATCCGCCGCACCGAGGACGACTTCAAGAAGCGCCTGAGAAAGCGCCTGGAAGAAGACCGGGAGGTGCTGGAAAGCCTGGGGGGATAGCTGGTCTCTACCGAAAGGACCCAGCGGGCGCAGCGGCGCCGTGGTCATCGACTTGCCGGTCGGCCACGGTGTCCGCTTGGTCCTTGGCCTGCCCTCGCTTCAAGTGCGGTGCTTGTACCTGACGATCTCGATCGGTTCCTGAGCGAAGTTCGTAAACCGCACGCCGCGGCCGTCTTGTACAGACGCTATTTCGCAGATCGTTGCCTCGTCCTGGGGGTGGACCTTTATGGTCGTTTGTTCCTCACTACCAATGAACACCGGCATATAGGCATCGCCAACAGGTTCCCACCCTCTAGCTGGATCGGCTCGGAATAACTCCGGCTGGATCACAAGCCAATGCGCGCTTAGCTGCAGTAATTCGTCGGCTACGTGGACGACATAGATGCTTGAGACCTCCGGCCGGGAAACGATTTCAACGAAGTCGGTGTTGTCGGCTTCGATCAACACGCGACCTCGGGGCGATCCAGCCTCAACCCGGATTCGCTCGGTCGTGCGGTCTTCGGGGCGCTCAAAGCGCTCCCACCACCTTGATTCTGGATGCCCTACAAAACCTCCTGGGTTAACTGGTCACTATAGGCCTCTATCTCCTTTTTGAGCAAGTTCGGGCTATTGAGGTAATCCCGAACCGGGCGCGGTTTAAGGTGCATCAGCATCGCTGTAAATTCGTCGTGGTCGATCACCTCCCGCCATAGTGCGGCGGGGTCGGTACCGCCCTTCCAGTCGAAGTATTGATTGAGCGCCTTCATGTTGATCCGGTTCCTGGGATTGGGGTACAGCAGCTGCCAAATGAACATGAAGCCGAGATCAATCGCTTGATAGGGGCTCAGTCCCATGTCGGTAGTGTCGACGCGCACCGCTGTCAGGGCGCACCAGTCAGCGAGGATGAGGGGACCGCTCGGGATCGTGATCGGAGAATCCCGGCTGTTGTTCCCGAGCATGGCCAGAAAAACAGCCTGTTGCCCGCCGCTCAACTCGGCAAAGACTTCTAGTTCCTGGCGGTGCTGTTCGTTGTACGGAAGCAGCCTGTCGGTGATGAGGTTGAGGATCTCCATGATGAGGGCGTACCGCGTTGGCGTCTTTTCCCTTATCCAGACCTCCGTATACAAACTGCTAAAGAACCTATAGCCAACAATGCCACGACCAACGTTGAAGATAAGACGAGGGGTATCGAGGTGCCGCAGCCTGGGCGGTAGTGCCCTTCGCTGATCTCGAAAGCCACGCTCGCCGAGCTGTTGCAGGGCTAGGAAGAAGTTGCGCCAATCAGGGGCAGGCTTACTGGAGCGACTTGCGGCGATGGTCGCAGCAACAGTCCGGTAGGACTGCGCACATTCAGTCACAAGCTTGCGAAGTTCGCCTAACTCCAAGGCCTTGAGGATCTCCCCCCACTCCGCAGCAGGTCGTTCGGAAAGACCTGCGTAGCTGGGCCACTTCGGAATCTCGAAAGCAGGTTCGGCCTGCTGGGCTAGGAGATAGGTGGCCAAGTCCTCCGCCATCAGTTTCTGATGCCTGCGCATCGTGCGGACGGAGACCATCCGTTTTCGAGCGGCCAGTTGCCGTCGCGCCCCGATCCCCTTGTGTTCGCTGCGGGGCGTCAGTCCTAAGAGGATGCGTACCGGCTCTGCGAAGGGGCTGTCCGCTTCGGTGGCTGGATCGTCAAGCGAGGCAAGGAGTTCCTTCTCGTCGGCCTCCCGCCTGTCGAGCACCTTCTTGAGGCGCGGCCGGACCTCCTCTCCGTCGGGTGCTGCCAATGCCTCCGCCAGTACCGGGAAATCCTCAACGGGCGTGGGTTCCATCGCCTTCGTCTTCATCAGCCTGACCAACTCCTCAGAGACGGCGGCAATTCGGCTATCGCGGAGGTTGGCCATTTTTTGGACAGAGATCGGTGCGACCCTCGGCTCAAGTCAATACGCGAAGAAGGAGGATCGCATGGCATCCGAACTGATCCCCGCGTCCGGCAGAGGACTAGGTCGTCCAGATCGCCGGACTGCCGCAGTTGTCCGCAATGCCCAGCTGCCGGCGAAGCGGGCCACCGCCCGCATCCAGGCCGCCGCCGTGGCGGCGCATAGCGGGCTCATCTGCACCGAGATCCTGACCGCCCTCGAGGTCCAAGCCATCAAGCGACAAGGGCCGCTGATGGACGAACGCGCCAAGGCCATCGTCGATACCTACGCGGGCTTGGTGACGACTGAACTGGCCCGCCTGACGTTGGAGGACTGACAGATGATCTTCGTCTACCTCCTCGCCTGCATCGGCCTGGCCGCCCTGATCCTGCTCGCCGGTCTGTTCCTGACGGCGCTGGCGCTGTACGCCCGCGACGAAGGCGAGCCCGCAGACGCCTTCGACCTGGCGACCTCGGCGGTGTCGAACATCCAGGCTGGAGCCTGGCAGGCAATTCAGGAACTGCGCGGCGTTCCCGAGCGGGAGGAGCGTTCCTAATGCAGCCGCACCCGCTCACGCCCCAGGAGGTCATCGGCGTCGTTCGCCGTCAGGTCAGCCAGTTTGAGGAGGTCGGCATGACGCATGATGCGGCGGTTCTGATGGTGGCGCTGACGCTCAAAGTCGAGCCGTACAAGGTCGCCGTCCTCGCCCCGCCCCTGCCCGGCGGAGGCGGGAAGGAGCAGTCCTAGTGGATCGCGCAATCGCGGTCGTCGTTCTCCTGCTGGTAGCAGTTGTCGCCCTCCCGGCGATGGCCGCTGCCGCGCAGGCGGCGGTGCCGTCTTTGCTGGCGCTCCTCTTTCTGCTCGGGATTGCCCGGCTCCTGTGGCCGACCCGTCGACGGAGGTCGCGCTAACGCCAATCCTCTGCTTTCTCGCTTGCCCCTTGTTTCACATGCGAAACACAATGGACATGTTGCGTAAACGAAACAACTCCAATGACTCCTTCCTTCAAGCTCACTCCCGAACGTCACGAATCCCCCGATGTGCAACGAGTCGTGGCCGCGCTCCTGGCGTTCGTCATGGCTCAGATGGAAGCCGAAGAAGCCGCGGCCAAAAACCAGGCTGAGGACGGTGAGGATGATTGACCTCCTCACCGTCACCCTGGCCGGGGCGGGGCTCCTAGCTGGCACTGCTGTACTCGGCCGCGTCACCTTTGCGGCGCACGAGGCGCGGCGCATGGAGAGCCTTCGCCTGATCTTTCCCCGCCGGGTGGAGGCGGGCCAGGTGGTCGCCGCCCTGCGAAGCATCCAGGGCCTCCTGCCGCGTTTCCCGGCTCGCCTGATCGTCACGCGAGCCGTGGCGATCGAAGCGGTCGCGACGGAGGCCGGGATCACGCATCGGCTACGGGTTCCGGCTGGACGGGCCGAGCAGGTGGTCGGGCAGCTGCGCGCCGCGCTGCCCGGTCTTCGGGTGGTCCCGCTCGACGGGCGCGGGGATCGCGAAGTCACTCAGGCGCGGGAGCTGTCGGCCGTCGGCATCGGGTCGCTGCGGACCGAGATCGACGCCGAGAGCAACGCTGCCGTACTGGCGGCACTCCAGCCGCTCGGGCCGGGTGAGGCGGTGATCCTCCAATGGACGATTGCGCCGTCCGAGCCGGTGCCCGCTTGGCTCCTGCGGCTGCGCAGCCTCGGTTCCCCCGAGCCGTCCGGTGAAGCTTCCCCCGAGCCGGAGCTTCGCGCCCGTTGCCGGATCGGCGTAGCGGGTCAGCGGGGCAGTGCCCGAATCTCTCGCGTCTTCGGGGCGATCCACCGCGCCGACTCACCCGAGCGGCGATTGATTCGCCGCTCCCTTCCGAGCCTGTGGGCAGCCGCTCGGTTGCGGCGAGCCTCATGGCCGGTGCTGCCTGGCTCGACGCTCGCGGCCGACGAACTGGCGGCGGTGATCGGCATCCCCATCGACGGCCCTCAGCTTCCGGGCCTCGCCTTTGCCGAGAGTCGGACCTTGCCGCCCGCTCCACAGGTGCCGAAACGCGGCCGGGTCCTCGGTGATGCTGTCGCGGGCGGAAAGCCTGTCGCGGTTTCAGAAGCCGACTCGGCGCGGGGGTTGCTCGTCACCGCCCCGACCGGCGGCGGCAAGAGCACGGTACTTGAGCATCTATGCGCCGGCGACTTCCGCAACGGACGCGGCGTTGTGGTGGTCGAGAGCAAGGGCGACCTTTGCCGCGCCCTGGCCGACCTGATCCCGGCCGAGCGCCGCAGGGACGCGGTGATCTTCGATCCGGCCGACGCGGAGCCCGCCGGGTTCAACCTTCTGGCTGGAGGCGATGCGACCGCCGACCTCATTACCGATCACGTCGTCGGCCAGTTCCGCGCCCTCTACGCCGGATACCTCGGTCCGCGCTCGGAGATGCTGCTGAGGGCGGCGTTGCTGACGCTTTCGCAGGCCAAAGGAGCTTGGACGATCTGCGAGGTCATGCCGCTGCTCTCGGATGCCGGGTTCCGCCGCCGTCTGATGGGCGCGATCACCGATCACCAGCTTGCTTCGATCTGGGCCTGGTTCGACTCGCAAAGCCCCCCAGCGCAGGCCGAGATGGTCGGGCCCCTCGCAAATAAGTTGGCCGCGTTCACCCTGCGCCGAAAGCTCCGCGCGGTCGTCGGCCAGGCCGACAGCGCCCTCGACTTCGACGCGGCGTTGGCCGAAGGCGGGATCGTGTTGGTCTCGTTGGCAAAGGGCCTGATCGGCGAGGACGCCGCGCGGCTGCTCGGCTCCTGCCTTCTGGCTGAATTGTGGGCGGCGGTCCAGCGCCGCGCCGCCCTGCCGCCTGCGCAACGGCCGTTCGTCTCGGTGGTCGTCGACGAGGCTCAGGACTTCCTCCGCTTGCCGGTTTCCCTGGGCGATGCGGTGGCGCAGTCTCGTGGGCTCGGGGTGGGCTGGACGATCAGCCATCAAAACCTCGGACAGCTCCGGCCAGAGCTTCGCGCGGCGGTGCTGGCAAACCTTCGCTCCAAGCTCGTCATGCAGACGACCGCTGACGATGCGGACGCTTTCGCACGGGAGTTCCGGCCGCACCTGGACGCGGCTGACTTTCAGGGGCTCGCGCCGTTTGAAGCTTTCGCGGCCGTCTCAACCGGAAGCGCTGTCGCGCCCCCGGCCTCGATCCGCACCCGCCCGCCGCTATCCCCGCTCGGTTGCGGCGATCAGGTTCGCGCCGCTTCGCGCAAGCGCTACGGCCGCGATCCACGCGACGTTGACGCCGAGATTCAGGCGCGGCTCGGCGCTCCTGTCGCCGAGATCCCCGTTGGCTCGCGGAGGCGGGGATGATCGCTGTTCGCTTCGCTCCTGCGAGCCGCAGGCAAAGCACCTGCACGCGGCAGCCTTCGGGCCACCGAGCGCCAACGAATAACCCCCCGCTGCGGAGGTTCATATGAGTCGGCATCGCGTTACCCATGCCTACGTCGAACGGCTGGCCGCCGAGCTTCCCGAACGTGACCTCGCCCTGGTCGAGTCCCTGGATCGGCTCCGGGTCGCCACGGCTGAGCAGCTGCGTCGTCTCCACTTCACGGGGGGCACGGTGGCTGCCAACTCTCGCCAGGTCTGGCGAAGGCTCCGGGCGCTCACTGAGCTCCGGGTCATCACGGTCCTCGAGCGGCGGATCGGCGGCGGCCGGGGCGGCTCGTCTCAAGCGGTCTACGCCCTGGACACGGCCGGACAGCGGCTCGCCTCCGCGTGCGGTCCTGCCGGTGGTCGGCGTCTTCGTCGGCCCTGGACGCCGGGAAGCCGGTTCCTCGCCCACAGCCTCGCGGTGAGCGAGCTATACGTCCTGCTTCGCGAGCGCGAGCGAAGCGGCGACGGTGATCTACTGGCCTTCGACGCCGAGCCGCAATGCTGGCGGCGCTTCACCGGAGCGGGCGGGGCGACGGCCTGGCTCAAGCCCGACGCGTTCGTCCGCTTTGCCGTCGGCGAGTACGAACACGTCAGCTTCGTAGAGGTTGATCGCGCCACCGCCTCGGCCTCGACCGTCTCGCGGAAGCTCGACGTCTACCGCCGCTTCTGGCAGACCGGCCGGGATCAGGACCGCTTCGGCGTCTTCCCCCGCGTCCTGCTCCTGGCGCCGCATGATGCACGGCGGGCAGTCCTGGCCGCTGCGATCAAGCGGCAGCCGCCCGAAGCGCAGCACCTCTACCGCGCCGATCTCTATGAGCAGGCCATCGCCGCCCTGACCGGGGAGGGTTCGTGAAGACGCTCCCGCGCAACCGGGTCTTGACCGGCGACGCTCGGCGCGTCCTGCCGAAGCTGCTGGCCGAGTCGGTGGACTGCTGCATCACCAGTCCGCCCTACGCGAACGGCCTGCGGGACTACGGCGCGGCAGGCCAACTCGGCCAGGAGCAGACCGTCACCGAGTACGTCGAGAACCTGCGCGGGGTGCTGCGCGAAGTCCACCGCGTCTTGAAGCCGACCGGCTCGCTCTGGCTCAACCTCGGCGACAGCTACGGGCAGTCGGAGCGGGTGGGCGTTCCGCGCGGCAATCTTCTTCTTACCCCGCAGCGGGTCGCCCTCGCGCTGGCAGAGGATGGCTTCACCGTTCGCAACTGTGTGACCTGGGTGAAGCCAAACCCACTTCCGCAAAGCGCGCGTGATCGTCTCTCTCCGGTAACCGAAGTGTTGATCTTCGCCGCGAAAACGCGTCGGCCCTACTTCGACCTCGACGCGATCCGCATCCCGCACCGCTCCGCGAGCCGCGCGAAGCGGCAGGGACGGGAGCGAGGCCGTCGCTATCAGGGCAACAACACCGGCCTCGGGAGGCTCAAGGCGGCGGGCCTCGTCGGCCACCCGCGCGGCAAGAACCCCGGCGACGTGTGGACGGTGCCAACGGCGACAGACCGTCTCGGCCACCAGGCCACGTTTCCCGAAGCGCTGATCGAGCGGCCGGTCCTCGCCGCCTGCCCCGAGAGGATCTGCGAGCAGTGCGACCGCGCCTGGACCCGGCCGACGCGGATCAAGCGGATTGCGACGAAGGAAGGGCTGCTGCAGGTGCGCGCCGTTGGCGAGCTTCGCCGCTGCGACTGCTTCGCGCCGAGCCGCCCCGGCGTCGTCCTCGATCCCTTCTTCGGCACCGGCACCGTCGGCGTCGTTGCCAACCGGCTCGGCCGCGACTTCGTCGGCATCGAACTGAATCCCACCTTCTCCCGTCTCGCCAGACGGCGACTGCGGAGGTCGGGATGCGGACCTTGAGAGATAGGCGGCGGTGGACGGCTCCACGGCGGGCGGAAGGGGTGCACACCTTTCTGCCCGCCGCCACAGCCATCCACTATGTAAGGAGGTTTCTGGTGAGCGACAAGAGCAAGAACCAGGAAATCTACGAGCGCGTCGAAGCGGTCGTTGCCGAGAAAGGCATCACGAAGAAAGAGGCGCAGGAGGTCGTCGCCAAAGAGTTCGACATGAAGCCGAGCTCGATCCGCGGGGCGGAATACCAGGCCCGAAAAGAGCTTGGGATCACCCGCACTCGCGTTCAGGAGACGACGCCGGACGGAGCGGTGGATCAAGCCATCGCCACGTTGGAGAAAGCTCGCGACGCCATCGACGACGAGGTAGACGCGGCGAAAGAGCGGGCCGACGAGGCCAAGGCCGAGTACGACGCATTGAAGGCCAGCGCTCCCGACCGCAAAGCCGACATCGAAGCCAAGATCGAAGCGCTCAAGGCGTAGTCATGCGGGCGACCTGGACACTTTCCAAACGTTCAGGTCGCCCCGCTTCTCGTTCCCCGCAGGGCAATGGTTGGCTTGTTGCACATGCGAAACAACAGCGAGACAATGGGGGCATGTCGAAAGCCGATTTGAAAGCCCTGGGCTCGCACATCTCCAAAGCACGCGCCAGCCGCGAAATGACGCAGCGCGATCTTGCGGCTGCGGCGGGCGTCACGGCGTCCACCATCCTTCATTTGGAGCGCGGCGACTTCAACCGCCCCGATCCCGACAAACTCCAGCGCGTCGCTCAGGCGCTTGAGCTTGAGGTCGAGGATTTCTTCACGCTCGCTGGCTACACGCCGCAGGATGGCCTGCCTTCGCTCGGCCCGTACCTCCGCAAGAAATACGAGGGCGAGCTTTCCGCCGCCGACCGCAAGAAGTTGGAACGCTTTTTCCAGGAACTGCGTAAAGACGACGACAGCGGACGGAGGCGACGTGGGTCCGCTCGCTGAGCTTCGGACGGTCTGCCCGCAGCGCCCGCTCGCTCCCTATGAAGCGCGACGGGTGGCCGAGCTTCAAGCAAACCGGCTCCTGGCACTGCAACGCGTCGATTGCGAGCCGGTGCCCGAACAGATCATCGAGTACCTGCCGCGCGTCGAAGTGGTCTGGCGCGCCGATGCCCCGATCTCCGGCCATGTGGAATGGAACGGCGGGCGCTGGCTGATCGCCGTGTCCAGCAGCGAAGCCTGGGTTCGCCAGCGCTTCACGATGGCGCATGAACTCCATCACGCGATCACCGCGCCGATGGCCGCGACGATCTTCCCGGCACGCCGAAATGTCAGCGCCCACGATCAGCGCGAATGGGCAGCAAATCACTTCGCGGCTTGCCTGTTGATGCCGAAGTCCTGGGTTCGCCGCGTCTACTTCAACGAGGGCATCCGCGACCCGGCCCGGCTGGCGCGGCGTTTCCGGGTCTCCACCGTGGCGATGCGGGTCCGCCTCGAGGTCTTGGGGATCACTCCGAAGACGGAGGCGCGGCGATGAGCAGGGCGACCGCTTGGCTGTACCTCCGCGTCTCAAGCGAGCGCCAGGTTGGCCGCGCCTTCTCCGAGGAGGGTTATTCAATCGAGGCGCAGCGGGCCGACTGCCGACGAAAAGCCGCCCAGCTTGAAGCGGAGGTGACCGCTGAGTTCACCGATCCGGCCGAGACGGCGACCAACGCCCAGCGCCCCGGCATGGAACGCCTGCTGAAACGCATTCGCTCCGGTGATGCCCCGACCTACGTGATCATCCACAAAGTCGATCGCTTCGCCCGCAACCGCCGCGACGACGCGAACCTGCTGTTCGAGATCATGGAATCCGGGGCGCAGTTGATCTCCGCGACGGAGAGCATCGACGGGACGCCATCGGGCCGGCTGACGCATGGCATCCTCGCCGCGATAGCCGAGTACTACTCCCTCAACCTCTCGCTTGAAGCGAAGAAGGGGCTGTACGGCAAGGCCAAACTCGGCGGGACGCCGGGCTACGCGAAAATCGGCTACCTCAATGTCGGCGAACTGGTCGACGGCCGCGAGATTCGGACGATTGCCGTGGACCCCGAGCGCGCCCCGCACATCAGCTGGGCCTTCGCCGCCTACAAAAGCGGCGGCTACACCCTGGACACGTTGGAAAGCGCCCTAGAGAAGCGCGGCCTACGGACGCGACCGACGCGCAAACACCCGGCGAAGCCGCTTTCTCGGACCCAGCTCCATCGGATTCTGCGCTCCAAGTACTACATGGGCATCGTGGAATACGGCGGCTTTGAGTTCCCGGGTCGGCACGATCCGCTAACCGATCCCGAGACCTTCGCCCAGGTTCAGCAGGTCCTTGATGCTCACAACAACGCGGCCGAGCGGGACCGCAAGCACCGCCATTACCTCAAGGGAAGCCTGCGCTGCGAGTGCGGCGAACGCGTCACCTTCGTCAAAGGCAAGAGCAAGACCGGGCGGGTCTACGACTACTTCGCCTGTCTCGGTCGCCTCAAGGGGACCGGCTGCAAGCTGCCGTACCTCCCCGCCCATGAGATTGAGCAGAAGGTCGTTGACGCCTACGACCGGATCGCGGCGCAGCAGCTTGGCGACGGGACAGCCCAACGCGTCTGGGGACTTCACCTGGCAGACGTGCGCGCGGCCGTGCAGATCGCGATGGCGGGGATGCGCAAGGTCAACGAGGCCGAGGTTCGGCGCTACCGCGAAGCCATCCGAGCGTTGAATCGCAAAGACGAAAAGCTGATGGAACTTTTCTATGACGATGCGCTCCCGGCGGACAAGCTCAAGCGCGAGCAGGAAAAGATCAGCAGCGAGCAGGTCGCAGCCGAGCAGGGGCTGCGGGGAGCCGAGGCAGACGTTGAACGGGTGATCGAGACCTCAGGAAAAGTTCTCGATGCGTTGCTTGATCTTGCCGCCAGCTATCGGAAGGCCAACGGTCTTCATCGTCGCTTCCTCAACCAGGCATTCTTTGCCTGCTTCCGCATCAGCCTGGACGGTGACGTAACCGGCGAGCTTCGAGAGGAAATTCGGATGCTGACGGCGGCAGATACCCCGAAGCGGCTGCGCGAGGAGGCGCGAGCCGTCGTTTCTTCAGGGGCGGGTTCCAATAAGACCCTTCTAGCGGAGAGGGAGGGATTCGAACCCTCGAGAGAGCTTGCGCCCCCTACTCGCTTAGCAGGCGAGTGCCTTCAGCCACTCGGCCACCTCTCCTCGCGCTTTGACTGATTGTAGGAACTAGAAGGGGATCGAGGTCGAGCAGGTTCTACAGTCACCTGGATGGAGCCGCAGACCGACCGCAATCCCGGCGCCCACCTCGGGCGGCGGACGAAGATCATCGCCACGGTCGGGCCGGCGAGCTGGGAGCCGGGGGTGCTGGAGCAGCTGGTCGCGGCGGGGACGGATGTCTTCCGTTTGAACTTCTCCCACGCCGGGCCCGAGCGGCAGGCGGAGACGATCGCGGCGGTGCGGGCGGCGGCGGAGCGGGTCGGGCGCGAGGTGGCGATCCTCGGCGACCTGCCGGGGCCGAAGCTGCGGATCGGCTCGATGCGCGACGACGTCGCCGAGCTGGAGACCGGGATGCATGTGACCCTGACGCCGGAGGAGGTGGAGGGGGACCGGGACACGATCCCGGTGCAGTGGTCCGGGGTTTCGGACCTGCGCGAGGACCAGCTCGTCTACCTCGCCGACGGGGCGATCCGCTTGCGGGTCAGCGACGCCGAGGACGCCGGCGTCGGCGCTGAGGTCGAGGTCGGAGGGACGCTGTCGTCCCACAAGGGGATGAACATCCCCGGCGGCGTCGATCTGCCGGCGACCACCGGCGTCGACCTCGGCTGGGTCGAGTTCGCCGTCGAGAACGGCGTCGACCTGCTCGCGGTCTCCTTCGTCTCCACCGCCGCCGACCTGGAGCCGGTCTCGGCGCGGCTGAAAGAGCTCGGCTCCCGCATCCCGGTGATCGCCAAGATCGAGCGCCAGCAGGCGGCCGAGAACATCGACGAGATCGTCCGCGCCGCCAGCGGCGGGATCATGGTCGCGCGCGGCGACCTCGGGATCGAAGTGCCGCTGGAGGTGCTGCCGATCGAGCAGAAGCGGCTGATCCGCGCCGCCGGCAAGGTGTCGAAACCAGCGATCACGGCGACGCAGATGCTGGCCTCGATGGTGACCGCGCGCCGCCCGACCCGGGCCGAGGTGACCGACGTCGCCAACGCGATCTACGACGGCACCGACGCGGTGATGCTCTCCGAGGAGACCGCGGTCGGCCAGAACCCGGTCGAGGCGGTGGAAGTGATGGACCGGATCGCGCGCGCGACCGAGCCCGACCTCCCCTACAGCGAGTGGCTGTTCCGCCGCACCGACCAGGCGACCCAGGACGTCGCCGACTCGGTCGCCCAGAGCGCCGTCGGCGCCGTCTACCGGCTCGGGCTGAAAGCGCTGGTGGTGCCGACCAACACCGGCCGCACGGCCCGCCTCGTCTCCGCCCACCGGCCCGACGTGCCGGTGCTCGCGGTCTCCCCGTATATAGAGACGGTTCGGCGGGTCGCCCTCCTGTTCGGCGTCACCGCCGTGCAGAGCGATTTCGGGGCCGAGCTGCGCAGCCTGCTCGACCACTGCGCCGGGGTCGCCGCCAAGCAGGGGATTGCCGCGCCGGGGGAGCTGGTCGCGATCACCGCCGGGCTCGACGGGCAGGAACTCGGCACGAACCTGTTCGAGGTGCATAGGGTGCCGGAGCTATGAGCGCGGCGGCGAAACTTGAGCGGGAGGGGGGTCTGGCGACGATCACCCTCGACAGCCCGCCGCTCAACCTCTTCGACCAGCGGATGATCGACGACCTGCGGGCGGCGGTCGACGCGGTCGCCGCCGAGCCGCCGCGGGCGCTGCTGATCCGGGCCGAGGGGCGCGCCGTCTCCGGCGGCGTCGACGTCCACGTCTTCGCGGGGCTGACGCCGGAGCAGGGGCGAGCGCTCTGGGACGAGCTCCTGCTGATGATCGAAAAGGTCGAAGAGCTGCCCGCGCCGGTCGTCTTCGCCGCCCACGCGCTGACGTTGACCGCGGCGTTCGAGCTCTCGCTCGCCTGCGACCTGATCGTCGCCTCGCCGAAGGCCAAGTTCGGCCTGGTCGAGAAAGTGGTCGGGCTGACGCCCTCGATGGGCGGCACGCAGCGGCTGGCCGAGCGGGCCGGCAGCGGCCGCGCCCGCCACTTCGTGATGTCGGGCGGGATCTTCAGCGCCGAGGAGATGGAGCGCTGGGGCGTGGTCAACCTGATCTACCAGGACCACGACTTCGACGCCGCGGCCCGCAAGCTGGCGGCCGAGCTCGCCGCCGGGCCGACCAAGGCGCATGCGATGACCAAGTACATCCTCCGTCGCTTCCGCGAAGGCGGGCTCCCGGCGGCTGACGAGGCGGTGCGGACCGACGCCGCCGAGCTGTTCGCGACCGAGGACCTGCAGAACGCCGTCCGCACCTTCCTCGAGCAGGGCGGCCCCGGCCACGCCGAGTTCCACGGCCGCTGAGCCAGCCGGTCCTTAGACAGCCGGGGTAAAGTGAGCAGATGGCGGGAGTTCCCGGAATGCCGAACGTCGACTTCGACGCGATCGCCAAAGGGCTGGCGATGGCGGTGCCCTTCGTCAATTACCTCGGCATCGAGATCGTCGAGGTGGACGCCGGTGAGGCGACGGTCGTGCTGCCGCGCCGGCCCGAGCTCAACAACCACGTCGGCTCCCAGCACGCGGGCGCTCTCTTCACCGCCGCCGAGACTGCCTCCGGTGCGGCTTTCGTCGGCGCCTTCGCCGTTCGCATGGGCGACGTCGTGCCGCTCGCCAAGTCGGCTGAGATCGACTACGAGAAGATCGCCCACGGCGCGATCACCGCGACCGCCAAGCTCGGCATCGACGCCGCCGAAGCCCTGGAAACACTCGACGCCGAGGGCAAGGTCGAGTTCCCCTGCGAAGTCGAGCTGACCGACAAGGACGGCAACCGCGTCGCCACCGCCACCGTGCACTGGCACGTGCGGCTCAAGCAGTAAGGCGATGCGGCGGTAGCCGCCGCGTCGACCAGAAGGACGCAAGGGTGAGGAGGGCGGCGACGAGGAAGGCGAGCTTCAGCGCCGTCAGCTGGGCGTCTTCGTAGTGGCCGACGAGGGCGTCGGTGGTCGCCGCGGGGACGTCGGCGGCTTCGGCCGCCGCGCGCACCTGTTCCGAGGGGACGAAGCTGCCGCCGGCGCTCATCTGCACCTCGACCTGCTGCTCGACCTGGTTGGAGATCTGCGGGTCGGCGGCGATGTTGGCCGTGAAGGCGGCGATCAGGCCGCTGATCACGATCGCTCCGAGCAGCGCCGTGCCGAGTGAGGAGCCGAGCTGCTGCGCGGTGTATTGGAGGCCGCCGGCCTCGCTGCGCTCCTTCTCGCCGACCGCCGATTGGACCACGTTGCCGAGCTGGGAGACGATCAGGCCCATGCCGACGCCGAGCACTCCCATCGCGAGGAGGAAGGAGGCGTTGTCGAGCTCGGGCTCGATCGTCCCCATCAGCAGCAGGGTGGAGACGAAGACGAGCGCGAGCCCCGTCTGCACCAGCCGCTTGGGGGCGAAACGCGTCGCCAGCCCGGAGCCGACGATCGCGCTGACGAAGAGGCCGACCGAGGTGGGCAGCATGCGGATGCCGGTTTCCAGCGCGTCGAGGCCCTGGACGATCTGGAGGAAGAGCGGGATCGTGAAGAAGATCCCCATCAGGACCAGGTTCTGGGCGAGGAACATCGCCACGCCGCCGCGCAGGGTCGGGATGCTCAGCAGGCCGATGTGCAGCAGCGGTTCCTCGCCGCGCTTCTCGCGGCGGCGCTCCCAGCCGACGAAGCAGGCGAGGAGGACGCCGCCGGCGGCGATCACGAAGGGCGTCAGCGAGAAGCCGAAGGGGGTGATGGGGGAGCTGCGCGGCGCCAGCCAGCCCCAGTTGCTCGCCTGCAGGACGCCGAAGACGAGGACGGCGAGGCCGGACGCCGAGAGCACGCTGCCGACCCAGTCGAGGACCGGGCGGCCAGGTTCGCGCTCGGGCTCGGTCATCAGCCGCGTGCCGAGCAGGATGCCGATCGCGACGACCACCTCGCCGACGAAGACGAGGCGCCAGGTGAAGTCGGTGGTGACCCAACCGCCGAGGATCGGGCCGACCGCGATTCCCGCCCCGGCGACCCCGCCAAGGACGCCGTAGGCGACCGCCCGATCGTGGTCGCGGTAGGTGCCGGCGACCAGGGCGACCAGCGCCGGCAGGACGAGTGCGGCCCCGATCCCCTCGAGGATCGACCAGCCGAGCATCAGGGTGGGGACGTTCCAGGAGGCGGCGGTGAGGCCCGAGCCGATCCCGTAGATGACGAGCCCGACGGCGAAGACGCGGCGGCGGCCGAAGATGTCGCCGAGCTTGCCGCCGGTGAGCATCAGCCCGGCCATCACCAGCGCATACAGCGCGATCACCGCCTGGATCGTCGTCACCGTGGTGTCGAAGTCTTCGACCAGCTGCGAGATCGCGACGTTCATCACCGCCTGGTCGAGGACCATCAGGAACTGCGCCGCTGAGAGGACTACCAGTACTGCCCACTTGGTCACGGCGTCAGCCTATGCGCTGGGTGGGCGACTAGGGTTGGATCGATGGATTCGACCGCCACTGCGACGGCGCCCCCGGCGGGCTCATCGTCTCCCGCCAGGGCGCCGGTGGTGCTCGGCGCGTTGATCGCGGTCGCCGCGGTCGCCAACCTCAACCTCGCGGTCGCCAACGTCGCCCTGCCGGACATCGGCAAGGCCTTCGACGCCGGCCAGACCGGGCTCGACCTCGTCGCCGTCGGCTACTCCCTCGGTCTCGCCGCCTCGGTTCTGTACCTCGGTGCCCTCGGTGACGCCCATGGACGCAAGGAGATGCTCCTGGCGGGCACGGCTCTGGCGATCCCTGCCTCGCTGGCGGCCGGCCTGGCGCCGTCGATTACGGTGCTCTTCTTCGCCAGGCTCGTCGGTGGCCTGGCCGCGGGGATGGCGTTCCCGACCACCTTGGCCCTGATCACCGCCCTCTGGAGGGGCGCCGACAGGACCCGGGCGATCGCCCTCTGGTCGGCGCTCGGCGGCGGCATCTCGGCTCTGGGGCCGCTGATCTCCGGGGCGCTCCTGACCCACTTCGAGTGGAGCTCGGTCTTCTTCGTCACCCTGCCCTTGGCGCTGGTCGCGCTCTACCTCGCCTGGCGCTTCATCCCCGATCACGTCAACGAGACCTCCGGGCCGGTCGACAACCTCGGCGGCGTTCTCTCGGTCCTGATGGTTGCTGCCCTCGTATTGGCGATCAACTTCGCCCCGGTTCCGGACGCGGGCCTCGCCGCTGCCGCCCTCGGCCTCGTCGCCGTGGCGGCGATCGTCGCCTTCGTCCTGCGCCAGTTGCGCACCCCCTCGCCGCTCTTCGACCTCGAAGTCGCCCGCCGCCGCGTCTTCTGGGTAGCCGCCTGCGCCGGGATCATCGTCTTCGGCTCGCTGATGGCGGCGATGTTCATCGGCCAGCAGTACCTCCAGAACGTGCTCGGTTACTCGACCCTCGACGCCGGCCTGGCGATCCTCCCGGCGGCTCTGCTGATGGTTGTCGTCGCGCCCCGCTCGGCAAAATTGGTCGAGGCGCGGGGCGCTCGCTTCACCCTCTTGCTCGGCTACGCCTTCTGCCTTGCCGGCTTCGTGGTGATGCTGCTGCTGTGGACCGATGGGGCCGCCTACTGGCGGGTCGGTCTCGGCTATGGGTTGATCGGCATCGGGGTCGGCTTTGCCGGCACCCCGGCATCGCGTTCGCTCACCGCTTCGGTGCCGGTGCACCGAGCCGGGATGGCCTCGGCGACGGCGGACCTGCAGCGAGACCTCGGCGGCGCGATCATGCAGTCGATCCTCGGCGCGCTGCTGACCGCGGGCTACGCGGCGGCGGCGAGCTCGGCCGTCGCCACCGCGCCCGACTCCGTCTCGACCAGTGTCGAAAACGAGCTGACCAAGTCCTTCTCGAGCGCCGCGGCGGTGGCCGAACAACACCCCCACTACGCAAACTCGATCGTCGAAGCGGCCCGCGTCGCCTTCCTCCAGGGCGACTCCTGGGCCTACCTGGCCGGGATCGTCGCGATCTGCCTCGGCGCAGCCCTGGTCGCCCTGCGCTTCCCCGACAAGAAAGAGGAGGCCGAGCTGCTGGCCGCCTACGCGGAAGAGGATTCGTAGTAGCTCTTGATCGGGTCGAGTTCGCCGCCGTGCAGAGGGGATTCCGCAGCTGCCTGACGGGGTAGCTTCGGCACGTACTCGAAAGAAGGAGCGAGCATGGCGACGAGGAACGGCAGCGCGGAGTGGAAGGGCGACCTCAAAGGCGGAGGTGGCACCGTCAAAGTCGGCGACGGGGTCTTCGAGGGGCAGTACTCCTTCTCGTCGCGTTTCGAGGAGGGGGAGGGGACCAATCCCGAGGAGCTGATCGCGGCGGCGCACGCCTCCTGCTTCGCGATGGCGCTGAGCCTCCTCCTCGGCGAAGAGGGACACCCGCCCGACTCGGTCCAGGCCCGTGCGGCGGTCCACCTGCGCAACGTCGACGGCCTGCCGACCATCGCCCGCATCGACCTCGAGGTCGATGGCTCGGTGCCAGGCATCGACGAGGACGCCTTCCGCTCCTACGCCGAGAAAGCCAAGGCCGGCTGCGTCGTCTCCCGAGCCCTGTCCGGCGTCCCCGAGATCAACCTCGACGCCCGGCTCTCATAGCCCAACCCCGCCCAGGACCCCGAGCAACCTCCGCCATCCTTTAAGCTCGGCACCCCGCCGGACCCCCAACCGGCCTCCCGCGCCTGTAGCTCAGTTGGATAGAGCGTCGGTCTACGAAACCGAAGGTCACAGGTTCGAATCCTGTCAGGCGCGTTGACCTGATCCCGCTTGGGAAGCGGGTTTGCGGGGTTTCCAGCATCGGCCGGAGAGGCCGAAAAGGCCGCTGGGGCAACGCCTGGGGCAATGTGAGGTCCCGGTAGAGGTTCGGCCTGGCCCTTGAGCGGGTGCTTCCGTCCACCTACGTTCGGCGGCTGGGCCGGACCGTTTCGTCCTCGCCGGGGCGGTGGAGCAGGCCGCTGCCGGCGAGGTCGCGGGCGGCTCGCCGGGTCGCATCGAACTCCGAGAAGTCCCGACTCACTGGCGGCGAAGCTCCGCGCCCATCTCGCCACCCAGCCCGATCAGGACTCGACGGCGATCCTCTTCCCGAACGAATCAGGCGCTGCGCTCGACCCGGGCAACTTGCGGCCGCGCGTCCTCAAGCCGCTCGTGAGCCAAGCAGGAGCGCCCTGGGCCGGCTTCCACACGTTCCGCCACACCTTTGCCTCGCTGCACCTGAGGCGCGGCACCAACCTCCTCCAACTCAGCCGCGCCCTTGGCCACCACTCGCCCGCCTTCACGCTGACCCGCTACACCCACCTACTGCCGGGTGATGAAGCTCCTCCGCTAGAGCTGTCAGCCCTAAGCGCACACTGTGAATCCTCGGCTGAGGTGTGCACCTAATCCGTCGCGTCTACATTCGGTGGAATGGCTTCGAATCGTCGAGGGACTTGAGCCTTGTCCTGTGCGTTTTCGGTAGCCAGGGTCAACTCGAACAAGGCATCAAGGTGCCGATACACAAACTCGTGAGGGGAAGTATCGGGGGAGACTAGGTCGACTCCAGCGATCTGCCTCGGAATGACAAAATCCGCGCCTGATAGACGATGCAAATAGGCGTATGGATGCTCCTGTAGGAGCTTCTCGCGAGAGAAGCGATAATTAATGGTCTGTGCGCCAAAGCGGGCGGCAGACTCAGCAACGGCTGGTGCCGCTAGAGGCGTCGTCGCGAGTGCGGCCGCCCCAAAAAGCGATTTCGCCAAGAACTTGATGCGGCTTTCAGATAGTCGCTCTTCTAGCGCTCCAAGGTCAGCCTCGACTCTGTTCCGATAGATGTCTCGCGCTGCCGACAGTGCTGCCTCGGGAGCGATCTCTGGCTGGCGAAGAGCCGCAGCTAGATCCGTCATCGCTCCCCGGAACCGGCGGAGGGCCGTCCCGTGCTCCTCCCGAAAGGCGACAAGTTGCTCTACGGGAGTATCAGGGCGAACAAAGAATGCGTCTACGGCAACGCCAATGAGTGCCCCCTCCGACACTGGGGCATCCACCTCATCGGTCAAAGACGCCATGTGGGACAGCAGAGAGGGGGCGACGGGAGCGAGGTTGTTGGAGGCAGCAATCTTCCGACATAGCTGGGTCCGAGCGATCAGCGCATCGCCCTGAAGTGAAGCCGCCGCCTCCCGCCACTCCCTCTCGTTGCGTGCGGCCACATCCGGATCGGGTCGCGGAGGGGGCTCAATCGTGTCGGGGAGGTGGGCTCTTAACGTGCCGGTGAAGCGGGCGCGTCCATCTTCCCCTTTCTCTATGCGCAGGAAGAGCTCCCCATCTGGATCCTCGTTCGGGTGACGACCGTGAGGCATGAACGACTCAGCGGCGATGTCTGCCGTGTGCCGTCGAACAATTCCAGCGTCCTCAAGTTCAAGCGCCGTGTTGCTCCAGGTAGGAGGTTGATCCGCGAGTTCCTCGGCTCGGATCGCGGGAAACCATCGGTAGGCACTATCGGGAACAAACACCTCATCCCAATACAGCGCCAGACTCTTGAGGACGCCGTCTTCAGGTCTAAGCCAGTCTGGCAGCAGCATTGCTCTCGTTACATCTGGCATGCCTTAAAGACTAGAGACCAGTTCCGAAGACCTAGATGCCCTTCGCTACTCAAGCTAGAAGTGGGGTCGTGAGAAGCGAGCTTCCAACTACCGCTCGAATCATCTCCGACGTTACTCAAAGAACCTATTTGTAGGGCTCCGGCTTCGGCCTGAAATACCCCTTTCGGAGTTAGCGTCGCTCCCGCAAACGGAGGTCCAGCCCATCCACGACATATGCGGCTTGCCTCTACCGCCAGTAAAGGAGGAGACGATGGCGCAGGCCGTTGGACTGAAGTTCTCGCCCCCGGACACCGATGTTGCCGTTCGCAAATTTCTTGAGGCCGAGCGGCGCCGGGTTCGCGAGTGGTCTTCGAGCGTCGTTAAAGAGGTTCATGAACAGCGCGATGGTGCGCTCAGGAGACTGGATGAGGTTGCCGGAACCCTTGGTGTGGTGGTGCCTAAAGCGACGTCCACGTCAAGCGCTCGTTCCAAGAAGAACTCCAAACCTACCGCGGCAGCGCGCGCGGCTGAGCGTCGTGCTGCTGTCCATCGCTTCTTGTCTGAACGGAGAATCCCGATGGCTTTCCGTGAGATCCAGATTGCATTGCGGCTCTCCGATTTCTCTACCCGCAGCGCTTTGAGGCGGTTGGTCGAGGAAGGAATGGTGGCTCAAACTGGAGTTGGCTCCTCGACTCGCTATCAGGCCCGAACGGATGAATCAGCCGGGAGCAAGGTCTCAGCTCCCGATGGCCCGGTGCCTCAAGACGGCACGGCCCAAGGCAGTCTTCTCGCGATCATTGAGGAGAGAGCTCTTGCCTCTTCAGAGGAACTAGGCCAGGCAACCGATATGTCGGCCGAGGAGGTTGAGCGTGAGTGCGGAAAGCTGATTCGCGAGGGGGAGATTCGAATGGCCCGATCGAACGGCCGGCCTGTCTACGTTCTCAACAAAGCCGCCTGATGGCCCGTACGTTCGCTGCCGCCTTTGCTGCCGTCCAGGGCCCGCGCTTCGACGAAATTGTCGGCTACACCCTGCGGCAGCGGGAGCCGGTGCCGACCGATCCCAGAATCGCAAGGGCCCTTGCCGGAGTGAACGCGAGTGTTCTACTCACTAAGGCTTTGGCCCGGCGCCGCCGTTGCCAGCAGATAGACGGGGAGGAAGCGCTCGGGGATGCGCTGCTCAAGCTTTGGCTTGAGCAGCGCGAGCTTTTCGGGCAGGATCCCGACCGCTGGCTTTCCGAGCTTCGGAAGAAGGCAGACTCTCGGCTGAGAGCTTTGCTGTCGGGGGCCTCCTCCGCTTCGATAGAGGCGCTACATGACGAAGCGGGAGATTCGCCTTTCCAAGCGGCTCGTCCGTGCATTGCGGAAGCGAATGCCGCTCATGAGGATGCGAGGCACGAAAGCGCACCTAAGCGGGGGGAGCCATGGGCAAGAGGTCAAGTCATCGGAGCCTTCCAGCGGTTTCGGGATCACCATGGCCGACCCCCACACGCCGCCGATTGCAGGGCGATCAATGGGCTGCCCAGCCTGGGCGTGATCTATCGCCTCTTTTCCACCTTTCCCGAGGCGGTGTTAGCCGCTGGGATGACTCCCGATGCCCCCTCAGCGTCAAGAAAGAGATGGGAGCCGATAGAGGCCGCTCTGGCTTGCCGCAGCTTCAAACGCCGCAATGGGCACTGGCCGAACTCGAATGACGCTAGGCATCGGTCGGGCGAGCATCCTGGGCATGCCGTGATGATCCGGTACTTCGGTGGCAGTAGCGCTGGGGACGTGAAGCGAGGCGTGGAGGCGATCCTGGCCGGGACGGAGCACTCGGCGAGTTAATTCTTCCGATACTGAGCTCGGGGCTCAGGAAGCGCTGCGCAGGAGCTGGGAAACGACCTCACCTGGCTGCTGGCCGCGCTCGCTGGCGATCTGCTCTAGCCGCTTCGCGTCGTCCCCCTCAACGCTGACAAGGATCGACAGCTTGGCGTTCGGGTTGCCCCTGTGCATTTCGATCTGATCCGGGCGGGCTCGATCAAGCTCGGCATCAAAGTCGCCAGGCTGTGGATCGGGGTCAGTCCAAGGGTCCTTGGTCATCTCAATCAAGAATTCTACGCTCTCGTTCAGTGGCCTCCCAGCCGGTCACGATCAGCCAGGAGGTTGGGTCGACCGTCCGCTCAAGGACGAGGGTGAGCGTTCGGCCGCCATCGGTGCGGCCAATGAGCAGAAGTCGATCCCCCTCCTGGCCGCCGGCGTGTGGGTTTCGCGTCGTTGCGTGGCGGTTGCGCGGTAGCTGCTCGGCTTCCGCCGTCGAGATGTCGCGCGCGCCGAGCTTGACGCGGGCCGCGTCCGTCGCCAGCAGTTGAGCGATCATCTCCACCATCGGCGGGCATGTCTATCGGATGGCGCCGACAGGCTCGCTGGGGCAACAGATTCCAGCCGATCCCAGCCGATCTTGATCTCGCGAAAACGGCTTGAAACCTAGCCACACGTAGTCCAGCCGAGCCACCGCTTCGGTCTACGAAACCGAAGGTCACAGGTTCGAATCCTGTCAGGCGCGTCACCCCGGAGCCGCTTCTGGTGCCAGATCGCGCTCTAGGGGCCGGAATGAGAAGTGCGAATTGCGCTGCAAATGAGGTGGCATCGCGGGCGGCGATTACGATGGAGGCATGGCGATGACGGAAGAGGCTCTGATCGAGGAGGCTGGGCGGCGGCTTAGTGTGGCTGCTCCGGATGCGGATGTCATCCTCTTTGGCTCACGGGCGAGAGGTGAGTCTCGCCCGGATAGCGATCTGGACCTGCTCGTCATTGAGCCCGACTTCAATCGTCGCGGGGAGGAGTACGGACGGCTCCGCAAGGAGCTCCGGGGGCTCGATGTGGCGATCGACCTTGTGATCTATCGCAAGCGCGAGGCAGAGCAATGGGGCAACGTGCCTGGCAGCTTCCTTCATCGGGTTCTCGGGGAAGGCCGTGTCCTCGCCGGAGCCTGATCTCTCCGAAACGTCCCGAATCCTTCTCAAGAAGGCGGAAGAAGATGCGACCGCCGTCCGCGAGTTCGCGGTCAATCCGGAGATCGGCGACAGCATCATCGGCTTCCATGCCCAGCAGGCTGTCGAGAAGTGGCTCAAGGCTGTCACCGCAGCGAGCGGTGTCCGGCACAGCGCTATCCACGACATCGACCGCTTGATTGAAATTGTCGAGGCGACTGGGATCCGGGTGCCGCTCGACCGGGATCGGTTGGCAATGCTGACCCAATATGCGGTTCCGTTTCGCTACGACGAACTGCTCGATGCGGAGTCGCTCGACCGCGAGGTTCTCCTCGCCTTAGTGGACGAAGTCGCGGCTTGGGTGGCCGTCCAGATCGGCCCATATGACGAGTAGGGGACCGCAACTGCGGGCCGCATTTCGGTCGCATGGCGGTTCGTAGGCCGCGGTAGCAAGCGCCTCATCTTCGGTCTGCGAAACCGAAGGTCACAGGTTCGAATCCCGTCAGGCGCGTTGACGCGATTCCGCTGGGGCAAGTCGGCGGGAAGGATCGGGGCTCGTGTGCGTCTTTGGCTTGTAGACGCACGGGATCGCCGTCTGGCGGTCCTTAATCCGATCCGGAGGTACTCCGAGAATGTTCAAGCTCCCCAGAAGGGCGGCGCTGCTCGTTGCACTTGCTTCGGTCGCGGTTTTCTCGACCGCGAGCGAGGCGAGTGCAACGGTTGCGCCCCCAGAAGTCAATAACAACACGCTGACCGTGACGAGCAACAACGACGGCGACGCGATCGCGCTCGCCGCTGCGGCCGGCTTCATCACCGTCAACGGCACGGCGACGACCCTCGCCGCCGACGCCAACGCCCAGATCGTCGTCAACGGCGGCGGCGGCAACGACACCGTCGACGCGACCGCGCTCGGGACGAGCTACGGCAGCCTCAAGGTCGACGGCGGCGACAACGACGACCTGCTGACCGGCGGGGCGAAGACCGACGTGCTCGAAGGCGGCGCCGGCGAAGACCGCGTCGTCGGCTTCAAAGGCGAAGACGAACTCTTCGGCGGTGACGGCAACGACGTGCTGGTCTGGAACAACGGCGACAACACCGACTTCGACGTCGGCGGTGCCGGCACGGACGAAGTAGAGGTCAACGGCGCGCCGACCCTGGGCGACGTCTTCGTCGCCAGGCCCGATGCCGCCGAACCGGGCGCGGTGATCTTCGAACGGAGCAACCTGGTCAAATTCGAAATCGACCTCCAGGCTGAGCGCCTGACGGTCAACGGGCTCGGCGGCTCGGACAGCTTCCAGCCCGACCCCAACGCCCCGACCGGGCTCAACGGCCTGACCAGCCTGACTCTGAACGGCGGCAGCGCCGCCGACGTGCTCGCGGGCGGTGACGGCGCCGACCAGGTCAACGGCGGCAGCGGCGACGACTCGCTCTTCGGCCGCGCCGGCGCCGACCAGGTCAACGGCGGCGACGGGAACGACGCGCTCGAAGGCGAAGGCGACGACGATCGCCTCGTCGGCGCGACCGGTTCGGACACCCAGCGCGGCGACGAAGGCGACGACGTCCTCGTCTGGAACAACGGCGACGGCAGCGATCCGGAGAACCAGGGTGGAGCTGGGTTCGACCGTGTCGAGGTCAACGGCTCGGCCGCCGTGGGCGATCTGTTCAAGCTCGAAGCCGACGAATCCGGGGCGACGTTCCAGCGCACCAACCTCGTCCCGTTCACGCTGGGAATCTCCTCCGACAGCGAGGTCGTCGCAGTCAACGGCGGCGGCGGTGCCGACGAGCTCACCGTGCAGCAGGAAGGCCAGAAGCTGCTGGTGGCAGCGGACGGCGGGCCTGGCGACGACCGCCTGAGCGGCGCCGACGAGGCGGACAGCTTCTTCGGCGGCTCCGGCAACGACCTGATCTCCGGCGGCGGCGGCAACGACCTCCTCGACGGCGGTGAAGGCAACGACGGGCTGTTCGCCCGCGACCAGGTCGGAGACCTGGTCCGCGGCGGCAGTGGCACCGACAGCGCCCAGACCGACCAGGTCACCGTCGACGCGATCGACGGCGTCGACGCGATCGACGCGACCCCGGCGCCTGTACCCGCGCCCGCGCCCGCGCCGCAGCCGCCCGCCGACACGACGGCGCTGCCGCCCCAGGTGGGCAAGGTCGGCGTGATCCGCGCCCACGGCAAGCTGTTCGCCCGCGTTCCCCTCGCCTGCTCGGCGATGGAGGCGGGAGGGTGCCAGGTCATCGTGACCCTGGAGACGGCGAAGGCCGTCAACCTGGGCCGGTTCCGGGCGGCGCTGGTCCTGGGATCGAAGTCGGTCGACCTCGCTCCCGGACAGCGGATGAATGTGTCGGTCCGCATCGACCCCGCGGCCGGCCTTGCCACCCACGGCAAGCTGGCGACCCGGGTCCGGGTCGAAAGCTCCGACGCCGCGGGCAACTCGGCGGTCCGGGCGCTCACCGTCGGCCTGCGGATCCCGCGCCACTAGTCGGATGCAGCGGCCGGAGGAGGCACGAGCTTGAGTACGGCGACCGTTGATAGCGTCGCCCTCGTGCCGACCTCCGGCCGCCTGCTCGATCCCGACAGCCTCGGGGACCACATCGATCGCCTCTTCCGCGCCGCCTGGGCGCTCTCCGGGTCGCGCGCCGACGCCGAGGACCTCGTGCAGGAGACCTTCGCCCTCGTGCTCGCCAAGCCGCGCGTCATCCGCAACGAAAACGACCTCGGCTACCTGCTCAGCGTCCTGCGCAACACGTTCATCAGCTCGCGCCGCGCCGCCGCCCGGCGCCTGCGCCCCGAGGCGCTCGCCGAGGGGTTCGAGCCGGTCGATCCGAGCCCGGCGACCCGGCCCGACCTCGCCGCCGAGGCGCGCGAGGTGTTCGCGGTGATCGCCGGCCTCTCCGAGCCATTCCGCGACGCCCTCGTCGCGGTCGACGTGGCGGGGCTGAGCTACGCGGAGGCGGGCGATCTGCTCGGCGCCAAGGAGGCGACGATCACGTCGAGGCTGTTTCGGGCGCGGGCGCAGGTGGTCCGCGGGATGGAATCGCCCCCCGAGGGCGTCCTAGAAGATGGAGACCGATGACCCACCACGAAGACGACATCCCCCTGAGCGACGAGGAGCGTGAGCTGGCGAAGAAGGGCGAGGCCCTGATCGCTGCTGCGGTCGGCGAGACCCAGGCGCCCCAGTCGCTGCGCGAGTCGATCGAGCGCGAGCGCCGGCGCGCCCAGTCGGCCCCGGCCCCGAAGGTCTCCTTCTGGCGCCGCCACGGGCGCGCGCTTGCCGGCGCCGGCGCCGCGATGGTGGTGCTCGCGGGCATCGTCCTCGCCCTCCAGGGGGGCTCGGGCACCGAGGAATCGGCGCCCTCGCTGGCGGCGCTCGAGGCGGCGACGGAGCTCAGGGCGACCCAGCCGGCCCCGGCGAGGGCCGGCGGCGACCCGCCCGTCCTGCAGATGCGCGTGGGGTCGATCTCGTTCCCCGACTGGGAGAAGAAATTCGGCTGGAAGGCCGTCGGCAGTCGCGAGGCCGAGGTCTCGGGCCGCACCGTCAAGACCGTCTACTACCGCAACCCCGACGGCGCCCAGCTCGGCTACTCGGTCCTCGCCGGCGACCCCCTCAGCGAGCACCCGCCCGGACGCCGCGTCACCCGCGAAGGCAACACTTACCACGTCGCCCAGGCCGGCGAGCACACCCTCGTCACCTGGACCCAGCAGGGTCACACCTGCGCGATCGTTGCTTCCTCGACGGTCCCCCAGGCGCGACTCCTCGACCTCGCCGCCTCGCGCAACGTCTGATCGCCGGGATGGCCAAGGTTGGCCCGGGTCGAGCCAGTGTGTCGTGTCAGGCTGCGGGCATGGCTCGATTTCTCGTCGGCATCCTGATCTGCGCCGCCCTCCTTGGCTGCGGTACCGCCGAGGCGGAGAGCCTCCCGGGGCAGATGCTGCTCTCAGGATCTCACGTCGATCGCTACGTGCCGGCGACCGGAGAACTGCGTCGGGTGGCCGAAAACGGAGGTGAGGGAGTGCTTTTCCCTTCGGGGCGGGAACTTGCCTACATCCGTGAAGTGGGGTGCTTCCCGATCGGGGAAAACAGCTGCTACACGGAGTACTCGATCTTCGAGAAGTCGCTCGACGAGGATGCGGCGGTGCCGGGGAGGGGGACGTTCGGACCGGCCGACTTCTTCGTGCGGGCGGTGGACATCGCTCGGAAAGGGAAGTTGGTGTTCAGCGCCGCCACCGGCCCCGGACCGGTCGACTGGAGGCGGAGGATGGAGATCTATTCAGCCAACCTCGACGGGACCGGGATCGCGCAGTTGACCCACGACGAAGCTTTCGACAACGATCCGGTCGTCTCTCCCGATGGCACGCGTATCGCCTTCTCGCGCCGGGTCCACGGTCGCGGGCAGATCTTCACGATGCGGCTCGACGGCTCCGGCCTGGTGCGGGTGACGCGCGACGACAGACGTAACCGGCTTCCCGCCTGGTCGCCGAACGGGCGGCGGCTGGTCTACCTCTCTCAGCCGGTCGGACACGTCGGGTTCGTCGACCGAGAGGTCTACACGGTGGCAGCGAGCGGGGGACCGGAGCGTCCCCTCACCCACAATGAGATCAGCGAGGGGAAGGCCGACTACTCGCCCGACGGGCGCTCGATCGCCTTCCTCGGCCCCGACGCCGTCTGGACGATGGGCGCTGACGGCAGCTCCCCCCACAAGATCCTTTCCATCGGGATCTCCACTGGCTACAGCGACCTCGACTGGGGGTCGCTTCCCTAGGCCGCGTCGCGCTTGCCGGCAACCGGCTGGACCTCGGCCACCGAGGGGCAGCCGCCGCCCTCGCAGCAGGACTCGATCTTCTGGCGGCAATCGGCGCACCACCAGGCGGAGCACATCCAGAAGAGGCGGTGGGGGTTGCCGGTCATCTGACAGATCATGGGGCCATTGTGGGCGGCGGGTCGGACCTTGGGCATCCGGGCGGCGGACTACTAGGTGCTTTATGCCCGCATAGCGGGCAAAAGGCGCACCGCAAATTGTTTACTACGCCTTCAGCCGTACCGGCAGGGTTTTCAGCTGGTTGAGGAAGCCCGACTCGACGTAGGCCGGCCGGCCGGTGATCTCCATCTCCGGGTACCGGGCCAGGGTCTCCTCGAGCAGGATCTTCAGCTCCAGGCGCGCCAGGGCGGTGCCGAGGCAGAAGTGCCGACCGCCGGCGCCGAAGGCCTGGTGGTCGGGGTTGCGGAGGACGTCGAAGCGGTCGGGGTCCTCGTAGCGCGTCTCGTCGCGGTTGGATGAGGCGTACCACATGACCACCTTGTCGCCCTCTTTGATCGGCTGGCCGCCCAGCTCGGTGTCCTTGGTCGCGGTGCGGCGGAAGTGGGCGAAGGCGGGGAACATCCGCAGCGCCTCCTCGACCGCGCCGGGGATCAGCGAGGGGTCCTCGACCAGCAGTCGGCGCTGGTCGGGGTTTTCCATCAGCGCCCGCATCGCGCTGCTGTAGGTCGCCTTGGTGCTGTCGTTGCCGGCGGCGACGAGGAGGAAGAAGCCCATCACGATCTCGTGCTCCTCCAGCCGCTGGCCTTCCACCTCGGCGTGGACGAGGACGCTGGTGAGGTCGCCGGTCGGGTTCTCGCGGCGCTCGGCGATCATCGCGTTGCAGCGGGTGAAGACCTGCTGGATCGCCTGCTGGATCGTCTCTTCGACGTCCTCGACCGAGGGGCTGTAGTCGGGGTCGTTGGCGGCCAGCGCCATGTTCATCAGCTCGGCCCAGGCGGCGTCGTCCTCCTCCGGGATGCCCATGAAGCTGCCGATCACCCGCGAGACGGCGGGCTGGGCGACGTCGGTGACGAGGTCGCAGCTCTCGCGCCCCTCGAGCCGGTCGAGCACGCCGGTGACGATCTTGCGGATCTCGTCCTCGTGCGCGGCGATCCGCTTCGGGGTGAAGCCCGCCTGGAAGAGCGCCTTCAGCCGGTCGTGCTTGGGCGGGTCCATGCCGATGAACATCGCCTGCGCCAGCTCCAGCGGGAAGACCTCGTCGATCACGACGACGCCGCCGCGTTCGGAGGAGTAGGTCTCCCAGTCGCGGCTGACCGCGTGGACGTCGTCGGCGCGGGTCACCGACCAGAAACCCTTCGCCTGCGGCAACTCGCTCACTTCCGAGGTCCAGTGGACCGGGCACTCGCTGCGCATCCGCTTGAACAGCTCCAGCGGCGGCCCGCCTTCCCAGTGCTCGCGCTCGAGCACCAGGGCGTCCTCGACGTCTCCCTTTCCGGCGGCGATCTCGGTCTGGTCGGGCACGCCGGGCGATCATACTGGCTGCGTAGCCAGTTTTCTCAGAGGTCCGAAACTCCCCGGCTGGGGCGCCCTGGAGCGAGGCAGGCATTTCCGGTCTGCCGCACGCAGACGGTACTCGCGACGGCGTTGAGAACCAGTTTCCGCTCGCGCTTCTGGCCTCTGGTCCATTTGCGGACGGGGACGGTCGACCACAGCTCGTCGGTGTTGGCAAGCTTGCCGCCTTCGAGGCCGGCGTGGAAGCCGTAGTGGGGGCCACGCAGTTCGAAGGCGGGGACGCCGCCAAGGCGCCTCGGGGCTTTCCTGTTGACGAAGAGGTAGAAGAGGAACTCCTCGCCGAGGCTGCCGCGGACGTGGCCGATCATCGCGTTCTGGCCGCGGAGGCCGCGGACGTCGATCTTGTACGGAAGGGCTTCCACGCCTTCGCGCGCCGCCGCGAAGCTTTCCGGGTTGGGCGGGATCGGCGCCGCGGTGAAGGTCGCTTCGGTCCGCGGACAGCCCGGCAGCATCCGTTCGACCGCGACGATCGTCCCTTCGACCCGGTCCGGGGCAACGAAGGTCGCTTCCAGCGTCTGCCCGCGCGAGTCTTCGACTTTCCAGTGCCCGTTCGGGTCGATTTCGAATTCGAACCCGGGCCAGTTCGACTCATAAGTTCCGCAGAACCCCCAGCTGAACTTGAAGCGAGGATTGACCACATGCCCGCCTTCGACTCCGAAGTGAACCGGCAGCCCGTCCGAGCTTTCGCCGCCCCAGCTCCCTTCGACCGGCACGACGCCTTCGGCCTGGGCACTGGCGACGCCGACCGCAAGAACAATCACAGCGATCAGAATTCCGATCCGCATTTGCCCACCATAGCTTCGCTTTCATCGTGTCTGGGCATAATTCGTCCGTGTCCACCCCGTTCGGAAAGATCAGTTGGGCTTCGGTGGTTCTCGTTCTCCTGGTCGTCGCGACGATCGTGACGGGCATGATCGTTCCGGGTCGGACGGGGACGATCATCCAGGTGGTGGGCTGGGTCGCCTTTGCCATTGGTGTGATCCTCGAGGTAGGAATTCGCACTACGCCGATCGGCGACTACAAGGGCGACGATCGTCGCCCCTACTGATATGACCCTCAGCCGCTGACGACCTGCTCGATCAGGTCCGCCGCCACCTCGGTGCCGCGCGCCGCCTGCAGTCGCTTTGAGGTCTGCGCGAGCCCCGCCGCCAGCCCCTCGTCGGTCAGTAGGCGCTCGATCGCGCCGGTCAGTTCCGCGCCGCTGTGGCGGTAGGTGTCGAGCCGGACGCCGAAGCCGGTCTCGTCGAGGCGCTGGGCGTTGTCGTGTTGGTCCCAGAAGATCGGCAGGGCGACCATCGGCTTGCCGAAGTAGAGGGACTCGGTGACGGTGTTGTTGCCGCTGTGGGTGATGACGAGATCGACCTTGGGGAGGATTTCGGTCTGGGGGAGGAACTCCGCCCCGTCCATGTTGTCGGCGAGCTCGAACTCCGATGCCTGCGGGCCCTTGGAGACGACGACGCGGTAGGGGGCGTCGGCCAGCTCGGCGACCAGCTTCTCCATCAGCTCGACGTCGGCCGAGCCGAGCGAGCCGAGGCTGAGGTAGACGAGAGGCCCCTCGCCGTCGCGCAGCTTCTCCGGCACCTCCCAGGCCGGGTCGGTCGCCCGCACGCTCGCCTGCAGGTTGTGCCAGGTCGGCCCCAACGCCCGCCCCCGCCGGTAGTCGACCTCGTCGGGATAGAGGTACATGTTCAGCCACGGGCTCTCGTGGATGAAGTCGTCGGCGGGCAGCGCCGGCGCCCCGCGCTCCACGCAGAACTCGCTGAACTCCCGGTGCACCTCCCGGTGGGCGCCGCGGTAGGTGCGCCAGAACTCCTCCCAGTCGCCGCGCTCCTCGCTCGGCAGCCCCGAGAACGGCGGCGGCACCAGCGGATCCTTCACCTCGGTCGGGTTGCAGGAGACGATTCGGGCCCAGGGCCGCCCGCGGGCGAGCAGCGCCGGGAAGGCGACCACGTTGTCCTCGACGATCAGGTCGGGCTCGAGCTCGTCGATGATCTCTAAGAGCCGTTCGTCGACGTAGCGGGCACCGTCGACCAGCGCCTGGAAGGTCGGGGCGATGAATTCCATCAGCTGCTCACGGGTCGATTTGCGGAAGACCGGCGCGGTGTCGCGGATGAAGTCCTTCCAGAACTGCCCCGGCGCTTCCTCGGTCTCCGGCGGCGGAGTCAGCCGCATCAGCCGCTCCTCGAAGCCTTGGGCCTCGAGCGTCCCGGCGAAGGACTCCTCGACGACGAACACGACCCGGTGGCCGCGCCGCTGAAGCACGTCGCCGATGCCGACGCAGTTGTTGGTCGGCCCGAACGCCCCCTCGGGGAAGAAGACGATCGTCGAGGCCGCGTCGCTCACCGCCGCATCATCGAGAAGGGCCGCCGCTCCGGCAATGGCCGAAATGGCCCACCGCATGCGCTTCCGTTCGCTGATCTGGAGCTAGGCGAAAGTCCTCATACGAACGTTTGCAGCGGGAGACGACGACCACCGGTAAGGCTACCTTCACCAATATGGCCGCCGCTCTCGAGATCGTCGCCAAACTCGGCCACTTCAGCCACGACGCCGTCACGACGATGGCGGCGGTGCTCGCCGCTGTCGTCCTGATGGCTTACTGGATCCTCAGGACCTGAACCCAAGGGGTCCTAGAACGGCATCTTGTCCCGGGCGGTCTTGCCGGCCGAGTGGCTCTTGTCGGCGGCCTGCTGGGATTTGCCGAAGGATTTGCTGAGGAGGCGGCCGATCGGGCCCGGCGCCTTGCTGCCGGCGCGCTGGCCCATCGAGAAGCCCTTGTCGCTGCCGCGGCGGGCGTGGTTGGAGAGCCTGGGGACGAGGAACCCGAGGATCGCCAGCAGGATGCAGATCGCGATTACGACTCCGATGACCATTTCTCTCCCCTTTTCGACGGCGCCTGGATCGGCGCCTAGAGCTTGCGCTCGATGTTCTCGGCTTTGTCGCCGTGGTGGTCGGCCAGCTGGCGCTCGCGCTCGGCCCGTTCGGCGGCTTCGCGCGCGGCCTGCTCGTGCTCCTCAGCCTTCGAGGCGTGCACCTCGGCCTCGTTGCGGTGCCCGCCGGCCCGTTCGCTCAGCCGCATGCGCTCGAGTTCACGGCGCTTCTTGGCTTTCTGCGCGGACACTGCGAGGAGCGCAAGGATCGCGATTGCTACGACGACGATGACGGCTATTAACCAGATTGACATGCCCCTTCACTACCCGCCGAGCGATTGGTAAACCACCCCGATCCGGGTAGCCGGAGCCTGTGTTCGACTGGCTCACCCAGGAAGTCGGCCAGAGCGCCGTCACCTACCCCGTCGTTTTCGTCGCCGCCGCGACCGACGTCCTCTTCCCGCTGATCCCCTCGGAGACGATCGTGATCACCGCCTCGGTGCTGGCGGCGCAGGGCGATCTCTTCATCTGGCTGATCGTGCCGCTGGTCGCCCTCGGCGCCTTCCTCGGCGACAACCTCTGCTACCTGCTCGGTCGCAAGATCGGCGACCCGGTCGCCGATCGCCTCTTCAAGGGGGAAACGGGCCAGGCGCGGTTGAAGTGGGCCGAGGCAGCGCTGCGGCGGCGCGGCGCGATCCTGATCGGCGTCGGCCGCTTCATTCCCGGTGGCCGCACCGCGACCACCTTCGCCGCCGGCACCCTGGAGATGCCCTACCGCCAGTTCGCCGTCGCCGACGCTTCCGCCGCGGTGCTGTGGGCGATCTACATCTCGATGCTCGGCTACCTGGGTGGCGAGACCTTCAAGGACAACCTCTGGCTGCCGCTGGTCAGCTCTTTCGCCTGCGCGATGGCGGTCGGCCTCGGCTTCGAAGCCTGGCGACGCTGGCAGAAACGGCGCGGCAAGGACATCCTCGGCGACGAGCTGCCGCCGGAGATGAGCGCCGGCTAGCGGCGCTTGCGCGCCCGCCAGGCCTCCTCGAGCGGCCAGCGCCGCGACCACTCCAGGCTGCTCCCGGGGAAGCGGGTCGTCGCGCCCTCCGGCGGCTGGATCTCGATCAGCTCCTCGACCTCGAAGCCGCTGTCGCGCAGCAGCGCGATCAGTTTGCCGTGGGGCAGGTGGAATTCAACCGACTCGTCCTCGGGCCATTCGAACCGGTGCATACTGAAGTAGGGCCGCAGCAGGCGCTCGCCGGGCGGCTCGTTCTCGTCGTCCGGGTAGCAGAGCATCGCGAAGACCGAGTTGACGAGGAAGACCAGCTCGCCGCCCGGCCGCAGCAGCCGGCTCGCCTCCGGGATCCAGCGGTAGGGGTCGGCCCAGATGCTCGCCCCGTACTCGGAGATCGCGAGGTCGAAGCTCGCGTCGGGATAGGGGACTTCCTCGGCGTTGCCGTGCAGGAGCGGGAACTCGATCCCGAACTCCTGCTGGAAGCGGCGGGCGGTTTCCAGCTGCGTTTCGCTGTTGTCGATCCCGACCGGTTTGGCGCCGCGCCGCGCCAGCCAGGAGGAGACGTAGCCGGTGCCGCAGCCGAGCTCGATCGTGTCCTTTCCCTCGAGCCCCTCCGGCAGCAGCCCGACTTCGTGTTCGGGCACCCGCCAGTTGCCCCAGCGCGGTTCGGTCGCTTCCCAGTCTTCGCGCCCGCTCTCCACCCACTTCTCGGCGTAGTTGTTCCAGTAGGTGCGGTTGCGGGCGACGTGCTCGGGCAGCTCGCTCATCCGGCGAGCTTACGGAAGCAGTTGCTCGACCTCGACTTGTCGGTCTGCTTCAATCATCTGACCAGAGAAAGGAGGTGGTCCTAACTTGAATCACATGCTTGATGGGACTCTGGAGGTGCAGGGCCGCTAGGCGCCGCACTGGTTCGGGCGCCCGGCGGAATCCACCCCGGGCACCGGCGAGCGTCAGGGAGACGAGTCTTGTCCCGCTCGTTTGCAGTTCCCGCGTTCGTTTCCATGCACCAGACGGAGGGCCGCCCTAGGGCGGCCCTCCGCGTCTTCGCAAGGCGGCCCCGGCGCTTTTGTAGGGTCGCTTCATGCCCGGTCGCGGCATCCAGCACATCGACCTCGCGGTCGCCGACGTCGATCGCTCCCTCGCCTTCTACCGCGAGCTGCTCGGCCCGCTGGGGCTCAAAGACTTCATGCGCCTGCGCAGCTACCGCGGCACCGAGGACGTCGTCTACCTCCAGTTCGGCCGCTCCTTCATCGGCTTCCGGCCGGCTGACGGCGGCACCTATCGCCACTACGACGTCGGGCTCGAGCACTTCGCCTTCCAGGTTGACACGCGGCTTGAGGTCGACGAAGCGCACGAGCGCTGCCTCGCCGTCGGGGGCCGGGTCGAGTCGCCGCCGGAAAGGCACTACGACTACATCGACGACGATGACTACTACGCCTTCTTCGCCTTCGACCCCGACGGGATCCGGATCGAGGTCGTCTACGACGCCGCCGATTACTAGGGCGCGTCAGGGCGCGTCGGCGCTGAGCCCTTCGTCGGCTTCGGAGAGGAAGTGGGAGGCGATGCGCCAGCGTCGCTGCAGCACCGGTTCGACCGTGGCCGAGCTGCAGCCGGCTTCCGAGACGCATTCGCCCCAGTCGTTGGCCGCCTCGATGTAGCGGTTGAAGGCTTGCTCGCCGGGGGTGCCGACGGCACTGAGGCAGTCGATCTCGACCTGGTCGATCGGGATCTTCCTGTAGGTGGAGCGGATGCCGCGCACCTCGGCCAGGTACTGGTCGAAGGTGAGGCCGACGGCGAGCCGGCGCCGCAGCGAGTCCATCGAGGCGACGAAGCTGCCGAGCTGGGCCTGGCAGGGGCCGCCGGGCGTGGAGCGGGCCCTCTTCTTGCCCTGCTGCGGGTCCGACTTCACCGTCGCGGTGATCGTCGAGCGGGTGGTGATGGTGGCGCCGTCGGTCGAGTCGGGCCCGCTCCCTCCGCAGCCGGCGAGGAGCAGGGCGGCGAGTAGAGCGCAGCCGGTGAGCTGGAGCCGGGCGGGGGCGGGCACGGCGGCAGTCTACGTCGTGTAGAAAGGGTCCTCGTGAGGCGGATCGGCAGCTTCGGGAGGGCGATCGGGGCGCTGCTGCTCGTGCTCGTGGCGCTGGCTGCGTCCACCGGCCAGGCGCAGGCGGCACCGAAGGTGCTGGTGGTGGGGGACAGCCTCGAGGAACTGACCTCGCCCTACCTCAGCCGCTACCTGCCCGGGGTCGAACTGGTCGTCAACGCCAAAGGCGGCTACAACAGCTTCCAGATCTTCGACCTCTTCCAGGAAAGCTACGAACCGTCGGACTCGGTGATCGTCTTCGACGCCGGCACCAACGACAACCCGTCCTATCCGGAAATCCTCGCCGGCAACCTGGCCAAGGTCGCGGACGTCGTCGGCGACCGCTGCATGGTCGTGCCGACGATCCACGGCTACACCGTCAATGGCGTCGACAACACCGGCAAGAACCGGGTCGTCGCCGAATTCGCCGCCTCGCGGCCGGGGACGCAGGTGCCCGACTGGGCGGCGGTCGTCGCCACCCATCCCGAGCTGATGCAGGCCGACAACCTGCACCCGATCGAAGAAGGGGACGACTACCGGGCGCAGCTGATCGCACAGGGGGTCGAGGGCTGCCTCGCCTACGAGCAGGCGCGGGCGACGGCGCCGCCCGAACCGGCGGCGGGAGAACCGCGCCCTGAAGTCGAGCCGATCGCGACGGTCGGGCGGCTGCAGGCACGGCACACCGAATTGATGGACGCGATTCGTAGCGACGTGCTGCGCCAGGCGGCCGCGACGCTGCTCGCCGGCGCGGTCTTCGGCGGCCGTTGAGGGCCGGCGGGGCGAGGTGCAAACCTGTAGGCATGGAGCTGCCCGATGAGTGAGGTGGTGATGCCGCGCCTCTCGGACTCGATGGAGGAGGGCACGATCCTGACCTGGCTGAAACAGGTCGGGGACGAGGTCGCTGTCGGCGACGAGCTGGTGGAAATCGAGACCGACAAGGCGAACATGGCCTACGAATCCGACGTGGCCGGCACGCTCCAGGAGATCTTGGCTGAGGAGGGCGACACGCTGCCGATCGGGACGCCGATTGCTCGGATTGGGGAGAACGGTGCTTCCGGCGAGGGACAGAGCGCTCGGTCCGCGGGTCCTGTCACGGCAGGGGACCCACCCCCCCTTCCGGTAGCTAAAGCTTCCTCAGGGGGGGTCCCCCCTACCGTGCCACCCACGGAAGGAGCGGAGAAGTCCGACGCTGAGGCTCAGGTCGCTCCGGACTCCGCGAACGGCGGAGAGAGGGTCAAAGCTTCTCCGCTGGCACGAAGGCTGGCTGAGGAGCGAGGCCTTGATCTTTCAGCTGTTCAGGGTTCGGGGCCTGGGGGGAGGATCGTCAAGCACGATGTGGAGGAGGCGGCTTCAGCGGGAGTCGCCCCCTCTACCCAGCCCGAGGGGGCGACTCCCGCCCTCGCAAGCGTTGGTCCCTCGGTCGAGACGGCCAAGGGCGAAACCCAAATCCAGGAGCTGAACAAACTTCAGCAGACGATCGCTCGGCGGATGGCGGAGTCGAAGGCGACGGCGCCGCACTTTTATCTGACGATCGAGATCGAGATGGGGAGGGCGGTCGAGGCGCGGGCGGCGCTGAAAGCGGCCGCCAAAGAGGGCGAGGTGGTGCCGTCCTTCAACGACATGGTGGTGAAGGCGTGCGCGATCGCCCTGCGCGAGTTCCCGAAAGCCAACGGCGCCTACCGCGACGGCCACTTCGAGCTCTACTCGCGGGTCAACGTCGGCATCGCCGTCGCCGCCTCCGAAGCGCTCGTCGTGCCGACGATCTTCGACGCCGACAAGAAGGGCCTGCGCCAGATCGCCACCGACGCCCGTGCCGTCGCCGCCAAAGTCCGCGACGGCTCGGTGACGCCGCCGGAGCTCTCGGGCGGCACCTTCACCGTCTCCAACCTGGGGATGTACGGGATCGACTCCTTCGAGGCGGTGATCAACATGGGCCAGGCGGCGATCCTCGCCGTCGGCGCGATCCGCGAAGCACCCGTCGTCCGCGAAGGCGAGCTCGTCCCCGGGCAGCTGATGAAGGCGACGATCGCCTGCGACCACCGCATCCTCTACGGCGCCGAGGGCGCCGAATTCCTCGCCCGGGTCAAAGCTCTGCTCGAGGAGCCCGTCTCCCTAGCCCTTTAGCCAGGAGGGGCGCCCGCCGGCCCTCCTGGGTCGAGCACTTCCATTTCGGCCGCTTTAGGTCAACAATTCCTTTTTAAAGCGCACCGGCAGCCCGCCGGTGCCGACTGAAAAGGGAGACATCATGATTCGCAAACTCAGCACCCTCGGCTTTGTCGTGGTGGCCGTCCTCGGGCTGGCCGCCATTTGGACGGCGAGCGCCTCGGCAATCGGAGAGAAATTCCACTCGGAAATCGAACCGACGGTGCTCACAGGCACGAACGTGGGCGAAGACACCTTCACCGCGGGCGCGTTCAGCGTCAAATGCAAAGCCACCGTCATGTCAGGGACATGGGCGACCAAAACACCCGAAACGATGACACTCCACCCGACATACACCGGGTGCGAAGACTCAGAAAAAGTAACGACGGGGGTTACCACGACCGGTTGCAATCTGATCTACTGGTCCGAACGGCTCTCAGGCAACGATGCGAAAGTCGAAATCGAGTGCGAAGCCGGACAGAAAATCAAAATCGCCGTGCCCGGTTGCACCATAGAAATCGCGGGGCAAGTCATCCCCTTTGGCGCCACCTATGCAAATGGGCTCTTCGGCGGCGTTCCCGACATCACGGTGAAATCGACAATGGAAGTCGCCTTCACGAAGAATGGGCTCTTCTGTGGAGCAATCATGGGCAACAAAGGCCAGTTCACCGGCTCCACGACAGTCACCGGATATCTAGACAAATGCAACGCGGGAGAATGCCCCTTCGCTCCGGGCGGGATGGGCGACAAAGACGGCTACAAAGAGGGGAACATCTCCGGAATCGAATGGAAATAAGTAAGGAGCGGAGGGCCGGGATCACCCGGCCCTCCTCCCCGTCCAGCTAGTCGGCCTGGCCTCCGCCCAACTCCGGCGGCAGCGCTTTCGGCCCGTCGGGGTACATGTGGCGCAGCTGCTCCTCGCTCATCTCCAGCGTGCTGGTGATGCTTTCCCGCGGGGCGCCGACCACGAGCCAGAGCTGGTCGGCGTCGGTGTCGTTGAAGAGCTGGCGCACCGTGTCCGCCTCGACCAGCAGCGTGTCGTGCGGCGCCAGCGTCAGCACCTCGTCCTCGACCCGCACCCTGCCCGTGCCCTCCAGCAGCACGTAGAGCTCCTCCTGCGTGAAGTGCCGGTGCTGGGTCGAGGCTTTGCCCGGCTCCAGCCGCCACATCCGCGCCCCTAACGCCGAAGTCTCCAGCTGCTTGCCGAGGTCCGTGTTAGGCGTCTGCATCTGATTCGACCGCCGCCAGAACGCATCGTCAGCTTTGAGGACGCGGTACGCCATCTCAGTGTCGAGTTTGTACGGGTATGCCGAACAAAATCGACACTAGACCTCGAGCCAGGTGCCCTTCGGGCCGAGGTTGCGGACCGGGGTGGGGCCGACTTGGCTCTCGCAGCCCCAGGACTCGTGGATGTGGCCGCAGACGGCGAGGCGGGGGCGCTTGGCTTCGATCGCCTGGAGGAGGGCGGGGCTGCCGAAGTTGCCGCCACCGTCGGCGCTGTCGCAGTGGTCCTTCGGCGGCGAGTGGAGGACGAGGACGGCTTCCTCGGGACAGGCGGCGAGCATCTCCGTCGCCGCCTCGTCGTCGAGATCGAAGCTCCAGTCCCAGGGGGTGAGCGGGATGCCGGCGCCGAGACCGAAGAACTCGACGCCCTCGATCGTCGTCCCCTCGCCGTGGAGGACGGTCGCGGCGCTCCAGTCGGCGGCCGCCTCGCGCAACGCGTCGACGGTCTCGTTGTTGCCGGGCACCAGCACCGTCGGCTTCTCGATCCCGGCCAGCGCGCCGATCGTCTCCTCCAGGCCCTTGTGGACCGAGGCGAAGTCGCCGGCGCCGATCACCACGTCGGCCTCGGCCGACATCTCGACCAGCTTCGCGCCCTGCGCGAGGTCGCGGTGGAGGTCGCTGAAGGCGAGGATGCGCACGGGCGAAACCTAACATCAAGGTTCATAAGCTTCGCTTTAGTACTGAGATGCACTCTTTGCAGGTGGAAGGTCGCGCCCGACGCCGCGAGGTTCCGCCGCTCCCGCCCTGGCGACGCGCTCGCCGCGTACTCCTGATCGCCGCCTGCTTCTGCCTCGTCCCCGCCGCGGTCTCCTGGGTCCGCATGCTGAGCCACCCCCGCAACGTCAGCTGGAGCATCGCCACGGTCGAGTGGGTGCGTGCCCACGGCGGCAACCCGCTCGTCTCCCAGGTCGAGAACTGGTACTACGAACTGAACGCGCCCTCGAAGGGCGGGCCGCCGCTGAAGTCGCTGCCGCGGGTCGGCGTCACCACCGCCTCGGCGCAGCCTCGCGTCCACATCTACCGACCGCCGCGGGTGAAGCCGCTGATCCACCCGGCGCTGCCGGGCGAGGGCGTCTGGCACCCGGCCTCCGCCGTCGCCGGTCGCAGGCCGCCGGTGCTCCTCACCACCTTCCGCAGCGACCCCGAATACCCGCAGTTCGTCGCCGGGGTCGCCTGGATCGACAGCGGCCGCACCCATCTCGCCTACGTCCCCGGCCTCGCCGAGCCGCCGGAACTCGAAAACCGCGGTCCGTCCGAGGTGCCGCCGTCGAAGCGCGACCGCATCGCCGCCACCTTCAACGGCGGCTTTCCGCTCGAAACTTCGAACGCCGGGCTCGTCTACCGGGGCCAAGTGCTGGCGCCGATGGTCGACGGGATCGCCACCCTGGTCGAGTACCGCGGCGGCAGGATCGACGTCCGCCCCTGGCGGAACGGCGAAAACGTCAACCCGAAGATCGTCTTCGCGAAGCAGAACCTGCCGCCGATCATCGACGAAGGCAAGCTCAACCCCAACCTCAGCGACGGCCCGGAATGGGGCGCCACCGTCAACAACGCGATCCGGGTCTGGCGCTCCGGTCTCGGCGTCGACAAGCGCGGCAACCTGATCTACGCCGCCGCCAACTACCAAACGGTTGAATCGCTGGCGAAGGTCTTACAGCGGGCCGGCGCGGTGCGGGCGATGGAGCTCGACATCAACGAAGACTGGACCAGCTTCATCAGCTACCGCCGCCCCGGCGCCAAGGAACCGTCGAACCTGCTGCCGGAAATGTTCAGGCCCGACACCCGCTACCTCGAACCCGACGAACGCGACTTCTTCGCGGTGTACGTGAAAGGGAGCAGATGACCCCCGGCGCCCGCGCCCGTCGCGCCCTGCTCGTCGACGTCGTCGCGGCGGCGCTCATCGCCGCGCTCGCCCTCAGTCTCACCGCCGGCCTCGGCGTCGTCGCCTTCTTCGCCCTGCCGTTGCTCCTGCTCGGCCTGCTCTGGATCGCGGTCGAACGACTGGTCGTCTGGCTCAGGCGCCGGCGCCGGCGGGACGGCTGACGACCCGCCCGAACTCCCGCGGCCGCCAGAAGCGCCAGGAGCGGCCCGGCTTCGCCGGTTCCTCCTGCGCCCGCACCTGCAGGTCGAAGTAGAGGAGCGTGCGGCCGACCGTGACGTAGGGGATGAAGAGGGCGAAGACGAGCGAGCCGAGGAGGTTGATCCAGAGCAGCGGGAAGTCGGTGAAGATCAGGGCGAAGCCGAGCACCGGCCCGGCGGCGACGCTGAGCAGCCAGAGGGGGGCGGCGACGCGGACCGTGTGCCACCAGCGGCCGCGGACCAGGTCGCTGCTGCCGCGGAAGGACTCGCGGATCGACTTGTCGGTGAAGAGGACTTCCTGCTGGACGAAGAGCCAGCTGACGTATTTCCAGACCGCGAAGGGGAAGCCGATCACCGTTATCGCCAGCAGGAACAGCCCGAGCATCGCCAGCAGCTGGGCGGCGACGACGCGGCGGAAGCGCGCCAGCGCACCGCGAACCGAGTCGAGGAAGCCGACCCGCCGTCCCCGCGCCAGCTCGCGCACGAAGACGATCACCACCGCGGCGACGAGCGCTTCGGCGATCGGCCGCCCAAGCGTTTCCGCCAGGTCGGCGAAGGCGAGATGGACGCCGGCCCGGTGGGTGGTGCTGTCGACGCCGCGTCCGTTGGCGAGCGCTTCGGCGAGGAGGTTGACGCCGCCGACGATCGGGAAGGCGATCAGCCCGATCGGGACCAGCGTCGCCCAGTAGCGCCCGTAGAGCCGCCGCGCGGTTCGCAGCAGCTGACCGAAGGCGCGCCGCGCTCGCAGCTGCTCGAGGTCGACCGGCCCCCAGCGGGTGAGGCCGAAGAAGGCGATCAGGAGCAGGAGGATCAAGCCGACGATCCCGACCGCCGCCGCCTGCGACTTGTTCGCGATGTGGGTCAGGTCGGTGACGGCGCTGACCGCGCCGCAGAAGGCGCTGGTCACGGTCGGCCCGACAACAGAGCCGCCGGGCAGGCGGGGGCTGGTCGAACGCTGCCCTTCCATCCAGGCGAACGGTTCGCGCCAGACCGTCTTCGTCACCGGCCCGGTCGGGCCGTTGTTGTAGCTCTTTTCCCTTTCGCCCCAGCGGCCGCGGTAGCTGAGCCACTGGAAGGCACCCTGTTCGGGGGCGGTTTCCGGCACCAGCACCGGCTGCAGGCGCAGTTCGCGCAGCGGTTCGGAGGTGTTGTCGCAGCCGACCCCGGAGCCGTTCTGCCCGTTGCCGAGGTACACGGCGGAGTCGTAGAAAGTCGCGTGCGAGCCGGCCGCGGGGTAGACGACCGGGTGCGTCCCTTCCTTCTGGACCTTGCCGTCATCCCAGCTCGCGCGCTCGCCGCCGGCGTGCTGGAAGACGATGATTTCGCCCGGTTCTTCGTTCAGCGCCGCGGCGACCGTGTTCGAATCGAAGCTGAGCTGCATCCCCTCCCAGTCGCCCTCGTGCAGGTCGTTGAACTGGTTGAAGTACCAGAAGAACCAGTACTGGAGGGCGAACCCGTCGTGGTTCGGTTCGCGGGCGATGTGGGCGTAGGTGACCGCCGGCGCCTTGCCTTCGCGCACCAGCTTCCGGAACGCCCGCGCGTAGATGCAGGTGTCGCCGAGCACTTCGCCTTCGAGGTCGAGGTAGTAGCCGTCGCGCAGCCCGGCGACGTCACCCGCCGTCGGCGCCCGCTTCACGTCCTCGAGCTTCCCGTCCGGCAGTTCGTGCTGGAGGGTGACGGTCTGGTTGCCGAGCACCGTCCCGACGCTGGTCGGCTGGTACTGCTCCTCGCTCGTGTTGCACGGCGGGTCCTGCTGTTCCCGCAGCATCGTGATCGGCACGTAGCGAGCGGCAAGCTTCTGCGCAGCGGCTTCGGTAGAGGTCGCGGCGCGAGCCGGCGACGCGATCGCCAGTGCGGCGATTCCCAGCAGGACGAGGCGCCGGGCTCTCACGCGCTCAACCTACCAGCGGATCTCGCTGTTTCAGGCGGTTAGCGATTCGACTGAACTTCTGAGCTTGGCCGGGTCTACCGCGGGGAACCTGAACAGCTCAGACTCGACTGCCTCGTAAAGCTCCCGCAGCTTTCCCGGTTCGATCTCGCCGCCCTGCACCATGCTCTGAACATCTTCGAGGTCGAGTTCAAAACCGCGCTCCAGCTTCGAAAGAGCCTGCGAGTAGAGGTCGAAGTCGAACACCTCCAGGTTGCCCTCGCGGAAACGGAACCGCGATCGGTCTCGCCACCCGGGGAGCTCCGGCAGGAAGTCGAGCGGAGAGGCGAGCTCGACGTTGACCGCCAGCTCCTCCTTCAGCTCAGAGATCCGGCGCAGAGGCGCGTCTGAGTCCGGCTCGAACCGGACGTCGATATCGACGGTGGACTCGCGCCACCCCTCCAACACGGCCGTCGCCCCGCCGGTGAGGTACATCTTGGTTCCGGTAGGAACGGTCCGGCCAAGCTCCGCGGCGAGGCGCCGAACTTGCTCCGCGTCAGCCCGTTCGCGCATGCCCCGCAGCCCGTGCGAAGCTCGCGACTCGGGCGAGGATCGCGTTGTAGCGAGAGTGAGCCGCGTCGCCAAGTTCGCTATTGAGGCGCAAGTAGAGCCGGTGGGCCGCGGGCTCCCCGGTATCGGCGTTACCGACCAGATCACCCACGCCGAGTTTGCGGGCTGCCGCGCTGACTGCGAGCGCGTTGACGGTTTCGCGTCCAGCTCTTAGATCCTCGATCCCCGGGAGGACGATCTCGGCCCCGGGGAGCTTCGTCAGATCTTGCTGCGACACACCCCAAGGGTAGGACAAGCGAGCTCGTCTCTTAGCGCCAGAGGGTCTCGGCACGCTTTGAAACCACGGCCGCAACCGGGGAATCGGCGTCGATCACTCCCTGGCCCCCGCGTACTCCATCCAGCCAAACCCCCAGACGCCTACTCCTCGCGCTCATCGTCCTGGGGGAGGGTGACGGTCACGGTCGCGCCGAGGCGCCGGAGCAGGAGGAACGTCCTTTCCAGCGCCAGTTTCGACGCGCCGGTCTCGAGCCGTGCGAGATAGGAGCGGTCCACCGCCGTCTCCTCGGCGAGCTGCTGCTGGGTCAGACCTTGGGCGGACCGAGCACCGGCGATGGCTCTGCCGAGATCGGCGGTGGACCGAATGGTCCACTGGAGTTGCTGATCCTCTTTTGTGCGCATATCCGCACTTTAGCGATATATAGATAGTTGTGCCGATATACGCACAAACTGGTTCCTCTGTTTATTGTGCGGATATCTGCACAACAGGAAGTGATTGCGAGGCCCCGGCTAGGAGGCTGCGGGCTGCGCGGGTTGCGGCTCTTCTTCTTCCACTTTGCCGCTCGGCATCCCGGCAAGGGCGACGACGAAGGCGATCGCCATCACCACGGCCATTCCGTAGAAGACGGTGCGGGAGGCGAGGGCGAAGTCGTGGGGGATGCTGTCGACGACCTTGGCGATCGGGCCGTGCAGGTGGGTGGGGAATTCACTGCCGTTGCCGCTGCCCTGGCTGATCGCGTCGGCGATTTCGTCGGCGGCGTGCTTGGGGACGCCGTGTTCGGCAGCGGTGCTCTCCAGGTTGGAGCGGTTCTCGAAGATCAGGATCGAGCCGAGGACGGCGAGGCCGAGGCTGGAGCCGAAGTTACGCACCGTCTGCGTGATCCCGGTCGCCTCGCCGTAGCGCTCGCGCGGGACCCGGTTGAGCGCGTCGGTGTTGGCGGGGCTGAGGACGAGGCCGACGCCGATCCCGGCGAGGACGATGAAGGGCCACTGGTCGCTGACCGACAGTTCGGTCAGCGAGTGACCCCAGAGGAAGAAACCCCCCGCGGCGACCGCGCAGCCGGGGACGACGGCGCTGCGGGCGCCGACCTTGTCGAGCAGGCGGCCACCGCGCTGCGAGGCGGTGGCGAAGCCGGCGAAGAAGATCAGCAGGTAGAGGCCGGTTTCCGAGGCGCTTTCGCCGAGCGAGATCTGCGCGTACATGCTGGCGAAGAAGAAGAGCGGGACGAAGGGGATCATCAGCAGGAAGAGGATCGCGTTGTCGATCGCGAAGGCGCGGTCGCGGAAGACCGAGAGCCGCAGCAGCGGGTTCTCGACCCGCAGCTCGTAGCGGACGAAGGCGGAGAGGAGTGCAATGCCGGCGACGATCGTGCCCCAGGTCGCCGCGCTGTCCCAGTGCCAGACGCTCGACTGCTGCAGGCCGAGGACGACGAGGCCCATGCCGGCGGTGATCATCAGCGCGCCGCGGTAGTCGAGCGGCGCCGGGTGCTTTTCGTCGGCCGGCTTCGATTTCGCGATCAGGACGAGGGCGATGATCGCGACCGGGATGTTGACCCAGAAGATCGCCCGCCAGGTCCATTCGACGAGGAAGCCGCCGGCGAGCGGGCCGATCGAGGTGAGGCCGCCCGCGATCGCGAAGAAGATCGCCATCGCCTTACCGCGTTCGCCGACCGGGAAGGCGTTGAGGACGATCGCCAGCGCCGCCGGGAACATGATCGCCGCTCCGGCGCCCTGGATCACCCGGAAGACGATCAGCCAGGTCTCGTCGAGCGAGCCGGTCGGGGTGGCGCCGCAGAGGGCGGAGGCGGTGGCGAAGACGATGACGCCGGTGACGACCATGCGCCGGTGGCCGGCGATGTCGGCGAGCCGGCCGCCGAAGGCGAACAGTGCCGAGAGCGAGAGCAGGTAGCCGTTGACGATCCACTGCACCCCGGTTGCCGAGAGCGAGAGGTCCTTCTGAATCGTCGGGATCGCGATCGCGACGATCGTCTGATCGATGAAGGTCATCGAGACGGCGAAGATCATCGCCGCGAGGATCAGCTTGCTGTTCTGAGGGGCGCCTTCGTTCATGCTCGCGCCTTTGCCACCGGAGCCACGATTCCTCCCCCGTGTCGATTTCCTCTCGGTATTCGAGAGCAAAGCGACACGTGGGTCTTGCGATATTGTCGCCCGCGAAATGCCCCCCGTCTTCTGGCTCGGATTCGGAATCGCCGGCACGATCTTCTTGATCGGCTGCATCTCCGGTGCCCGCTCGCGCACGGCGACGCTGGCCAGCGGCGCCGCGATGGGCGCCTACCTCGGCGTCATGGCGGCATTCCCGCTCTTGGCCATCGGCCTCGCCACCTCCTGAACCGCTCGATTGAGGATGCTGTTCCAGGGGTAGCCGCAGTCGCATGACGACCGATGCGACGCAAGTCCCCGCCCTGACCCTCAATGACGGCGTTGAGATCCCGCAGCTCGGGTTCGGTGTCTTCCAGATCCCGGTGGAGGAGACGCAGGAGAGGGTCGAGGAAGCGCTGGCGGTCGGCTACCGCCACGTCGACACCGCCGCCGCCTACCGCAACGAGGCGGGAGTGGGGGCGGCGATCGCCGCCGGCGGGGTGCGGCGCGAGGACGTCTTCGTCACCACCAAGCTCTGGAACTCGCAGCAGGGCTACGACTCGACCCTGCGCGCCTTCGAGAAGAGCGTCGAGCGGCTCGGCACCGGCCACGTCGACCTCTACCTGATCCACTGGCCGCTGCCGAGCCGGGACCTCTTTCTCGACACCTGGCGCGCCTTCGAACGGATCAAGGAGGAAGGCGGCGCCCGCTCGATCGGAGTCTCCAACTTCCGCGTCGAGGACCTGGAGCGGATCGAGCAGGAGGCCGAGCAGCGACCGACCGTGAACCAGGTCGAGTTGCACCCGCGCCTGCAGCAGGCCGAGCTGCGGGCCTGGCACGCCGACCACGACATCGCCACCGAGGCCTGGAGCCCGCTCGCCCAGGGCGACCTGCTCGAAGACGGGACGATCGAAACGGTCGCCGCCCATCACGACCGCACCCCCGCCCAGGCGATCCTTCGCTGGCACCTGCAGACCGGCAACGTCGTCATCCCCAAGTCGGTGACGTCGAGCCGCATCCGCGAGAACTTCGAGCTCTTCGACTTCTCCCTCAGCGAGGACGACATGGCCGCGCTCGAACGCCTCGACGCCGGCGAGCGGGTCGGGCCGGACCCGGGCACCTTCAGCGTCGCCTGACTCTTTTATAGGGGAGCCTCTAAATAGGGTGGCGCGATGAGCGTTGACCGGCGGCTGAGGCGGACCAATGCCATCGCCGCCACGGCATTCATCGTCGGCGGCTCCCTCTTCTGCGTCGGGGCCTTGCTTGCGCAGGCTGACATCGGCGGCCCCCGGCTGGCGGCTGCCGTGTTCGCTGCGGGCGGCGTCTTCTTCACGACCGGCGGCTATACCTCGGTCCTGTTGGTCGTGAACGCCCGCGGGGGCAGGTGGCGCTGGTGGTCAGTCGAGCCCGGCCGGCTCGACTGGGCAAGCGCCGTCGCCCTCTTCGTCGGCACCCTCTACTTCGGCGCCAGCCTCCTGGCGGCGCTGATCGGGGACCTCACCACCGCCCAGATCCACCGCCTCGTCTGGTCGCCGGAAGTGATCGGCTGCGTGCTCTTCCTCCTCTCCGGCCACCTCGCCCTGACCGAGATGCACCGCGACCGGCCGCGTGGCCGCCGCGCCGACCTCGGCTGGTGGATCGCTGTCGTCAACCAGGCCGGCTCAGCACTCTTCATGGTCGCCGCGATCGCCGCCTTTGTCCGCCCGACCACCGGCGACGAGCTGGCGGTCGGCATCGCCAACTGGGCCACCTTCGCCGGCGCCGCCTGCTTCGCCGCGGCCGGCGTCATGCAGGAGTTCGAGCGTCCCTGAAAGGATTGGCTGCGTGGCCAGTGATTCACGCGCCGAGGCGCCGCGGACCGAGCGAGTCCTGCCGGGGGTGTGGCGCCTTCGCCTCGCCCTTCCCTGGCCGGGGGTGCCGCACGGGAACGCCTGGGCGGTCGAGTGCGACGGCGGCATCGTCATGTTCGACACCGGGATCGGCGGCAAGGGGAAGCTGCGGCAGCTCGACCTGGCGCTGGCGCAGGCGGGGTTCGGGGTCGACGACGTGCGCCTCGTCGTCTGCACCCACTCCCACACCGACCACTACGGCCTCGCCGGCGCGATCGTCGAGCGGGCCGGTTGCGAGCTCTGGATGCACCCGAACTGGGAGCACGTGCGCCTGCTCGCCGACGACCCGCAGGCGGCGCTGGAGCAGCGGCTCGAGGTGGCGCGCCAGAGCGGGGTCTCGCCGGCGGCGCTGACCCGCTACCGCGAGGCTCGCAGCGACGGCGAGACCGGCATCGACGTGCTCAAGGAGCCCGACCGCGAGCTCGTGCCGGGGGTCGAGGTCGAGACCGACCTCGGCAACTGGCAGGTCGTCGAGACGCCGGGCCACGCCCCGTCCCACGTCGTCCTCCACCAGCCCGAGCGCCGGCTGCTGATCTCCGGCGACCACCTGCTCGGCCGCACGGTCCTCTTCTTCGACTACGGCCACAGCCCCGACCCGGTCGGCGAATTCCTCGCCGGCCTCGACCGGGTCGAGCCGCTCGACGTCGACCTCGTCCTCCCCGGCCACGGGCGCACCTTCCGCGACCCGGAGGCGAAGATCGCCGAGTCGCGCCGCCAGGTCGACGAGCTGCTGGGCAAGGTGCGGGCCGCCCTCGCCGACCAGGACGAAATGACCGCCTTCGAGATCGTCGCCGAGATCATCGGCCCCGAGGGCGTCAAAACCCCCGCCAGCGCCTGGGTCCTGCAGATCGTCCTCTCCTGCCTCGACCACCTGGCGATTGCCGGCGAAGTGCGGGTACTCGACGGCTCCGACCCACGGCGCTGGGCGCTCGCGTAGCCTGTCCGGCCAATGGCGAGCTTCACTTACGAGCGCCAGGTGGCCGCGCCCCCCGAGATCGTCTTCGACGTCCTCACCGACCACCGCCGCTATCCCGAGATCACCGCCCTGCGCAAGGCCGAGCTGGAGCGCGAGGGCGAGCCGGAGCCGAACGGCCTCGGTGCGATCCGCGTCCTCAGCGCCCCCGTCCCCGGGCCGCCGATGCGCGAGGAAGTGATCGGCTACGAGCGGCCGCGCCGCTTCTCCTACACGATCCTCTCCGGCCTGCCGTTCCGCGACCACGTCGGCACCGTCGAGCTGAGCCCGAGCGGCGGCGGCACCAAGGTCGTCTACGCGATCGTCACCACGCCGACGCTGCCGGTCGGCGGCTTCGTCGCCATCGCCGTCCTCAAGCAGGCGATCAAACAGCTGCTGGGCGGGGTCGCGAAAGAGTCCGAGCGCCGCGCCGCGGATGCGCGGTAGCCGCTTCGGAGACCTCCACCTCTGGCACCGCTCCAACCGGTGGCTGGCCGTGGCCCTGCTCGCGCTCGCGATCCTCGTCAGCGGCGCGATCGTCGGCTACGAGCTGCTGAAGCGCCCGGCCGACGTCCACAACCAGGAAGCGATCCGCCACTTCAAGCCCCAGAAGCCGCCGCCGCCGAAGGAGCCGAAGACGGTCAACTGGCCCTTCTACGGGCTCAACCCCGCCCGCACCAAGTACCTCTCGGTGAAGGGGATCAAGCCGCCCTTCGACAAACTCTGGCGCTTCACCGACCACCCGCTGCTGGAGTTCCCGCCGATCTACGTCGGCGGCAAGCTCTACTTCGTCAACAACAGCGGCTTCGCCTACGCCCTCGACGCCGACACCGGCAAAGTCGTGTGGAAACGGCGGATCGGCCGGCTCAACGCCTCCTCGCCCGCTTATTACAAACACCGCCTCTACATCGTCAACCTGGTGCCGGGGCACATCGTCAAGCTGAACGCGAAAAACGGCAAGATCGTCTGGAAACGGAGCTTGCCGGGGCGGGCCGAGTCCTCACCCGTCGTGATCGACCGCACCGTCTACTTCGGCTGCGAAAACGGCGAACTGTTCGCGATGAGCACCGGCAAAGGCAACGTCCGCTGGTCGACCCCGCTCGGCGGCCCGATCAAGTCGGCCCCCGCCTATTACGGTGGCCGCCTCTACGTCGGCGACTACGGCGGCTACATGAGCGCGGTCGACGCCAAGAGCGGCAAGCTGGTCTGGCAGAGCGGGTCGCTCGGCCCGGGCTTCGGCGGCTCCGGCGCCTTCTACTCGACCCCGGCCGTCGCCTACGGCCGCGTCTACGCCGGCAACAACGACGGCCGTGTCTATAGCTACGACACCGCCGACGGCACCCTCGCCTGGTCGTACTCGACCGGCGGCTACGCCTACTCCGGCCCCACCGTCGCCAACACCAGGCACAGCCCGCCGACGGTCTTCATCGGCTCCTTCGACGGCAACGTCTACGCGCTAGACGCCAAGGACGGCAGCCTGCGCTGGAGCCGCTCGGCCGGCGGCCAGGTGGTCGGCTCGCTCTCGGCGGTCGGCGACATCGTCTACGTCTCCGAGTTCACCAATAAAACGACGAGCGGTTTCATGATGAGGAGCGGCAAGCGGGTCTTCCGCTACCCGAAGGGCACCTACACGCCCGTGATCTCCGACGGCCGCCGGATCTACCTCGTCGGCTACTCGAGCATTACGGCGCTGCAACCCCACCGGGTGGTGGCGGCGGTAGGTGAGGCGCACCGCGCGCATAAGCCGGGAAAAGCCCGGAGTGGAGGCGGGCGCGCAAAACGCTGAGGCTGGCCGAGTAGTTCTGGATCCGGTAGCTGCTGGTGTCGCCGAAGTCCTGGTAGTAGACCATCATCCGGCAGCGGCGGTGGCTGTCCACCCAGGCGAAGAGCTTGCTGACGAAGGTCGGGTCGTCGCCGCTTTCGACCCCCCACTCGGTGATCGCGAACGGCTTGCCGGAGAAGCGGCGGTAGAGGCCGGTGAGAGCCTTCCATTCGGGGTAGCCGGCGTAGAAGTCGGTGCCGACCCAGTCGACCCAGCGCGAGCCGGGGTAGAAGTGTTTGGGCCGGTTCCGGGGCGTGGTGGGGGAGCCGGCGGGGAGCGGGCTCCAGACGATCGCCACCGGCGCCGCGGGCAGCGCCTGGACGTTGACCGTCAGCGGCGGCAGGCCGGCTTCGTGGAGGCGGCGGTCGATCGCCCGCCTCTTGCCGCCGCCGTGGAGGATCACGTAGATGCGGCGGAAGGCGCGTTTGTAGGCGCGGGTGCTGTGTTCGGGTCCGCGCGAGGCGCCCGAACAGTCGTAGGCGGCGTAGACGTTGAGGCAGCGGTTCGGCTCGCCGAGCGGCCGGATGTAGGCCCGCATCCCCTTTTCGTAGAAGAGCTTGTTGAGGCGGACCAGGTAGCGGTCGCCCTGGCCGGCGGCGATCCCCGGCAGGCTGATCAGCTCATGCCCGTCGTTGTTGTCGGCGGTGGTGATGTGGAGCATCGGCCGCGCCCGCGCCGTCTGCCAGCGCCGGATCGAATCGGGGAAGTCGCTGCCCCAGGTGCGAAAGGACTCGATCACCGCCGGATGCTTGTTGACCGCCTCCGAGAAGTGCCCGAAGTCGGCCATGTCGCCGGTGTCGGAGACCCCGAAATAGACCTTCTTCCCGGGCGGAAGGAGCAGGCTGGCGCCCGCCGGGGCGGCGCCAACGAGCGCACCCAGCAGCGCCAGCGCGCAGGCAAGCGCGACGGCAGCGCGGAGTTTCGGCAACGCGACCATCCGTAGGAGGGTCGCAGAGGAGCGGCGCCCGAGAGCGAATCTCGGGGCGCCGCTGCAATGCGAGTTGCGCCTACCGCTCCGGACAGAGCGTGTGGTCGAAGCCCGGCTGCTTGGCGAAGCGCATCCGCTGGTAGGTGAACGGATGGCTGGACGAGGGGCTGACGGTCAGCTTCAGCCACTCGTGACAGGGGGTGGTGCTGCCGTTGACCGTGATCCGGTGCAGGTTCGGGACTTCGGTTTCGATCCCGTAGATCGAACGGTTCTGCGGCCGGCTCGGATCGGCGAGCGGGTAGTCGTCGGTGAACTGGTGAGAGTCGCCGTTGAGCAGCAGGACCGGGCCGCCGAACTGGAGCGCCTGGCCGGCGAGCTCCTGCACGATCGGGGTGAAGTGGTCGTACTGCGTCGGGTCGCCCTCGATCGCCGGGTCCCACATGTCGGCCTGGATCCCGATCACGACCGCCTTCGCGTTGCCTTCCTCGGCGCGGGCGAAGATGTGGTCGAGCCATTCGAGGTCGGCGACGGTGCGGTTCGTCACCTCGTCGATCTGCGAGCTGGTCCGCGGCTGTTCGAACCAGGGCAGCCAGTCGTTGTTGGAGCCGGGGACGTTGAGGTCGCCGAACTGGGTGCGCGACTGGCTCCAGGTGACGTTCTCGACGTCGTCGCCGCCCTGGGTCTCGACCTGGCGCGGGTTCTGGCCGAGGGTCTTTCCCGGCTGGTCGAAGAAGATCCGGTGGATCTCGGCGAGGCGGGCCGGACGGCTGTCGCCGTTGAGGACGGGACCGGCGGGCCAGAAGGCGCCGTTGTTGGCGCGGTGGCAGTCGGTCCACTCGTTGTCGCCGGGGGTGTAGACGAACGGGTCTTCGAAGCCGTCGAAGTCTTTACGGATCTGTTCGAAGTATTCGGTCGTGCATTTGCTCGAACCGTTCTTGATGTCGCCGAGGTGGAGTACCAGGCTGACGCTGGGGTCGGCGTTGATCTCGGCGACGTCATTGGGGAAGTTTTCGATCTGCGGCGTCCCGTAGGGGGTGTCGCCGATCATGGCCAGGGTGGTGGGCTTTGCGGGGCTGACTGCGCTGTTGCCGCTGAGGGCGGTGGAGCCGGTGGCGAGTGGGGCGGCAAGCGCCATCGTCGCGGCAAGCGCCACGACGAGCGCGAGGACACGCTTCATTCTGTTTCCTTTCGTCAGGTGGATTGCCGGCGCGACGCTAGGCCGGTTCATCCGGCCGGATGTGGCCCGCTCGTAGCCGCGAGGTGACGATCCTGTGAACCGGCCCGCGAGCGGGGCGGCGCTCAGGCCGCGAGCTGCTCTTGGTGCTCGCCGACGAGCGCCAGTACTTCCGGCGCGTACTTCTCGACGAAGCTGGGGCCGATGCCGCTGATCGCGATCAGCGCCTCGTCGTCGGCGGGACGGGTGGCGGCGATCGCCATCAGGGTCTTGTTGTGGGCGACGGTGTAGGCCGGCTTTCCGTCGGCGGCGCTCAGGCGCCACGCTTTCAGCGCCTCGAAGAGGGGCGCATCGGCGGCGGAGAGGTCGGGGGCAGGCGTCGCCGCCTTGGTCCCGCGGCTGGAGCTGTTGATGGTGATGGTCTCCGGGTCCGGCAGCCAGTCGAGCAGGTCGCAGACGTCGCAGCAGCGCTCCAGCGGCGCCCCCGCGGTGCGGTCCGAGAAGTGGTCGAGGAGGGCGCGGCGGCGGCACTCGGTGCCGTAGATGAAGTCTTTGATCACGTGGTAGGCGCGCCAGCCGCGCTCGCGGGCGATCGCCAGCTCGGGGTCGCCGGCGCGCTCTTCGTTGAAGCGGACCAGGCGGCCGAGGTCGGCTTTCAGCGCCAGCATCGTCGCCCGCGAGGGGAGGCCGTCGCGCCCGGCCCGGCCCGCCTCCTGGTAGTAGGCCTCGACGCTGGTCGGGATCGTCACGTGCCAGACCGAGCGCACGTCGGGCTTGTCGACGCCCATGCCGAAGGCGTTGGTGGCGCAGATGACGCCGCTGTCGGTGGCCATGAAGCGTTCCTGGATCGCCGTCCGGTGGTTCGGTTCGAGGCCGGCATGGTAGGCGACCGCGGCGATGCCGCCGTCGCGCAGCTCCGCCGCCACCTCTTCGGTCTGCTTGCGGGTGCCGCAGTAGACGATCGCCGGCCGGTTGGCAGGGTCGCGCAGCCCCGCCTCCAGCAGCGCCTGCCGCCGCGCGTTGCAGCCCTTGCCCTCGAGCGCGACGACGTCGAAGGAGAGGTTCGGCCGGTCGAAGCCGGAGCGGACCTGCAGCGGCTCGCGCATCTCGAAGCGGGAGGCGATCTCGCGCGCGACCGGCACCGTCGCCGTCGCCGTGCAGGCCATCACCGTCGGCCGTCCCAGCCGCTGCACGACCTCGGGCAGGCGCAGGTAGTCGGGCCGGAAGTCGTGCCCCCACTCGGAGACGCAGTGCGCCTCGTCCACCGCGACCAGGTCGACGGTGCGGTGCGAGAGCGCTTCGAGGAAGACGTTGGAGGCGAAGCGCTCCGGCGCGCAGTAGACGACCCGCGCCTCGCCGCGCACGGCATCGAGCGCATCCCACGTCGTCTCCTCGGACATCCCCGAGGTGATCATCGTCACCGGCTGCCCCTGCCGCCGCAGCTTTTCCCACTGATCCCGCATCAACGCGATCAAGGGGCTGACCACGATCGTCAAGTCAGAGGTAGCGAGCCCCGGCAGCTGGTAACAGAGGCTCTTGCCGCCCCCGGTAGGCATCACGATCAGCGAGTCGCGACCTTCGAGAGCTGCAATCACAGCCTCCCGCTGGCCGGGCCGCCACTCGGCGTACCCGGCCTCCCTCAGCAGCTCGTCAGCCCTCTTGCCCGCATCGATCATCGAGCGAGCCACGATAGGCGCTTCAGCGGCGCGTCAGGCGTGTTCGCTCTGAGCAATTGCCGCAGGTACCTGACTCAGCTTCTCCGCCAGGGTGTCGATCGACCGCGCCAGCTTCCGCGTGTCGGTCTTCGTCAGTTCCGTATAGGAGGCGAAGCCGTTGCCCTGTCGGTAGGGCTCCAATTCGGCGAAGACCATCTTGAAGTCGGCTTCGATTTCGCCGGAGAGCTCGGGGTCGGTTTCGTCGAGCAGCGGCTTAACCGCTTCGAAGGCCGCCTCTGCCCCTTCGACGTTGGCCTCGAAGTCGACCAGGTCGGTGTGGGAGTAGCGCTCCTCCTCGCCGGTGATCTTCGAGGCCGAGACCTCGCCGAGCAGCTCGACGGCGCCGTTGGCGATCTGCACCGCCTGCAGTTCGACCTTCTCGACTTTTTCGGCCAGCTCTTCGACGTCCTTCTGCAGCTGCTTGGCGACCGGCGGCATGCCCTGAGTCGTGCCTTCTTCCCAGAGCGCTTTCTCGATCCGGTGGAAGCCTTCGAATTCGTCGTCCGGCACGTGGTTTTCGCGGGCGTCGATCCGCGGGTCGAGGTCGCCGAAGGACTCCGCCACCGGCTCGATCCGCTCGTAGGGGATGCGCGCCGGCGCGTACAGCGATTTCGCCTTGGCGACGTCGCCGGCGACCACCGCGGCGACGAACGGCTTCGTCTTCGCCACCAGTTCCTCCGTGTTTTCCTCGAGGTACTCGCGGTAGGCGGCGACCGCGGCGTCTGCCTCGGCGCTCCCCTTCGCCTTCAGCTCGCCCGTCACGGTCAGCGTCCCGCGCTCCACGTCGCCACCCGGGCAGTAGATCGTGTACTCGCCGGCGTCGAGGGTCAGCGAGAAGCTGCCGCTGAGCCCGTCGGAGAGGTTCTCCTTCTCGCCGAGGATCGTGTCGCCTTCCATCACCTCGATCTCGGTGACCTTGGAGCTGCCGGTGTTTTCGGCTTCGAAGGTGATCGGCCCGGCCGGCGCTTTCGCCTCGTGCGGCAAGCAGCCTTCGTCGGTCAGTTCGAAGCTGAGCTTCTTCGCCCCGGCGGGGGCGTCTTCGCTCGATCCGCAGGCGGTGGCGAAGAGGGCGAGCAGCCCTACTGCTCCTGCGCAAAGCGCTGCTCTGACGTGGTTCCGGTTCATCGGTGGGGTGGCGCTCCTTCTTGGATTCGGGACGAGAGTTAGGGTACCCTAACAAAGACCGATGAATTCGGTCGGAATATGGCGCACTCAGACGAATAGCCCCTCCCCGACGTAGCCGCCGGGCTGGGCGCCGGGGGGGACGGCGAAGAGGGCGCTGCCGACGTGCTTGATGTACTCGTTGAGCGCGTCGATCGAGCCGAGCCGGCGCTGGATCGGGACGAACTGCTTCTCGGGATCGCGCTGGAAGCAGATGAAGAAGAGGCCGGCTTCGAGCTCGCCGAGACTCTCGTCGACGCCGTCGGTGAACGAGTAGCCGCGGCGGAGGATGCGGGCGCCGTCGTTTTCCTTCGCCGAGGCGAGTCGGACGTGCGAGTCGGCCGGGATCGTCGGGTGCCCGTTCTGGGTCGCCTCCAGCGGCAACGGTTCGAACTCGTCGCTCCCCCCGAGCGGGGCGCCGCTGTACTTGTGGCGCCCGATCGTCCGCTCCTGGTCCTGCAGCGAGGCCCGGTCCCAGACCTCGAGCAGCATCCGGATCCGGCGCGTGACCATGTAGCTGCCGCCCCGCATCCAGCCTGGTCCCTCACCGCCGACCCAGACGTAGCGCTCCATCGCCTCGGTGTCCTCCGCCTTGAGGTTGGCGGTGCCGTCCTTCATCCCCATCAGGTTGCGCGGCGTGTCCTGACTGCGGCTGGTGGCCGAGGTGCGGCCGAAGCCGAGCTGCGACCAGCGCATCGCCACCGTCCCGCGGCCGATCCGGGCCAGGTTGCGGATGGCGTGGAAGGCGACCTGCGGGTCGTCGGAGCAGGCTTGGACGCAGACGTCGCCGCCGCTTTCGGCGGAGTTCAGCTCGTCCCCCGGCAGCGGCGGCAGCGGTTTCAGCGCCGCCGGGCGCCTGCCGCTCAGTCCCAGACCCGGCTTCTCGAACAGGCTCGGGCCGAAGCCGAAGGTGACGGTGAGGCTGGAGGGAAGGAGGCCGACGGTCTCGCCGGTGTCGTCGGGCGGCGCCGGCGGCACGTCGTTGACGTTGCCGACCATCTCGCCCGCGGTCATTTCCGCCGCCGCCACCGTCCACTCGCGCAGCAGCTCGCGCAGCTCGGCGGGGTCTTCGCTCAGGAGGTCAAAGGCGGCGAAGTGGAGGCGGTCCTGGGCGGCGGTGTCGATCCCCGCCTGGTGCACGGCGTAGAAGGGGACGCTGCCGGTGCCTTCGCCGCCGCCGGTCTCCTGACCGAGCAGATAGCCGCCCGCGCCGACGATCCCAAGGCCGGCGGCCCCGGCTCCGGCGGCGCCGAGGAAGCGGCGACGGGTGATCTGAGCCATCGTGGGAGCGGTCGGTCGGAGGCGGCCGGAGGCGCTCAGGCCGCGGTCTCGGCGGTGCCGATGCGGCCGCCGGAACGGACGCGGTCGCGGCGCGGCCGGACGCGCATCCCCTGCGGCCAGAGCACGTAGGCGGCCATCGGGATCGCGTAGCCGAGGTAGACGATCGCTTCGATCACGGTCGGGCTCGGCTGCAGCCCGAGCATCCCGGTCAGCAGCGAGCCGGTGATCGTGCCCGGCTGCACCAGCCAGCCGAGGTCGATCGCCTGGCCCTGGAGACCGTTGATCCACCCCGCCTCGTGGGCGGTGTGGGCGGCCGAGGCGAGCAGCCCGGCGGCGACGAAGACGAGGACGATGCCGGTGAAGCGGAAGAAGCGGGTGAGGTTGATGCGGACGCCGCCGCGGTAGAGTCCGAGGCCGATCGCGATCGCGGCGACCAGCCCGAGGATCGCGCCGGCGCCGGCGGCGGTGGTGTCGCTGGCGTCCTGGAAGGCGGCGAGGAGGAAGACCGAGGTCTCGAAGCCCTCGCGCAGGACGGCGAGGAAGGCCATCCCGACCAGGGCCAGGGTGGAGCCGGTCGCCAGGGCCGAGGCGGCGTCGCCTTCGAGCTGGGCTTTGATCCCGCGGGCGTGGCGCCGCATCCAGATGATCATGTAGGTGACGGCGCTGACCGCGATCAAGCCGACGATCGTCTCCAGCCCCTCCTGCTCCTTCTGCGGCAGCTGCTGGCCGACGACTTCGAGCACGACGGCGACGCCGATGCAGAGCACCACCGCGATCCCGATCCCGACCCACATCTGCCGCATCGCGTCGCGGCGGCCCTCCTTGACCAGGAAGGCGGCGATGATGCCGATGATCAGCGAGGCCTCGACGCCCTCTCGCAGGGTGATGACGAAGGTGGGGATCATGCGGGGTGGTTTCTCCTTGGGAACGGCGGCTGATTAGGTTGCCCTAATTAGGAGCCCCGAAAACCTAGCACGCGGCTAGGGAATCAGCCGGACGGAAGCCACGGTTGTGACCATTGTCCAGTGCCGCGGAGCAGGTCCCCGGCCTCCTTCGGCCCCCAAGTTCCCTGCTCGTACGGAAGAACCGGCCCCGGCTCGTCGAGCAGGGGCTGGACCACGCGCCAGGTCTCTTCGATCGCGCTCTGGCGGGTGAAGAGCTGGTGCTCGCCGGCGATCGCGTCGCCGAGCAGGCGCTCGTAGGGCTCGGGCTCCTCGCCCGGCACCTTTTCGAACAGCACCTCGAGGTCGGCCGCCTGGAAGGCCTCCTCGCCGGCCTTCTTCGCGTACAGCCGGGTGCGGGCGCCGGGTTCGGGCTCGATCCGGATCGTCATCTGGTTCGGTTCCGGCGTCTTGCCGTGGCCGATCCCCAGCCGCGGCGGCCGCTTGAAGAAGAGGGTCACCTCGCTCACCTTCACCGGCAGGCACTTGCCGGCGCGGACGAAGAAGGGGACGCCGCTCCAGCGCCAGTTGTCGACCTCGAGCTGGACTGCGGCGAAGGTCTCGGTGGTCGAATCCGGCGCCACGTCCTTGACCTCGAGGAAGCCCTCGTACTGGCCGCGCACGTAGCGCTTCGGGTCGGCCGCGCACATCGCCTTGAAGAACTCCAGCTTCTTGTCGCGGACGCTGTCGTGCTCGTTGGCGCTCGGCGGCTCCATGCCGACGATCCCCAGCACCTGCAGGGCGTGGTTCTGGATCACGTCGCGCATCGCCCCGACCGCGTCGTAGAAGCGGCCGCGGTCGGCGACGCCGAAGTCCTCGGCGATCGTCATCTGCACGTGCGAGACGTGCTCGCGGTTCCAGACCGGCTCCAGCAGGGAGTTGGCGAAGCGCAGGTAGGTGATGTCCATCACCGGCTCCTTGCCGAGGTAGTGGTCGATGCGGAGGATCTGCTCCTCGCGCAGGACCTCGGCCAGTTCGTCGTTGAGCTTGCGCGCCGATTCGAGATCGTGCCCGAACGGCTTCTCGATCACGACGTGGGCATTCTCGGCGAGTCCGGCCTTGCCCAACCCCTGGACGACGGTGGCGAACAGCGACGGCGGGATCTCCAGGTAGAAGACGGGGCGCTTCGCGTCGCCGAGCGCCTTGCCGACCCGCGCGAAGGTGTCGGCGTCCGCGTAGTCGCCCTGGACGTAGGAGAGGCGCTCGGCGAGGCGGTCGAAGACGTCCTCGTCGGGGCTGCCGACGGTGTTGCCGATCGCTTCGTGGGCGTGCTCGCGCAGCTTCTCGTCGTCCCAGTCGTCGATCGCGACGCCGACGATCGGAACGTCGAGCTTGCCCGCCGCCTCCATCCGGTACAGCGCGCGGAAGGTCATTTTCTTCGCCAGGTCGCCGCTGATCCCGAAGATCGCCAGCACGTCGGCGGCCTTCTCGGAGCGTTCGGCGGTGGCGTGGCCCATCGGCGGCAGGCTATCGCTGAAAGTACGATGGCTTCGCAGCGCCGCTCCAGCCACCCTTACCAGCGGAGGACTTGATGGAACTCGGAATTGTCGGCCTCGGACGGATGGGGGCCAACATGGCCCGGCGCCTGATGCGCAACGGCCACAGGATCGTCGCCTACGACGTCAACCCCGACGCCGTCTCGCAGTTGGAAGGAGAGGGAGCCGACGGCGCCTCCTCGCTGGAGGAGCTGGCTTCGAAGCTGAGCGCGCCTCGCTCGGTCTGGATCATGGTCCCGGCCGGAGAGATCACCGAGCAGACGGTCGACGCCGTCGCCGCGGTGCTGGACACCGGCGACGCGATCGTCGACGGCGGCAACTCCTACTACCGCGACGACATCCGCCGGGCTGGGAAGGTCGGCGAGCAGGGGATCGACTACGTCGACTGCGGCACCAGCGGCGGCGTCTTCGGCCTCGAGCGCGGCTACTGCCTGATGATCGGCGGTCCAGACAAAGCGGTGGAGCGGCTCGACCCGATCTTCGCCGGCCTGGCGCCGGGCCTGGGGGAGGCGGAGCGGACGCCCGGGCGCAGCGGCGACCCCTCGCCTTCCGAGCAGGGCTACCTCCACTGCGGTCCCAACGGGGCGGGCCACTTCGTGAAGATGGTCCACAACGGGATCGAGTACGGGATCATGGCCGCCTTCGCCGAGGGGCTGAACGTGCTGAAGAACGCCAACGCCGGCAAGGTCCAGCGCGAGGCCGACGCCGAGACGGCGCCGCTCGACCACCCCGAGTTCTACCAGTACGACCTCGACCTGCCCGAGGTGGCCGAGGTCTGGCGGCGCGGCAGCGTGATCGGCTCCTGGCTCCTCGACCTGACCGCGGCGGCGCTGCAGGAATCGCCGGACCTCTCCGACTTCGCCGGCCGCGTCTCCGACTCCGGCGAGGGGCGCTGGACGGCGATCGCGGCGATCGACGAGGGAGTGCCGACGCCGGTGCTGACGACGGCGCTGCAGGAGCGCTTCTACTCGCGCGGGCTGGGCGACTTCGGCGACAAAGTCCTCTCGGCGATGCGCAAACAGTTCGGCGGCCACGACGAGAAGGCGAGCTGAGCGGCGTGCCGATCGAGCTCGAGGTGGCCAGGGACGAAAAGGCCGCCTCGCGGCGGGCGGCGGAGCTGATCGCCGCCGCCGGGGCTGACGCGGCGGCCGAGCGCGACCGCTTCGCCTTCGCGATGAGCGGCGGCCGCTCCCCCTGGGCGATGCTGGCGATCCTCGGCGAACTGGAGGGGATGCCCTGGGACCGCACCGAGCTCTTCCAGGTCGACGAGCGCGTCGCCGCGCCCGGTGACGAGGCCCGCAACCTCACCCACATGGTGCTCGGCCTCTCGATGGACCACCAGGCGACGCTGCGGCCGATGCCGGTCACCCAGCGCGACCTCGACGCCGCGGCGCGCGAATACGAAGCCTCCCTGCCCGACCGCCTCGACCTCGTCCACCTCGGCCTCGGCCCGGACGGCCACACCGCCAGCCTGGTCCCCGGCGACCCCGTCCTCGACGTAACCGACCGCCGCGTCGCGATCACCGAGACCGCCTACCAGGACCACCACCGCATGACCCTCACCTACCCCGCCCTCGACGACGCCCGCCGCATCGTCTGGCTCGTCACCGGCCCCGACAAGCCCGATGCCCTCCAAAAGCTCCTGGCCGGCGACGAATCGATCCCCGCCGCCCGTGTCCGCAACGACAACGTCATCGTGGTCGCGGACGAAGCAGCGGCCGGCTAGAGCGAGAGGGAAGCCTTCACCTCGCCCAGCTTTGCGACTCGCCGATCGTCGCTGCCGACCATCCGCTCCAGCCAGGTTTCGATTTCATCGAGGTCGAGTGGATCGGTGGCGACCAGGATCTGCTCAATGTCGATCCAGTCCTTCGGCCGGTCGAACATGGCCTTGCAGACGGCGAGGTGCTCAGGGGAGAGAACGGGAATCGTTTCGTCAGCGAACGGCACCCGGCGGGCGTTACGGCGCATTTCGTCGTGGAACGGGTCGTAGGAGAAGAAGAGATCCACCGGGTTTCGGTCCCACCGGATTCGTACCTGGCCGTCCCGGTTCAGCTCCTCTTCATTGACATCGACGTTGACTCCGAGGGGTGCGAGTGCGTCGCGGACGTGAGGCCAGCGGTCAGTTGGGACGAAGACATTGACGTCGACGTCGATCGTCGTCCGCGGCTCGGCGTAGTAGGCGAGCGCGAGGGCGCCACCGATCGCATGAGGGACCTTGGCCTCAGCCAGGGCGCGATGAATCGCCAGCACCTTGTTTGGCAGAGAAGGGGAGCCCTCGGAATGCTTTGGTTGCCCGGTCTCCCGCTTCGCCATTGCTAGACCGACTTGAGTCGAGGAAAGCCGATCTCGTGGGGGCGCGGGCGGATCGGCAGGGCATCCGCCAGTTCCAGCAGGTCGCGCAGCGCGTCGGCACGCTCTTGCGGGGCCGCGCCTATCCACTCGCTCGCCGACCGGGCCGCATCGGAGATGGGACCGCTCGAGCCTGGCCGCTGATCGCTGCCATCCTCATCGAGCAGCGCATCCAAGAGCAGGAGGCGCAGCAGCGGTCGTGGACGATCCCCGGACGCGATTCGTCGTACGGCCTTCTTCACTGCTTCGTCCAGTTCCGAGTCTTGAATTGGAGCGCCAACCTTGAGGGCGGCTTTCTTCAGCCCCTCTGTCGTGGGCGGCTTGACAGCAGTCGCCTGGACCTTCTCGACGACCTCATCGGTCAGCTCTCGAAAGGTCGCCAGCGTGCGGCTGCGGGGACCCTTGTCAGTGGCCCTCGACTCGCGCACCTCGAAACGACCAGAATGGGTCGCCACCACGTAAGTCATAGTGGGATAAGTTTACCACTAGGTGTTCAATTAAACCGTCGGATCCAGCGAGACTGCGTGGTTGCCGACGATGCGGCTGTCGGGGTCCCACTTGCGCTTGACCTCGCCGAGGCGGGCGCAGACGTCGGGGGGGAGGATCGCGTCGGCGTCGCAGGGGCGCTCGGCGAAGTTGAAGTAGCCGCCGTCGGCCGACCAGGGTTCCATCGTCTGGTTGAACGCGTCGAGGTGGCCCTCGATTGCCTGTCCGAGCTCGGGCGTCATCGGCAATCCGATGCCGAGCATCACCCAGTTGGCCTCGAGGTGGGAGAGAGCGCCGCCGTCGGGATCGGGGCGTCCCAGGGCCCCGCCCATCTGGCGGATCTCGGTCAGCAGCAGCGGCGTGCCCGACTCGGGGCCGGCGAGGCCGACGAAGGCGTCGATCGCCTCGTCGGGCAGCTCGCGCAGGACCTGGTGGTGACCCAGGCCTGGGACCGGCTGCTCGGGGTCCATGTGGATCCGGCAGAGAGCCGGCGCCGGGACCTGGTCGAAGGTGTTCATGATCGGCTCGCCGATCTCCCGCAGCGGCGCGAACGCCGCTTCGCCCGTCTCGCGGTCGCCGATGCAGGCGCCGTCGATCGTCAGCAGCGGCGTGCCCCGCAGCGGCTCGGGGACGTCGGGAAGGTCGGGCGGGGTGAGGAAGCGGACGACCGAGGTGACGTCCTCGGAGGCGCTCGCCGCCCAGTCGCGGTAGAGGCGGACGGCGTCGGCCCCGACCTCGGCCGGGAAGAGCAGCGCCCCGGCGTAGGCCTCGCCGATCGGGACCAGGTCGAGGTGCAGCGCGACGACGACCGCGTAGTCGCCACCGCCTCCGCGCAGCGCCCAGAAGAGGTCGCTCTCGTTCTCCGCATCAACTGTGCGCCGCTCGCCGTCGGCGCTGACCAGCTCGATCGCCCGCACCCGATTGCAGGCGAACCCGTAGCGGCGCCCGAACCAGCTCAGGCCGCCGCCGAGCGTGTAGCCGGTGACGCCGACGTCGGGGGACGATCCAGGGAGGAAGGCGAGCCCGCTTGCGGCGGCAGCTTCGGCCAACTCGACTGAGAGCACCCCCGCCTCGACCCGCGCGGTTTGCGCGTCGGCGTCGATCTCGATTCCCCGCATCCGCTCGGTCTTGACGAGGATCGTCTCCTCCAGCGAGCGCAGGGCGACGGCGCCGTGCCCGGTGCCCTGGGCGGCGACCCGCAGCCCGTTCTCGGCGGCGAAGCGGACGGTAGCGGCGATGTCGTCGCCGCTCTCGACGAAGGCGACTGCCCCGGGACGCTGGTCGGCGGCGAGGTTCCAGCCGGCCCGGGCCTGGTCCCAGTCCGGGTCGCTCGGGGTGGCAAGGCGGCCGGCGATCGCCGGCCCGCTGAAGTCGGTCATACGGGATCTCCTTTGCGGATCAGGTGAAACTGGTGCGGTCCACGGCGTCTCCCTTTGCCACGAAAACCGCGCTCACCATATCCGGCGGGAAGAGACCGTGGGCGGCCACGCCCGGGTCGGCCTCCAGTCGCGCTGCCAGCGTCGCCGGGTCGTCCAGCCCCGGCCCGCGGTAGTCGGCGATCAGGCCGCCGTCGGGGCTGCGCGGCACGTTTCGCAGCTTTACCTGGTCGCCAAGCCGGGCCAGCGTCGAAGCGGCGCCGAAGCCGAACAGCTCCAGCGGCACCGGCCCGCGCAGTGCCTCCACCGGCTTGCTCGAGTCGCAGATGACGACGAAGCGCGCGGCCGCGGCGGCGACGATCTTCTCGCGCAGGTGGGCGCCGCCGCCGCCCTTGATCAGCCAGCCGTCCGGGGTCACCTCGTCGGTGCCGTCGATCGCGATGTCGAGCCGCTGCAGGCGGTCGAAGTCCTCGACCGGAATCTCCAGCTCACGCGCCTGTTCGGAGGTCGCGACCGAGGTGGCGACGCAGCGGATGTCGGTCAGCCCTCGTCGGGCGATCGCAGGCAGCAGGTGGGCGACCGTCGAGCCGGTCCCCAACCCCACCGTCATCCCGCTCTCGACCAGCTCGGCGGCGGCCTCCGCGGCGAGGCGCTTCTCGTCGTCGGGCGAGTTCACGACCGGCACGGTACCTTTCTCCAATGACTTCAACCGCCGCGACCGCAGCCGAAACCCAGGATTACAAGGTCGCCGACATCGGCCTTGCCGATTTCGGCCGCAAGGAGATCTCCCTCGCCGAGGTCGAGATGCCGGGCCTGATGCAGACGCGGGAGGAGTACGGCGACGCGCAGCCGCTGAAGGGCGCGCGGATCACCGGCTCGCTCCACATGACGGTGCAGACCGCGGTGCTGATCGAGACGCTGGTCGCCCTCGGCGCCGAGGTGCGCTGGGCCAGCTGCAACATCTTCTCGACCCAGGACCACGCCGCCGCCGCGATCGCCGCCGCCGGCATCCCCGTCTACGCCTGGAAGGGCGAGACGCTGGAGGAGTACTGGTGGTGCACCGAGCAGGCGCTGAACTGGCCCGACGGGCAGGGCCCGAACATGATCCTCGACGACGGCGGCGACGCGACGCTGCTCGTCCACAAGGGAGTCGAGTTCGAGGCGGCGGGCTCGGTCCCGGACCCCGACTCGGCCGAATCGGAAGAGTTCAAGATCGTCCTGCAGACGCTGCAGCGCTCGCTCGCGGAGGACCCGCAGCGCTGGACCAAGATCGCCGCCGACATCAAGGGCGTCACCGAGGAGACGACGACCGGCGTCCACCGGCTCTACCAGCTGGCCGAGACCGGCGACCTCCTCTTCCCGGCGATCAACGTCAACGACTCGGTCACCAAGTCGAAGTTCGACAACCTCTACGGCTGCCGCCACTCGCTGGTCGACGGCATCAACCGCGGCACCGACGTGATGATCGGCGGCAAGGTCGCCGTCATCTGTGGCTACGGCGACGTCGGCAAGGGCTGCTCGGACTCGCTGCGCGGTCAGGGCGCGCGGGTGATCGTCACTGAGATCGACCCGATCTGCGCGCTGCAGGCGGCGATGGAGGGCTACGAGGTGCGCACCCTCGACGAAGTCGTCGAGACCGCCGACATCTTCGTCACCGCCACCGGCAACAAGGACATCATCACCGTCGACCACATGCGGCGGATGAAGCACAACGCGATCGTCGGCAACATCGGCCACTTCGACAACGAGATCGAAATGGCGGCGCTGGAAGAGTCCGACGCGAACCGGGTCAACATCAAGCCCCAGGTCGACGAGTGGACGTTCCCCGACGGCCACGCGATCATCGTCCTCTCCGAAGGGCGGCTGCTGAACCTCGGCAACGCGACCGGCCACCCGAGCTTCGTGATGTCGAACTCGTTCACCAACCAGGTGATCGCTCAGATCGACCTCTTCGGCCACCGCGACGACAAATACGGCGGCGAGTCGCAGGTCTACGTGCTGCCCAAGCACCTCGACGAGAAGGTCGCCCGCCTGCACCTCGCCGCCCTTGGCGTCGAGCTGACCGAGCTGACCCCCGAGCAGTCCGCCTACCTCGGCGTTCCGGTCGAGGGCCCCTTCAAGCCGGACCACTACCGCTACTGAGCGTCAGCCGGCCGATTTAATCTCGGCCGATGGAACCCAGGCTCTGGATCTCCTCCAGCGGTGAGGCGCCGCACTCGGTGGCGCTGAGCGCCGAGCGGACCGTGGTCGGGCGCTCGCCCGAGGCCGACGTGGTGCTCGAGGACGAGGCGGTCTCCTGGAACCACCTGGAGATCGAACGAAAGGGGGAGGTGCTGATGGCGACCGACCTCGACAGCCGCAACGGCACCGCGCTGAACGGCGAGCCGCTGGACCGGCCGCGGCGCCTGCGCGATGGCGACACCCTGATCGTCGGCGGCTACCGCTTGGAAGTGAAGACCGGCGACGTGACCCCGGTCGGTGCGACCGTCGCCGCCACCGAGCCCTCGGTGGCGCTGAACGAGGAGGAGCGGGCGACCGCCGCAGCCCTCGTTGCCCCCTACCGCTCCGAGGGCGCCTTCGCCGGCCGCCCCGCGACCCGCGCCGAGATCGCCGCCGAGCTCCACGTCTCCGAGCGCACCGCCCAACGCCGCCTCGACGCCCTCGCCGCCAAACTCGACGTCCCCGGCGACACCGGCCGCGACCGCCCCCGCCAGATCGCCGCCCGCGTGATCGAACTGGGCCTCGACCGCCCCCGCTGACGTCTGCTTCGCGAGTCGGTGAAAAGGCGTATACAGCACGCTTTTTCACGGACTCGCGAGTGACCCGCACCGGGCCATTCGTGGCTCGGTGGGTGGCGCGGGTGTCATTGGTCGGCACGGCTCTGGGGCCGAGCATCGGTGTACGCAATCACCGATCGCTCGGAAAGGAGCATCCGATGTTCAAGAACATCTTCAAGAACAGCATCCTCACCGTCTTCGTTGCCCTCCTCGCACTGGCCATTCCTGCGGGCGCCTCTGCCGCAGGCGGTGCGATCGTCTTCTCGAAGGTCACCGAAGACCACCGCAAATACGAAGAAGAAGGCAAAGTCCTGCCGCCGAAAGCGCCCGAAGGCGGGCTGTTCGCGGTCAAAGACCGGCACCTCAACCAGTTGACGGAAAACCCCGCCGACACCGAACCGTCGTTCTCCGCCGATGGGCACACGATCGCCTTCGTCCGCGAAGGGGACGTCTACGCGATGCGGGCCGACGGCTCCGGCCAGAAACGGCTGACCAGCGGTGCCGAGCTCGACTCGCGCCCGCTCGTCTCTCCGAACGGCAAGATCGTCGTCTTCGAGCGGCGGAGTACCGCCGGAGCGCCGCGCGATCTCTACACGGTGAAGACCGGTGGGGGAACCCCGCACGCCCTGGCGCCTTCTCCCGCCGACGAGCATGAAGCCTCGTTCTCGCCCGACGGCTGCACGATCGCCTTCGTGCGCACCTCGGCCGCGGCCGGTGGCACCAGCGACGACCTCTACACGGTGCGGCCGGCCGGGATCAAGCTGCGGCGGATGACCCGCACCCCGGCGATCGACGAGTTCGCTCCCCGCGACCTCGACGAGACGATCGTCTACAGCCGCGGTAAGAACGGGGAAGGCCCGAGCGCCTACGCCGACATCTACGTGATGGACGAGCACGGCAAGCACGTCCGCAAACTGATCGCGGGCGCCGGCTCTGCCTACGTCGAGGACGCCACCGCCAACGGGCGCACGATCCTCTTCCGCCGCGACCAGGGCCTCTGGGTCAAGCAGATCGGCGGCAAGGGCCGCAAGCTGGCCGAACTGCCGGACAACGCGAAGGTCAACAGCGTCTTCTCGTCCAACGGCAAACAGGTCGCTACGTTCACCGAAGCCAACGAAGAACAGGCTCTCTCGGTAATCGACGTAGCCACCGGCCGCCGCAGCTACACCGCAGTTGTCGGCTACTCGGGCGGCGAAGTCACCACCACCATCGGACCGATAGTCGCCTGGCAGCCGGTCCCGTAGCGGCAGTACCGCTTTGGCCCGGTTCGAGGGGCGCTTCCCACGGTCCGCGTGGGAAGCGCCCCTCGCCAGCGCCTCGTTCGCCGGTATAACCGCCCGGTGGGGGATTTCGCCATCGGGACCGAGGTCGCCGGCTACCGCATCGAGGAGCTGATCGCGCGCGGCGGCATGGGCGTCGTCTACCGTGCCACCCACCTCGGCCTCGACCGACCGGTGGCGCTGAAGGTGATCGCCCGCGAGCTCGCCGACCGCGACGGCTTCCGCCAGCGCTTCCTGCGCGAGTCGCGCCTTGCCGCCAGCCTCGACCATCCCTCGGTGGTCCCCGTATCAGTAAAGCGAGAGGTCAGCAGCAAGCTAATCGTGGCGATGCGCCTGCTCAAAGGCGACGACATCCGCGGACTGATCGACCGCGAGATGCC
>Ga0157372_10000124_pt1 | contig 83101 bp, 76 predicted proteins | sample C55metaG_FD_115307 | JGI IMG/M metagenome (GOLD analysis project Ga0157372, IMG submission 115307) | Corn rhizosphere microbial communities from Kellogg Biological Station, Michigan, USA - C5-5 metaG | ecosystem: Host-associated > Plants > Roots > Rhizosphere > Soil | place: USA: Michigan... | reverse complement strand
CGGCCGATGTCCTCGGGCAGCAGCACCTCGCTCATCGCGAAGCCGACGGTCAGCCGCGGTTCGTCCGAGGCCGGGACCGACGCCGGGTCGACGGTGGCGAAGATGGTCGCGTGCGGCGAGATCACGCCGTCGGTGCCGCCGGACCAGACGATCGGGATCTGCTTGACCTCCTCGGGACTTCGGCTGCCCTTGGCCACCAGCACCTCGCGGAAGGCGCGGTCGGCGATGATCCGGGTGTAGTCGTTGACCCCGCCGTTGCCTTCGGTCTTGCCGATCACGGCGATCACTCGATCCGCCTCCAGCACACCGTCGTCGATCAGCTTGGCGAACTCGCTCGCATCGGAGACGTTGTGCAGCGGAACCTTGCGTACCTCGATCGGATCGGGCAACTTCGATCTCTCCTCTGCTGGGCAGGGCCCGTTCCGGGCCTGCGATGAGTAGCTACTGGGTCGGGTCTGTCTGGGCGGGATCTGTCCCGGCCGGCTCTGATCTGGACGGCTCTGTTCCGGCCGGATCTGTGTTGGCCGGCTCTGTTCCGGCCGGCTCTGTTTTGGCGGCTGGGGACGAGCCGGTCGGGGCCAGGTCGGGGTCCGCTTCCACTATGGTGCCGGTACGGCCGGCCAGTGCCGCCTCGAGGGCGGTCAGTGCGGTGATGGTCGCCGGCCGGCCGGTGGCCCGGACGAACCGGCACGCCGCCGTCACCTTCGGCGCCATGTTGCCGGCGGAGAACGACCCGTCGCCGAGCAGGGCCGCTAGTACGGAGACCGATATCCGGCCGATCGGCTGGGCATGGACGGTGCCGTAGTCCAGCATCACGTGCTCGACATCGGTGGCGATGATCAGCCGGTCGGCGTGCGCGCTGACCGCCAGCAGCGCGGCGGTGAGGTCCTTGTCGACGACCGCCTCCACCCCGCGGTAGCCGGCGGGGCCGTCCCGTACCACCGGAATACCACCGCCGCCGGCGCACACCACCAGGTAACCGGCGGCCAGCAGTGCCAGGGCAGCAGGCGAATCCAGGCACTCCAGCGGCTCCGGCGAAGCGACCACCCGGCGCCAGCCGCGGTCACCGAAATCGCGCCAGTGCTGGCCGTGACCGATCATCAGGGCCGCCTCGTCGGCCGGCAGGTACCGACCGATCGGCTTGCTGGGCCGGGTGAACCCCGGATCGGCGGCATCCACCAGGGTGCGCGAGACCAGGGCCGCGGTGGCCACCGTCGAACCGCGGGCGGCCAGCGCCCGGTCGAGGGAGTTCATGATCAGCAACCCGATGGTGGCCTGCGTCTGGGCTCCGCACCAGTCCAGCGGCACCGGCGGCACCACGGCCGCGGCCAGCTCGTTCTTGACCAGCAGGTTGCCCACCTGCGGGCCGTTGCCGTGAGTGAGGAGCACCTGATGGCCGGCGCACACCAGGTCGGCGATCGGCTCGGCCGCCCGGTCGATGGCGGCCCGTTGGTCAGCCGGCCGCGCCGAGCCGTCCGGCGCGGTCATCGCGTTGCCACCGAGGGCAATCACGATCCGCATCAGGAGGCTCCCCGGTGCCCGGCTTCCCGCTCGTCCAGCCAGCGCCGAACGTCCTCGCCGTGCTGATCGAGCGTCGGCGGCGCGAGGTGCTGGGCCCGGCCACCGTCGTCGTAGCGGATCGGTGGCCCCGGCAGTTGCAGGGTGCCCAGGGTGGGATGCCGCACCGACACCAGCAGACCCTGCGACCGGGTCTGCTCCCACTGGTAGACCTCGTCGAGCGAGCGGACCTGGCCGGCCGGGATGCCGAGCTCCGATAGTCGGCGCATCAGTTCGTCCCGCTGGAAACGGCCGAATGCGGCGTCCACCGCCGCCACCACCGCGTCCTTGTCGGCCACCCGGTCGGCGTTGCGCTGCCACTGCGGCCGGTCGATGCCGAACGCCGCCGCGAACACCGTCCACAGCCGGTCGCTACCGACCGCGATCTGCACCATGCCGTCGGCGGCGTGGAACAGCCCGTACGGACAGATCGACGGGTGATGCGCGCCGGCGGTGCCGGGCACCTCGCCGGCCACGGTGTACCGGGTGCCCTGAAAGGCGTGCACGCCGACCACGCCGGCCAGCAGCGAGGTACGCACCACCTTGCCGCGTCCGGTCCGGTTCCGTTCGTGCAGCGCGGCCACCGCGCCGAACGCGCCGTACATGCCGGCCAGCAGATCCGCGATCGGGGCGCCGACCTTGGTCGGCTCGTCCGGCCGGTTGCCGGTCAGCGACATCAGGCCGCCTTCGCCCTGGGCGATCTGGTCGTAGCCGGCCCGGCCACCCTCCGGCCCGTCATGGCCGAAGCCGGTGATCGACAGGATCACCAGCCGCGGATTCAGTTCGTGCAACCGCTGCATGGAAAAGCCCAGCCGGTCCAGCACGCCGGTGCGGAAGTTCTCGACCAGCACGTCGGCCTGCCGGACCAACCTGGTCAGCAGCTGCCTGCCGTCCTCGCTCTTCAGGTCGAGCGCGATGGATTCCTTGTTGCGGTTGCAGGACATGAAGTAGCTGGACTCGCGCTCGGCCGGTTCCGAGTGTTCAGGGCTCTCCGGATACAGGAATGGCGGCCCCCAGCCGCGGGTGTCGTCGCCGGTGCCGGGCGCCTCGACCTTGATCACCCGAGCGCCCTGGTCCCCGAGCATCATGGCCGCATGTGGGCCGGCCAGTGCCCGCGAGAGATCCAGCACCACCAGGCCGGCCAGCGGGCCGTCGCCGGAGGGAACGGAGTCGGGACCGGTCACGGGGGCGGCGCTGCGACGGGGCTGAGCAGGCCGTCCAGCACGACCACGGCGGTTCCGGTGAGTTCGGCACGCTCGCCGGTCAGTCGGACCTTGACCAGGCCGGTGCGCTGGGACACCTGCAGGCCGGTCACCGAATCCCGGCCGAGCCGGTCGGCCCAGAACGGGGCGAGCACGGTGTGCGCGCTGCCGGTGACCGGGTCCTCGGCGATGCCCACCGACGGTGGGAAGAACCGGGAGACGAAGTCGGCCTCCGCAACGTCGGAGCTGGCCGTGACGATGACGCCGCGCACCGGGTACCGGGCGATGGCGGCCGGATCCGGACGCAGTTGCCGGACGGTCGCCGCGTCGGCCAGCTCGACCAGGTAGTCACCGCCGCCCTCGCCGACCCACAACGGCTCGGCGCCGAGCGCCTCGGCCAGTCCGTCCGGGGCCTCGATCTGCTTGGCCGGCTGGGCGGGGAAGTCCAGGGTCACCGCGCCGGACGCCTCCTGCCGCACGCTCAGCACGCCGGACCGGGTGGCGAACCGGATCGGACCGGTGCGCCCGTCGTCGAACAGGCACCGGGAGCTGGCCAGGGTGGCGTGCCCGCAGAGTTCCAGCTCGACGTGCGGAGTGAACCAGCGCAGCCGGAAGTCGGCGTCCTCGCCGCCGGACGGCAGGACGAAGCCAGTGGCCGGCGTGTTGATCTCGGCGGCCATCCGCCGGAACCAGTCCTCGTCCGGCAACTGGCCGGGGTCGCGGTCGTCCAGTCGGATAACAGCCGCCGGGTTGCCGGCGAAGGCTCGGTCGGTGAAGGCATCCACGATGCGCAATCTGGTCACGCGTGCGAGCCTGCCAGACGGGGCCGACGGTTTTCGGTCGGAGCGGCCGGCGTCATGCCGACAGCGCTCCGTCGACCACGGTGACCGCACGTCCGGTCAGCAGTACCCGGTCACCGACGAGCCGAAGGCCCAATCGGCCGCCCCGGGGTGACACCTGCTCGGCCTGCAGTTCGGTGCGGCCCAGTCGATCCGACCAGTACGGCATCAGCACGGTGTGCGCCGAGCCGGTGACCGGATCCTCGGGCACGCTCAGCGCCGGCGCGAAGAACCGGGACACGAAATCGATTCCGGCCTCGACCGCGGCCGCCGAGACGATCAGCCCGTGGCCGAGGTGTTGCTCGATCGCGGCCAGGTCGGGAGCCAACTCCCGGACATCGGCAGCTCGGCCGAGCACGGCCAGCACGAACCCGGACGGAGTCTCGCCGACGTACTCCGGACGGTGTCCGATGGCCGCCGGCAGCCAGTCAGGCAGGGTGATCGGGCTCGGTGGTTGCGCCGGGAAGTCCATCGTGATGCCGCCGTCGGCGGCCTGCTCGACGGTCAGCACGCCGGACCGGGTGGCGTACCGGATCGGCCCGGCCAAGCCGTCACCGAACAGGCAGTGCGACATGGCCAGGGTGGCGTGCCCGCACAGGTCGACCTCCGCCGCCGGGGTGAACCAGCGCAGCCGGAAGTCGGCCTCGTCAGGTTCACAGCGCTCCAGGAACGCGGTCTCGGACAGGTTCAGCTCCGCGGCGACCGAGGAGTACCAGCTGTCCGGCGGCAGCTCGGCGCGGTCGTCCATCCTTATCACGCCGGCCGGGTTGCCGGCGAAGGCTCGATCGGTGAAGGCATCCACGATGCGCAATCTGGTCACGGCTCCAGCCCCAATGTCATGGCGTCAGCTTAGGGTGTGAGGCCGACGATTCCAGCCGGTCGTACTCGCTGGCGGCCGCGCCGCCGGACAGCCGCGGGTAGCCGGGACCGCGGTCGAAGAACGGCTCGTCGCCGGTGCGTTGGCCACGCAACCGGGCCCGCAACCGCTCGGTGCCGTCGGGATCTATCCGCGGGTCGTCCGGGCCCGCCGGTTCGACCAGCAGTACGCCGTAGTCGTCGGCCGCCGCCTGCCTGGACACCTTGCCCCAGCGCACGTCGCGCAGTACGGCGGCCGGATCCCGGTCCAGCGGATCGCCCCAGCCGCCACCACCGGTGGTCCGGATCCGGATCACCTCGCCGGCCGCGACGAACTCGGCATCGGCCAGCGCATCCACCGTCCGTTCGCGCGGTCCGCCGGGGTCGATGGTGACCTCGAACGGCCGGCCGGCCCGCCCGCCGCGCACTCCCCAGCAGGCCAGGATCGACCGGTCGGCGATCGACATGAAGTGCGCGTCGGACAGCATCCGGATGTGCTTCTCATAGCCCAGCCCGCCGCGATACTGCCCGGCGCCGCCGGAGTCGACGGCTAGGCCCAGCCGCTCGATCCGGAACGGGAACCGGGACTCGGTGAACTCCGTCGGCAGGTTGCGGGAGTCCGGCACCACATGGATGGTGTCCTCGCCGTCGGCGTAGTACCGGCCGCCGGAGCCGCCGCCGAGGACCTCCCGCATCAGGTAGGGATTGCCGTCCCGGTCGGTGCCGTACACGCCGGTGTAGCGGATGGTCTCCTGGTCGGCCGGCATCCGTCCCCGCACCGCCTTGGCCAGCACCCCGGCGAGCACCCCGAGCAGCCGCAGGATGACGAACGTGCGGGCGTTGGTCGGCGCCGGGAAGATCGGGGTGAGCAGCGTGCCGGGCGGCGGGAACCGCAGCTCCATCAGCGGCACCACCCCCTCGTTGACGTCCAGCTCGGCCATCCGTTCCGGACTGTCGGCCAGGTTGCGCAGGATCGGTGCCAGCCACTTCTTCAGGAAGTTGCCGTCGGCGTAGTCGGCGCAGTGGTTGATCGGCCCCTTGGCCTGCGGCGCGGTGCCGGCGAAGTCCAGGATCAGCCGCTCCCCCGCCGGATCGTCCGGGCCGGTGCGGGTGAGCGTGATGCGTTGGGTGTGCAGCTTCGGCTCGTCCACCCCGTCGTGCTCGGCGTAGTCCTCCCAGGTCCAGCTGCCGATCGGGATCCGGGAGAGGATCTCGCGCCGGTACGTCTCGGTGGTGCGGTCCACCAGCTGGTCGAAGCAGGCCTCGACGGTGTCCAGGCCGTACCGGTCGAACAGCTCGGACAGCCGGCGTGAGCCCATCAGGCACGCGGCGCATTCGGCATCCAGGTCGGCCGCCAGCGACTCCGGCATCCGGGAGTTGCGGGTCATGATCCGCAGCGCGGCCCGGTTCGGCACGCCCTGGTCCCACAGCTTGATCGGCGGCACCATCAAGCCCTCTTCGAACACGCTGGTGGCATGGCTCGGCATGGAGCCGGGCACCGCGCCACCGATGTCGTCGTGGTGGCCGAAGGCCTGCACGAAGGCGACCACCTCGGGGCCGTCGCCGGAGTCGTGAAAGACCGGCACCGTGACGCACAGATCCGGCAGATGCCCGATGCCACCCTCGGACTCGTAGACGTCGTTGTGGAAGAACACGTCGCCCGGACGCATCGTCTCGATCGGGAAGTCCCGGGCCACCGGGTGCACCAGCGCCGAGTAGCTGCGGCCGGTGAGCTTGCGCAGCAGCCGGTCGTGGATACCGGCCCGGAAGTCGTGCGCGTCGCGGATCATCGGCGACCGGGAGGTGCGGGCGATCGCCGTCTCCACCTCCCGCTCGACTGCGGCCAGACTGCCCCGGACGATCTCCAGCACGATCGGGTCGACGTTCGTCCCTCGGTCGTGGGTGAGTGAGGTCATTGCGCGTCCTTCGTGACGAGCAGGTTGCCGTACCGGTCCAGCACGGCGGTGAAACCGGGATGGACGGGCACCGTCGAACCGAACTCCTCGATCACGGCCGGCCCGGCCACCCGGTCGCCGGGGCTGAGTTTCGTCCGGTCGAACAAGGTGGTCGGCTGGTAGCTCCGGCCGTCGAAGCAGACCGGCCGGCTGCCGGTCTCGGCGGGTTCGCCGAGCTGTGGGTACTCGGGTAGCTGCGGCCGCTGGATCGGGCCGATGCCGGTCACCCGCAGGTTCACCCACTCGACCCGCTGGCTGGGATCCTCGGCGAAGGAGTAGCCGTACAGGTCGCGATGGGCCTGGTGGAAGGCGGCCGCCACCTCGTCCAGCGCGGCCTGATCGAGCTTGCCGTCCGGCATCGGCACCCGGACCTCGAACGCCTGGCCGAAGTAGCGCAGGTCGGCCGTCCGCGCGAACCGCTGCTGGTCGAGCGCGAATCCCTCGCGGGCCAGCGCGTCGGTGGCCTGGCTGGTGAGCTGGTCGACGATCCGGACAACCGTCTCGACGTCGAGGGAATCGTGCTGGGCGACACAGGTCTGCACGTAGTCGTTGCGGACGTCGACGGTGAGCAGCCCGAACGCCGAGACGTTGCCGGGATTGGGTGGCACCAGTACCTGGCGCAGGCCGAGGATGTCGATCAGCCGGCACAGCAGCAGCGAGCCGGAGCCGCCGAAGGTGGTCAGGGTGAAGTCCCGCACGTCCAGGCCGCGCTGCACGGTCACCTCGCGCAACGCGTTGGCCTGGTTCCACGCCGAGATCTCCAGCACGCCGGCGGCACAGGCGATCGGATCCAGGCCGAGCTTGCCGGCCAGCTGGTTGAGCCCGGCCTGGGCGGCGTCCGCGTCCAGCGGGATCTCACCGCCCAGCAGGTGTGGCGGAATCCGGCCGAGCACCAGGTGCGCGTCGGTGACCGTGACCTCGGTACCGCCCCGGGAGTAGCAGAGCGGGCCGGGATCGGCACCAGCCGACTTCGGCCCGACCTTCAGGCTGCCCTCGGCGGAGATCCAGGCGATCGAGCCGCCGCCGGCACCGACCGTGACCACGTCGATCATCGGGATCTTGGACGGATACCGGCCCACGCTGCCTTCGGTGGTCAGCGCCGGCTGGCCGGCCAGCACCACCGCGACATCGGTCGAGGTGCCGCCACCGTCGCAGGTGAGCAGCCGGTCGTAGCCGGCGTGGCTGGCGATTAAGGCCGCACCGAGGGCACCGGCGGCCGGCCCGGACAGGACGGTGCTGATCGGCTGGTGCACCACCTCTTCGGCCGAGAGCACGCCGCCGTTGGACTTCATGACGTAGAACGGGATCGGGTCGGCTGCGCGGAGGCTGTCAAGCCGGCGACGGATGGAGCGGACGTAGCCGGCCACCTTCGGCTTCACCGCGGCGTCGACCAGGGTGGTCATCGAGCGCTCGTACTCCCGGTACTCGCGCAGCACGTCGGAGGAGATCGACACGACGGCGTCGGGATGTTCGGCCCGCAGCACGTCACGCATCCGGCGTTCGTGCTCGGGGTTGGCGTAGGAGTGCAGCAGGCAGACGCCGATGGTGGTGATGCCCTTGCCTTTGAACCTCCGGGCGATCTCTCGCGCCTGCTGTTCATCGAAGGGCCTTATTTCGGCGCCGGTGTAGTCGAGGCGACCGTTGACGGTCCTCACTCGATCCACCGGGACGATCCGGTCCGGCTTGACCCAGAAGTAGCTGTTGCCGTAGCCGTCCGGCACAGACTGCCGGGCGATCTCCAGGATGAACTCGTACCCCTCGGTGGTGATGAAGCCGAGGTCGCCGACCTTGCCCTCGAGCAGCTGGTTGGTGGCCACCGTGGTGCCGTGGCTGACCGCGGCGATGGCCTGGCCGTGCTGGTCCTCGGGCAGGCCGAGCTGGGTCAGCACCTTGTGGATGGCGTGCAGGAAGCCCTCGGCCGGGTCGTCCGGGGTGGAGCCGGTCTTGGTGCTCACCAGCCGGCCGGTGGCGCTGTCGAAGGCGACCACGTCGGTGAACGTGCCGCCGGTGTCGATACCGATCCGGATGCCACTCCCGGCGCGATCGGCGGGGTTTGTCGGCTCTGACATGATCACCAGTTAACTAGCAGGTGTTGCCCATCGCTTCGGCGGATCCTGCCTGAGCCGTTCGGGGGCGATTGTCAGCCCGGCCAACTGATCCGGGCGGCGGCGCGGGTCAGGTCAGCCCCCACGCCTTCTTGGCCTGGTTCTCGCCCCATTTCGTGCTGTTCAGGTAGCCCGAGGAGATGGTGAATCCGGTGGCCGCTCCCTCCCACCGACCGGCGATGAACAACGGACCGTGTTGACCTACGATCTGCACCTTGCCGCCGTCCGCGGTCACGATGGGATCGGCCATGGCCCGAGCGCTCAGTTGCACATTGTCGCGATAGGCGTTCTGCTGCGCGGCCAGCAGCGCGTTCGCGACCGCGGCGTTGGCCGGCAGGAAGACGTTGAAGAAGTGGTTCGCCTGATCCTGCGTCTCGACCCGACCGTCGGCGTTGTACATCGCCAACGCGTCGACGGCAGGCGTGTCCGCGCCCAGCTTCTCCTCGACGAACGCCTTGGTGACCGAGTAGCCGAGGCGGGCCATCCACTTGAACGGCTCGTGCGGATCCGGGTTATCCGCATTGCCCATCCGCAGCATGTGCTTACGCGCATGTTCCTCGATGTTGCTCGGGACGCTGCCCCAGTTCCCGGTCCCCCACGCCATGTCCGGATGAGCCGAGCCGGGCGCGTGCCGGTCGTAGGCCTGCTTGAGCAGCACCCGCACCGGTGCCGCCAGCAATTGGCCGTTCGCGGCGTTGCCGCCGGCACCGTGCACCGTCCGGACCGCCCAGTCCACGCTCGGGGTGATCGGGGTCGTGGCCAGCACAGCCTGCTGCAGCTTGGCGCCGGCCAGGGCCTCCCCGGTCAGCGTCCGCAGCAGGGTCCTGGTCTCCGCCGAGGTGGCGCCGATGTCGGCGTCCAACTGGGTCAGCTCGTCGGTGGTGAGGTAGGTGGTCTGGTTTCCCCGGCACACCCGGTGCATCGCCGAACCCAGCCGGGTGTTGATGCTCTTCAGAGTGGTCCAACGCAGCCTGATCTCATCGTCCGGACGGCCACCGTTGCGCAGGAAGAGCCGGAAGGCCTTCAGCTTGTCGGCGTTGGGTGGGTCACCGATCACCGCTTTGACCGCTGCCTCATCGGTGTCGAAGATGCCGTTGAGCGCCGCGTTGTCCACGACGTTGCCGTCGGACATGCCATAGCGTGCCTGCATGGTGACTCCGTCCAGCAGGCGACGGATGGTGAGGCCGTGGGAGCGCCGTAGCTGCCGGGTGGGCGCCACGTCGGCTTCCGGCGCCGCGTCGAGCGACGTGGCCGCGACTGCCCGTCGGCGCAGCGCAGCGACCACACCGGTGGCGGCACGATCGGCTGCCGCCTCGGCCGGATCGTCCGCTCGTCCGATCACGCCGCCCGCTGAGGACGCCGGTTGCGCGACGTGGGCGAGCTCGTGTCCGAGCAGGTGCTGCCCGGCCCGCTCGCCAGGCCGGTAGGTACCGGCGGTGAAGTAGATGTCGGTGCCGTGGGTGAAGGCCACCGACTGCACCGATCGGGCTATCCGGTCGGCCTCAGGATCGGTATGGACGCGCACCGGCGACAGGTCCTGCGACAGCGCCTGGCCGGCGGGCTGGGCCACCTCGTCGGGCAGTGGTTGACCCCCGCCGTGGCGACGCTTGAGCGCGGCAAGCACCGAGCCGGGGATGGCCTCGCCGCCCAGCGGGTCGGCACCGGCCGCGACCCGTCGCAGCGGAACGTCCGACTTCGGGACGGCGAGCCCGGCGAGCGCAGCCGGCATCGTCTCGACGACGGTGCTCGGCCCGTTCTGCCGGCTCTCGAGCCCCGCGGGTTCAGTCAGGTCATCGTGACCGCGGCCAGTCGCGTGCACGCCAGCACTGGCAGCCTCGGACGCCTTCACCTCAACCTCATTTCAGCCAGAGCTGCGAATCTAGCGAACCGAACGGTCGAATCCCGGCAACTCGGCCCCGCGCCGAGCTCGATCGCCGGCGTCTCCTTCTTTTCCGTGATCATTTCGTAACCTGCGCCACAAGGAGGTCGTTAATCCGGCGATAGGTTCCCTCGACTCCGATGAAGGGCTTTGCATAGTGGACAAGAACGTAAACGGCGCGGCGCTACGCCGTCGCCGCGCACGGCTGGCGGCGCTGGCCGCAACGGCGGCAGCCGCCGCCCTGGTGTGGCCCGCCGGTGCTCAGGCAGCGACGCCACAGCCCGGCGACTTGGCCAACCACCCGTATCGACACGGCCTGGTGCCGACGCTGGATTCGTCGGTGCCCAACCTCGGGCTGAACAATCTCAGCTACGGCGGCGGGGTCTCCGGGGTCGGCGTGACCACCGGGGCGCCGCGGGTATACCTGGTCTTCTGGGGCTCCCAGTGGGGCACCTCGGGCACGAACGCCAACGGTTACACGACACTGACCGGCGATCCGCAGGCTACCGCGCCGGTACTGCAGGGCTTCTTCAAGGGCCTCGGCAGCAGCTCGGACAGCTGGTCGGGCGTGATGACCCAGTACTGCCAGGGCGTCAGCAGCGGCGCCACGTCCTGCCCGGCCGGGTCGGCCCACGTCGGCTACCCGACCGGCGGCGCGCTGGCCGGTGTCTGGGTCGACACCTCGGCCGCCGCACCGGCGCAGGCCACCGGCAACCAACTCGGCACCGAGGCGGTCAAGGCCGCCGGGCATTTCGGCAACACCACGGCGAGCGCCAACCGCAACGTGCACTACGTGATCCTGTCGCCGACCGGCACCCATCCGGACGGCTTCAACACGGTTTCCAGCAATTGGTGCGCCTGGCACGACTACACCGGTGACACGTCGCTGTCCGGTGGTGCGCCGAGTTCGCCATACGGGCCGCTGGCCTTCACGAACATGCCGTACGTGACCGACATGGGCTCCAGTTGCGGTTCGAACTTCGTCAACAGCGGTGCCGCCGGAGTGGACGACGGGGTGACCATCGTCGAGGGTCACGAGTACGCCGAGACGATCACCGACCAGTTCCCGGCCGGTGGCTGGACGGACCTCACCGGCGAGGAGAATGGCGACAAGTGCGCCTGGATCTCCTCCGGCCAGGGTGCATCGCAGAACATCACGCTGAGCACCGGCAGCTATCCGGTGCAGTCCACCTGGGCCAACGACTACAACAACGACTCCGGCGGCTGCGAGGTCAGCCATCCGACGGTGAGCTAGCAGGGTTCAAAGCCGGCGGGGGCCACTCGAGCTGTGCACGGGTGGCCCTCGCTTTCCAATGTCTTTGCCGGATCTGTTGCCGGTCGGGGCGAGATACTTCCGTCATGGCGTATGACGAGGAACTGGCTGAGCGGATCCGCTCGCTGGTGGGCAGCGAGGCTGGACTGTCCGAGAAGAAGATGTTCGGCGGCCTGGCGTTCCTGATCAACGGCAACATGGCGGTAGCCGCGAGCGGCCAGGGCGGCATGATGCTGCGGGTCGATCCGGCCGAGACCGAGTCGCTGCTGGACGAGCCGCAGGTACGGCGGTTCGAGATGGGTGGCCGTCGGATGGACGGCTGGCTGCATCTCGAGCTGGCAGCGGTGGCATCCGACGAGGCGTTGGCCGGCTGGGTACGCCGCGGAGTGGATTACGCCCGGCGCCTGCCCTGATGACTACCTGTCGTTTCGAAGACGCTCCGCATGTGCACTACGGTTGCACGCCGGCGTGGACGGGATGAGCAGTGTGAGACGGTGCAATGGCTGGCTGTGCCGGATGGGGCTGGACGTCGATGACTGACCAGGCTTGTCGGATGCCGTGGCTAGGCTGCCGAGCATGCAGGAGCTGGCGGTATTCGACTACGGCGCGATGATCGATGCCTTGGATGCCCGGCGGCCTGAGCATGAGCTGGACCGACCTCGCTGCCGAGCTTGGGGGACAATCGGCAGACCTGAACGCCCGGCTGGCCGATAACTGCCTGTGTCCTGGCGCACTGGTACGAAACGCGAAGCGGCGCGGACCCATGTCCTGCCAGTACGCGTTGATCATCCTGCGCTGGATCGATCGTGTGCCCGAAGATTTTCTTGTTGGTCCCACAAGAGGCCTCGATCTGCGCGGGCGGCGCTGCTCGGCCAGGCGCGCAGATCGATCCGTTGGTATTTTGGATCGGCCAACCAGTTGTCGCTGATGAGCGGACCGTATGGTCGGATCACTGCCGTAACGGCAGCCATTGGCGCTTTGGGCCGGCCTGGCATATGGCGTCTGGTGAGCGCTCCCTCGTCAGACGGGAGGATCGCTGGTAAGTCGCAGCGTCTTCCGCACGACTCGTCGTCGATCTGGTGGATATGCCTGCGGGAGCTTAGCCTGACCACCTCGACCGTGCCCGGTGCTGGCGTGCCCCGCGGTCACGGCCCTATCCGTCTGTAAGGATTCGTTCCGCACGGGCCATCTGTGCATGGAATGCGGCCTCGTTGGAGGCAACGGCTGCCTTGTTCTGGGCGATCATCGTCGTCTGAAGTTCTGTTTCTACCTGGGACCAGATGCTGACGAGGTTCGTGGTGGTCTTGCAGCCGATGTCGGTGAGCGCCGTCGTCACTTCGCCGTCGGCGACGTGCGGGCCGGTCCAGCGGGGATCTGAGCCGGCGGTGATGGGGTCGGGGTAGTGGTAGCCATGGCCGGCCATGCACTGCGCCCACGCCGCGAAGGCGGCGGTGACGCGCGGGTCCTTCATCGATTGCTGGAAGCTGTCGTGGTCGATGGTGGCGCCGATTGCTGAATGCGCGTATTCGCCGTTTCCGGCGATCGATCGGGTGGCCTGGCCGAGGCAGCCGTCCGGAGCCAGCGGCTTGCCCTGAAAGCTTGCCAGCCGGGCATTGTTGTACAGCACTGCTTTCTGGGAGTCGTCGAGTTGCTCGATCAGCGGCGTCCCCCGTTTCCGTCCAGAGCGGATGGGTCGAGGTGGTAGCCGAACTTAGCGGCCTCGGCAGGGTCGGTAATGCCGTAGCGGCGGTTCTGCTGGAATGCGATATCGCGTTGGCTGAGCGGGGCGATCGGGAGGTCGGGAAACGTCAGGCCGAACGAACGCAGGCACGAGGCCTCGGCCTTTAATCGGGCCACGTTCACGATCCGGGCGTCGGCGAGGGTGAAGGACCTCAGTTGGATTGGGAGCCAGGGAACGAACACGCCGTCGGTGCTGCGATCCAGCGCTGTCTGCGGGGGAATCGTCGTTGCCCTGGGAGAGCTTGATGCGGGTCGTTGCGATGCGGGTGGCTGCGATGCGGGTGGCCGCGAAGCGGTGTGGCGCTTGGCCGCGCATCCGCTGCTCACCGCGAGGAGCGTCAGTACCGCGATCAGGGAGACGGTCCGGGCGCGTGCACGCGTGGTGACGCTGCCCGACCGTCCCCGCCGGACAGCTAGAACCATGGTCCGCCGGATGCTTCGTCGTTCCAGGTGAGATAGAGGTTCCCGTACGATTGCGGGTTCATCCAGTCCTGACTCCCCTGGTAGTTCTCGTTGTAGTACGTGCTGGCCTCGACATTGCCCTGGTCCTCGGCGGACGCGGCGTTGTTCTTGACCGCCGTGCCGTGACCGGTTCCGTTGTTCGGGAAAACGTAGCCGTAGTAGTTGGCTACCTGCGAGTTGAATCCGATGGCGGCGCCGCTCTCGTTCCCGTCCCAATACAGGCACAGTGCGAAACCGCATCGCCCCGTCGCGCCGTCAGGCCGACATCACCTCAGACCGGAACAACGTCCCCTGGGCATCACATTTTCCGACCAGACCCGGTAATGCTCGACCTCGGGCGGCTTGGCGAAGTGCGGCCCGATTGCGGCGAACCAGGCCGTCACAGGGCCAAGCCGCTCGCGGTGAGCTTGGCCTGCACCGTGTACATCCGGTGGTACCGACCGCCGGCGGCCATCAGCTCCTCGTGCCGACCACGCTCGACGATCCGTCCCTGGTGCAGCACCAGGATCTGGTCGGCGTGCCGGACGCTGGCAAGCCGATGGCTGATGAGCACGATGGTCCGGCCGTCGGCCAATCGGCGTAGCGACTGGTACACCGCCAGCTCGGCGTGCGCGTCCAGGGGCGCGGTCGGCTCGTCGCAGATCAGCACCGGTGCGTCCCGGAACAGCGCGCGGGCGATCGCGATCCGCTGCCACTGGCCGCCGGACAGCTCGTGGCCGCCGCGGAACTCCTTGGACAGCAGGGTTTGCCAGCCGTCTGGCAGGCCGGCAATCACCTCATCCGCGCGCGCCAGCATGGCCGCCGTGGTCAGCTCGACATCGCCGGGGTCGATCCGGTCGTGCCGGCCGAGCCGCACGTTGGTGCGTGCGGTGTGTGGCCACCGCATCGGATTCTGCGAGACCACCACCACCTGAGCGGCTACCGCCTGCCGATCCAGCTCCGGCAGCGGCCGGCCGTCCCACCGGATCTCGCCGGTGGTGGGCAGGTAGAGGCCCGCGATCAGCTTGGCCAGGGTGGTCTTGCCGGACCCATTCTCGCCGACCAGCGCCACCGTATGCCCGGCCCGGATGCTGAGGCTGACCTCGCTGATCGCGAGCCGGGCATCGGCACTGCTCGGGTAGCTGAAGCACACTTGCTCCAGGTCGATGTGCCGCGGGCCGCCGGGAGCCGGCAGTCCACCGACCGGCCGGCTGCGCCGCTCGGCATCGGCCAGGAAGTCTCGGTAGTCCCGCACGTACAGGCCTTGCTCGAACAGCTGGTTGGCGGCGACCACCAGCCGGCCGATCGCGGCCGTCGCGGTCCGGACGGCAAGCGCCGAGCCACCGGCCACCGCCAGTGCGATCCAGCCGGCGTGCAGCAGCAGCCCCAGCGTGCCGAAGGTCGCCGCGCTGCCCAGCCCGGACAGCGCCCGGCCGATCGCCTGCACCCGTGCCTGCTCCACCTCGACCCGGGTCTCGGCAGCCTGGATCGCGCCGGCCACCTGGTCGTATTCGGCCAGTACGAACTTCTCCGCTTGGTAGGACCGCAGGTCGGTGGCGGCCTCCCGGCCGGTGGCCAGCAGGCCGAGCGTCCACTGTCGGCGGCCCAGCACGGTCATCCGGCGCCGGGCCCGATAACCCAGCTGTGCCGAGCGCAGCACTGCCCAGGCCTCCGGCACGATGCTCAAGGCAAGCACCGCGATCAGCAGTGGGTGCAGGACCAGCAGCGCACCGGCCGCCGCTAGCACACCCAGCGTTGCGCTGGTCAGCTCCACCAGGCTGTCCATTGAACGATCCAGGTAGACCAAGCCGCGGTCACGGGCACGATGCATCCGGTCGTAGAAAGAATCGTCGTCGTAGGCGGCCAGTTCCACCTGGACCGCGGCCTCGACGAGCCTGGTCACGGACGTCCGGCGGACCGCGGGCCCCACCCGGGCCCGGGTCAGCGCCACCGCCGCGGCCAGCGCGCCCCGGCAGCTGTACACCGCCGCCACCAGGGCCAGCGCGGGCAGCGCGGCCACCACTCGGCCGGCCGTGGCACCGCCGGCCAGCAGCCGATTCAGCACCGCCGTGGTGGCCAGCAAACCTGCCATGGACAGCACCCCGGACAACACCAGCAGCACCAGCATGGCCACCGCGGAACTCGGCGCCGATCGGTACACGATGGCCAGGATCGGCTTGCATGCTCCGGGCAGTTGCCGCAGTGCGGCCGCGAGCCTCGGCTGGCCGGCCGGATCGACGTCCAGCGCCCAGTACGGTGACGCCAGGTCGGCCTCCGGCTGGCCGCCGGCCGACTCGGTCCGCCGCTTAGCCCGCATCTGGTCGGCTCAGTCGATGACCAGGACCGACGGCAGCGGGCAGTCCGGATGCATCCGCAGCAACTGGTAGGCGACCCCACCGTGGCCCGGCAGCAGACCGGGCACGAAGGCGCTGCTGGCCGTCCCGCTGACCGGTCCATGCCGCTCGAGGCTGGTCAGCACATAGCCGTCGATCTCGGTTCGGGTCAGCCCGGCCGGCGCCAGCCCGAGTTCGAAGGCGGTGGCCAGCAGTTCCCAGCTGCCCACATCACCGTGGCAGAGGGTGGGGTTCCAGCCGAAACCGTGCCGCCAGCCGGAATCGGCGGCCCGCCGCAGCACCTCGGCATGCGAGGCACTGGTCAGCCCACGCCGGAGCAGGTCGGCCGACACCAGTCCGATGCCCACCGCGCCGTGGCACCAGGCGGTCGCAATGGTCTGGTCCGCCAGCCCGCGAAGATCCCGCCAGCCGCTCTCGCCCGGATCCCAGAGCGACTCCTCGAACCGGAAGGCAGCGTCGGCAGCGGTCAGGAAGTCGTCCCGGCCGGTGGCCTGGCTCAGTCGCGCCAATGCCCAGCCGATGCCGGTGGCGCCATGCGCCACGCCGCCGAGGCCGCCCGGCAAGCCAAGGGCATTCCAGTGCGCTCGGTCCTGCTGCCAGCGGGCCGCCGCCAGCAGCCGCTCGCCGGCGCTGACAGCCAGCTCCAGCCAGCGACCATCCGCCGTCCGGTCGAACAGCCGGAGCAGGCTGACGACTGCTCCCGCCCGGCCGCCGAGCAGCTCGGCCTGGTCGCAAGCGGCCAGCGCTGCCGGGAGCAACCCGGCGCTGGCCGCCGCGCGCCGTAGTGCCTCGGCGGTCTCCACCGCGCCCAGCTCGGCCAGCGCCGTCCAGCACCAGATCTGCGAGCCCAAGCCGAGATAGAGGCCGGGCGGCTCCAGCCGGGCCTGATATTCCGATTGCTGCTCGTCGCGCAGCGTGTCTAGCGCTCGCAGGCTTTCGATCGCGGCCCGGGTCAGCTCCGGCAATCCGGCCACCGGATCGGCACGGCCGGCAGCAACCTCGCCCTGGTAGCAGGTCAGCAACAACGCCACGCCGGGCAGGCCGGAGTAGCCGTCCGGGCTGAGTGCCTGCACCGACCAGCCGGTCTGGCTCATCACCGGCGCGATCCAGGTCACCGTGCCGTCGCTGCCCCGGATCGCCGTGCGCACCAGCTGTGCCACTACCTCGGCGGCGATCCGGCGCCGGCGCCGGTCCAGGTCCGAGAGCTTCGGCGATACGACTTTCACCCGGCCCTCTGGCCGAAACCCGTCGTTGCGGTAGGCGCACACTACAGAGGTCCGGATCAGCTCGCGCTCGGCCGCCAGATCGGCGGTCCGCCATCTGTGCAGCGTCTCGGTGAGCACGTCGTGCGGCTCTCCGCAGCCGAGGTGGTCGGCCGGCCCGGTCAGCCGCCCGATGCTCGGCGTGGTCAGGTAATACGGGATATCGCCCCGCAACAGATCGGCCACCTCGCCGGCGATCACCGCCGGGTCGCTCGGCGCGGTCGGGTTCGACTCACTGTGCCTTGCCAGCAGCGTGCTGGCTCGGTCGACCGCGGCCGGCTCGTCGTGCAGCGACACCGGGTGCCAGAGCATTCGGGCCAGCTCGGTGTAGGCCTCCGTGGGTCGGAGGACGGCGCGGATCTCGACATCGCCGAACGTGGCGAAGGCGTCGTCCAGCCAACCCATCGAGTCGAGTTCGTGCAGCCGCCCGGTCAGTTCATCGAAACCGGCCAGCACCTCCGGCCAGTATCGGTGCAGGTCCGGCTCTGGGCTGGGAAGGTTGGCAGCCTGCTGCATCGGCACCTCAACCATCTCCAGCCGCGCCTGGTCGGTGCCGGCCTGCGCTATCTGCGGCAAGGCGACCAACGGCTGCTGGCCGGGCAGCGCGCCACTGGCCGAGATATCAGCGCCCCGCCAGCCGAGCGCCACGCCGCGGCCGGGCAGCAGCCCGGAACTGAGCAACGTGCCGTCCAGCAGCGAGAGCGCGCGATCCAGTGCGTCGCTAACTCCGGACAGCTTGACCGTCCGGCGAGGCGTGAACAAGGTTTCACAGTCGACTACGACCGGGGTGCCGCCGCAGGCAATGAGGTTCTCGGCGTGCAGATCGGTGGTGCCGAACAGCCGGGCCAGCGCAAGCCAATGGCCGATTCGGCGGTAGTAGCCGGCCAGCTCCGCGAAGGTCCGGCAGAACCGATGCTCGATGAACTCCGACCAGCCGTAGCCGCCGCAATTCAGGACGGCCGGGATCCGGATCCGCTCAGCGACCGGCACTCCGGGCCAGAGCTGATCCAGGAAGCGGGCCAGCGCAAGGTCCACTCCGAGTGGCCGGGGCTTGTAGACGATCGTGCCCTCGGCCAGGGTCACCAGGGCTACCGATCGGCCGCCGCGGTGGGTGTCACCGGCACCGAAGCTAACCTCGACCAGTTCCGGCTCGGCCGGAAAGCCCAGTGCACCGAACCGGCCTCGATCGGCGGCGAAGCGGCGCCCGAACTCCAGTCCGGCGCTTGTCCGGCCGCTGATCACTGCGCCCAGCCGGTGCAGCAGAGTGGGGTAGTGCTCTGCCAGCGACGTCCAATAGTCGATCCGGCTGGCCCGGTCGATGAACTCCGACCAGCGCCCGGCGCTGTCCTCAGCCGACAGCTGGCCGGTGACCCGGGCGGCGTTGAGCTCCAGCAACAGCAGCCGGTTGACCTTGCGGCTCACCGTGGTTGTGACGGACTCCGCGGTGCCGGTCAATACCGCTTGCCGCTCGGCAGCGGACAGGTCGAACTCCGCCAGGCTGGCGGCCAGGCCGCTCAGCGCCGGCCCGGTCAGGCAGCCGAGCGCACGGTCGAAGCCCTGCTCCACGCTTGCTCCTAGTCAGCGGCCGATCAGCGACGGTGGCGCTTGTGGTCGGAGCTGGCCACCCGGGTTCGGGTGACCAGCCTGGTGCTGCCGCTCAGGCGCAGCACTGAATCGTGTTCGACCCGGTGCAGTTGGAACACCTGGTGGTGATGCGTGCGTCCTGGCCGTTGGTCAGGTCGAATTCGGCATAGTCGCTGCTGAACAGCGGGCCGGCCGGGTTGCTGTTGCCGGCGCTGGTGCGCCAGTAGGCGACGAGCGCGTCCGAGCGGCTCAGGGTACTGGTCATGACAACCTCCAGAAGTCAGCACATAGAACTAGTGGCTGGCCGCCCGGACCCGGGGCGGCCAGCCGACCGGTCAGCAGCACTGAACGGTGCTGGAGCCCGAACAGAGGGAGTGGCCCGTGTTGTACCAGATGGCCTGTGCGGTCAGGTCGAATTCGGCGTAGTCATTGCTAAACAGCGGGCCAGCCGGGTTGCCCTCGGCGCTGGTGCGCCAGTGCGCCACCAGCGAATCCGGACGGCTCAATAGGGTATTGGTCATAACAACCTCCAAGAGAGGGAGATGTGGACCCATCCAATCCTAAACACAGTCTAATCCACTACAATAGACTAACTGTCTAAAATGGATAAAAGTGATGATCATCAGTCATCGGCCAGCCGGGCGTTGTTCAGCACCAGCTCAACGTTGGCAGTCAGCGAGGCACCAGCAGTGTGCCGATGGAAGTAGTCCAGCAGGAACGGGATGACCGCCTTGCCGTGCACGTCCGCCTCGGCCAGCGCCGCCAGCCCGGCGGTCAGCGTCCGGTCGTGCAGTTCCGGTCCAGCTCGGCCGCGGCCGGGATCGGGTTGGCCACTAGCAGGCCGTGCCGATCGGTGCCGAGTTTCCGCCGGCGGCGCAGCACCGCCGCCACCTCGGCGGCCGAGTCCACCTAGCCGTCGATCTGCGCGAGCCTATGCACCGGTCCGCGCCGATGAACGGATCAACGCGCACCGGCTTCAGCCAGACGTCGTATCTGCGTAATTTGCCAATGCTAGGACGACTGATCAGTAGAGTTCGTGATTGAACTCGCAGGCACTCCCATCCGCCTCGCGAGCCATCGAGTCCATGCTGCCGAGGTAATCATCAAACTCGGCTTCCCGAAGCACACCCAAACTACGTTTACGCCTAGCGCGATTACCAAACGCGCCGGCGTCGGCTCGTGGAGACCGCCACTTGCAACGATGGCGGTTGCAGGTACCCCAGCAGACAACTGACTAGCGACGTTCATCAGTGTTTGGGAGGCGATCCAAATACTGGCAACGGCACTGCTTCGAGCAAATAGGTCGCGATCTCGTCGGCGGTCGAGTGCCCGAGCGGAACACCGTCTAGCGCGGACTCGCAGAAGAACCGTGTCGTGGAGTAAACGTCTTCACCGAAATTCGCAATGGGTGGGCGCTAGCCCAGGCGCTGGGTCCGAAGCTGGGGTGGGCCCGGAGACGTTGCGTAAGTGGGTGCTGCAGGCCCAGACCGACGCCGGGCAGCGCAGCGGTCCGACCAGTGAGGAGCTGGCCGAGATCAAGCGGCTGAAGAAGGAGAACGCCGAGCTGCGCGAGGCGAATGAGATCCTGAAGTCGGCTTCGATTTTCTTCGCGAGGGAGCTCGACCCTCGCCATCGTTGATCGTCGCGTTCATCGACGAGCAACGCGCCGCTGGGCGCGGGGTCGAGTCGATCTGCCAGGTGCTGCGCGAGCAGCACCTGCCGGTCGCCCCGCGCACCTACCGGGCCTGGAAGAGGCGCCCGGCCTCGGCGCGCACGGTTGACGATGCCCAGATCGTCGACGCGCTGCGGGGGCTGCGCAGCGGCGGCCCGGCCGGCCGAGCGCGACCGGAGGTGCTCTACGGACGCCGCAAGATGACCTCCTGGCTGGCCCGCAACGGCTTTGAGAACGTCTCCAAGCACACCGTGGACCGGCTGATGCGCCAAGAGCGGATGCGGGGACTGGTCCGCGGCCGCAAGACCCGCACCACCATCGCGGCCAAGAACGGCCGGCGGGCCGGCGACCTGCTCAACCGCACCGGCGCCCCGAACCGGGCCTGGGTCACCGACTTCACCTACGTGCCGACCTGGTCCGGGTTCGCCTACGTCGCGTTCGCAATCGACCTGTACTCCCGGGCGATCGTCGGCTGGTCCGCGTCCACCACCAAGGACGTCGCCTTCGTCGAGGCGTGCCTGTCGATGGCGCTATGGCGCCATGACCACACCGGCCGACCGATCACCGCTGGGATGATCCATCACTCCGACGCCGGCTCGCAATACACCTCGATCAGGTTCACCGAAACCCTCGCTCTTGAGGGCCTGTCCGCCTCGATCGGCAGCGTCGGCGACGCCTACGACAACGCCGTCGCCGAATCGGTGTTCGGGTTGTTCAAGAACGAAGCCATCGCACCCGGATCACCGTTCCGCACCGGCCCGCTACGCACCCTCACCGACCTGGAGAAGATCACCACCGACTACCTCGACTGGTACAACAACCACCGCCTGCACAGCCTGCTCGACAACACCACACTCGAAGAGTTCGAACAGACCTACTACGCTCACGAAACCGGCTCACCGACCCGCGACGCCGCCAACGAGAAGACGGCATGAAACCCGGGTCGGTTCACACACCCAAAGACAGCGGCCTTGTTGGTGGGTGCGGGCTAGCCGAGTTTGAAGGGGCTGCGGGCTTCGGACAGCAGCGCGTCGGCGTTCTTGCGGATCAGCGCCAGGTTCCGGTCGGCCAGGTGGTCGAAGGACTGCGGGATCGAAGACCCCGGCGTCAGCGAGGACATCGCGGTGTCCGGGTCCAGCCGCGCCGACACCCAGCACTCGTGCGAGGCGGCCCGGGCGATCACCTCGGCGATCGGCGTCACGATCATCGAGTTGCCGAAGTAGATCACCCCGGCCGGATCCACCCCGGTGCAATTGCTGCCGACCACGAACACGTGGTTGTCATAGGCCCGAGCCCGATTGGTCAACTCCCACACGTCAGCCGAGCGCAGCAGCGCCGACGGCCGGCAGATCACCTCCGCGCCCTGGATCGCGGTGATCCGGGACAGCTCCGGATAGTCGCCGTCGAAGCAGATAATCACGCCGAGCTTGCCGAGTTCGGTGTCCACCACCAGAGTGTCCTCACCCGGCGTCACCCAGCCGCCCCGATCGGCTCGCTCGGTGCCGAACGGATGCGTCTTGCGGTACACCCCCAGCAGGTCGCCGGACGGTCCCAGCACCACCGCGGCGTTGTAGACGATCCCCCGCTCCGGCCCGCGCTCGTACGTGCCCAGCACCAGGTGAATGCCCAGTTCGGCGGCCACCGCGCTGTACGGATCCAGCATCGGCCCGGGCAGTTCGCTGACCAGGTCCCAGAGCTGCGCGGAATCGATGCCGGGTGTGAAGCCGGTGGTCACCGACTCCGGCAGCACTACCAACTCAGCGCCGGATGCCGCCACGCACTGCCGGGTCAGCTCGCAGGCACGGTGGTTGTTGGCCTCGATGCTCTCCGCGGTCAGCGGCCCCGAGCTGGGCGCCAGCTGCACCGCCGCCGCGACGAACTCACGCATCACTGCCTCCTCCCGCCGCGGCTTACCCGCACGCCAACCAATACTCCGGCCAACGCCGCCGCGGCACCAAACACAGCTCCCAGTATGAACGAAATCGGGCTATTGGCCCAAACGGTCTCCCGGCCCCGAGCCGCGGGTGCGCGGTAGACGGTCGGCCCGTCGGACGGCCTCGCCGGCGAAGGTACGCCCGCCGCCGGCGTAACCTCGCCGACCGGCGCCGACTCGGCCGACCGGCCGGTCAACACCGCATCCAACTCCTGGTCCACTGCGGCGAAGAACTCGCCGGCCAGCTTCTTGGCCACCCCCGCCAGCATCCGCTGACCGACCCCGCCGATCACGCCGCCGACCACCGCGTCGGCGTCGTAGTCCAGCCGGGTGCACCCGTCCTGCTCGGTCAGCCGGACGGAAACCTCGGCACTGACCGTGCCTGGCGCACCGGCACCGGAGGCACTCAGCACGAACGAGCTCGGCGGCTGCAACTGGCCGAGCTGCACGGTGCCGGCATAGGTCCCCTTGATGCTGGCCACCCCGGCCGACACCGTCATGGCGTAGGCGTCCGGCCCGGTGGCCTCCAGCTGCTGGCAGCCCGGGATCGTCCGGACCAGCACCGCCGGATCGTTGAGCGCGGCGAAGACCCGCTCGACGGGTGCGTGCAGGATGGCCTGGCCGGCGACCTTCATGACGGGGATTCTCCTTGCTGACGGCGTAACTCGAACAGCTCGCTCGGTGAGATCGGCATCGAGGTGATCTGGAACCCTTCGGCGTCGGAGATGGCCGAGGCGAACACCGCCGCGCTCGGGATCACCCCGGCCTCGCCGGCACCCTTGATGCCGAGCGGGTTCAGCGGCGACGGGGTCTCCAGGTGGTCGATCTCGATACCGTCCGGCATCTCGGAGACATAGGGCATCAGGAAGTCCATGAACGAGGCGTTCTGCAGCTGTCCCGCCTCGTCGTAGGCCATCCGTTCGTACAGCGCGCCGCCGATGCCCTGCGCCACCCCGCCGTGCACCTGACCCTCGACGATCATCGGGTTGATCAGGGTTCCGCAGTCGTGCACCACGCAGTACCGCAGCACCCGAATCTCGGCGGTGTCCGGATCGGTCTCCACCATCACCGCGTGCATTCCGTTGGCGAACGTCGACCGCAGCGGCGAGTAGTAGTCCCGGCCCTCGATGCCCGGCTCGTCGTCCTCCGGCACCGGCGCCGCGTCCGGATCGCCCACCGCGAACTGGGTGGCGGCCTTGGACGCCTCGTCGAAGGCGTAGCGCAGCGGATTGGCCAGCACCGCGACGGTGCCGAGCGAGATCTCGGCGCCGGGCACCCCGGCCACCCGGACCCGGCCGTCCACGATCTCCAGATCCGCGGGGTCGGCCTCCAGCGCGTCAGCGGCCACCTTGAGGATCTTGGCGCGCGCCGCACGGGCCGCCAGTGCGATCGCCGAGCCGCTCATCACGGCGGCCCGGGAGGCGAACGTCCCTACCGCGTAAGGGAAACGCCGAGTGTCGCCGGTGACCACCTCGACGTCGGCCAGCGGCACGCCGAGCTCGTCTGCAACGATCTGGGCGAACGCGGTCTGGTGGCCCTGCCCCTGCGAGGTCAACCCGGTGGCCACCTTCACCTTGCCGGACGTCTCCACCTGGACGTGCCCGCCCTCGTACGGCCCGACGCCGGTTCCCTCGACGTAGCAGGCGATTCCGAGACCCACTCGGCGTCCGTCGGCCCGGGCGGCGGCCTGGTAGGAGGTCCAGGAGTCCCAGTCCACCAGTTTCTTCAACTTCTCCAACGAGGCCGGGAAGTCGCCCGAGTCGTACACCAGTGGCCGGCCGTCCTGGAAGATCAGCCCCTGGTCATAGGGCATTTCGTCCGGCTGGATGAAGTTCACCGCCCGCACCTGCGTGCGGTCCAGCTGCAGGCAGTCGGCTATCGCGTCCATCGTGCGTTCCATCGCGAACACGCCCTGCGGCCGGCCGGCACCTCGGTACGGCGTGACGATCACCGTGTTGGTGTAAAGGGAATCGAACTCGACCCGGTAGGCCGGCAGCTTGTACGGGCCGAGCAGCTGGGTCGAGGTGATGATCGGCACGATGATCCCGTACGGCAGGTAGGCGCCGTTGTCGTGCCAGAACCGCACCGACATACCGAGCAGCCGGCCGTCGTCGTCGAAGCCGACCTCGACGTGCTGCAACTGGCCCCGCTCGTGCGCCGCCGCGATGAAGTGCTCGCGCCGATCCTCGGTGAACTTCACCGGCCGGCCCAGGTTTCGAGCCGCGAACGGTACCAGCACCTCCTCCGGCCACGGGTGCACGATCTTCACCCCGAAGCCGCCGCCGACGTCCGGCGTGATGACCTCGACCTGGCCAAGTTCCAGGCCGAGCTTGACCGCCACCGCGGCCCGCACCCCGGTGGAGGTCTGGGTGGACGTCCAGATCCGCAGCCGGCCGGCGTCGGCATCCCAGCGGGCCAGCACTCCCCTGCCCTCCAGCGGCATCGACGCCGACCGCTCGACGGCCAGTTCCAGCTCCAACCGATGGGGCGCTGCGGCGAGCGCGCTTGCCGCGTCCCCGACCTCCTGCACCAGGTTGGCCGCCACGTTGCCGGGTACGTCCGGATGCACCAGGTGCTCGGCCGCGCGTGCCGCCGCCACGCCGACCACCGCCGGCAACGGCTGGTAGCTGACGACGATCCGCTGCACCGCGTCCTCGGCCAGATACCGGTTCTCCGCGACCACCAGCGCGATCGCCTCGCCGGCGTAGTTCACCTCGTCCCTGGCCAGCGCGTACTGGGTGCGGCCGTGGGTCAACGCCGGATGCGGGATCAGCAGCGGCAGCGGCTCGGCCAGCGGACCGGTCAGATCCTCGTAGGTATAGATGGCGAGCAGGCCTGGTACGTCCAGCGCGGCGCTGACGTCGATGTCGAGGATCTGCGCGTGCGCGTGCGGTGAGCGCAGCACCGCCACCTCGACCGCGTCGTGGCCGAGATCGTCCAGGTAGCGGCCGTGGCCGGCCAGCAGCCGAGGATCCTCGACCCGCTTGACCGGCTCGCCGACCAGCTTGCCGGTCATGCCGGATCTCCTTGTTGCTCCTGCTGGATCTCGGCTTCTCGCAGCTCGGCTTGGCCGAGCTCAGCAGCTCTCAGCACCGCCGCGACGATGTTCTGGTAGCCGGTACACCGGCACAGGTTGCCGCCGATGATCTCGCGCGCCTGCTCCCGGGACGGTGCCGGATTCTCCGCCAGCGCCGCGGTGATCGTGGTCAGGAAGCCCGGCGTGCAGAACCCGCACTGCAACGCGTGGCAGTCGGCGAACGCCCGCTGCACCGGTGACAGCGTGCCGTCCGGGCCGGCGAGGCCCTCCACCGTGGTGATCCGCTCGCCGTGCATGCTCACCGCCAGCAGCAGGCAGGACCGCATCGGCACCCCGCCGACCAGTACCGTGCAGGCGCCGCACACGCCGTGCTCGCAACCCACATGGGTGCCGGTCAGCCGCAGGTCGTGCCGCAGGCAGTCCGAGAGCAGCCGCCGGGCCGGCACCGTCACCTCGTGCGGAATGCCGTTGACGTACAGGGTGATCTCGTGCAGCTCGTCCTGTGGCTCAGCCATCGGCCACCGCCTCGCTGGTCGCCGCACGCTGGGCCGCCTCGGCCACGGCCCGACCGGTGAGCACCCGTGCCAGCTGCCTGCGGTACTCCGCGCTGGCATGGATGTCCGGCTCCGGTTCCAGGGTGTCCGCGGCGAGCTCGGCGGCCGCACCGAGGTCCGCGTCGTGCGGCCGGCCGGCGATCGGCTCGGTCAGGTCCACCACCTGCGGGGTCGCCGCCATCGAGAGGTAACCGGCTCGTGCGGTGCGGATCCGCAGTTCGGCGTCCAGCTCGACGAGCACCGCGACCCCGCACAACGCGTAGTCACCGTGCCGCCGGGACAGCTCGGCGAACGCGGTACCGGATCGTGCCGGCAGCGCCGGGAAGAACGCCTCCACCGCGAGTTCGTCCGGCCGCAGCGAGGTTTCCAACGGGCCGGTGAACAGTTGGTCGGCCGGGATCGTGCGCCGGCCGGTGGTGGACACTGCGGTGACCGAGCCGGCCAGCACGCTGAGCACCGCCGGCAGCTCACCGGCCGGGTCGGCGTGCACGATGCTGCCGAGCGACGTGCCGCGGTTGCGGATGGTCGGATGCGCCACGTGCCGCAGCGCAGCGGTGAGCAGTGGCTGCCGGGCGGCGACCGCCGGATCGGCCAGCACCGCCGAGTGCCGGGCCAGCGCGCCGACCCGTACCCCGTCGGAGTCGGCATGCCGGTAGTCCAGCTCGGCGATGGAGTTGATGTCGATCAGCCGGCCCGGCTCGGCCAACCGCATGGACAGCAGCGGGATCAGGCTCTGCCCACCCGCCAGCACCTTCGCCGCCGGCCCGTGCTCGGCCAGCAACCGCACCGCTTCGGCGACCGAGCCGGGACGGCTGTAACGAAAGGCTGGCGGTTTCACCGATCCCTCTACCGTCCTGTCTCCGGTGGTGGCGGGTCCCACCGCGTGCCCTGCGGGTCGTACCCCGGCCCGGCCTCCTGCGCCGTCCCGGCTGGGACGGGGACCGTCCCGGTGTGCGTCGGGTCGATCGGCGCGTCGGCCGGCTCGGGGGTGACGCCCACTCGTGGTCCCAGGATATGCACCAGGTGGTAACCGATCAGCGCGATCAGGGTGCCGGCCGCGATGCCGGTGATGGAGAAGGTGTCGGAGAACTTGATGGCCAGGTTGCCGATGCCGGCGATGATGCCGGCGGCCAGCGGCACCAGGTTGATCGGGTTGCCGAAGTCGACCCGGTTCTCCACCCAGATCTTGGCGCCGAGCAGGCCGATCATGCCGTACAGCACCAGCGTGATGCCGCCGAGCACACCGCCCGGGGTGGCCGCGACCACCGCGCCGAACTTGGGGCAGAAGCCGAACAGGATGGCCACCACCGCGGCGATGTAGTACGCCAGCGTCGAGTAGATCCGGGTCGCCGCCATCACCCCGATGTTCTCGGCGTAGGTGGTGGTCGGCGAGCCACCGACCAGCGACGCGATCGCGGTGCCGACGCCGTCACCGATGAAGGCCCGGCCGAGGTAGGGGTCCAGGTCCTCCCGGGTCATCTCCGAGACCGCCTTGACGTGTCCGGAGTTCTCGGCCAGCAACGCGATCACCGAGGGAATGACCAGCAGGATGAAGGCCCACTTGAACGCCGGCAGGTGCGGGCCGCTGAGCAGGCCGAAGGTGGGGCTGCTGATGTCCTTCGGCAGGCCGATCCAGTGCGCGCTCTTCACCCCGCTCCAGTCGATCCGGTGGCCGGTGCCGGTGCAGGCCGTGGTGACCGTCTTCGAGCAGGCCGGCACGTCGTTGATCCGGTCGGCGATCCAGCTGATCAGATAGCCGAAGACGAGCGCCAGGAAGATCGCGATCCGGCCGACGAAGCCACGCAGCAGGGTGGCGCAGACCAGCACGAACAGCGTGGTGAGCAGGCCGATCCACTGCTCGGACGGGAAGTACACCGAGGTCGCCACTCCTGCCAGGTTGAACCCGATCAGCATCACCACCGCACCGGTCACCACCGGCGGCAGCACCGCGCGTACGTAATGCGCGCCGCCGAAGTGCACGATCACGCCGACGGCGGCCAGGATCAGCCCGGCGACCAGGATCGCGCCGGTGACCTGCTTGGAGTCACCGCCCTGCGCCCGGATCGCCGCCACCGCCGCGACGAAGGAGGCCGAGGTGCCCAGGTAGGACGGGATCCGGCCCTTGACGATGAGCAGGAACAGGATGGTGGCGACGCCCGACATCAGCACCGCCAGGTTGGGGTTGAGCCCCATGATCGCGGGGAACACGAAGGTCGCGCCGAACATCGCCACCACGTGCTGGGCGCCCAGGCCGAGCATCCGCAGCCCGGACAGCCGTTCGCCCGGCCGAACCACCGCGCCGGGCGGTGGTGTCTTGCCGTCGTAGACCAGTTTCCAACCCCAAGCCGACATGCCGGCCTCCCTGTCGTGGCGGACATCTGCCGACGGCCACGCCGCCGGTGCGGGCATCATCATGGCGCAGCCGATGGCGGGCCGTCGTGCGCCACGCAGAATCGGCCGCACGAGCTGGACGATCTTGAAAATTCGCTAAATGCCACGCATCTGGACGACCTGCAGGGCCAGCGCCACGTCCAGCCGCAGGTTCGCGTCCGTGCTGAACGGGCCCACGATCCGTTCCAACTTGCCGATCCGGTAGCGCAGCGTGTTGTAGTGGAAGTGCAGGACGCGGGCGGTCTCGGCCACGTTCAGGTTGGTGTCCAGCAGCGCCTGCAGGGTGCGCCGCAGGTCGGCCGCCTCGGGGTTGTCAGCGGTCAGCTCACCCAACACCTCGGCGGCGAACGACTTCAGCTCGGCGGTGTCCGGCACCAGGGACAGCAGCCGATGCACCCCGAGTGAGTCGAAGTGCGAGACGCTGTCGTTCCCGTGCACCCGGCGACCCACCGCGACCGCCTTGCGCGCCTGGGTGTAGCCGATCGCGATGCCGTCCTGGCTGGTCGGCTCGCTGACCAGCCTGGACACGCCGGCGCAGAACGACCGACGGCCGCCTCCGCGATCACCGGCCACCGCGGCGACCACCTCGGCCACCACCTGCGTGGAGTCGTCCCCGCGGACCGGGAGCAGCGCCACCACCTCCTGGCTGAAACTGACCACCGGAGCGGTCCGGTCACGGCCGCGCATCACCTGCGACCATGCCGAACTGAACCGCTCGTGCTGGGACCGGTAGACCACTTGCGTCCGGCTGCCGCCCGGCTCGGCAGCCGTCGAGGACGGCACCGGATCGAGCTCGGCCACCACCACCACCAGCGGCTCGTCGATGCTCCAGCCAAGCGACCGGCAGTGCTCCACCACCTGAGCGTCCACCGGCACCAGCCCGGTCAGCACGTCGCGCAGGTAGTCGCCGCGGAACTTGCTCTCCACCGCGGCGACCGCGAGCTCCTTGGTGATGGTCAGCGCCGCGACGATGGCCACCCGCTCCAGCGCCTGCACCACGCCGGGGAACAGCGTGCCGCCCTGCCGGTAGGCGACGATCCGGCCGTGGTCCACGCCGCCGGCCACGATCGGGGTGAGTGCCGCGACGCCCGCCAGCCCGGCACCGCCGGCGACCACCGGCTGCAGGCCGTTGCCGAGCCGTTCGAGCAGGAACCGCCCGGTCGGGTCGAACAGCCCGGCCGCGGTCAGCCCACCGCGCTGCTCGGCCGGGCCGGCCTCGGCCAGCACGCGACCGTCCGGCGTGGTGATCAGCACGACCCCGTCGAGCAGTCTGGACACCTCGCCGGCGATCTCGGACAGCCCGCCGCCGCCGAGCACGATCGCCGAGATGGCCCGGTGCAGCGCGTCGGCCTGCTCGAGCACCTGGTTCTGCTGGTCGAGCAGTTGGCCGAAGATGCCCGGCAGCACCTCGTCGAAGGCGATCTGGTCGGGCAGCCGAAGGATCGGAAAGCCCAGTTCGTCGGCCCGGTCCAGCACCGACTGCGGCATTCCGTCCAGGTACCGGCCGAGCTTGATCGCCAGCGCGGCCAGCGATCGCGAGTTCAGCGCGGTGATGAGCTCGAGCAACAGTTCCGGCTGTTGCTGCTCCGAGGCCGCGGACTGGGTCAGCGGAAAAGCCGTGGTCAGCAGCAACTCGTGCGGCTTGACCCAGGCCAGGATGTCGGGAACCTCCATCACGTTGACGCCACGCACCACCCGGTCCAGGCCCGCGTGGCCGGCCAGCACGGTGGTACCGGCCAGCGTGCGGGTCGCCAGCAGCTGGCGCACCGTCAATCCGTCGGCCGCTTGCCCTGGCAGATCACCCTGGTTCGGGGCAAGATCATTGGCAACTGTGACCATCGGCAGACGGTAGCCCACGTCATTACCTTCCAGCCAGGTCCTTGTTTGCCGCCGATATGCGGACCGTACGAGGACCGTACGAGGACCGCACGAGGAGAGGAGTTGCCGCCGCGTGGCTGTGCTGAGTTCGGCGACCGCCACCGAGTTCGCGGACCGCGCGCTAGCCGGCTCGCCGGGGCCGGCTCGGTGGCTCGGCAGCTTTCCGACCGCCTGCTACCTGGAACTCGGCTCCGGCGCGGTGGTGGCGGTCCTGACCGCCGACGCGGTGCAGCTGCCGATCGGGCTGACGCTGCCCTGGTCGAGCAGCCAGCTCGACCTGCGCTCGCTCGCGCCCGCCGGCTCGACGGCCACGGCCGGCGCGGACGAACTCCGGCTGGGCCGGCTCCGGATCGAGCCGACCGGCTGGCGGGACGCCGCGTTGCGTTACTGCGGACAACCCGTCCGGCCTGAGCTGGTCTGCTCCGCAGCGCTGCCGCTCGCCGAACTGGATCCGGACGGGCTGTTCACCGCCCCCGCTGTCGCCGTCGCCCGGCTGCTCGGCCGCGGATCCGGCCTGACCCCGGCCGGTGACGACCTGCTGTGTGGCGCGCTGGCGGCCGCTCGACTGTTCGGCCTGCCGGCCGCCGAACTGGGCCACGCGGTGCTGGACCGGCTGGCCGCGAGCCGGACGGCGACCACCAGCCTGTCCCGTCAACTGCTGCTGCGTGCGGTGGCCGGCGACGGCCTGCCGGAGCTGCAGGAACTCGGTCAGGCGCTGTGCCGGCCGGAACCGCTCACCGCTGAACTGGCCTGGCGGCGGCTGCTGCGGATCGGGCACAGTTCCGGCGCGGCACTGGGCGCCGGCCTGCTCACCGGTGCCAGGCAGGCCGCCCGAATGTCCGCCGCATCCCAGCCGGCCGCCGCATCCCGGCAGGCCGCCGCATCCCGGCAGGCCGCCGCATCCCGACAGGCCGCCGCATCCCGGCAGGCCCCGTTCCGGACGGTCGCCTGATGGCCGAGCGGATCGCCGTACGGCGCAACCAGTACGCCGACTCGGTGGCGTTGATGCAGGTGAGCCGAGCGGTCACCGAGTTGCCCGAGGTGCAGGCGGCGCTGGTGGCGATGGCGACCGAGCTGAACCTGGAGCTGCTGGCCGGCATGGGGTTCGAGTCGCCGCCGGTGGAATCGGCCAACGAACTGCTGATCGCGATCCGGGCCTCGGACGAGGCGGCGCTGACGGCAGCGTTCGAACGGGCCGAGCGGATGCTGGACGCGCCGGCCGGTGCCGCGTCGGCACCGGCCGCCGGCGAGTTGCCGCCGCGCACCGTCGGCTCGGCGGCGAACCGGGTCGGCCCCGGCCTGGCGGTGATCTCGGTGCCCGGCCAGCACGCCTTCGTCGAGGCGATGGACGCGCTGGAGGCTGGCTGCGACGTGCTGCTGTTCTCCGACAACGTGCCGCTGGCGCAGGAGATCGCCCTGAAGGACGCCGCGACCGAACGCGGCCTGCTGGTGATGGGTCCCGACTGCGGCACCGCGGTGGTCGGCGGTATCGGCCTCGGCTTCGCGCACACCCTCACCGCCGGCCCGGTCGGGGTGCTGGCCGCGTCCGGCACCGGCGCCCAGCAGGTGCTGTGCCTGTTGGATGCCGCCGGCGTCGGCATCACCGCGGCACTCGGCGTCGGTGGCCGGGACCTGTCGGCCGAGGTGGCCGGCCGCTCGACCCGGACCGCGTTGGCGATGCTGGATGCCGATCCGGCCACCGAACTGATCCTGCTGGTGTCCAAGCCGCCGGCCGAGCAGGTGGCCGCGGAGCTGCGCGCCGCGGCCACCCGGCTGTCCACGCCGACCCGGTTCGCGCTGCTCGGCGTCGGCGAACCGGATCTGACCGCGGCGGTCGAGCAGGCACTGACTGCCTTGGGCGTCCCGGTGCCGGCCTGGCCGTCCTGGCCGCGCGAGCCGTCCCGGCCGCAGGAGCCGCGGGATCCGCAGGCCGACCGGGAGCAATCCGGGGCGCTGCGCGGACTGTTCTGCGGCGGCACGCTGTGCGACGAGGCGATGCTGCTGGCCAGCGCCACGCTGGGTGAGATTCGGTCCAACATCCCGCTGCGACCCGACTGGGCGCTGCCGGATCCGTTGGAACCGTCCGCCGGGCATTGGATGGTGGACTTCGGCGACGACGCGCTGACCCGCGGCCGGCCGCATCCGATGATCGACCCGACGCTGCGGGACCAGCAGCTGCGCCGAGCGCTGGCCGATCCGGCGACCGGCGTGGTGCTGGCCGACGTGGTGCTCGGCCACGGCGCGCACCCCGATCCGGCGGCCGGCCTGCTACCGATCCTGGAATCGGCCGAGGTGCCGGTGGTGCTCAGCCTGATCGGTGCTCGGCAGGATCCGCAGGACGTCTACGGGACCGCCGAACGGCTACACGAAGGCGGCGCCTCGGTGTTCTTCTCCAACGCCGCGGCCACCCGGCACGCGCTGGCGCTGTTGGCGGGCCGCGATGGCTGAACCGACTACCCAAGAAACGACGAACTGGCATGAGTGAACTGCTGGCCGGCCCGCCCCGGCTGATCACCGCCGGCGTGGAGCTGTTCGCCACCGCAGCCGCGGCCCAGGGTGCCACGGTGGAGCAGGTGGATTGGCGCCCGCCGATGCCCGGCACCGAGCAGGACCTGGCCACCGTGCTGGCCGACCCGCGACGTCCGGCGGCCAATGCGCTTGCCCTGCGCCGGATCACCGAGACCCAGGCGATGCTGGTCGACGTGCTACCGGCCGGCCAGGTGCTGGGGCTGTCGGATCGGGACTTCCTGCACGCCGGCCCACCCATCGGTTGGGAGCGGGCGTCCGGCCCACTGCGCGGTGCACTGCTCGGCGCGGCCGCGCTCGAGGGGCTGGTCGAGGATCCGGAGCAGGCCGAGTCACTGTTCGCCGCCGGCACCGGATACCACCTCGACCCGTGCCACCACCACCAGGCGGTCGGGCCGATGGCCGGAGTGATCTCGGCCTCGATGTGGCTGTTCGTGGTGGCCGATCCGGCGACCGGCCGACAGACCTACTGCAGCCTGAACGAGGGGCTGGGCAAGGTGCTGCGCTACGGCGCCTACTCCCCCGAGGTACTGACCCGGCTGCGCTGGATGTCGGCGGTGCTCGGCCCGCTGCTGCAGCAGGCGGTGCGTCGGCACGGCCCGATCGACCTCAAGGCGATCCTGGCCCAGATGCTGCAGATGGGCGATGAGGCGCACAACCGCAATCGGGCCGGCACGCTGATGCTGCTGCGCGAGCTGCTGCCGGAGCTCATCGCCTCGGACGCGCCGAGCGGTGAGGTGGCCGAGGCCGTCCGGTTCGTCGCCGGCAACGATCACTTCTTCCTGAACCTGGCGATGCCGGCGTGCAAGCTCACGCTGGACGCCGCCCGCAACATCCCGGGCAGCACCGTGGTGGTGGCGATGGCCCGCAACGGCACCGACTTCGGCATCCAGGTCGCCGGCACCGGCGACGAGTGGTTCACCGGCCCCGCCCAGCTGGCCGAGGGGCTTTTCCTGGGTAGCTACGGCCCGGACGACGCCAACCCCGACATCGGCGACTCGGCGATCACCGAGACCGCCGGCCTGGGTGGGTTCTCGATGGCCGCGGCACCGGCCATCGTCCGGTTCGTCGGCGGCCAGGTGGGTGACGCGCTGGCCGCCACCCGGCGGATGTATGAGATCACCGTGGCCGAACACCCGATGTATGCGATACCGGTGCTGGACTTCCGGGGCGCGCCGACCGGCATCGACGTCACCAAGGTGGTGCGTACCCAGATCCTGCCGCAGATCAACACCGGCATGGCCGGCCGGGTCGCCGGCGTGGGTCAGGTCGGCGCCGGCCTGGTCACGCCGCCGGCCGAGATCTTTCCGAAGGCACTTGCGGCCCTGGCCGCTCGGACCGAGTAGCCCGACCTGCATGCAGCCAGCCGGTCCACGCCGGGACACTGCATGCACGTCCGCGACGCTTAGGAGAACCGGGCTTCGGCGGCGGCCAGGTCCTCCGGCGTGTCGATGTCGGCGATCGGGTCGGGCAGATCCAGGTAATCGACGTCGTCCCAGTGTCCGGAGAAGAACGCCCGGCCGCCCTGGTCGTCATGCGCGGCGGCCGCGAACGCGGTGAACCAGCGCCGGGCGATCAGCACCGGATGGGACCGCGTCCCGGCCCGGCGCACCGCCAGGATGGACGCGCCGTTGCGGTACCAGCCGATCAGCGCCCGCACCTCGCCCGGAGTGATGTCGGGCAGGTCGACCAGCGTCACCACCACCGCCTCGGTGTCCTCCGGCAGCGCGGCCAGCCCGGCCTGCAGCGACGAGCCCATGCCGTCATCGGCGGCCGGGTTCACCACCGTGTGCGCCCCCTCGGCGGTGATGCCCTCGGCTCGGACCACAGCCACCACCTGCTCGCAGCCGCCGTCGAGCAGCGTCCGCACCGCCCGGTCGACCAGCCGGACGCCACCCAGCACCACCTCGGCCTTCGGGCGCCCCAACCGCCGGCCGGCTCCGGCGGCCAGCACCAGGCCGACGATCACGGCCGGGCGAGTTGACGCACCGTGACCGCGGTGGCCAACGCGGCCTGAGCCGCCTCGTAACCCTTATCCTCCTTGGACCCGGGCAGGCCGGCCCGGTCCAGCGCCTGGGCATCGTCGTCGCAGGTCAGCAGCCCGAAGCCGATCGGTACGCCGGTGCGCACGCTCACCTGGGTCAAGCCGTCGGTGGCGGCCCGGCAGACGTAGTCGAAGTGCGGTGTGCCGCCGCGGATCACCACGCCGAGCGCCACGATCGCATCGATCCCCGGCTCGGTGGCCAGCCGGCTCGCGACCACCGGTAGCTCGAAGGCACCGGGCACCCGCAGCAGCCGAACGTCGTGCACCCCGGAGTCGGCCAGTGCCCGCTGCGCCCCGTCGAGCAGGCCGGCCATCACCTGGGTGTGCCAGCGGGCGGCCACGACCGCCACCCGCAACTCCTCGGCATCGGCCACCGGCCCGGCGGCCGGCGCCCCCTGCCCGCTCATCAGCGCCGTCCTCTCATCAGCACCGGTGTCACATCCGGGCTCTCATCAGCGCCGAGCTTCGGAGTCGGCGTGCAACTCGGCTTCGGCGTGCAACTCCGCGTCAGCCGGCAACCCGGCGTCGTGCGGCAACCCACCCAGGTCGGCATCGTCCAGATCCAGCAGGTGTCCCATCCGGTCCTTCTTGGTCTGCAGGTAGCGGAGATTCTCCGGGTTGGCGTGGGTCGGCAGCGGAACGCTGCCGACCACGGACAGCCCGTAGCCTTCCAGGCCGGCACGCTTGGCCGGATTATTGCTGAGCAACCGCATGCTACGCACGCCCAGGTCGACCAGGATCTGCGCGCCGGTGCCGTAGTCCCGGGCATCGGCAGGCAGGCCGAGCTCCAGGTTCGCGTCCACCGTGTCCCGGCCGGCGTCCTGCAGCTGATAGGCCTGCAGCTTGTGCATCAGCCCGATGCCGCGGCCTTCGTGCCCACGCATGTAGAGCACCACGCCGCGACCCTCGCGAGCCACCGCGGCCAGCGCCGCGTCCAGCTGCGGACCGCAGTCACAACGCAGCGAGCCGAACACGTCGCCGGTCAGGCATTCCGAGTGCACCCGCACGAGGACGTCGTGGCCGTCGCCCAGCTCACCGAAGACGAACGCCACATGCTCCCGGTCGTCGTAGCTGGAGGCGTAGCCGTGCGCGATGAACTCGCCGTAGCGCAGCGGCACCCGAGCCTGCGCCACCGGCTCGACCAACTTCTCGAACCGGCGCCGGTAGGCGATCAGGTCGGCGATCGAGATCAGTGCCAGATCGTGCTCGTCGGCGAACACCCGCAGCTCGTCCACCCGGGCCATGCCGGCCGGATCCTTCTCGCTGACCATCTCGCACAGCACCCCGGCCGGTGCCAGGCCGGCCAGCCGGGCCAGGTCCACGGCGGCCTCGGTGTGGCCGGGCCGGCGCAGCACGCCGCCGTCCTTGGCCCGCAGCGGCACGATGTGGCCGGGCCGGGTCAGGTCGGCGGAGGTGGTCTCGGAACCGGCCAGCAGCTGGATGGTACGGGCTCGGTCGGTGGCCGAGATCCCGGTACTGATGCCCTCCCGGGCGTCAACGGTGACCGTGTAGGCGGTGCCGCGCTTGTCCTGGTTGGTGTGGAACATCGGCGGCAGATCCAGCCGGTCGGCCTCCGCCTCGGTGATCGGCACGCAGATGTAGCCCGAGGTGTAGCGCACCATGAACGACACCAGCTCCGGGGTGGCGAGTTCGGCGGCGAAGATCAGGTCGCCCTCGTTCTCCCGGTCCTCGTCGTCGACCACCACCACCGGCTTGCCGGCTGCGATGTCGGCGATGGCCCGTTCGATCGGATCTAGCATCAGCGACCACCTTCCGAACCACTCGGCGTGCGCTGGCCGAGCAGCCGCTCGGTGTACTTGGCGAGCACGTCCACCTCGATGTTGACCGAATCCCCGACCGACTTCTGACCGAGCACGGTGGCGCGCAGCGTCTCCGGGATCAGGCCCACCTCGAACCAGTCCGGGCCCACCGCGGTGACCGTGAGCGACACCCCGTCGACCGCGATCGAGCCCTTCTCGGCTACGTAGCGGGACAGTTCGGTCGGCAGGCCGAACCGGACGGCCTGCCAGCCGGTACCTGGCGTGCTGGACAGCAGCGTGCCGGTGCCGTCCACGTGGCCCTGCACGATGTGCCCGTCCAGCCGGCCGTCGACCCGGGCTGCCCGCTCCAGGTTCACCCGCTGGCCGACGCTCAACGAGCCGAGGACGCTGCGCTTGAGGGTCTCGGTCATCACGTCGAAGTCCAGCTCGACCGATCCGTCGGCGGGCCGCTGACCGGTCACCGTGAGGCACACGCCGTTCACCGCGACCGAGGCGCCATGTGCCAGGTCGGCCCCGATCCGCCCGGCGCGAACCCGGAGCACCGCCGAGTCGCCGGCGGAATCCAACCCGACGACCTCGCCGATCTCTTCAATGATGCCGGTGAACAAAGCCTCAACTGTCCCTTCCTCGGCCGGTAGGCACCTCGGCCGGTACCGGCCGACCGACCACCTTGAGGTCGTCGCCCAGCCGGCTGACCTCCCCGATCTCCAATGAGACCGCGTCCGACATGGTGGTTATTCCCGCATCCTCCAGAACCGTAGTTCCCGCGCCGAGGAGTTTGGGTGCGAGATAGGCCACCACCTCGTCGATCAGGCCGGCCTCCAGGAACGCCCCCGCCAGCGTCGGGCCACCTTCCAGCAGCAGGTGGCGGACGCCCCGGTCGAACAGCGCCTTGCAGGCGAAGCGCGGCACAGCGGTGTCCAGCACCAGCGTCTCGGCCGCGTCGTCGAAGATCCGCGCCTCCTTGCCGACCCGGTGCCGGCGGTCCAGCAGCACCCGCAGCGGCTGGTGGTCGGCGAGCAGTTCGGTGCCGTCCGGCTGCCCGATCCGGACGGTCAGCTGCGGGTCGTCGGCCAGCACCGTGCCGCTGCCCACCAGCACCGCGTCCACCCGGCCGCGCAGCCGGTGCACGTCCGCGCGCGAGATCGGGTTGGAGATCCAGCGCGAGCTGCCGTCGGCGGCGGCCGCCCGGCCGTCCAGGGTGGCGGCGAACTTCCAGGTCACGAACGGCCGGGCGTGCACCACCGCGTGCAGCCATGGGCCGAGCGCGGCGTCGCTGACCAGGCGCTCCTCGATCCCGCCGAGCACCTGCAGGCCGGCCCGGCGCAGCCGCTCCGCGCCACCGGCCGCGACCGGGTTCGGATCGTCGGCGGCATAGACCACCCGGACGATGCCGGCCGCCAGCAGCGCCTCGGTGCACGGGCCGGTCTGGCCGGTGTGGTTGCACGGCTCTAGGGTGACCACCGCGGTGCCACCGCGGGCCAGCTCACCGGCCGCCGCCAGCGCCATCACCTCGGCGTGCTGGTGGCCGTGCGGCTGGGTGACGCCCTGGCCGACCAGCCGGCCGTCGGCGGCGAGGATCACCGCCGCCACCGGCGGATTGGGGCTGGTCCGTCCGGCCACCGTGCTGGCCAGCTCGGCGGCGTGCCGCATCGCGGTCAGCTCGACGTCAGTCGGCTGGTTGACCATCGTCGCTACCGGCGTCCGGCGTCGTTGCCGGCGGACGCGGCGGCACAGCTGGCCATGCCGGGCCGGGCCAGCTCCCGCAGCCGCTCCACCGCGGCCGCCGGGTCGTCGGCCTCGTACACCGCCGATCCGGCCACGAACACGTCGACGCCGGCCTCGGCCGCCTGCCCGATGGTGTCCTCGCCGATGCCGCCGTCGATCTCCAGGAACAGCCGCAGCCGACCTCGGGCCACCTGCTCGCGCACCAGCCGTACCTTGTCCAGCACCTCGGCCATGAACTTCTTGCCGCCGAAGCCGGGCTCCACCGACATCACCAGCAGGGTGTCGAACTCGGTCAACAACTCCAGGTACGGCTCGATCGGGGTGTTCGGCTTCACCGACAGCCCGGCCAGCGCGCCCGCCGCGCGGATCGTCCGGGCGGTACGCACCGGGTCGGCCGCCGCCTCGACGTGGAACGTCACGTTGGCCGCGCCGGCCTCGGCGTAGCCGGGAGCCCACCGGTCCGGATCGGTGATCATCAGATGACAGTCCAGCGGCAGGTCGGTGGCCCGGTACAGGCTCTGCACCACCGGCAGCCCGATCGTCAGGTTGGGCACGAAGTGGTTGTCCATCACGTCCACGTGCAGCCAGTCCGCTCGGGACACCGCAGCCGCGGCGTCGGCGAGATGCGCGAAGTCGGCCGACAGGATGCTGGGAGCGATCATCGGCTCGACGGACGGGGTACGCACCGTCCCATTCTATGGACGAGGCCGGTAGGGCCGCGGTGTCGCGGTCCCGTCACGCGTCGCGTCGGCGCAGGCCGGCGAAGAACATCGCGTCGGTGCCGTGCCGGTGCGGCCACAGCTGAACCGTCGGCACGTCGGCAAGCCCGGCTACGCCGGCGAACGCGGACCGGACGTCCAGCAGTTCCAGTTCCGGGTGCCGGCCCAGCGCCTGCTCGACCTGCGCCTGGGTCTCGGCCAGGTGCGGCGAGCAGGTGACGTAGCCCAGTACCCCGCCGGGACGGGTCAACCGCACCGCAGCGTCGAGCAGGCCGGCCTGCAGCTCGGTCAGTTCCGCCAGGTCCGCCGGGTTACGCCGCCAGCGGGCCTCCGGCCGGCGGCGCAGCGCACCCAGACCGGTGCACGGAGCATCCAACAGCACCCGGTCGTAGCTGCCGGTCAGTTCTCGGGCGTCGCCGACCAGCACCTCGACCGGCCAGCGCTGGGTCGCCGCGACCACCAATTCGGCTCGGTGCGGATGCAACTCGTTGGCGGTGAGCCGGGCACCCCGGTCCGCGGTATGCGCGGCCAGCAGCGCCGCCTTTCCACCGGGGCCGGCACACAGATCCAGCCACCGCTCGTCCCGGCCGGCGAGCGGCAGTTCCAGCAGCGCGAGCGCGCACAGCTGGCTGCCCTCGTCCTGCACGGCGGCCAGGCCAGCACGCACCGCCGGTAGGCCGCCGGGCTCGCCGCCGGCGGTGAGCCGGACCGCGTACGGCGAGTACGGACCCGGCGTACCACCGGCCTGCTCGGCCAGCTCGGCGCGCTCGATCAGGCCGGGCCAGCCGACCAGATGGGTCTCCGGCCGGGCGTCGTCGGCGGCCAGCGCCCGTTCGAGCTCGGCCAGCTCATCGCTCGCATCGGCATTCCCCGCAGCGCCGTGTTCTTGCGCGGCCGGTATCTCGGCACCGTGCTCATGGTTCGCCTCGGCGGCCAGCGCCTCGGCGCCGTGCTCATGGTCCGCCTCGGCGGCAAGCGCCTCGGCGCCGTGCTCATGGTCCGCCTCGGCGGCAAGCGCCTCGGCGAACGCACCCACGATCCAGCCGGGGTGGCTGTATCGCACCGCCAGCTGGCCGAGCGGCGAGGCGCCGGCACCGATCACGGCGCACCAGCCGTCGAAGTCGCGGGCGGCTACCTTGCGCAGCACGGCGTTGACGAAACCGGCGGCCCGGCCGTTGCCGGTGGCGCGGGCCAGATCGACCGTGGTGGCCACCGCGGCATGCGTCGGAATCCGGGTCTTGAGCAGTTGGTAGGCCCCCAGCCGGAGCAGATCCAGCACCGCCGGGTCGATGTCGGCCAGCTGTCGGGACGAGCACCGGCGCAGCACCTCATCCAGCACGCCGAGCGCACGCAGGCTGCCGTAGCCGAGTTCGGTCGCCAGGGCGGCGTCCCGACCGGTCAGGCCGGCCGCGGCCAGCTGCCGGGGCAGCACCAGGTTGGCGTAGGCGTCATCGGCCGACACCGCCCGCAGCGTCCGGTAGGCGGCCAGCCGAGCCGGATCGGTGCGGGCCGGGTCGGTGCGAGCCGGAGCGGTGCTAGCCACCAAAACTGTCCCCGCCACTCAGCCGGTCACCGTCACCCAGCCGGTCACCGTCACCCAGCCGGACGCCGCGCGCCCAGTCGGCCGCCGGCATGGCGCGTTTGCCCGGCGGCTGGACGGTGCCCAGCCGGACCGCGGCGCTCGCCGTGCCGACCAGCACCTGATGCCGGTCGACCAGTAGCTGCCCGGGCGCCAACCCCGCGTGCTCGCTAACGGTGACCGGGCCGAGCTTGAGCCGGTCGCCGCGGAAATCCGTCCACGGACCCGGCTCCGGGGTACAGGCGCGCACCCGCCGATCCACCGCCATGGCCGGCTGGTCGAAGCGGATCTGCGCATCGGCGACGGTCAGTTTGGGCGCCAGCGACACCCCGTCCGCCGATTGTGGCTGCGGACGCAGCGAGCCGTCGGCGATGCCGTCCAGGGTCGCCACCAGCAGCGGCGCACCCGCTTCGGCAAGCCGGGTCAGCAGCTCCCCGCTGGTGTCGGTGGGTCGAATCCGCTCGGTCAGCACGCCGTACACCGGACCGTCGTCCAGGCCCGGTCCGATCCGGAAGGTGGTGGCACCGGTGTACTCGTCGCCGTGCAACAGCGCGTGCTGCACGGGTGCCGCGCCCCGCCAAGCGGGCAGCACCGAGAAGTGCAGGTTCACCCAGCCGTGCCGGGGCAGGCTCAGCGCGGGTTCGCGCAGCAGCGCGCCGTAGGCGACGACCGGCGCGCAGTCCGGCTGCAGTTGGCGTAGCCGGTCGAGGAACTCCGGTTCGGCCGGCGAGCGCGGCTTGAGCACCTCGACGCCGGCCGTCGCGGCCAGCGAGGCGACCGGGGACGGCGCGAGCGTGCGGCCGCGACCGGCCCGCGCGTCCGGCCGGGTCAGCACCGCCACCACCTCGTGCCGCGGGTGCTCGAGCAGCGCGCGCAGCGCGGGTAGCGCCACCTCGGGAGTGCCGGCGAACAGCAACCTCACCGGAGCGGGCCGCCAACGCCTGACCATGGCGATGCGATCGTGCCGGCGTGCGGGCTCACCTTGATCACCGGCGGGGTCAGGCCGGACCATTCGGCATTGCGGATCTCGGCCATCGCCGCCCGCCGGGTCTCCGGGTCCAGCCGGTCGACGAACAGCACACCGTCCAGGTGGTCGGTCTCGTGCTGGATGCAGCGGGCCAGTCGAGCGGTGCCCTCGACCGTGATCGGGTCGCCGTAGCCGTTCTGCCCGTGCGCGACCACGTGCTGCTTGCGTCGGCAGTCCCAGCTCAGGCCGGGGATGGACAGGCAGCCCTCCGGGCCGTCCTGGGTCTCCTCCGAGGGGAAATGCAGCACCGGGTTGATCAGGTGACCCTGCTCGTCCTCGGAAACCCAGTAGGTGAAGACCCGCAGGCCGACCCCGATCTGCGGAGCGGCCAGGCCCGCGCCGGGAGCGTTCAGCATGGTCTCCTGCAGGTCGGCGACCAGCCGGCGCAACTCGCGGTCGAACACGGTGACCGGCTCGGCCGGCGTGCGCAGGATCGGATCGCCGAACAGGCGAATGGGCTGAACTGTCACGGCTACCAGTCTAAGAACTCCCAGTTGCCGGGTTGACCCGGCCGATAACGCGGGATTGCACAGCAGGAGCCGCATTAGTTAGTCTTACTAACAAAGTGAAGGGAAGACCTGTTGTCGCACAGCACAGCTCATGACCGCAGCACAGCTCATGACCGCAGCACCGCTCATGACCGCCGGATCGCGCTCTCGGTCACCACGGTAGGCATCCTGGCCGCCACCCTGAACGCGTCCATCCTGCTCATCTCGCTGCCGGCCATCTTCGACGGCCTGGGCCTGAACCCACTCGCGCCGGCCAACATCTCCTACCTGCTGTGGATGCTGATGGGTTACCTGCTGGTGACCGCGGTGCTGGTCGTCACGTTCGGCCGGCTGGGTGATCAGTACGGCCGGGCCCGGCTGTTCAACCTGGGCTTCCTGATCTTCACGCTCGCCAGCATCGCGTGCGCGCTGGTGCCGAACGGCGGCTCGGCCGGCGCGCTGGAACTGATCGCGCTGCGCATCGTGCAGGGCGTCGGCGGCGCCATGCTGACCGCGAACTCGACCGCCATCATCACCGACGCCTTCCCGCCGGACCGGCGTGGTTTCGCCCTCGGGGTGAACCAGGTGGCCGGCATCGGCGGCTCGTTCGTCGGCCTGGTGGTTGGTGGCCTGCTCGCCGAGTGGCACTGGCGCGCGGTGTTCTGGGTGAGCGTGCCGGTCGGCATCTGGGGAACCTGGATGGGCTACCGCAGCCTGCGTGACCGGCCGCGGGATTCCCGGTCCGCGGTGGCCATCGACTGGTGGGGCAACCTCACCTTCGGCGTCGGGCTGATCGCGATCCTGGTCGCGATCACCTACGGCCTGCAACCGTACGGCGGGCACACGATGGGCTGGACCAACCCGAAGGTGCTGGCCGGCATCGTCGGCGGCATCGTGCTGCTGGCGATCTTCGCCGTCATCGAGTTGCGGGTGACCGATCCGATGATGGATCTCAAGCTGTTCCGGGTCCGCGCGTTCGCGGCCGGCCAGGCGGTCAACCTGCTCGCCTCGATGGCCCGCGGCGGGTTGCAGTTCATGCTGATCATCTGGCTGCAGGGCATCTGGCTGCCGCTGCACGGCTACAACTTCGCCGACACCCCGCTGTGGGCCGGCATCTACATGCTGCCGTTGACCATCGGCTTCCTGGTGGCCGGGCCGGCCTCCGGCGCGCTGTCCGACCGGTTCGGCGCCCGTACGTTCGCCACCGGCGGACTGCTCCTGACGGCGGCCACCTTCGGCGGGCTGATCGCCATTCCGGCCGACTTCTCCTACCCGATGTTCGCCGGGCTGCTGGCGCTGAACGGCATCGGCACGGGCCTGCTCGCCGCGCCGAACTCGGCCGCCATCATGAACGCGGTGCCGGCCTCCGAGCGCGGCGCGGCGTCCGGCATCCGGGCGACCGGCATGAACGCCGGCATGGTGCTGTCGATGGGTGGCTTCTTCACCCTGATGGCGGTCGGGCTGGCCAGCCGATTGCCGAGCACCATGTACAGCGGACTGGTCAAGGCCGGTATCACGCCGGACGCGGCGCACCAGATCTCGACCACTCCCCCGGTCGGCACGTTGTTCGCCGCGTTCCTCGGCGACAACCCGATCAAGGCGCTGGTCTCCCAGCTCGATCCGCAGCAACTGCAGCCCGGATCCGGGGTGGACGTTGCCACCCTGACCGGCCGGACGTTCTTCCCGCACCTGATCGCCGAGCCGTTCCGGCACGGGCTGGCCATCGCGTTCGGGGTGTCCATCGCGATGCTGCTGATCGCCGCGGTCGCCTCGCTGCTGCGCGGTGAACGGTACGTGCACGCCGAGGCGATGGCGATGCCGGTCGGCGCCGCCTCCGAGCAGCCACAGCACGATCAGCCGCAGCATGATCAGCCACGGCCGGATCAGCCGCGGCACGATCAGCCACAGCATGAGGGCATCGGGGTGGCGGTGGCCCGGGAGGCGGCCGCGCTGGACGGCATTCCGGGCCAGGACGTCGCCTACGAGGACGCGCTGGCCGATGGCCGGAGCAAAGAACCGATCGCGGAGCGGTCCCGCCGGGCTGGCTAATCCAGGTCCAGCACCAGCGGCGCATGGTCGAACGGACTGGCTAATCCAGGTCGAGTACCAGCGGCGCATGGTCGGACGGTCCTTCGCCCTTGCGGGCGTCCCGGTCGACCCAGACCGCCTGGGTCCGATCGGCCAGTGACTTGCTGACCAGGGCAAGGTCGATGCGCATGCCGCGGCCCTTCTGAAAGCCGAGCATCCGCATCTCCCAGAAGGTGTACGGCCGCCGCTCGTCGCGCGGATCGGCCGAGGCGCGTGGCATCAGGTCGATCAAGGCTTCGTCGGCGCCGGCCGCACGCTGGATCTCGACGACGGCCGAGCGTTCCTCGGGGGTCACGTGGGTGAAGCCGTCGAACGCCGTGATGTCCCAGACGTCCGCATCGGTCGGCGCCACGTTGAAGTCGCCGAGCAGCCCGTACGGCGCGGCCAGGCCCAGTTCGGCCCGTTCGGCTGCGCACTGCTCGCGCAATGCCCGCAGGAAGCTCAGCTTGTACCCGAAGTGGTCGCTGCCCACCGTCCGGCCGTTCGGCACGTAGATCGACCAGAGCCTGACGCCGGCGCAGGTGGCGCCGATGGCCCGCGCCTCGGTGCTGCCGCCGAAGCCGGGTTCGGCGGTGAGCCCGCGGGTGACGTCGGCCAGTCCGACCCGGGACAGGATCGCCACGCCGTTCCACCGCCCGGTGCCGTGGTGGACCGACTCGTAGCCGAGCTCGGCCAGTTCGGTGGCCGGCCACGACTCGTCCGTCGCCTTGGTCTCCTGGACGAGCAGCACGTCCGGCTCGCGTTCGGCCAGCCAGGACCGCAGCCGGGGCAGCCGAGCCTTGACCGAGTTCACGTTCCAGGTGGCGATCCGCATGCGCCAATCCTGCCTGCTGGCCGAGAGTGGAGCGTTGTGTGGCCCAGGCCGATAGATCGCTCCACTCTCGGACGTTCGGCGGCATACTTGTCCTCCGATGGCGCACCTACCGATCGCCCGGCACCTGCTGCGGGCCAAGGACCTTGCCGACATGCGGTACGCCGAACCGCTCGAGGTAGGCGACCTGGCGCGCGCCGCCGGGCTGTCCCAGGCCCACTTCAGCAGGGCTTTCCGCAAGGCGTTCGGCGAGTCGCCGCACGCCTACCTGCTGACCCGCCGGCTGGAACGGGCGGCGGCGCTGCTGCGCAACACCGACGACTCGGTCGCCGATATCTGCGTCGCAGTCGGGCTGACCAGCATCGGCTCGTTCACCACCAGCTTCAAGCGGATGTTCGGCACCCCGCCGGCTGCCTACCGGGCCGCGTTCCCGCCGGCGGCCACCTTCGCCCAGGTTCCGGCCTGCGTGCTGCGTTTCTACGGTCGTCCGCAACTGCGCACGTTTCGAGAAGACGACCGTGCGGCCCGCTGAATAGCGTTCGGGCCGCAACGAACAACGAAAGGCCACCACGAAGTGGCCATGAGAGCCATCAGGAGTCACCATGTACCGCATTGCCACCGCTCAGCTGTGGGTGCACGACCAGGACGAGGCATTGAAGTTCTACACCGAGAAGCTCGGCATGCAGGTCCGCTCCGACGTGACGGTGCCGGAGCTGGGCAACTTCCGCTGGCTCACCGTCTCCCCGGCCAATCAGGAGGACATCGCGATCGTGCTGATGGCCATCCCGGGCCAGCCGATCATGGACGAACAGACCGCCCAGGACGTGCGCGAGCTGATGGCCAAGGGCTTCGCCGGCACGGTCTTCCTCACCACCGACGACTGCCAGGCCGCCTACGAGGACCTGCGTTCCCGGGGCGTGGAGTTCGTCGAGGAGCCCGAGGAACGCCCGTACGGCATCGACTGCGGCTTCCGCGATCCGTCCGGCAACAACTTCCGGCTGACCCAGGTGAACGACCTCGTCAACAGCTGAGCTTGCCGGCGCTCCGGCGGTGCGGTGCTCCGGCGGTGGCAGGTGCGCCGCCGGAGCGATGCGATCGGCAGACAGCCGCCCGTTAGGCGTTGATAATGGCGGCATGTTCATCAGCGCTGTCCCCGAGGACGCGGCGACCGGCGCCTTGGCCGAGTACTACCGGCAGCAGACCGCGGCATGGGGATTCCTGCCGAACTACGCGGCGGCGTTCTCCACCCGTCCGGACGTCGCGCAAGCGTGGAACACGCTCAACGCGGCGGTCCGCGAGGGAATGGACCGGCGCCGCTTCGAGATCGCAACCATCGCCGCGGCACGCGCGCTCCGTTCCACCTACTGCACCGCCGCGCACTCGAAGTTCCTGCGGGACGTCTGCGGCGACGAGCCAACGGTCGGCATGATCGCGGCCGACCCGTCCGGAGCGACGCTCGACGAGCAAGATCGCGCGGTATATGAATTCGCCGGAAAGGTCGCGGCCGACGCGAGTTCGATAACCCAAGCGGATATCGACAGCTTGCGCGACGTGGGGTTGTCCGATCCGGAGATCGCCGACATCGTGTTCGCGGCCGCCGCGCGCTCGTTCTTCACGCGCGTTCTCGATGGCCTCGGCGCCCAACTCGATTCCCAGACCGCGGCCACCTTTCCATCCGAGCTGCTCAGCACCATGATCGTCGGTCGCCCTCCCCGGTCGGGCTGACGCCTCGCCAGGCGGCACACTCGCGGCCATGACCGGTGTGACCGGATGGGTGCGGGAGTGTCGAGCGGCCGATCTGCCGGCGCTGGCGGCCGTATTTCCGCTGGGGAACGCGCACCTCGAACGCCTCGACGGACAGAACGCGGGCCGCTGGCTCTACCTCGTCGCGTTCTCAGCCGAGGCGGTGGTCGGGCACTGCCTGGTGCACTGGAACGGGCCGACGCTGGACGGTGTTCGCGCGGCACTGCCCGACTGCGTCGAGATCAACCACCTCCAGGTGGCCGCGCAGGCACGGGGTCGCGGAGTGGGCAGTGCGCTGCTGCTCGATGCCGAGACGAATGCCGTGGTGCGGCGACGCTCCACCATCGGGCTCGGTGTCGGCGATGACAACGCGGACGCGCGCCGGCTCTACCTGTCGCTCGGTTACGCACCGAGCGGGGTTCGGTACGCCGTCGACTACGAGTACCCGGACGAGGCCGGCGAGCCGGTAGCGGCGCACGAGGCCGGCGATTTCCTGATCAAGTCGTTGACGGAGTGGCGCTGAAAGCCGCAGCCGTCGGCGCTGTGCCTTGACGAGTGGAGCGATACGTACCCGGTACCCGATCCTCCACCGGCCGGGATTAGAACAACTCCAGCGGATCCAGCATGATCCGCACCGGGCCACCGGACTTGCGTGCCGAGCGGATCGCCGCGCCGGCATGCAGCGCCTCGGCCAAACCGGCCCCGTCCGACCGAGGCACCCGCAGCAGCGCCCGGATCTGCTCGGCTGCCTCGCCGTCCCGGCGAGGCAGCGCCACCGACCCCAACTCCTCGGCCGAGGCAGGCAGCTGGCTCGATGCCAGCAGGTCGGCGACATCGGCCGGCGTGCCGGTGAGCGAGGCCATCCGGCCGACCGGCGGGAACCGCAGTTGCCGCCGGTCGGCCAACTCCCGCTCGGCGAAGCCGGCCGGATCCCAGCGGACCGCCGCCTGCACGGCGGGCAGCCCCGCATCGGCGCCGATCACCACGGTGCCGCTTGGCGCCACCAGCGCGATCGCGTTCGCCCAGCGTCGCCATGCCTCTTCCGCCGCCCGCAGGTCCGGCCGGGACAGCAGCGCCCAGCCGTCCAGCAGCAGCGCCGCGCCGTACCCACCGGCCACCGTCGGCTCGGCGCCCGGGGTGGCGACCACCACCGCCGGGCCGGGCGGCACCTCGCCCAGCACCGAGTCGCCGGAGCTGGTCCGCAGCACCGCCCCCGGGAAGGCCCGGCCCATCTCCTCCGCGGTGCGGGCCGAGCCGATCACCATGGCGCGCAGCCGCGAGCCGCCACAGGCGGGGCAGCGCCACTCGGTGGCCGGCCGGCCGCACCACCGGCAGGTCGGGATGCCCTCGGCCGACGTCGCGGCCAGCGGTCCCGAACAGTGCGGGCAGCGGGCCGGCAGCCGGTCCCGGACGCAGGCCAGCGCCGGCAGGTAGCCGCGCCGTGGCACCTGCACCAGCACCGGCTTGCCATCGGCCAACGCGGCCCGGGCGGCTCGAAAGGCCAGCGCCGGCAGCCGGGCCGAGCGGGCCAGCGGATCGCGTTCCAGCTCGGCGTCGTCGCCGACCGCCACCGTCCTCGGCGCGGCGCGGCGCACCTCGCTCCGGTCGGCGGTGATCCGATGCGCCCAGCCGCCGGAGATCAGCAACGCCGACTCAGCGGTCTCGGCGAAGCCGGCCAGCAGCAGTGCGCAGCCGACCGTCGAGGCGCGCAGCACGGCCACGTCCCGAGCGTGCGGATACGGCGCGCGTGGTTCGGCATGCAGGTCGTCCCCGTCGTCCCAGAGCACGATCAGGCCGAGGTCGCTGACCGGGGCGAAGACCGCGCCACGGGTACCGACCACCGCCCGCACGGCACCCTGTCGGACCGCCAGCCACCGGCGGTAGCGCGCCTCCGGCCCCAGGTCGGCGGTGAGCAGGACGTGGCTGCCTCTGCCTAGCGCCGCCGACAGCGCGGCATCCACCCGGGCAGCGTCGCGCGCATCCGGGACGATCACCAGCGCGCCCCGGCCACCGGCCAGGCTGGCCCATACCGCCTGCGCGATCCGAGCCGGCCAGTCCTCGCCGGGCAATACGTTCCACACCGCCCGGGCGGGCCGGCCGGCGGTCACCGCGGTGAGGAACGCCGGACCGGCCCGATAGCCCGTCCAGCCGTCCGGCGCGGGCGACGACGGCACTGGGGCTGGCTCCGGCAGAACCGCCGACTCGGCCCGAGCGTGCCGGGGCGGCACGGCCAGCCGGACGACGTCGGCGAACGTGCCGGCCCACCGGTCGGCCACCGCCCGGAACAGCGCGGCGGTCTCGGTCGTGAGCACCGGCAGGTCACCGACCCCGCGCTCCAGAAAGGCCAGCCGGCCGTCGTGTTCGGTGGCGCCCAGCCGCTGCAGCACCCAGCCGTCGATCAGCCGGCCGGCGAACCGGACCCGGACCCGGCAGCCGGGGCGTACGACATCGGACAGCTCCGCGGGTACCAGATAGTCGAACGGGCGGTCCAGGTGTGGCAGCGGCGAGTCCACCATGACCCGGGCCACCGGCTGTTCGTTCGCGACCTGGCGCTCGCGGGCCACCGGCCGCCGGCTCGCACCCAGCCGACCCATGCCGGGCAGGCTGGGCGCGTCAACCCCGGACGCGTCAACCCTGGACGCCTCGGCACGGGACTCGGTCACTCGTCCTGCCTACCAGGTCGGTCGGACGAAACCGACGTGACGTATCGATCGGCTCTCTGGCACCTGTGAGTATTCGATCGGGCATCCTTGCGTATTGCTCGAGGCGGCCCACCGGTCGCATCCTTCTTGCCGTCGGCGACCCGCCGAGCCACGCCACTGTCTTCTCGCCGGGCACCGTTGCACCCGCGACATTGAGGAGGCGGGACATGGCAGCACGCGCCTTGCCCTTGACGAACAAGGCTCTGGTCCTCACCGGAATGATCTTCGCGGTGGCGATGACCTTCATCGACCAGACCATCGTCTCGGTCGCCGCCCCGCGCATCCAGTCGGAACTCGGCCTGTCCGACACCGGCGTGCAGTGGGCGATCAACGCCTATCTGCTGGCCCTTGCGGCGCTGTTCGCGTTCGGCGGACGACTGGCCGACACCGTCGGCCACCGACGCATGGTCACCATGGGCGTCCTGATCTTCGCCGGCGCGTCCGTACTGTGCGGGCTGACTCCGGCCAACGGCCTGGCCGAGAGTTGGCTGATCGCCTTCCGTGCCGTGCAGGGCGCCGGTGGGGCGCTGATGTACCCCGCCGCACTCGCCATCGTGGTGGACACGTTCCCGGTCGGTGCGCGCGGCCGTGCCTTGGCGATGTTCTTCGGCCTGGCCGGCGGCCTGACCGCGGTCGGCCCCACCTTCGGCGGCTACCTCGTCCAGTGGACCTGGCGGGCGATCTTCTGGGTGAACGTGCCCATCGCGATCATCGCCCTTCTGTTGATCAGGCTCTCCCGACCGAGCAACGTCCGGCGGCCGGTCCGGATGGACTACCGCGGCCTGGCGCTGATCGCGCTCGGCGTCGGCCTGAGCGTCTTCGGGTTCCAGGAATCGGCGCAGCTGGGCTGGACCGATCCGGTCACCGGCCTGTCCATCGTGGTGGGCGCCGCGCTGTTGGTGGTGTTCGTCCGGGTGGAGCTTCGTACCGAGCAGCCGCTGATGGACGTCCGGATCTTTCGTGATCGGACCTTCCTGGCCGAGAACGTAGTGCTGCTGGTGGCGATGATGGCGTTCGTCCCGGTGTTCTTCTTCGCCAGCGAATACGCTCAGATCTCACTGGCCGAGCCGGCGTCGAAAGCCAGCGTGACGCTGCTGTACTTCTTCATCGGCTTCGTCATCGCCGCCCAGATGGGCGGCCGGGTGCTCGACCGGCGCGGCGCGAAACGCCCCGTCGTGGTCGGCAGCGCCATCGCCGCGGTCGCCTTCGGGCTGTGGGCGCAACGGGTTCCGGACCTGTCCCTCGGACGGCAGGTGTGGTGCATCGTGCTGGCCGGTTCCGGAATGGGGCTGATGCTCGGACAGGCGAACACCGATGCGCTCAACCGAGCACCGAGTACCGCCTACGGCGAAGCCACCGGCATCACGCAGACGGTGCGCAACTACGGGGCGAGCCTGGGCCTGGCGATCCTCGGCACCGTCCTGATCAGCACGTTCCGGTCGCAGGTCGCCACGTCACTGGTCGCCCGTGGCGTCCCGTCCGGCCAGGCACATCGCACCGCGGCGTCACTGCTGTCGCACGGCCGGGGTGGGACGAGCACGATCCCGCAGTTCATCCGCGTCGACTTCGCCCAGGCGACCCACCTGGTGCTGTGGGGCATGGCCGCGGCCATGGCGCTCGCCGGCGCGGTGGCGCTGTTCGGCCTGCGCTGGGGAGTGCCGGAGCGCGTCGCCGAACCGTCGGCGAGCCCGCAACCAGCACACCGGCCCAGCCGGGCATTTGAGTTATCCACAGGCACCGCAGAAATGCTCAGCGAGACACCCTTGACGGTTACCCTGAAGAACCTGGGGGTGCAGCGATGTGGAAGTGGAAGCCGAAAGTCAGGTCGAAGTCGACTGCCGAGATGCCGGCGGATCCGTATGGCGGCATCAGGATGAAGGGTGGTCAGATGCATGTGAAGAACGCGCCGAAACCACCGATCCAATCACGGATCCCCGCCCCGCCGCCTAGGTGACAGGGCAGCTGCATGCCCGCCACTTGCTAGCCGATGCCCACTACCGCCGTCGGCCTGATCGTCTTCGTCATCCTGCTCGCTCCGGGGCTCAGCTTTAGCGCATACCGCGCGGTTAACCGTCCGGTACAGAGACCGTCGGCTCTTCGAGAACTCGCCGGTATCGCGCTGCGGTCGACGATCTTAGACACCTGGGCGCTCGGGGTCTTCGGCCTCGTGCGGATCCTCCTGCCATCCCACACCCCGGACGTGGGTCGCCTCACCAGGGAGCCGGCGACTTACCTTCGTGCCGACCTCGCCTACCTCTTCTGGTGGGCGGTCGCCGTTCTCGGGTTGGCCTGCGGAGCCGCGATTGGAGCTGCCCGATTCGCCGGTTCGGTGAGTGCACAGCAACTGGCCGGCCGTGCGCCATTTCGTTGGCTCCCGACCCGACGAGAAGCATCTTCCAGCCCCGCGTGGTGGTTCCTGTTCAACCAGTATTCGGACAGGCAGGCATACGCCGGCACAGTGCTGGACGACGGCAGCTACCTCGGCGGCTGGGTGCTGAGGTTCAGCCCCGATTCCGACGAGACCGCCGATCGGGAGTTGACCCTCTCCGGACCCGTCACCTATCGATCACCGACCGGAGATGAGACGGTGGACCTCGGCGTGAGCGCCGTCGCGGTGAGCGCTCGACGAATCCAGTACCTGACGGTCTCCTACCTCGAGCCCGAACCGAGCACCGGCTAGTGCAACTGCCGACGGCCGGCAGCGGAGTGCGTCCGCTGCCGGCCGTCCGGTCACGATCAGCTCTTGGCGAGCTTGGCCAGTTGCTCGGCCCGGTCGGTGCGCTCCCAGGTGAAGTCACCGTCCTCCCGGCCGAAGTGACCGTAGGCGGCGGTCTTCTGGTAGATCGGCCGCTTCAGGTCCAGGTCGCGGATGATCGCGGCCGGCCGCAGGTCGAAGGTTTCGGTGATCGCATCGATGATCTTGTCGATGGCCACGGTCTCGGTGCCGAAGGTCTCCACGAACAGGCCGACCGGCTCGGCCTTGCCGATCGCGTACGCGACCTGCACCTCGCAGCGCTTGGCCAGGCCCGCGGCCACGACGTTCTTGGCCACCCAGCGCATTGCGTAGCACGCGGACCGGTCCACCTTCGACGGGTCCTTACCGGAGAACGCGCCGCCGCCGTGCCGGGCCATCCCGCCGTAGGTGTCGACGATGATCTTGCGTCCGGTCAGGCCGGCGTCACCCATCGGACCACCGGTGACGAATCGGCCGGTGGGGTTCACCAACAGCCGGTAGTTCGCGGTGTCCAGATCCAGCGATTCGAGCACCGGCTTGACCACGTGCTCCTCGACGTCCGGCTTGAGCAGGGTGTCGAGGTCGATGTCCTCGGCGTGCTGGCTGGAGACCACGACGGTGTCCAGCCGGACCGCCTTGTCGTCGATGTACTCGATGGTGACCTGGGTCTTGCCGTCCGGACGCAAGTACGGCACGGTGCCGTTCTTGCGCACCTCGGTCAGCTTCTCCGCCAGCCGGTGCGCCAGCCAGATCGGCAGCGGCATCAGTTCCGGGGTGTCGTCGCAGGCGTAGCCGAACATCAGGCCCTGGTCACCGGCGCCCTGCGCCGCGATCGAGTCCTCGCTGCCCTCGACTCGAGCCTCGTAGGCGGTGTCCACGCCCTGGGCGATGTCGGCCGACTGGGCACCGATCGAGACGCTCACCCCGCACGACTCACCGTCGAAACCCTTGCGGGACGAGTCATAGCCGATGCCCAGGATGGTCCGCCGGACGATGCTGGGGATATCGGCGTAGGCGTTCGTGGTGACCTCGCCGGCGATGTGCACCTGGCCGGTGGTGATCAGCGTCTCCACCGCCACTCGGCTGGCCGGGTCCTCGGCCAGCAACGCGTCGAGGATCCCGTCCGAGATCTGGTCGGCAATCTTGTCCGGGTGCCCCTCGGTGACGGATTCCGACGTGAATAGGCGACGGCTCACGAATATGCTCCTAGCTTCCTGCGATGGCTTCGGGGATCAGGTCTTGGTCGATTTGGGGGTATCAGCGGCGTAGTTTACCGAGCGAGAAGTGAAGCGACCGCATCGCATAGCGCGGCCGCCAGCACCGTTTTTGGAGCGAGTGGGATCTCGACCGGTTCGCCGGTGCGGCTGAGGATCACCGCGGCGTTGTCCGGCCGGCCGAACACCTTGGTGGCCGACACCTCGTTGACCACCAGCAGGTCGCAGCCCTTGCGGGCCAGCTTGGCCCGGCCGTGCGCCAGCACGTCGGCGTGCTCGTCCCCGGTTTCGGCGGCGAACCCGACGATCACCGGGGCGGCGAGTTCACCGGCCGCCCGGGCGGCGACCAGATCGGCCAACACGTCCGGATTGGCGACCAGTTCGACCGACGAGGGCGTCCCGGACGACTTCTTGATCTTGACCGGCGCCTCGTTGGCGGGACGGAAGTCGGCGACCGCGGCCGTCATCACGACCACGTCGGCGTCCTTGGCCGCGGCGAGGGTGGCCTCGCGAAGCTGCTCGGCGGTGCCGACTCCGATCAGCTCGGCGGCGGCCGGCGGTGGCAGTTCGACGTTGGCCGCGATCAGGCTGACCCGGGCGCCGCGGGCCGCCGCCACCGAGGCTAGGTCGAAACCCTGCCGGCCGGAGGACCGGTTGCCGAGGAATCGCACCGGGTCCAGCGGCTCGCGGGTGCCGCCGGCGGTGATCAGCACCCGTCGACCGGCCAGATCCTGCGGCAGGGCGGCGGGCCGATGCAGCAGCAACTCGGCCAGCCGGGCTATCTCGGCTGGTTCCGGTAGCCGACCGCGTCCGGTGTCGGCGCCGGTCAGCCGGCCGTAGCCGGGCTCCAGCACGACCGCACCGCGACTGCGCAGGGTGGCCACGTTGGCCACCGTGGCCGGGTGCTCCCACATCTCGGTGTGCATGGCCGGCGCGAACAGCACCGGGCAGCGCGCGGTGAGCAGGGTGTTGGTGAGCAGGTCGTCGGCCTGTCCGTGCGCCGCCTTCGCCAGCAGGTCCGCGGTGGCCGGTGCCACCACGACCAGCTCGGCCCGGCGGCCGATCGCCACGTGCGGCACCCGGTGCGCGTCGTCCCATACCTCGCTGGCAACCGGGTGGTGCGACAGCGCCGCCCAAGTCGCCTCGCCGACGAACTGCAGCGCGGACCTGGTGGGCACCACGGTCACGTCGTGGCCGGCCTCGGTGAGCCGACGGAGCAGCTCGGCGGCCTTGTACGCCGCGATCCCGCCGGCCACGCCGAGCACGATCTCAGATGGCACGGCCAGGCTCGTCTCGGGCGGTCGGCTCAGGACTCGGCGGGCTTGAACTCGATCAGGTCGCTGTTGATCTCGCGCAGCGCGATGGACAGCGCCTTCTCCTGCGGAGCGGTCTCGACCATCGGGCCGACGTACTCGAGCAGGCCCTCACCGAGCTGGCTGTAATAGGCGTTGATCTGGCGGGCACGCTTGGCGGCGACGATCACCAACGCGTACTTGGAGCCGGTACGGTCCAGCAACTCGTCGATCGGCGGGTTCGTGATGCCTTCGGGTGCGGGTGCGGTCACGCGGTGAGCCTCGATCCATTCGGGTGGCGGGCACAGCTGTGGTGTTGCGATGGGGCTCGAGGAGCGGTTGAACTGGCTCCTGCGGTTCGACGTAACGTAGCTGCGACCGGCAAGACATGCCTCTTCGGCTCCCATACTACCAATCCGCCGGGCCTGCCTCGTCCACTCCGGCTAGGCAATGGCGCGCCGGTGTGGGTAACTTCACCCGATGTGACCGAGGGAGATCGATAGGGTGCGCGCATGTTGAAGGTGGCAGCACTTCGGGAAACCGCTCCGAACGAGCGCCGGGTGGCGCTGGATCCCGACAGCGTCAAGCGGCTGGCCGCCGGCGGCATCGAGGTGCTGGTCGAGTCCGGCGCCGGCGCGCAGGCCTGGTTCGCCGACGAGAGCTACGCCGAGGCCGGCGCGAAGGTGGTGGAACGCGGCGCCGCCATCGATGAGGCCGACCTGATCGTCTCGGTGGCCGCCCCCGACGCCGAACTGGTGGGCCAGTTGCGCAGCGGCCAGGCGGTGCTCGGGATGCTCGCGCCGCTGACCAACCCCGAACTGGTCCGCCAGTTGGCCGCCAAGGCAGTGACCGGGATCAGCCTGGACGGGCTGCCCCGGACGCTGACCCGGGCGCAGAGCATGGACGCGCTGAGCTCGCAGGCCAGCGTGGCCGGCTACCGTGCCGTGCTGCTGGCCGCCGAGTACTACGACCGGTTCTTCCCGCTGCTGATGACCGCCGCCGGTACGTCCAAGCCGGCCACCGTGCTGGTGCTCGGCGCCGGCGTGGCCGGCCTGCAGGCGATCGGCACCGCCCGCCGGCTGGGCGCGACGGTGAGTGGCTACGACGTACGCCCGGCCGCCCGGGAGGAGGTGAAGTCGCTCGGCGCGAAGTTCATCGAGCTCAAGGCCGGTATCGCCGCGGCCGGTGAGGGTGGTTACGCCCGAGAGTTGACCGCCGAGGAACGAGCCGCCCAGCAGGCCGAACTGGCCGAGCACATCGCCCGGCACGACATCGTGATCACCACCGCGCAGGTGCCCGGCCGGCGGCCGCCGGTGCTGGTGACCGCGGAGGTGGTGGCTCGGATGCGTCCGGGCTCGGTGGTGGTGGACCTGGCGGCCAGCGCGCTCGGCGGCAACGTCGAGGGCTCGGTGCCCGGTGAGACGGTGCTGGCCGGCAACGGGGTGCGGGTGGTAGGTGCGGCGAACCTGCCGTCCCGACTGGCCACCAGCGCCTCGCAAGCGTTCGGACGTAACGCTGCTGCGTTGATCGCGCACCTAGTGTCGGACGGCAACCTGGCGATCGATGAGTCCGATGAGATCCAGCAGGGTGTGTTGATCACCCATGCCGGCGAGATCGTGCACCCCGGCGCCCGGGCCGCGGCGGCACAGACGGAAGGGGTTGCGCAATGACCGAGGGCTTCGTCGGTGACATCACCATCTTCGTGCTGGCGCTGCTGGTCGGCTTCGAGGTGATCAGCAAGGTGCCGGCCACCCTGCACACGCCGCTGATGTCCGGCGCCAACTCTATCCACGGCGTGGTGCTGGTCGGCGTGGTGATCCTGTCCTCCTACGTCAACGGCCCGATCGGTTACGTGCTGACCTTCCTCGCGGCCGCCTTCGGCGCGGCCAACGTGGTCGGCGGTTATGCGGTGACCGACCGGATGCTGCAGATGTTCCGGCGCCGAGTGCCGGTCAAACGCACCGACGAGGTGGAGGCGGCGTGACTCGGCTGACGGACGGTGCGGCGCAATTGACGGGCGGCGCGGCGGCATGAGCGGCTTCGAGACGGGCATCCGGCTGGCCTCGCTGGCCGGCGCGGTGGCGTTCGTGCTGGGCCTGCACCTGATGAACTCCCCAGCCACCGCCCGGCGCGGCAACCAGTTGTCGGCGGCCGGCATGCTGGTGGCGATCGTCGCGGTGCTCGTCGACGTCAGCCACGGCGGGCACATGAACGTGACCCGCTGGCTGGTGTTGATCTGCGGCGCGCTGATCGGCGGGGCCGCCGGGCTGTACTCGGCCCGCGCGGTCGCGATGACCCAGATGCCGCAGCTGGTCAGCCTGTTCAATGCGGTGGGCGGCGGCGCGGCCATGCTGATCGCGCTGGCCGACTACCAGCACGATCCGCACGTCAGCGCCGGTGTCGCGCTGGCCGGGGCGTTGGACGTACTGATCGGTGGGGTGACCTTCTCCGGCTCGCTGATCGCGACCGCCAAGCTGCAGGGCTACTGGAGCCAGCCGGTCAACTTCGCCGGTGCCCGGGTGGTCTCGGCAGTGCTCACGCTGGCCGCAGTGGTGGCCGGCATCGACGTGATCGCCGGGGCGCACAACGCCTGGATCCTGGCCATCGAGGCGATCGCCGCGCTCGGCATCGGCATCCTGATGGTGCTGCCGATCGGCGGCGCCGACATGCCGGTGGTCATCTCGCTGCTGAACGCGTTCACCGGTACCGCGGTGGCGATGGCCGGCTTCGTGCTGAACAACGCCACCCTGACCATCGCCGGGGCGCTGGTCGGCGCGTCCGGCGGCATCCTGACCAAGCTGATGGCCGACGCGATGAACCGCTCGGTGGTCTCGATCATCGCCGGCGGGTTCGGCACCGGAGCCACCGGCATCGAGCCGGTCGGTGCGGGCACCGGCGGCACCGTGAAGTCGATCGCACTGGACGACGCGGCGCTGCAATTGGCCTACGCCGGCAAGGTGATCGTGGTGCCTGGCTACGGGCTGGCGGCCGCGCAGGCCCAGCATGAGGTGCGGGAACTGGCCAGCCTGCTGGAGGAGCGCGGCGCGGAGGTGTCCTACGCGATCCATCCGGTGGCCGGCCGGATGCCCGGCCACATGAACGTGCTGCTGGCCGAGGCCAACGTGCCGTACGACCAGTTGCGCGAGATGGAGGAGATCAACGCCGAGTTCGACCGGACCGACGTGGCCCTGGTGGTCGGCGCCAACGACGTGACCAACCCGGCTGCCCGTCGGCCCGGCAACGCGGTGTCCGGCATGCCGATCCTGGACGTCGACCACGCCCGCAGCATCATCGTGATCAAGCGCTCGATGGCCTCCGGCTACGCCGGCATCGACAACGAGCTGTACGGCGACCCGAAGACCAACATGCTCTTCAGCGACGCCAAGAAGGGCTTGTCCGGCCTGGTGGCCGCCGTCAAACAGGTCGGCTGAGCACGCCTGCCTCAGCCGGGTTGCTGCGCCCGCGCCGCCTCAGCGGGCCTGCCCGCTCCGAAAGTGGCGCGATATCTCGATAGAGCGATCAGAACGCTCCACTCTTGGGCTTTCTTTGCTAGGCCGAGGCGGGGGCGCTGAGCAGGGCGACCACCTCGGCGGCGGCTCGCTGCACGTTGTCGTTGACCACCACCACGTCGAACTCGGCCTCGGCGGCCAGCAGCTCGATGTCGGCGTGCGCCATCCGGGTCTGGATCATCTCGGCTTCCTCGGTGCCCCGCTTGGCCAGCCGGGAACGCAGCTCCTCGATCGACGGCGGTGCCAGGAACACGAACTGCGCGTCCGGCATCCGCTGCCGGATCTGGCGGGCACCCTGCAGTTCGATCTCCAGCAGCGCCGGCTGGCCCGCGGCCAGGTGCTGCTCGACCGGCAGCCGGGGGGTTCCGTACCGGTGTCCGGCGAAGGTGGCGTGCTCGAGCAGCCGGTCGGTCGCGACCAGCTCGTCGAACTCGGCGTCGCTGACGAAGTAGTACTGCACCCCGTCCACCTCGCCCTGTCGCGGCCTGCGGGTGGTGCAGGACACCGACACCCAGACGTGCGGGAAGAGCCGGCGGACCTCGGCCACCACCGTGCCCTTGCCCACCCCGGACGGTCCGGACAGGATGGTGAGTCGAGCAGCCCGTGCGGTCGTCATGAATCCGATTCTGCCGGGTCGACGATGCTGGCCAGCAACGCGACCCGCTGCTTAGGCCCCAAACCTCGAATCCGGCGCGAGTCGGCGATCCGCAATCGGCGCATCAGCGCCTCCGACCGGGTCGGTCCGTAGCCCGGCAGCGCGGTGACCAGCGCGCTCACCCGCATCGCGGCGAGCCGAGGATCCTGCTCGGCCTGGTCCAACAGCTCGCGCAGGCTCAGCGTGCCGGCCTTCAGTCGGGCACGCGCCTCGGCCCGCACCGTACGGGCGGCGGCCGCCTCGACCAGTGCGAGCGCCCGCTGTTCGGCGGTCAGCCTGGGCGCCTCGGGCATGTTCTCGAACCTAGCGCAACTCCGGTACGCCGGACCCACGGGTTCGGCCCGCCAGGTGAGTGGTCGGCTGTAACGCACTACTCGACCCCACGACTGGCGCGGGTCAGGCTCGCAGGAAGGCGAAGTCCTCGATCACCCGTTGCGCCGCAGCACGCAGCGCGGGCACCGTCGGCCCGGCCCGCAGCACTTCGCGGGACACGCTGGGCAGCACCGCGGACAGCTGGCCGGCGAAGATCCGGCGCACGTCGTCGGCGCGGCCTCCCTGCGCACCGATGCCCGGCACCAGGAACGGGCCGTGCAGGCCGGACAGGTCCGCCACCGATTCGCCGATGGTGGCACCGACCACCGCGCCGAAGGAGCCGAGCGGGTCGGCGCCGGCGTTGCGGGCAGCCACTTCGTCCAGCACCGACTGGGCCACCGTCCGGCCGTCGGGCAGCCGGGCGTGCTGCACCGCCGGCGCCTCCGGGTTGGAGGTCAGCGCGATCACGAAGACCCCCTTGTCGTGCCGCTCGGCGAGGGCGAACGCCGGCTCCAACGCACCCACGCCCAGGTACGGACTCACCGTGATCGCATCCACCGACAGCGTCGAGTCCGGATCGAGGTAGGCCTCGGCGTAGGCGGCCATGGTGGAGCCGATGTCGCCACGCTTGACGTCGGCCAGCACCAGGGCGCCGGCCTGCCGGGCCTCGGTGATGGTTCGTTCCAGGATCGCCACGCCTCGCGAGCCGAACCGTTCGAAGAAGGCCGACTGCGGTTTGACCACCGCGGCCAGGTCGCCGAACGCCTCGACGCAGGTGAGCGCGAACCGCTCCAGCGAGACCAGGTCGTCGGCCATCCCCCACTGTTCCAGCAGGCTGGCGTGCGGGTCGATGCCCAGGCACCCCTGGCCGCGCTCGCCGAGTGCCGCGACCAACCGCTTGCCGAACGTCATGCGCTGATCCCCTCGACGTCGATGCTGCCGCGCAGCCGGTCCCGTTCGGCCGGGCTGCGATGCGCGAACCCGACCGCGTCGGCCACCGAGGCGAAGCCGCAGCGACTGAGTTCGGACTCCAGCTCCGCCAGTATCCGGACCGGCGCGGTCGGATCGTGGAACACCGCGGTGCCGACCGAGACGGCCGAGGCGCCGGCGAGCAGGAACTGCAGCGCATCCTTGCCGGTCAGGATGCCGCCCATGCCGAGCAGCGGCAGGTGCGGTACGGCCCGGTGCACCTGCCAGACGCAGCGCACCGCGACCGGGCGGATCGCGGGGCCGGACAGCCCACCGGTCTCTCCGCCTAGGGCGGGACGCAGCGTCTCGGTGTCGATGACCATGCCGAGCAGGGTGTTGATCAGCGAGATGCCGTCCGCGCCGGCGTCGGTCACCGCCCGAGCGATCTGTCCGATGTCGGTCACGTCAGGCGACAGCTTGGCGAACACCGGCGTGTTCGGGTGCGCGGCCCGGCGTACCGCCGAGATGACCCGGGACGCCGCGAGCGGGTCGCAGGCGAACACCTGGCCCCGGCTCTCCACGTTCGGGCAGGAGATGTTCACCTCGATCAGGTCGACCGGGTGGTTGTACAGCCGCTTGGCCAGCGCGACGTACTCGTCGGTGGAGCCGCCGGCGATGGACACCACGGTGCGCGCGCCCTGCTGCCGCAACCAGGGCAGGTCGGTGGCCAGGAACGCGTCGATGCCCGGCCCCTGCAGGCCGATCGAGTTCAGCATGCCGCTCGGCGTCTCGGCCATCCGCGGCGTCGGCCGGCCGGACCGCGGCCGCTGCATGATCGACTTCGTCACCACCGCGCCGAGCGCGGACACGTCGAGGAACTGGCCTAATTCCCGGCCGGCGGCGGCGCAGCCCGAGGCGGTCAGCACCGGGTTCGGCAGCGCCAGCGAGCCCAGCGAGGTACGCATGTCAACCATCAACGACCCCGCCTTCCCACGAATCCCACCATCAGTGCCCCATTCCGTCCGCGCCGAACAGGTCGGCCGGCAACCTCCCGACGTCGGCCCACCGGACCCGGCCGGCGTCGAACACCGGACCCTCCACGCAGGACCGGACGAACCGCGAGACGCCGTCGTCGCCACGTACCGGCAGCACGCAGGTCATGCACACCCCGATGCCGCAGGCCATCGACTCCTCCACTGCGACCTGGGCCGGAATGGCGTGTGCCTGGGCTACCTCGCCGACCGCGGCCAGCATCGGCATCGGCCCGCAGGCGTAGACGATCTGCGCGCCCAGCTGCTCGATCGCCGAGGGCAGCGGGTCGGTCACCCGGCCACGCTGACCGGCGCTGCCGTCATCGGTGGTGACGGTGACGCTGCCGATCAGCCGCTTGGCGGCCAACTGGCCGAACAGCCGGTCCGCGCTGGCCGCGCCGAGGATCATGGTCAGGTCACTGCCCAACTCGAGCAGCCGCTCGGCCAGCGGCAGCAGCGGTGCCGAGCCGTAGCCGCCACCGACCAGCACCGCCGGCACCGGCTCGCGCGGGATCGGGAACGGCACTCCGAGCGGCCCGACCAGGTCGAGCTTGGTGCCGACCGGCTGCCGGACCAGCCACTCGGTACCGCGGCCGTGTGCGGCCACCACGAACTGGATGGTGCCGGCGAACTGCGTACCAGGCTTGACCCCGTACAGCGCGAACGACCGGCGCAGCAGCATCGAGGTCTCCGGGCCGCCCACGGTCACCGCGACGAACTGGCCGGGCTGGAACGAGCGCGCCACGCCCGGCGCCACCACGGTGAACTGGGTGTAGCTGCCGAGCCGGGTGACGTCGAAGATCTCACCGATCTCCTGCACAGGTCCCACCCTGGTACCGGTCACGGGTTACCCGCCCGCCACTGGGCCAGCGCTTCGTGGTGCGCTTGCAACGCGGTGACCGTGACCTCGCCGGTGATCAGTTCCTCGATGCCCTGCACCGCCGCGGCGATCGCCTGCACCGTGGTCAGGCACGGGATGCCGGCCTGCACCGCCGCCGTTCGGATCTCGTAGCCGTCCAACCGCGGGCCGGAGTTGCCGGGCGCGCCGAACGGGGTGTTGAGCACCAGATCCACCTCCTCGGCGAGGATCTGCTCGACGATGTTGCCGGGCCCGTCGGAGAACTTGCCGACCACCTGCGCCGGCACCCCATTGCGGCGCAGCACCTGCGCGGTGCCGTCGGTCGCCACGATCCGGAAGCCCAGATCCTTCAATCGCTTGACCGGGAACAGCGCCGCCCGCTTGTCCCGATTGGCGATCGAGACGAACACCGTCCCCTTGGTGGGCAGCAGGCCGTACGCGGCCGCCTGCGACTTGGCGAACGCGGTGCCGAACACCCGGTCGAAGCCCATCACCTCGCCGGTCGACTTCATCTCCGGCCCGAGGATCGCATCGATCGTCTCACCGGCCGGCGTGCGGAACCGGTGGAACGGCAGCACCGCCTCCTTGACCGCGATCGGCGCGTCCGGCGGCAGCGCACCGCCGTCCCCGGTGGCGGGCAGCAGGCCCTCGGCGCGTAACTCGGCGATGCTGGCGCCGAGCGCGATCCGAGCCGCGGCCTTGGCCAGTGGTACGGCGGTGGCCTTGGACACGAACGGCACGGTCCGGCTGGCCCGCGGGTTGGCCTCCAGCACGAACAGCAGGTCGCCGGACAGCGCGTACTGGACGTTGAGCAGCCCGCGCACGCCCACGCCCTCGGCGATCAACCGGGTGGCGGCCCGTACCTCATCGATGGTGGCGCTGCCGAGCGTCACCGGCGGCAGCGCGCAGGCCGAGTCGCCGGAGTGGATGCCGGCCTCCTCGATGTGCTCCATCACACCGCCGAGGTACAGCTCGGTGCCGTCGAAGAGCGCATCGACGTCGATCTCGACGCTGTCGTCGAGGAACCGGTCCACCAGCACCGGATGATCCGGGGCGATGTCGGTGGCCTTGCCGATGTAGATCTCCAGGTCGATCTCGTCGTAGACGATCTCCATCCCGCGCCCGCCCAGCACGTAGGACGGCCGGACCAGCACCGGGTAGCCGATCTCCTCGGCCACCTGCCGGGCCTGGCTGAACGACGTGGCCAGCCCGTGCCGGGGGGCCAGCAGGCCCGCCTCGCCCAGCACCCGGCCGAACTCACCACGGTCCTCGGCCAGGTCGATGGCCTCCGGCTGGGTGCCGAGCACCGGCACCCCGGCCTGCTTGAGCCGGGCGGCCAGGCCGAGCGGGGTCTGCCCACCGAGCGTGCAGATCACCCCGAGTACGTGACCGGACTGCTGCTCGGCGAGCACCACCTCCAGTACGTCCTCGAAGGTGAGCGGCTCGAAGTACAACCGGTCGGCGGTGTCGTAGTCGGTGGACACCGTCTCCGGGTTGCAGTTGATCATCACGGTCTCGTAGCCGGCACCGTCGTTGTCGGGCGCCGTGCGCAGTGCCATCACCGCGTGCACGCAGGAGTAGTCGAACTCGATGCCCTGACCGATCCGGTTGGGTCCGCTGCCCAGGATCAGCACCTTCGGCCGGTCCGGCTGCGGCGCCACCTCGGTCTCGGAGTCATAGCACGAGTAGTGGTACGGGGTGCTGGCGGCGAACTCGGCGGCGCAGGTGTCGACGGTCTTGTACACCGGGTGGATGCCGGCCCGGTGCCGCAGCCGGCGCACCCCGTCCTCACCGGACAGTTCCGGCCGCAGCATCGCGATCTGCCGATCGGACAGCCCGTGTCGCTTCGCGCGGCGCAGCAGCGCCGGGGTGAGCGACTCCGCCTCGGCTACCTCCGCACCCAGTTCCAGGATCTGGGCGAACTGGTCGACGAACCAGGCGTCGATGCCGGTGGCCTCGGCGACCTCGTCCACCGAGGCACCGGCCCGCAGCGCCCGTTCGATGGCGTACAGCCGGCCGTCGGTGGCGACCGCCGCCTGACCCAGCAACTCCTCCACCGACTGCAGGACGTCGACGTTCGGCACGGTCCAGAACCCGGCCGCCTTCGTCTCCAGCGAACGCATCGCCTTGCCGAGCGCCTCGGTGAAGTTGCGGCCGATCGCCATCACCTCACCGACCGACTTCATGTGGGTGGTCAGCACCGGGTCGGCGCCGGGGAACTTCTCGAACGCGAACCGCGGGATCTTGACCACCACGTAGTCCAGCACCGGTTCGAAACAGGCCGGGGTCGCTCGGGTGATGTCGTTGGCCACCTCGTCCAGGGTGTAGCCGACCGCCAGCTTGGCCGCGATCTTGGCGATCGGGAAGCCGGTCGCCTTCGACGCCAGCGCGGACGAGCGGGACACCCGTGGGTTCATCTCGATGACGATCAACCGGCCGGTCCGCGGGTTCACCGCGAACTGGATGTTGCAGCCGCCGGTGTCCACGCCGACCTCACGCAGCACCGCGATGCCCAGGTCGCGCATTCGCTGGTACTCCCGGTCGGTCAGGGTCATCGCCGGCGCGACGGTGATCGAGTCGCCGGTGTGTACGCCCATCGGGTCGACGTTCTCGATCGAGCACACCACCACCACGTTGTCCTTGCGGTCGCGCATCAGCTCGAGCTCGAACTCCTTCCAGCCGAACACGCTCTCCTCGACCAGCACCTCGTGCACCGGACTGGCGGCCAGCCCACGGCCGGCCATGGTGCGTACCTCGTCGGCGGTGTGCGCCATTCTGGAGCCGAGCCCGCCCATGGTGAAGGACGGCCGGATCACCACCCGGTTGCCCACCGTCTCGGCGAAGGCGACCGCCTCCTCCAGCGTGTGGCAGACCGCCGAGGCCGGTACGTCGCCGCCGACCGCTCGGACGATCTCCTTGAACTTCTGCCGGTCCTCACCGCGTTGGATGGCGTCGATGTCGGCGCCGATCAGCTCGACGCCGTACCGGTCGAGCACGCCGTCGGCGTGCAGGCCGACCGCCAGGTTCAGCGCGGTCTGGCCGCCCAGGGTGGCCAACAGCGCGTCCACCGGGTGGCCGAGTTCGGCCTCGGTGGCCAGCACCTTCTCCACGAACCCGACGGTCAGCGGCTCGATGTAGGTCGCGTCGGCGAACTCCGGGTCGGTCATGATGGTGGCCGGGTTGGAGTTGATCAGGCTGACCCGAAAGCCCTCCGCGCGCAGCACCCGGCAGGCTTGGGTGCCGGAATAGTCGAACTCGCAGGCCTGGCCGATCACGATCGGCCCGGAGCCGATCACCAGGATGTGCTGGATATCCGATCGCCTCGGCATCAGTGGTCGTCCTTAGCTTGGTGCGATTTCGTTGGGTCGGCGCCGTGCTCGTTCGTGGGGTCGGCGCTGTCGTTCGTTGGGTCGGCTCCGGGGCTCAGTGCTCGCACCGATTCACCCACTTGCTTCGCTGCGATGCTCACTCGCCGTCGCCTCCCAAGCGGCCGAGCTCCAACAGGTCCGCGAACCGGTCGAACAGGTAGGCCGCATCGTGCGGGCCGGCGGCTGCCTCCGGGTGGTACTGCACCGAGAAGGCCGGCACGTCGCGAGCTCGCAGGCCCTCCACCACGTTGTCGTTCAGGCAGACGTGGCTCACCTGCACCTCGCCGAACTCGGTGGCGGTCGGCCGGTCGGTCGGCGCGTCGACCGCGAAGCCGTGATTGTGCGCGGTGATCTCCACCTTGCCGGTGGCCCGATCGGCGACCGGTTGGTTGATCCCGCGGTGGCCGTACCGCAGCTTGTAGGTGCCGAAGCCGAACGCCCGTCCCAGGATCTGGTTGCCGAAGCAGATGCCGAAGATCGGCACCTGCCGCCGCAGCAGCTCGCGTACCACCGCAACCGCCGCGTCCGCGGTGGCCGGATCACCCGGGCCGTTGGCCAGGAAGACCGCGTCGGCGCCGGTGGCCAGCACCTCGTCGGCCGTGCTCGCGGCCGGCAGCACGTGCGTGGTGATACCCCGCTCGGCCATCCGATGCGGCGTCATCGCCTTGATTCCGAAGTCCAGTGCGGCCACCGTGAACCGGTGCTCGCCGAGCGCTTCGACCCGGTACGGCTGCGCCGTGCTCACCTCGCCGGTGAGGTCGGCGCCGACCATCGACGGCGAGTCGCGCACCTTGGCCAGCAGCGATTCGGGGTCCAGGTCGAGTGAGGAGATGGCGGCCCGCATCGCACCGCGCTCGCGCAGGTGCCTGGTCAACGCCCGGGTGTCGATACCGCTGATGCCCACCACGTCGTACCGCTGCAACTCCTCGGCCAGCGTCCGGCTGGCCCGCCAACTGGCCACCCGACGGGACGGATCCCTGACCACGTAACCGGAAACCCAGATCCGGCCGGACTCCGGATCCTCGTCGTTGACGCCGGTGTTGCCGATGTGCGGCGCGGTCTGCACCACGATCTGGCGGTGGTAGGACGGGTCGGTGAGGGTTTCCTGGTACCCGGTCATGCCAGTGTTGAACACCGCCTCGCCGAAGGTCTCGCCGATCGCGCCGTAGCTCTCGCCGAGAAAGCTGCGGCCGTCCTCCAGTACGAGTAGGGCGCTGCTGCCGGTCATGATGCCGCCGCTTCCGGCCGCTGTGCCGCGGCCTGACTCAGGTCGTTCGGGGGTTGCTCGATCGGGGTGTGCGTGCTCAGCCTGTGCTCGATCGGCATGTGCGTGCTCCGCGTGTGCTTGCTCGGGGTGTGCTTGCTCAGCGTGCCGACCGCGGTCAGCCAGGCCGGGTAGTCGGTCTTGTCGTCGGCCCGCAGGCCGGTGTCCAGCAGCCGCTCGCCGAGCCGCCAGCGCAGTACCAGCAATCCCCCGGCACCGACCACCTTGCCGGCCAACGCCGGTTCCAGCCGGGCGTCGATCAGGGAATCGGCCGGCAGGAAGACGTCCGGGCTGCCTTGTCGCGCGATCAGCACACCGGCGGTGCTGAGCCGGGCGGTGGCCGCGGCCCGCTCGCCGAGCCGGTGCGTCACGATCCGGTCCTGCCAGCGAGTCGCGGCGGTACTGCCCACATACAACCCGGTCAGCGGCGGGGCCAGGTCCGGCAGCCGCTCCAGCCCGGCCGGCATCACCGGCAGCGGCGGCAGGTCGGCCTGCCGGTCGGCCCGGTTGCGCCACCCGAGCCGCATCCCGGCCAGCGCGAGCAGGAACAGCAGCACGCAGCCGAGCACCAGCTCCAACCGGGTCATGCCGGCACCGCCGTGGGCCGGCCGGGCCTGACCAGCGCGCCGTCCCGAACGGTCGGCCGGCCGCGCAGGAAGGTGGCCACCACCCGTCCCGGCAATTGCTGACCGGCGAACGGGGTGTTGCGCGACAGCGAGGCCAACTCGGCCGGCCGCACCAGCCAGCGCTGCGCCGGATCGACCAGGGTCAGGTTGGCCGGTTCACCCTCGGCGATCGGCCGCCCGTGTCCGGCCAGCCGGCCGATGACCGCCGGCCGCACGCTCATCCGGTCGGCGAGGCCGGCCCAGTCGAGCAGTCCGGTCTCCACCATCACCGAGATCACCACGCCGAGCGCGGTCTGCAGGCCCAGCATGCCGAACGCCGCGTCGCCGAAGGCGTGGTCCTTGTCGTGCGGGGCGTGCGGCGCGTGGTCGGTGGCGACCGCGTCGATGGTGCCGTCGGCCAGGCCGGCGCGCAGTGCCTGCACGTCCTCGGCCGGGCGCAGTGGCGGATTGACCTTGTACACCGGGTCGTAGCTGGTCAGCAGCTCGCAGGTGAGCAGCAGGTGGTGCGGGCAGACCTCGGCGGTCACATCGACGCCCCGGCCCTTGGCCCAGCGGATCACCTCGACGCTGCCGGCGGTGGACACGTGGCAGACGTGCAGCCGGGAACCGGTATGGCGGGCCAGCATGACGTCGCGGGCGATGATGCTCTCCTCCGCGACCCCCGGCCAACCGGGTAGGCCGAGCCGGCCGGACAGCTCGCCCTCGTGGGCGCACGCGTTGCCGTCGGCCAGCCGAGGATCCTGGGCGTGCTGGGCCAGCACCGCATCGAACGGCTTGAGGTATTCCAGCGCCCGGCGCATCAGCCGGGCGTCGGACACGCAATGTCCGTCGTCGGAGAACACCCGGACGGCCGCGGCCGAACGGGCCATGCCACCGATCTCGGCCAGCCGCTCGCCGGCCAGCCCGGCCGAGACCGCGCCGACCGGTCGGACGTCGACCAGCCCCGCCTGCCGACCGAGGGAGAGCACCTGTTCGACGATCTCGGCGTTGTCGGCCACCGGGTTGGTGTTGGCCATCGCGTGCACCGCAGTGAAGCCGCCCAGCGCGGCTGCCGCCGAGCCGGTCGCGATCGTCTCGGCATCCTCCCGGCCCGGCTCGCGCAGGTGGGTGTGCAGGTCCACCAGCCCCGGCAGCAGCACCGCCCCGCCGGCGTCGATCGTCTCGGCACCGTCCGGCGCCGTCAGCCTCGAGCCGATCTCGGCGATGGTGCCGTCGGCCAGCAGCAGGTCCACCGCCGGGCCACCGAGTGGCCGTGCACCACGAAGCAGGATCATCGGGTCTCTCCCGCGGCGGCCAGGTCCGCCGGCTCATCGGCGCCGGCCACCACGTGGTAGAGCACCGCCATCCGCACCGCAACGCCGGCCCGGACCTGGTCCAGCACCACCGAGCGCGGGCTGTCGGCAGCCACCGAGGAGATCTCCAGGCCGCGATTCATCGGGCCCGGGTGCAACACCGGGGCATGTTCGGGCAGCAGCTCGAGCCGGGCCGGGCCGAGCCCGTAACCGGCCGCGTACTCCCGCTCGGTCGCGAAGTAGCCGCCGGCCATCCGTTCCCGTTGTACCCGCAGCATCATCACCGCGTCCACGTCACCGGCCACCTTGCCGGCCAGGGTCAGATCCAGGTCCCAGCTGGTCACGCAGTCCCAGCTTGCGACCCCGGACGGCATCAGGGTGGGCGGCGCGACCAGGGTGACCTGCGCGCCGAGCGTGCGCAGCAGCAGCACGTTCGAGCGAGCCACCCGGCTGTGCACCAGATCACCGACGATCACCACGTGCCGGCCGGACAGGTCACCGAGCCGGCGGCGCAGCGTGAACGCGTCCAGCAGGGCCTGCGTCGGGTGCTCGTGGGTGCCGTCGCCGGCGTTGATCACGTGACAGCCGACCCACCCGGCGATCCGCTGCACGGCGCCGGAGGTGGCATGCCGGACCACCAGCGCGTCCACCCCCATCGCGGCAACCGTGAGCGCGGTGTCGCGCAGGCTCTCCCCCTTGCTAACGCTGGAGCCCTTCGCGCTGACGTTGATCACATCGGCGGACAGCCACTTGCCGGCGATCTCGAAGGACGACCGGGTGCGGGTGGAATCCTCGAAGAACAGGTTCACCACCGTGCGGCCGCGCAGCGCCGGCAGCTTCTTCACCTCGCGGTTCTGAATGGCGTCCATCTGCTCGGCGGCGTCGAGGATCTGCGTGATCTCGGCCGCCGACAGGTCCGCCGCGGACAGCAGGTGCCTACTCATGGGAGCCGCCTTCGGAGCCGCCTTCGCCGGCGATCGAGACGCCGTCGGTGCCGTCGATCTCGGCCACGTGCACGTGCACCTGCTCGGTGGCCGAGGTGGGCAGGTTCTTGCCGACGTAGTCGGCCCTGATCGGCAGTTCGCGGTGGCCGCGGTCGATCAGCACCGCCAGCTGCACCGCGCGCGGCCGTCCCAGGTCGGTCAGCGCGTCCAGCGCCGCCCGAACCGTCCGGCCGGAGAAGAGCACGTCGTCGACCAGGATCACCAGCTTGCCGTCCACCCCGCCGGCCGGCTCCACCGTGCGGCCGAGCGGCCGGATCGCGTGCGAGCGCAGGTCGTCGCGGTACAGGGTGATGTCCAGGGTGCCGACGCCGACCCGGACGCCGCCGAAGGTGCCGATCCGCTCGGCCAATCGGCGGGCCAGCGGCTCTCCGCGGGTCGGGATGCCGAGCAGCACCACGTCGGTGCCGCCGCGGGTCTTCTCCAGGATTTGATGTGCGATCCGGTCCAGCACCCGAGCCACGTCGTCGGGTTGCAGAACGGTCTTCGCGGTACTTCTGGCCGCCCGCGGAGCGGACGACGGAGCAGGTTGGCCAGGCATGACGCGTGGACCTCCTTTCTCGCCTCACCGGACGAGTCGTTAAAGGACGTCGTTTCGCTGTCGAACTTATCAGTAAGACTGGAGCGGGGTACCACCTCACCGACACGTGTCGCCACATCAGTTACCGTGCGTTGAGCAACTGTTACCCTGTGAGGTCAGCGTTACAGCTTATCCGAACCAGCAGCAAACCCTACCGGGTACCCCGGGTGGCCGATATGAGGACGGGGACGTGACTGAGCCCAAGACTCCCTCCATCACCGAGGATGGATCTGGAGGTGCTGACACCGCCGAGCGCGAGATCGCTGCCGAATCGGCGGGCGTCGCGCCCGACGACCGGGAGTACGCTCGTGCCCTCGGTAGCCGGTTGCGTGCCGTGCGTTCCCAGCAGCGACTCTCCCTGCACGGTGTCGAGCGCAAGTCCGGGGGCAAGTGGAAGGCAGTCGTCGTCGGTTCCTACGAGCGTGGCGACCGCGCCGTCTCGGTGGCCCGGCTGGCCGAACTGGCCGAGTTCTACGGCGTGCCCATCTCCGAGTTGCTGCCCACCGAGGAGGGTGTGCCGAGCGCCCGGATCGACAGCAGCAACAAGATCGTGCTCGACCTGCAGAAGCTGCAGCACGTGCCGGCCGAGGACGCCGCGCCGCTGGTCCGCTACGCCCAGTCCATCCAGCGCCAGCGCGGGGACTACGGCAACAAGGTGCTGTCCATCCGGGGTGAGGATCTGCGCGCGTTGGCGTTGATGTTCGACACCTCGCTCGACCAGCTCACCGACAAGCTGATCAGCTGGGGCGTGCTCGCTCCGGGCTCGGTCGGCCACACCGCCAGCTAGCTAGCCGCCGACCTGCATGCGTGACGCCGGTCGGGACCGGCGGTGTGCCTGCGTGATGCCGGTCGGGACCGGCGGTGTGCCTGCAGCTGCGGTGGTCGCGGGCGTAGCTAGGCGCGCAGGTCCGGCGCGCCTTCGTTGCGTAGCACCCGGCCGAGCAGGCCGTTGACGAAGCGCGGGGATTCATCGGTGGACAGCGATTTGGCCAGTTCCACCGCCTCGTCGATGGCCACCGCGTCCGGCACGTCCGCCGACCAGAGCAGTTCGTAGAGACCTACCCGCAGCACCGCTCGATCGACGCCGGGCATCCGGTCCAGCGTCCAGCCCTCGGCGTAGTTCGTGAGCAGTTCGTCGATGGCCCGCCGGTGCTCGCTGACCCCTTCGACCAACAGCACCGTGTAATCGTTGATCGGCGGGTCGGCCAGCGCGATCCGCTCGGCCAGCATCGACACCGGGTCGGCACCGCGCAGGTCGGCCTCGTACAGCAGGTCGACCGCCCGTTTGCGCGCCTTGGTCCGTGCGGCCACTACTTCACCCGCTCTTCGCGCTAGCGCTCATCGCCCGCTCGCTCCGCGCCTCGCTCGATGCTCACTCGCTGGGTTTCCCGTCCCGGTTTCTTCGCCGCGTCAGCTGTTGATGCGGCCGAGGTACCGGCCGTCGCGGGTGTCGATCTTGATCTTCTCGCCGGTGGTGACGAACAGCGGCACCTGCACCTCGGCGCCGGTCTCCACGGTGGCGGGCTTGGTGCCGCCGGTGGCTCGGTCACCCTGCAGGCCCGGCTCTGTGTAGGTGATCAACATCTCTACCGAGGTCGGCAGTTCGATGAACAGCGGCACGCCCTCGTGCACGGCCACGACCGCCTCGGCATTGTCCAGCAGGTAGTTGGCGGCGTCGCCGACCATCGCGGCGGGCACGTGCACCTGGTCGTAGGTGTCGCCGTCCATGAAGATGAAGTCCTCACCCTCCCGGTAGAGGTAGGTCATCGCGCGCTTGTCCACGGTGGCGGTCTCCACCTTGGTGCCGGCGTTGAAGGTACGGTCCACCACCTTGCCGGAGAGCACGTTCTTCAACGTGGTGCGCACGAACGCGCCACCCTTGCCCGGCTTGACGTGCTGGAACTCCACCACGGTCCACAACTGGCCGTCGATGTTGAGCACGAGCCCGTTCTTCAGGTCGTTGGTGGTGGCCATGGCTGGGTCGGTCTCCTCGAGCTGGATTGTCAAACGGCGGTGTTACCGCGTCCCAGCTTACCGATCAGCCCGGACGGCACGTGCGCAGCCGCCTTGAGCTGACGAAGGGTCTGTGGGCCGGAGCCGTCGCTTCGGCCCACAGCATCATGCCTCAGGAGGCGACGTCCTGGAAGGGCCCGACACAACCCAGGGTGACGCCATTGTTAGAGATGCAGACCTGATAGCTGACGTGATGGTTACGAACGATACCGGTACCGACTCCGACGCAAGTGCCGGCGCCGTTGTGATCCGCTACGACACCCTGATTGGCAGGGTTCTCCACGGACTGCCAGGGGACGACGATGCCGTAGCCGTCGCCCTTCCTGTCGCAGGCCCACAAGGATGCCCCGGAGCTGAAGAATTGGCCGTAACCGGCATCGCCGTACCAGTGGGTGGAATCAGCGGCAGCCGGACCGGCTGTCGTGAGTGCCGCGCCTGCCAAGGTGGCTACCGAGGCGCCTACCAGAAAGATTTTCTTGAACATGAGTCCTCCTCACGATCGCTCGTCGTACGCCCTAAGGCATTGAGCGAATACCAAACGGTGGAAGAGGTTCCGGAACCTGCGACTAACATACATAGGTAATTCTTAGACCGCAATAGGCACGACTAAGCAGAATGTACCTTTAGGTGCTGACGAACCCCAGCACTGGACGCGCCTGACCCTGCGCCTCCACCAGCAGCGCCACCGCCTCGCCGGACGGTCCGATGCCGCCGTAGGTGCCCGCGATACCACTGGCCGGGACGGGACGGCCGAAGCTGAGCTCGCGCGCCTCCGGCTCGGTGAGCAGCCTGGTCGGCATCGCCGCGGCAATCGCCGCCGGCAGCGGCAGCGTCACCGGATCGGCCAGCTGACCGAGTTCGGTCAGGCCGAGCGCCTGGTCCAGACCGAACGGGCCAACCCGGGTTCGGCGCAGCGCGGTGAGGTGACCGCCTACTCCCAGCGACTCGCCAAGATCACGCGCCAGCGCTCGTACGTAGGTGCCCGAGGAGCAATCCACCTCGACGGAGATGTCGCAGTAATTGTCGAGGTATTCGGGCTCGGCGAGCAGGTCGAACCGGCTGACGGTGACCGGTCGCGCGGCCAGCTGCACGTCCTCGCCGGCCCGTACCCGGTCATAGGCCCGGCGGCCGTCCACCTTGATCGCCGAGACCGCGGACGGCCGCTGCAGGATCTCACCCGTCAGCCGAGCCATCCCGGCCCGGATCGCTGCCGGATCGATCCCGGACGCATCCGCCTCGACGAGTGGCTCGCCCTGGGCATCGTCGGTGCTGGTCGCCAGGCCGAGCCGGATGGTCGCGGTGTAGCTCTTGTCGGTCAGCACCAGGTGGTTGAGCAGCCGGGTGGCCCGTTCCACCCCCACCACCAGCACCCCGGTGGCCATCGGATCCAGCGTGCCGGCGTGTCCCACCCGCCGGGTGCCGGCGATCCGGCGAATAGCACCGACCACGTCGTGCGAGGTCATGCCAGCCGGCTTGTCGACCACGATCAGGCCACCCGGCCCGGCCGGACCCTTTCGTGCCATGGGCTCAGGCTATCGGCCCGCGTAAGTCAGCTGCCCGTTGCCGTGTCGAGTGGTCGTTGCCCTGTCCCCGGTCGAGCGCCCGTTGCCGTGTCGAGTGGTCAGTTATAGGCCGAGTGGTCGGTTATAGCTGACCACTCGACGCCAAAATGACCACTCGCGCGTAGGCCAGCCACCGTCAGCGCTGCTCCCCCACCACCAGCCACCGACCGGACCGGGCCCGCCAGGACATGCCCACCAGTCGGACGGCGATGAATCCGGTCAGCCCGGCCCAGACGCCGGACAACCCCAGGCCGAGCGGCAGTGTGAGCAGGCAGAGCGGGATGAAGCCCAGCAACGCCGCGACCACTGTGATGTTGCGCATGTAGGCGTTGTCGCCGGCGCCGAGCAGCACCCCGTCGAGCGCGAAGACGATGCCGGCGACCGGCTGCATGCCGAGCAGCCACGGCCACAGGATGTGCGCCTGATGCCGCACCGCCGCGTCGGAGGTGAACAGTTCCGGCACCACCACCCAACCGGCCGCCAGCAGTCCGCCGAACAGCACGCCGGCCCAGACGCTGTACACGCTGACCCGCCAGGCGGTGTGCCGGGCGGCGGCGACGTCGCCACCACCGAGCGCGGCACCGATCAGCGACTGCGCGGCGATCGCGAAGGAATCCAGCAGCAGCGCGACGAACTCCCACAACTGCAGGCCGATCTGGTGCGCGGCCAGTTGCGCCGAGCCCAACCTGCCGGCCACCCCGGCGGCGATCATGAACGAGGCCTGGAAGGCCACCGCGCGTACCACCAGATCCCGACTGACCACCATCTGTGCCCGGATCACCCGCCACTGCGGTGCGATCGGCACTCGCTCGGCGAGCAGCGCCCGGATGCACAGCGCGGCGCCGAGCCACTGCGCGACCACATTTGCCACCGCTGAACCCACCAGCCCGAGGTGCGCCGGAAACACCAGCAGCGGCGAGGCGACGGCCGACAGCACGTTGGCCACCACCACGATCCGGACCGGCGTCGCGGTGTCCTGCACGCCGCGCAACCAGCCATTGCCGGCCAGCACCAGCAGCACGCCGGGCAGGCCGAGAACCGCCACCCGCAGCCACTGCTCGGCCGCATGCGCGACCGGTGGGTTGTGTCCGGCCACCAGTCGGACGATCGGACCGGCCAGCAACTCGCCGAGCCCCACCGCGATCAGCCCGAGCAGGAACGCCAGCCAGGACGCCTGCACGCCCTCGTTGACCGCCGCATCCCGGTGGCCGGCGCCGAAGTAGCGGGCGGCCCGGCCGGTGGTGCCGTACTCCAGCGAGGTACCCACGATCGCCAGCAACGTCATCACGGTGCCGGCCGCGCCCAGCGCGGCCAGCGGTACCCGGCCGAGGTGGCCGACCACCGCGGTGTCCACCAACACGAACAGCGGTTCGGCGGCCAGCACCACGAATGCCGAGCCGGCCAGCGCGACGATCCGCCGAGTGGAGATGGCCGAGGCGTCGGCCTGCCGCTCGGCACTGCGTTCAGTCATCGGCGAGTCGTTCGGTCAATCGTTCGGTTGGTCATCCGCGAGGCATTTCGGTCGGTCATCGGCGAGCCGGTCGGCTCAGCCGTCGGTCAGATCGCGATACATGATCAGCAGGTCGACGAAGCCCAGCTCGGGATGCCGGAACCCACCGGGCACCGCACCGACGATGTCGAACCCCAGGTCCTGGTACAGCTTGACCGCGTACTCGTTGGAGGCGGCGACCGCGTTGAACTGGATGCCGCGGAAGCCGGCGGCCCGGGCCTGGTCCAGGCTGTGCACCACCATCGCCCGGCCGACGCCGCGGCCACGGGCGGACTTGTCGACCATGTAGGTCGCGGTTGCCACATGTCCGCCGGGACCGGCTCGATTGGGGCCGGTCTTGTAGCTGCCAAGCACCGTGCCGTCGGAGTCGGTGACCAGCCAGGCCTGATCCGGCGGCCCCGGCAGCCAGGTCCGGCGGCCGGTTTCGGAGTCCATCGCCGGATCGTAGGTGTAGGTCTGCTCGGCCTGCACGATCTCCTGCAGGATCGGCCACAGCCTGGGCCAGTCCGCCTCGGTGGCCGGCCGGAAGTGCAGGCTCATTCGTCGTCTTCGACGATGCGCGGTTTACGGTACGGATCGGCCTCGCCGGCGTACACGGCGTGCGCCCGGCTCTGCTCCACCTGTGCGTCGGCCTGCCGGGCCACGGCGAGCAGGTCGTCGATGTGCTGAGCGGATTCCGGCAGTTCGTCCAGCAGGAAGGCGATGGTCGGCGTGAACTTGACCCCGGTCTGCCGGCCCACCTCGGTCCGGATCTGGCCGCGGGCCGCTTCCAGCGCGGCCGCCGAGTCGGCTCGTGCCTCCTCGTCGCCGTAGACGGTGTAGAAGATCGTCGCGTCGTGCAGGTCGCCGGTCATCCGGACGTCGGTCACAGTGACCATGCCGAGCCGCGGATCCTTGATCTGGTTCTCGATGTAGGAGGCGACGATCTGCCGGATCCGGCCGGCCAACCGGCGAGCCCGTGGTGAATCTGCCATGGCGACATTGCCTTTCTGCGCAACGACAACAGCGTCATCCGGTCGGCTGCGCGCCGCCGGGACGTGCTTGGCTAGCGACGTCCCGGCAGCCCCGCAGCTTTCCGGGTGTTACCCGCGTTACGAGCGCGGCTTCTCCCGCATCTCGAAGGTCTCGATGACGTCGCCGACCTTGATGTCGTTGTACGAGCCGAGACCGATACCGCATTCGAAGCCCTCCCGGACCTCGGTGGCGTCGTCCTTGAACCGGCGCAGCGACTCCACCGCCAGGTTCTCGTTGACGGTGATGCCATCGCGGACCAGCCGGGCCTTCGAGTTGCGCCGGATGGTGCCTGAGCGGACCAGGGCACCGGCGACGTTGCCGATCCGGGGCACCCGGAACACCTCGCGTACCTCGGCGGTACCGAGCTGGACCTCTTCGAACTCCGGCTTGAGCATGCCCTTCAGGGCAGCCTCGATCTCGTCGATGGCCTGGTAGATGACCGTGTAGTACCGGACATCCACGCCTTCCCGCTCGGCCGCCTCCCGCGCTTTGCCCTCGGGCCGCACATTGAACCCGATGACCACGGCGTCGGAGGCGATCGCCAGGTTGATGTCGTTCTCGGTGATCGCGCCGACACCGCGCCCGATCACTCGCAGCGACACCTCGTCGTTGCCCTCGCCGATCTCGATCTTGAGCAGCGAGTCCTCCAGCGCCTCCACCGAACCGGACACGTCGCCCTTGATGATCAGGTTCAGCTGCTGCACCTCGCCGGCGGCCAGCGCCTTGTCCAGGTCGTCCAGCGAGATCCGGCGCCGGGTGGAGGCCAGCTGAGCATTGCGCTCGCGGGCCGACCGGCGGTCGGCGATCTGCCGGGCGATCCGGTCCTCCTCCACCACGATGAAGGAATCACCGGCACCGGGCACCGAGGTCAACCCGAGCACCATCACCGGCGTACCCGGACCCGCCTCCTCGACGGTGTTGCCGTCGTCGTCCAGCATCGCCCGGACCCGGCCGAACGCGTCGCCGGCCACGATCGAGTCGCCGACCCGCAGCGTGCCGCGCTGCACCAGCACGGTGGCCACCGGCCCACGACCACGGTCCAGGTGCGCCTCGATCGCGATGCCCTGGGCATCCTGGGTCGGGTTGGCACGCAGGTCCAGCGACGCGTCCGCGGTCAGCAGGATGCCTTCGAGCAGGCCGTCGATGTTGATGTTCGACCGCGCCGAGACGTCGATGAACATCGTCTCGCCGCCGTACTCCTCGGCGACCAGCCCGTACTCGGTGAGCTGTTGGCGCACCTTGGCCGGGTTGGCGTCCTCCTTGTCGATCTTGTTCACTGCCACCACGACCGGGACGTCGGCCGCCTGGGCGTGGTTGAGCGCCTCGATGGTCTGTGGCATCACGCCGTCATCGGCGGCAACCACCAGCACCACGATGTCGGTGGTCGAGGCACCACGGGCACGCATGGCGGTGAACGCCTCGTGACCCGGGGTGTCGATGAAGGTGATCGCCCGGTCCTGGCCCTCGTGTTCGACGTGCACCTGGTAGGCACCGATGTGCTGGGTGATGCCGCCGGCCTCACCGGCCAGCACGTTCGACTTGCGGATGGCGTCGAGCAGCCGGGTCTTACCGTGGTCGACGTGACCCATCACGGTCACCACCGGCGGCCGGGCCACCAGATCGCCCTCGACACCTTCATCAGCCCCGAAGCTCAGGTCGAAGGACTCGAGCAGCTCGCGGTCCTCGTCCTCGGGACTCACCACCTGGACGTTGTAGTTGAGCTCGGCGCCGAGCAGCTGCAGGGTCTCCTCGTTCACCGACTGGGTGGCGGTGACCATCTCGCCGAGATGGAACAGCACCGTCACCAACGCGGCCGGTTCGGCATTGATCCGCTCGGCGAAGTCGGACAGCGACGCGCCGCGGGGCAACCGCAGCACCTCGCCGTTGCCGCGCGGTACCGAGACGCCGCCCAGCGACGGCGCCGACATGTTGTCGAACTCCTGCCTGCGCTGCTTCTTGCTCTTCTTGCCACGGACCGGACGGCCGCCACCGCGACCGAACGCGCCGGCCGTACCGGCACCGCGACCACGGCCACCGGGACCACCCGGCCGGCCGGCGAAACCGCCACCACCACCGCCGCCGCCGGGACCACCGCCACCGGGACCACCACGGAAGCCACCGCCGCCGGGCGCACCGGCACCGGGACGGTAGTTACCGCCTCCGCCACCGCCGCCACCCGGACGACCGGCGCCACCAGGGCCGGGACGGCCGGCGCCACCCGGGCTCGGCCGGCCGGGCGCACCGGGACGACCCGGGCCGCCTGGCCGCGGCGGCATCATGCCTGGGTTCGGCCGCGGCGGCATCATGCCCGGGTTGGGCCGGGGGCCGCCGGGACCACTCGCACCGCCGGGCCGTGGCGTGCCGGGACGCGGCGCCTGGCCGGAGCCGGGTGCGCCGGGACGCGAGCCCTGCGGGCGGGGCGCGGTCTGGCCGCCGACCCCGAACGGATTGTTGGCCACCCGTGGCGCACTCGGCCGAGGTGCCGCTGGGCGCGGGCCCGGCGTGGGCCGCGGCGCGGACTCCTCCACCGGTGCCGGTGCGGCGGGTGCCGCCGCCGCGGCTGCGGCAGCGGCCGGTCGAGCTGGTTCCGGGGCACGAGTCGGGGCCGGCGCCGGGGCCGGGGCGGCCACGGCTGCTGCCGGCTGCTCGGCCGGTGCCGGCTGAACCGGCGCTGCCGGCTTGGTCGCCACCTTGGCAGCCGCCGGCTTGCTGGCCGGGGCCGCCGCGGCGGCTGGGAACGCTTCGCGCAGCCGGCGGGCTACCGGTGCCTCCACGGTGGATGATGCGCTCTTGACGAACTCACCGAGTTCGCTGAGCTTCGCCAAAACTTCCTTGCTAGGTACGCCGAGCTCCTTGGCGAGCTCGTGTACGCGGGCCTTGCCTGCCACTGGACTCCTTCGTCCGGAACCGGCGGCAGCCCGCAGGTCCCGATCTAGGTGGGAAACGCACTCATGGTTGGCGCTTCATCGGGTGCTCATAGCTCTGCTTCTCACTTTCGCGAGTATCGATCCGGGTTCGAATCGCTCGGGTGAAAACTACACCGTTCCGCCGGAACCGCCGATGTCACGACGGACCTCAGTCCGGTGATACCGCCGACTCCACGTGCCGCCGCACCGGTGCCGGATCCAGCCGAACGCTGCTGCGCAGCGCCCGTCCGAACGCCCGGCGCCGTTCGGCCAGAGCCACGCAGGACGGATCGGGATGCACCCAGGCGCCCCGGCCCGCCGCGCGGGCCCGGGGGTCCGGGAGCACGTCCCGCACCGGCGAACCGGCCGGATCGAGACGCACCTCGGGCCCCGCGACGACGCGAAGCAAATCGGTGGCCGGAGCACGCTGGCGGCAGCCGACGCAGGTGCGAACAGGCCCCTGGACATCCGGAATGCCGCCGTCGCGCGGACGGCCGGTTGCCAGTCTACCGCGTGGTGTCAGCGGATTACCCACCCTGCCGTGCCGGCGGGTGGCCGGGGGTTGCCGAGCTGCCGCCGACGGCAGCCTGCGCGGCGGCTCGCCCGCCCGAGGTGCCGGCCGGGGCCGTGCTCGCCGAGCCTGCGGTCGCGGTGCCGGTGCCCTCGGCGTCGGAGTGGATGTCGATCCGCCAGCCGGTCAACCGGGCCGCCAGCCTGGCGTTCTGGCCCTCCCGGCCGATGGCCAGCGACAGCTGGTAGTCCGGCACGACCACCCGGGCGGCCTTGGCCACCGGATCGACCACGGTGACCTCCCGAGCGCTGGCCGGCGACAGCGCGTTGCCGACGAACACCGCCGGATCGGGGTCGTAGTCGATGATGTCGATCTTCTCGCCGTGCAGCTCGGCGACCACATTGCGTACCCGCTGGCCCATCGGCCCGATGCAGGCGCCCTTGGCGTTCAGCCCGTCCACGTTGGACCGGACCGCGATCTTGGTGCGATGCCCGGACTCGCGTGCCACCGCCATGATCTCCACATGGGAGTCGGCGATCTCCGGCACCTCCAGGGCGAACAGCTTCTTGACCAGGTTCGGGTGGGTTCGGCTCAGCGTGATCTGCAGGCCGCGCATGCCACGGGTCACCGAGACCACGTAGCACTTGATCCGGGTGCCGTGGTCGTACACCTCCCCCGGCACCTGCTCCGACGGTGGCAGCACCGCCTCCACCTTGCCCAAGGTGACCAGCACCAGGCCGCGCTGGGCGGCCTGCGCATCCGCCTGGATGATGCCGGTGACGATGTCGCCCTCGTGGCCGGAGTACTCGCCGTAGGTGTTGTCGTGTTCGGCGTCGCGCAGCCGCTGCATGATCACCTGCTTGGCGGTCATCGCGGCGATCCGGCCGAAGTCGGTCGGCGTGTCGTCGAACTCCTCGATCAGCTCACCGTCCGGGGAGTACTCGGCCGCCCAGACCGTCACCTCGCCGGTCTTGCGGTCGATCTCGACCCGGGCATGCGGCATCGGATGGTTGGTGTGGCGATAGGCCGAGAGCAACGCTGTCTCCAGCGCCTGGATCACCGTGTCGAAGGAGATCTCCTTCTCTCGCTCGATGCTCCGCAACGCGGCGATGTCGACATTGACCATGGCTCACTCCTCCTCGTCCGCTGCGTCATCGTCGGCCGCATCGAGCGACGTCTCGTCGTCGTCGGCCGCATCGAGGGACGTCTCGTCGTCGTCGGCCGCATCGAGGGACGTCTCGTCGTCGGCGGTCGCCGGCTGGTCCGGCCGGGAGAACTCGACCTGCATCCGGCCGCTGCCGACCGCCGCCCAGTCGTAGCTGTGCTCGGTTCCGGCCACCTGCAGCCGCAGGCCGCTCTGGTCGGCGGCCAGCACCCGGCCGGTGACCGGTTCGGCATCGCCGATCGGCACCGTGACCAGCCGGCCGAGGGCGCGCTGCCAGTGTTTGGGTTCGGTGAGCGGACGATCCACCCCCGGCGAGCTGACCTCGAGCACGTACGGGCCGGCGAAGCTGGCGTCCTCGGCGTCCATCGCGGTGGAGATGGCACGCGACACGACGGCCACACCGTCCAGGTCGATGCCCTCGTCGGCGTCCACGGTCACCCTGACCAGGCTGCGCCGTCCGGCGGAGCTAACCGATAAATCCACCAACTCGTAGCCTGCGGCCGACACCACCGGGTCCAACATGTCGTGCAGCTGTTGTCGCTGCGGTGACCGCGCAGTCATCTTCTGCCGCTCCCGTCAGTGTCCAGTTGTCGTGCCCGCATCTCGCCTCGCGTCGACGCCCAGCCTCGCGCCGCCTCCCACCGGGAGATGCCTACTCCAGCAGCTTACCGGGCATCTGTAAGACTGCTCATCCGATGGCCGAGATATCCCGACGCACGCTGCTCAGCCGGACGGTGCTGCTGGCGGGCCTCGCGGCGGGAGCCGGACTCGGCCTCACGAAGCGGGTCCGGCACAAGGTCGCGGTGCCACCGCCCGCCCCGCCGGCCGCACTCACCGATGCGCTGGCCGCCCAGCAACGGTTGCTCGCCGACTACGACACGATCGGCTTCCACTACGGCTGGCCGGCGATACCCGGCCTGCGGTCGGACGTCGCCGCGCACGGCGACGCGTTGCGTGCCCTACTGGAGCGCTATCCAGGCTGGCGGCTGGCTCGGGCCTCCGGATCGTCGGTTCCGACCGGGTCCGCGACGCATAGCGGAGTCGACGGGTCGGCCGCGCCCTCCGCGACCGGATCGGCCGCGCCCTCTGCGACCGGGCCGGCCGCGCCCTCTGCGACCGGATCGGTGAAGGCCACCACGATCGACCAGCTGGCCACGGCCACCGCCGCGAACGCCCGATCGCTGACCAAGGCCACGCTGGCCTGGCCCGCCGACGAGCAGCACGCCGTCGAGGTGGTGCCGGTGCTGGCCAGCATTGCCGCCTGCCTGGCCAGCCATGCCCAGGTGTTGTCATGACCAGGCCGACCGATCCGATCACCGACGGCCTGCAGCGGGTACTGGCCGCCCAGCACTTGGCGGTCTACGGCTATCCGGTGATCGGGGTGCACCTGTCCGATCCGGCCGAGGCCGATCGAGCACGGCAGCTGGAGGCGAGCCACCGGCTGCGCCGGGACGCGACCGCCGGGCAGCTGGTCGGCCGGCAGGCCGATCCGGTGGCCAATGCACCCGATTACCCACCTCCGGCGCCGGTTACCGATCGGAGCACCGCGATCGGCTGGGCGGTCCGGATCGAAGAGACCTCGGCGGCCGGATACCGGTACCTGCTCGAGTGCGCGGTTCGAGCCGGTGGCGACCAGACCGCGATCCGACAACAAGCAATGACCGGACTGACCGAGGCGGCACAGGCGGCCGCCTACTGGCGCGGGTTGACCAATCCGGGGCGGCCTACGGTGCCTTTTCCTGGGGCGCCGTAGGTTCAAGGCGAAAAAGCAAAAAAGCGCGCCGACGAGGAAGTGGCGCTTGCCGATGGTTGCGTTGCCGGCTTGCGGTTTGTCCTTTCCGAATAAGGCGATTCTTGGACGATTGTGGTTGCCTATTGCTGTTCGATGAGGTAGAATCGAATACGTGATCGAGCAGCTTGCCACGGCTTCGGATGCGGCGCTGCTCGCCGAGGCCGTGGAGTTGGAGGCGGAGCTTTCTCGCTTGCAGTACCGGCAGTTTTCCGTGTTGGCCGAGCTGAACTCGCGG
>Ga0157372_10000123_pt1 | contig 83350 bp, 65 predicted proteins | sample C55metaG_FD_115307 | JGI IMG/M metagenome (GOLD analysis project Ga0157372, IMG submission 115307) | Corn rhizosphere microbial communities from Kellogg Biological Station, Michigan, USA - C5-5 metaG | ecosystem: Host-associated > Plants > Roots > Rhizosphere > Soil | place: USA: Michigan... | reverse complement strand
GGGCGTTAGCGTGAGCCAAGAGGACCTCCTCGGAGCGATGCCTAGACACATCCACTCCGTCAGGAGGTCCTCCCACTTTCAACCAGGCGCGCCGTCAACAACCTCACGGGTTACGACACCTAGGCCGTCTGTCTGTCGTGTTATGCCTTATCAGACAAGTCAGCCGGCGAGCACTACCAGACCTGGCCGCAAACTCGAACCGGCCGCAACCTCGAAACCGCATCGGTCCCGATGTGGTCGCCACACCGCCGACGCGGCAGCATGTTCAGCGTGCGCACCACCTTCGGGCAGAACCATGCCCGGGTCAGATTCGACTGGGGCCTGCCCGGCGCGCTGGCCCTCGCCGAGCAGCCACACCCGGTCGTCGTGGTGGTGGACGTGCTGTCCTTCTCGACCGCCGTGGCCGTCGCCGGTGAGTTCGGCATCGAGGTCCTGCCGTTTCGTTGGCGAGACGATCGGGCCGCTACGTTCGCCGAGGCGGTCGGTGCCGAGCTGGCAACCGGACGACAGCTGGACGGTCCGAGCCTGTCGCCCGCCTCGATCCGCCGGTGGGGCCGGTCACTGCGGCGAGGGGGCTCGGCCGCTGCCGACCTGCCGACGAGCCGGCTGGTGCTGCCATCACCGAACGGTTCCAGCATCTGCTTCGCGCTGGCCGACCGAGGAGCCTCCGTACTGGTCGGCTGCCTGCGCAACGCGAAGGCCGTGGCGAGCTGGCTGGCCGCCCGCCTGGCGACCGACCGGATGACCTCGATCGGCGTGGTCGCGGCGGGGGAGCGTTGGCCGGACGGTTCGCTGCGGGCGGCGGTCGAGGACCTTCTTGGGTCCGGCGCCGTGCTGGCCGGATTGCACCGAGCGGTTCCGGGGATCGCGATGTCACCGGAGGCCCGGGCCGCCCTCGCCGCCTTCGCGGCAGCTGAACCGGAGCTGCCCCGGCAGCTGACCGACTGCGCCAGCGGGCTGGAACTGGTCGAGTATGGCTTCGCCGAGGACGTGGCGATCGCCGCGGAGCTCGACGCCAGCGCGGGGGTGCCGGTGCTGGTCGGGGACCGGTTCCGGTCGGACTGACCTGAGCGGTGACCTCAGGCACCGACCGCTCCGTCGATGCCCTCCCGCAGCAGATCGGCATGGCCGGCGTGCTGGGCGTATTCGGCGATCATTCGCAGCATCAGCCAGCGCAGCGAGTAGCTGCCGTTCCGCTCGACCGCACCGACCTGATCGAGACTGTCCGCCTGGTCGACGATGCGCCGAGATCGATCGCATTCGGCGCGCCAGCTCCGTAGCGCGGCCAGCGGGTCGCCCGCCAGCGACTCGAAGTCCTGGTCCGGATCCTCGTCGCTGTACAGCATGGGCAGATCCGCGCCGGCGAAGTTGATGGCGAACCACCAGCGCTCCACGCCCGCCAGGTGCCGGGCCAAGCCATGCAGGCTCATGGTGGACGGCGGCGAGCTGCGTTCGGAGAGCCGTTCCGGTGGCAGGCCGGCGCACTTGAGGTCGAAGGTCTCCCGGTAGTAGTCCAGGTATGCCTTGAGCATGGCGAGTTCGTCGGCGTGCCGAGGAAGCTGCACCCTACGCGGCACCGGCCACACGAGCGAGCTGGCCACCGGCCGCGGCATGCCGGAACTCGGGATGCCGGAACTCGGGGAACTGGAACTCGGGATGCTGGAACTCGGGGAACTGGAACTCGGGGAACTGGAACCCAGGTCATCGGTCATGTCGCGATGCTGGCACCGGCCTCTGACAGATCCGGCCGGCCACCGTGCCGGCGCACAGGGATGCGATCGAGCCGCTGGCCATCGATGGCTCGAGGCAGGCTCGGCGCGGCGGCGAGTCAGCCGGCGAGTCAGCCGGCGAGCCGCACGGCCAGTTCGACGGCCGGCAGATAGGGGTCCGCCTCGTCCGGCCGCGGTGATTCCGCGGGGCGGGCGAGCCGGTCGACGACCGCCCGGAACATCAGCGCGCGCAGCAGGCACTGCGGCGCATCCGGCTCATCGGCCAGCTGGTCGACCAGGCTTGCGGGGGCACCCTCGAAGACCAGCGCGTCGGCCACCACGATGGCTGGACCGAGGGCAACCGGGCGCCAGTACGGCGAGATGTCGAGTATCAGTGGTGGTCGCCCGTCGGCGAAGAGCACGTTGCCGGTCAGGTCGCCATGGATCAGCTGGCTTGGCGCCCGGATCGGCCGACAGGCAGCGGCCAGCATCGACAGGTGCTTGACCGGCGGCCCGGCCGGCGGGATCACGTCCTGCCAGGCCAGCTCCGCCCAGGCCACCCGGTCGCCGAGCGCCCACCGGTCCTGCCGCCGATCCAGGACGGCGGGCCGGGGGAGGTCGCCCACCGCCTCGGCGAACCGGCGGGCGAGTCGGATGATCTCCGGCCAGTGCGCCGGTCGCGGACGGCCAGGTTCGTAGCGCCAGGCAGTCCAGCCGCCGACCACCAACTCGCCCGCCAACGACCGTCGAGGCGGTGCCACCCGGAAATCGTGCCGATCGTCGAGTCGCTGCAGCAGCCACTCCTGCCACTCGAGCATCAGGAGATCGGTATCCAGCGGCTCCAGCACCGCATCACCGACCCGCCAGGCCGTGCGCTGGCCGCCCGGCAGTGACTGCAGCTGACCGCGCAGCCCGAAGGCCGCGAGAACTGCGGGATCGGGGCATTCCTCGAGCATCGTGGCCCATTCTTCCCGAAGCCGGCGAGCGCTGTTACCGAGTACTCGACCAGCATCGCTCGAGCCTCCGGCCGGCGACCCCGCGCGTAGCTGAACAAGGACGAGAGGGCAGCACTACGGGCGAATCCTGTCCCGTTGCCCCGGAAGCCTCCCTCCGTCCACCCCGCAGCCAGTTTAGACACTTTGTCTAGTTTAGAACACTAGATCGCTAACGTAGGGATGGGCTATGTTTGTCGGGCCTACCGCGCTGGGCAAATATTTCTTGCTTTGCCCGCATTCCCCCGTACCCCTAATAAGTGAGTCCGCGATGGCATTTCCCTGGAACTTGTATGATTGCTGAGCGCGCTTATGATCTTGTCACCCATGACCTTTACTTAAGGCTTCCGAACTTCATCGGGGCGCCTAATGTGCTGCTCAAGATGGAAGGCCTGAACCCTGCCGGATCGATCAAACTCAAGACCGCCCTAGCCTTGATCACCGATGCCGAGGAGCGGGGCCTGCTCAAACCGCGCGGCCGGGTCGTCGAGTCATCCTCCGGAAACCTGGGGATTGCGCTCAGTATGGTCTGTGCGGTAAGGGGATACTCGTTCACCTGCATCACCGACCCCAAGGCCTCGCCGCACAGCGTGGCGACCATGCGAGCACTTTCGGCGAACGTGATCGTGGTGACCGAGCCGGATGCCAACGGTGGGTACCTTGGCACCCGGATCGCGCTGATAAAAGAGATGCTGCGGGCCGATCCGGAACTCACCTGGCCCAATCAGTACGGCAACGCCGCGAATTCCCGGGCACATTGGGAACGTACCGCCACCGAAATATTGCAAGCCATTCCCTCGGTGGAATATCTGTTCGTCGGTGCAGGCACCACCGGCACCCTCATGGGTTGCGCCGGTTATTTCCGCAAGTTTTCACCGCTTACTCGGATCATCGCCGTAGACAGTCTGGGCTCGGTCACGTTCGGCCAGCCGGCCGGCCCACGCCACGTGCCCGGCCTAGGCACCAGCAGGCTCCCCGAACTGTGCCGGACGGACAACCTCGATGAGATCGTCCTCATCGAGGAGGCCGACGCGATCCGGATGTGCCGACGGGTGGCCGGCGAATTCGGGCTGCTGGTAGGTGGTTCGACCGGATCGGTGCTCGCCGCGGTCGATCAGCTGGGAGACCAGATTCCGGATGGCGCCACCGTGGTGGCGATCTCACCGGATCTCGGTGACCACTACCTCGACAGCGTCTACAACGACGAGTGGGTGGCCGAACGGTTCGGCGCCGATGTGCTGGCCGAACGGTCGGCACCGATCCGGCGGATGGTGGGCGCCCCGCTGACCGAGCCGCGGGTACCGGTCCGGCGGATGGTGAACGCCTCGCTGGCCGACGCCGAGCTGGCCACCGCCATGGCGACGGTCTCCTACCTGCAGACCCAGACCTCCTCCATCCGGTATTCCCAGCTATGACCGACGCTGAGCTACGCCGGCTGACCGAGGCCGCCGCCTTGCTGCAACAGGCGCACGCAACCATCGGGATGAGCGAGGACGGGCTGCTGTCGGCAACCGGCGCGCTGGTCAGCTGCGCGGCGGAGGCGGCCAGCGCCATCGCCGACGGCGATCCCGAGTCTGCCCAGGTGGCACTTTCCTGCGCTCGAGGCGCCGTGGTGACCGCCACCTATCTGGTACGGATCCTGGCCGATGCACACAAGACGGCGCTTCGCCGGGAGGGACAGCATGTCTGAGTTCGAGGTCGTCGCCGGACAGGCCGTCAAGCAGATCATCGATGATGCCGGCCTGCAGATCCTGCAGGTGGTCGAGGACGCGTACCTGCGCCATGACGCGGGCCGCACGATCAATCCGGACAGCTACTTCCTGCGGTTCCCGGACAAACCCGATTCTCGGATCATCGCGCTGCCGGCCTTCATCGAACTGGACACCGCCGCGATCGCCGGTCTGAAGTGGATTTCGAGCTTCCCCGGCAATGTGGCCAGCAACGCCCCGCGCGCCTCAGCCGTGCTGGTGCTCAACGACTATGCGACCGGCCGTCCCATCGCATTGCTCGAAGCCGCGAACATCAGTGCCGCCCGGACCGCCGCCTCAGCGGCGATCGCCGCACGTGCGATCGCCGCCCAGGTACCGGCCGACGGACCGGTCGCCATAGTGGGCGCCGGCGTGATCGCGCGCACCATCGTGCAGTACCTGGTGCTCGCCGACTACCCGATCGACCGGTTGCTGATCTACGACCTCGACCGCTCGTCCGCCGAGCGGCTGGCGGGGGCCGCGGCGGCTGAGCTCGGGCTGAACACCGCGATCGCGGCCTCCCTCGATGAGGTGATGGCCGCGCAGACGGTGGTTCTCGCGACCACCGCGGGCGTCCCGTACATCGACCATCCGCTGCGTCCGGGCCAAGTGGTGCTGAACATCTCCCTGCGCGATCTCAAGCCCGAGTTGCTGCTGGCCGCCGACAACTACTTCGACGACGTCGAGCACTGCATGAAGGCCGAGACCTCACCGCACCTGGCCGAGCGACTCAGCGGCGGCCGGGAGTTCGTCACCGGCACCCTCGCCGACCTGCTGCAGGGACGGCGGTTGCCCACCGGGGATCGAGCGGTGGTCTTTTCACCGTTCGGGCTGGGCGTGCTCGACCTCGCGGTGGGCCATTTCGTCTTGACCGCCGCACAGGGCAAGGGGCTGACCAGCCCGATCCCGAACTTCTTCGGCGAGACGCACAGATGGTAGGCGGCGAGGCGGTCCGCATCGCCGTCATCGGCGTCGGGCCGCGTGGGCTGTCGGTGCTGGAACGGGTGGTCAGCCATGCCCGGGCGAGCGGGCCGCCGATCGAACTACTGCTCATCGAACCCGGTGAGTTGGGCGTCGGCATCCACTCGGCCAGCCAGCCCGACTTCCTGCTGCTCAACACGATCGCCTCGCAGCTGACCATCTTCTCCGACGAGCAGATGACGCCGGGCAAGCCGGTGACACCCGGCCCGAGCCTGTTCGACTGGTGCCGGTCACGCAACCTGGACGTGCGCTTCGACGACTTCCTGCCCCGCCGGTTGCTCGGTGAGTACCTCACCTGGGCGGCCGGGGTGCTGCTGGCCGAAGCACCGGATCGGCTGACCGTGCGGCGACTGCGCACCTATGCCACCGACGTGCGGCAGGCCGGCAGCCAGGCGTTGGTGACGCTCGCCGACGGCAGCGAGGAGATCGCCGACCTCGCCGTGGTGACCACCGGGCACGGCCTGGCGACTGCCGGCCGGATGCAGCTGAACGGGCTGGCCAGCATCCCGTACCCGCTGCCGCATGTCGCCGACATCCAGGCCGGCCAGACCGTCGCGGTGCTCGGCAGCGGACTCACCGCGATGGACGTGGTGGCAATGCTCACCGTGGGTCGCGGTGGCCGGTTCGAGCACGGGCGCTACCTGCCGTCGGGCAGCGAGCCGCGGATCGTGCTGACCAACCGGTCGGGCCAGTTGCCGTGCGCGCGGCCGGCAACCCGGGCCGATCGCCGACCGGCGCCGGCGCGGTACTTCACCCCCGAGGCGGTGCACGCGCTGCGGGCGCAGTCGCCGGACGGCCGGTTGGACTTCCGCAGCCAGGTGGAGCCGCTGATCGTGCGGGAGGTGCACACCCGGATGGCCGGTGCCAGCGCGGCCGAGCGAGCCATGGTCGCGGAGGTGTTGCAGCCGGCCAACCGGCGCTGGCGGAGCTACCAGGACTTCTGTGACCACCAGGTGGACCGGGCGCAGGCCGACCTGGTCCAGGCCGAACGCGGGCTCGGCGACAGCCTGGTCAAGGAGGGGCTGGAGTGCCTGCGTGACCACCGTCAGGCGCTCTGCGCGGCGCTGGATCCACCCGGCCTGACCGCGGAGTCCCACGAGTACTTCATGAAGGTCTACGTCCCACTGGTCAACCGGGCGGTGATCGGCCCGCAGAAGGAACGGATCCGGGAGGTGCTGATGCTGCTGCAGGCCGGCATCGTGACGCTCGGACCCGGCCCGCGACCGGCGCTCACGCCGGAGAGCAGCGGCTGGCAGCTCAGATCCACCGGGCTGGACGAGCCGGCCGAGCAGGCGGTCGACGTCGTGATCAACGCCAACCTGACCTGGCCGGTGACCGACCCGGGCCTGGATCCGATCGGCAGCTCCTTACGCCGCTGGGTGGCACCGGGGCCGGGCGGCACCCGGGCTCTCGGCCTGGATCGCTACGGCTATGCGATTCCGCAGCAGCAGAACGGCGGACGGCGGACGGTGGCCGTGTTCGGACCACCGGCCGAGGGCGCCAGCTACTACAACCACTACGTGCCGAGCCCCGGTGTCTGGTCGCGCATCCTGACCGATCTCGATCAGGTGCTCGAACCGACGCTCGCCGACTCCGGCCGGGCGGCGGGTTCGTCCCTCCGGCTGATGTCCGAACCGACGGCTGACACCGGCCTGCTCATCGAACCGGCCACCGTCAGCAGCGGTCGTTCCCCGTAGTTCCTTCCCTCCGAACCGCTTACCACACACCGTCCCCTATCTCACGACCTGAAGAAAGTTGGATTCTGAAATGCAACTCACCGCCACGTCCGCCGGGCTGATCGGGTAGCGCCGCCATGTTGATCCTTTCGATGAAGGAAGGCCACGACGGTGGCATCACGGCGATCGAGGACGGCAAACTGCTGTTCGCCCTGGAGGCGGAGAAGGACAGCTTTCCGCGATACGACCGCATCACCGGCGAGGTGCTGATCGCCGCCTTCAACCTGCTGCCCCGGCAACCGGACGTGATCGCCGTCGGCGGTTGGGTCAAGGGCATCCACTCGGTGGAGCCGCAGCTTCGTACCGGCTACTTCGGGGTGGGGGAGAAGGCCATCTCGGACGAGCCCGGCAAGCTGTTCGGCAAGGACGTGCGGATCTTCTCCTCCACGCACGAGCGTTCGCACATCATGACCGCCTACGGCATGGTCGAACCGGTGGCGGATCAGCCTTACTACGCGCTGGTCTGGGAGGGCAACATCGGTTCCTTCTACCGGATCGACGAGCGCGGCGAGGTCACCCACCTCAAGCACGTGCTGAGCGATCCCGGTAACAAGTACGCCTACCTCTTCGCGCTGGCCGACCCGCACTTCCCGAAGATCAAGGGGCTGTTCCGGTACAACGACGCCGGCAAGCAGATGGCCCTGACCGGCTTCGCCCAGCCGGGACCGGTCACTAAGGCGGAGCAGGAAACGATCGACTTCATCCTGCAGCAGGAAGGAATCATCCTCGGGCTGCCGAAGGATGAGATGTCCTGGTCGCACGTCTACAACGCCGGTGTCGAATCGCAGGCCTACCGGGATATCGCGGCCAAGCACTCCAACGCGATCTTCGAGCGGTTCTACGACTACGCCGCCAAGTCGATGACCGAGGGACTGCCGCTGCTGGTGTCCGGCGGATGCGGCCTGAACTGCGACTGGAACCGGATGTGGCGCGAGTCGGGCCTGTTCTCCTCCGTGTTCGTGCCGCCGTGCCCGAACGACAGCGGCTCGGCGCTGGGCACCGGGATCGACGCACAGTGGTTCTACACCGGTTCGGCCACCATCGACTGGACCGTCTACGCCGGCGAGGAGTTCAAGGAGGACGTGCAGCCGGATCCGGCTCGCTACGACGTCCGGCCGCTGGTGACCGCCGAGGTCGCTCGCTACCTGGAGATGGGCAACGTGATCGGCTGGGCGCGCGGTCGCTACGAGATGGGCCCACGTGCGCTCGGCAACCGGTCGATCCTCGCTGCACCGTTCAGTGCTGAGATGACCACTCGGCTGAACAAGATCAAGCAGCGCGAGGGCTACCGGCCGATCGCACCGATCTGCCTGGAGTCAGATGCCGACAAGTGGTTCGTCGGCTCGGTGCAGGACCCGTACATGCTGTTCTTCAACAAGGTCACTTCCGACCAGCTGCAGGCCGTCACGCACGTTGACGGCAGCGCCCGCACCCAGACCGTGACCCCGGAGCGCAACCCGCGGATGGCCGAGCTGTTGGAGGCGTTCCGCGACATCACCGGATTCAGCGTGCTTTGCAACACATCGCTGAATTTCTCGGGCCGAGGCTTCATCAACCGGACCAGTGATCTGCTCCAATACGGCGAGGAGCATGGGTTGGACGGCTATGTAATCAATGATACCTTCATCACACCAAAGGGTATCTGAGAGTTCTCATCCAGTATGACGATGCGCCTGATGACCTCAGGCGCATCTGTCTGGCAGGGCAGGGGCTGAGGAGCTCGTCCATGCCACTTGTATCTGACCCTGGCAAGGAGAAGGGGTAATGAACACTCCCGTTGAGTGCGTCACCGCACCGCTGTCCTTTGGACAGGAGCAGCTATGGTTCCTGGACCAGCTGACTCCTGGGCAGACGACGTACAACATCATGCTCACCACCCGGCTGCGCGGCCCGCTGGACGTCTCGGCACTGTGCCGCAGCGTCACCCTTCTGATCGAACGGCACGAGTCCCTGCGGGTGACCCTCTCGGCCACCGACGGGGTGCCCTTCCAGGTGGTCTCGCCACCGGCCGAGGTCGAGGTTCCGATCGTCGACCACAGCGCGCTGGCCGGCGACGAGCAGCAGGCCGCCGTGCAGGCGACGTTGGACGAGCTGGCCCGGCAACCGTTCGACCTGCAGGTCGGTCCGCTCTACCGGTACCGGCTGCTGAAGCTGGCCGAGGACCACCATCTGTTCGTGCAGCAGATGCACCACGCGATCAGCGACGGCTGGTCGTCCGGGGTGATGAACGAAGACCTCGTGGTGGCGTACGCGGCGCTGCGGGAGGGCCGGCAGCCGCAGTTCGACCTGCCCGGCTCGCGGTACACCGAATTCGCCGCCGCGCAGCGGGAACAACTGCAGGGTGCGGCGCTGGAGGAGGAGCTCTCCTTCTGGAAGGAGAAGCTGGCCGACCTGCCGACGCTGGAGTTCCCGACCGACCGGCCCCGGCCGGCGACGCCGAGCCGGCAGGCCGACTCGCTGATCAGGGACTTCTCCCCGGGCCTGCTGGGGCAGCTGCGCGAGCTGGCCCAGGACCAGGGCGTCTCGCTGTACATGGTGATGCTGGCCGCGCTGAACGTGGTGCTCAGCCGGGTCAGCGGCCAGCAGGACATCCCGATCGGGGTGCCGATGCTGAACCGGGTCGAGCCGGAGCTGGAGAAGGTAGTCGGCCTGTTCGTGAACATGGTCGTGGTGCGCTCGGACCTGTCCGGCGATCCCACCTTCGAGGAGTTGCTCGAGCGGGGCATGGACGCCAGCCTCGACCTGTACGAGCACCAGGAGGTGCCGTTCCACCTGGTCGTGGATCGGGTGCAGCCGGAACGGGTGCCCGGCCGCAATCCGCTGTTCCAGATCGCCATGCAGGTGCTCGGCGATGCGAACTCCGGCGGCAGCCTGGACCTGGCCGGGCTGGATTGTGAGTTCATCCCGATGCGCTCGACGGCCTCCCGCTTCGACATGGCCATCGACTTCATCGAGTCGCGTGACGGGTTGAAGGCCTCCGTCGAGTACTCCCGTGATCTGTTCGACGAATGGCGGATCGAGGGCCTGGTTCGCCAGGTGGAGACGGTGCTCACCGCCGCGGTGAAGGATCCCAGCCTGCGGCTGTCCCAACTACCGATCCTCACCGAGGCCGAGCGGCAGGAGTTGCTCGAGGTCGGCAACGGCGGGCTGGCGGACTACGACGAGCGACCACTGCACGTCGCCCTGGCCGACGTCGCCAGGCAGACCCCGGACGCGGTGGCGGTGGTATGCCGCGGCGTCGAGCTGAGCTACGCCGAGCTGGACCGGCGGGGTGATCGGCTGGCCCGCTACCTGCGTTCGGTCGGCGTCCAGCACGGCCAGGTGATCGCGGTGGTGATCGACCGGGATCTGGACGCCTACGTCGCGATGGTCGGCGTGCTCAAGGCCGGCGCCGCGTTCGCGATGATGGATCCGAAGGTGCCGACCGCCCGGCTGCGGTTCATGATCGAGGACACGGCCGCTCCGGTGGTGCTGACCCGGTCCACCCTGGTCGGCCAGCTGCCGGAGGATCTGCCGGCGGGCGCGCGGGTGCTGCGGCTGGACGACCAGTGGGATCTGGTCGAGGCGATGGATGCCTCCGAACCGCTCGAGGAGTGGACCACCCGCGAGTCGCTGGCCTACGTGCTCTACACCTCCGGCTCCACCGGGACGCCGAAGGGCGTGATGATCGCCCACCGGGCGGTGCCGTACTTCTGCGTGTCCTACACGCGGGTCTTCAACCTCGGGCCGCAGGACCGGCTGCTGCAGTTGCCGGCGCTCAACTTCGACATGTCCCAGGGCGAGATCTGGTGCGCCTTCCTCAACGGCGCCACGCTAGTCGCGGTGTCGCCGGAGGACGCCCAGTCACCGGAGGCGATGACCGCCCTGCTGCGCGAGCAGCGGGTCACCTACGCCGGCCTGCCACCGGCCATGCAGTCGGTGATGGAGCCCGAGCCGTACCCGGATCTGAAATACGTGATGGGTGGTGCCGAGGTGCTGCCGCCGGAACTGGTGAACAAGTGGAACCTGCCGGACCGCACGTACCTCAACCTGTACGGACCGACCGAGTGCGCGATCGGCCAGACGCACTACGTGGTGCCGCACATCGTCTGGAAGACGCCGCCGCCGATCGGCCGGCCGCAGCTCAACCGCCAGATCTACATCGTCGACCGGCACAACAACCTGGTACCCCGCGGGGTGCCCGGCGAGCTGCTGATCGGCGGCGAGGAAGGCGGGCTGGCTCGTGGTTACCTGAACCAGCCGGAGCTGACCGCCGAGCGGTTCATCACCGATCCGTTCGATGAGACCCGGATGGTGTACCGCAGTGGCGACCTCGGCCGCTGGGACGTCGAGGGCAACATCGAGTTCCTCGGCCGCATGGACAACCAGGTCAAGCTGCGCGGCCTGCGGATCGAACTCGGCGAGGTGGAGACCGCCCTGCAGTCCCATCCCGGGGTGCTGCGGGCCGTGGTGCTGATGCGCAAGGACCGCAACGGCGAGAACCGGCTGGTCGGCTACTACACCTCGGTGGCCGAGCCTCCGTCGATCGACGAGTTGCGCAAGCACCTGGCCGAGACCTTGCCGGAGTACATGGTGCCGACCGCCTGGGTGCCGCTGGACAAGTTCCCGATGAACAACGACGGCTGGAAGATCAACCGCAACGCGCTGCCGGACCCGGTGGACGACGAGCCGGCGGGTGAGTTCGCCGCGCCGCGCACGCCGACCGAGGCCGCGGTCGCCGACTGCATCGCCGAGGTGCTGTCGCTGCCCCAGGTGAGCCGGGACGACAGCTTCTTCGACGTCGGCGGCAACTCGCTGCAAGCGCTGCGGGTGGTCAGCCGGATCAACAAGGCGTTCAAGATCAAGTTCAGCGTGCGGTTGCTGTACGGCAAGGCGACGGTGGATGCGATCTCGGCGGCCGTCGACGAGTTGGTGGAGGCGAAGCAGTAGCGATGGCCGATCTGGATCGGATAGTGCCTTTGCAGCCGACCGGCAGCAAGCCGGCGCTGTACTGCGTACATGCCGTGTCCGGATCGGCCTACGCCTACAACGGGCTGGCTCGCCAACTCGGCGACGACCAGCCCGTCTACGGCTTCGAGGCGCCCGGCTTCGACAACGGCCGGACGCCGGTCGCCTCCATTCCGGAACTCGCCGCGGAGTACACCGAGATCCTGCGCGAGTTCTCCCGGGCCGAGTACGGAACAGACGACGAGTACCGGTTGCTCGGTTGGTCGCTGGGCGGCACGGTGTCCTTCGAGATGGCCAAGCTGCTCACCACGCAGGGCGTCGGGGTGTCGAGCCTGATCCTGGTCGACTCGGGGTTGCCGGAGGTGATCGATCTGCCGCCGGAGCTGGACATCCTGCATCGCTATCTCTGCGACATCATGGGTCGCTCCGACGACTCGCCACCCGAGCTGGACGCGGTGCTGCGCGGTCAGCCGGCCGATCCGGAACCGACGGCGGTGTTCGAGCTGGTCGAAGGCTCAGAGATCCTGCCGCCGGAGATCGACGCCGAGTTGCTGGCCGACCAGTACGCGGTCTTCCGGGCGCTGCTGCGGGCCTTCTATTCGCTGCAGCTCACCGGCCAGTTCGACGGACCGGCGACGCACGTGCTGGCGCAGTCCTCGTCCCGGGTCGACAAGAACTGGACCCCGCTGTTGCCGCGGCTGACCGAGCACACCGTGCCGGGAACGCACCATACGGTCTGGACCGGCGACAACCTTGCCCAGCTGAGCGGGATCGTGAGTCAAGTGCTGAGGAGTCAGGAAGCACCATGCCGATGAGGACCAAGGCCGGCAGCACCGCGGCCGGCAGCACGGAGGCAGGCAGCACAGTGGCCGAGACCGCCGCACAGCCCGCGGTGGTTGACGGCGCGGTGGTCGACGACACGGTGGCCGACGCGGCCGGCGAACCGGCGGTGGCCGAGTACCGGTCGCTGTGGCACAACCACGACTTCCTGCGGTTCTGGTTCGGCGAGACGCTGTCGCTGATGGGCACCCAGGTCACCAACCTGGCGCTGCCGTTGACCGCCATCTATGCCTTTGGCGCGACCGAGGACCAGGTCGGCGTGCTCCGGTTCCTGCAGCTGGTGCCCTACATCGGCCTGGCGCTGCTCTTCGGGGTGTGGGTGGACCGGGTGTCTCGGCGGGCCGTGATGCTCTACTCGAACCTGGTACGGATGGTGCTGGTCGGCCTGGTGCCGCTCATGTACGAGCTGCACATGCTGAACATGGGCCTGCTGATGGTGATCGCCTGCGTGCTCGGCATCGCCTCGGTGCTCTTCGACGTCAGCTGGATGCCGTTCGTGCCCGTGTTGGTGAAGCATCCCAAGTACTACGTCGAGGCCAACTCCAAGATGGGCATCAGCCAGTCGTCGACCGACGTGGCCGGTCCTGGCTTCGCCGGCCTGTTGGTGGCCGCGGTGAGCGCGCCGATCGCGCTGGTGGTCGACGCGGTGTCCTACCTGATCTCGGCAATAACGTTGATGCAGATCCATATCGACGAGCCGCGCAAGCCGGCGGCCGAGCGTCACGTGTTGACCGAGTTGCGCGACGGCCTGCGTTGGGTGTTCGGCAACTCGATCCTGCGCTGGCTGGCCTTCATCGGGTTCTGCTGCAACTTCTCGATGATCACGGTCTGGACGATGTTCCTGCTGTACGGCACCAAGGATCTGCACCTGGGCTCGTCGACGCTCGGCGGCATCTTCGCAATGGCCTCGGTCGGCGGGTTGATCGGCGCGATGCTGAGCCGGCGGGTGCTGGCCCGGTTCCCGCTCGGCCGGGTCTATCTGATCGCCCAGTCCGGCCTGCTGCTGGGCCCCATCTTCATCGTGCTGGCATCGGGACCGCGCATCGCGATGGTCGCCGTCTTCATCCTCTCGTTCTTCACGACCTACCTGGGCCTGGGCATCGCCGGGGTGATCGTGGTCAGCGTCCGGCAAACCACCACGCCGGTGTCGATGATGGGACGGATGACCGCCTGCTTCCGGATGCTGCTGTTCGGCGGTGGCGCGCTCGGTGGCCTGAATGCCGGGCTGCTGTCCGGCGCGGTAGGAGCGCGCCACGCGATCGCCATCGCGGCCACCGCTTCAGCGCTGGTGGTGATCGGGCTGATCCTGTCACCGGTCAGCCGGCTGCGCGAGCTGCCGCCGGCGGTGGAGGAGCCGTTCGAGGAAAGCTTGGGCGCGGTAGCGAACGCACCTAGCTAGGTCGCGGTGACGACCCGAAGGTCGTCACCGCACCAGCCCGGCTGAAGGCCGACCCTACGGCCGCGGGTTACCGCACGACCCCCAGCGCATTGACGATGCCGGCTCCGTAGAACCCGTTGAAGTCGGCCGTCCCGACGCAGGTGGCGTCGAACTCGGCCGAGCGTCCCTCCTGGATGTAGGACTGCACGCCGCCCGCGGGGCAGGCGTGGTCGGTCGCGGTCGAGGCCAGCAGGGCCGCCACCGAGGCCGGATCCCAGGTGAGCCCGCGCGCCGGGTCGGCGTCCTTGCGGCCGTGCGCGCTGATCGCCAGGGCGGCAACACCGGCGGCGTGCGGTGACGCCATCGAGGTGCCCTGCAGGTACTGGTAGAAGCCGCATTCACCCTGATCGTTGCACGCCTTCTGCACCCCCAGCGCGGCACCGGCCGGGGTGATGTTGCCGTTCGCGTCGACCTCGCCCTTCTCCTGCAGCACGTGGGTCGGCGCGGTGGACAGGATCTCGTTCTGGTTGGTGCGGAAGCTGGGCGTACCGAAGCCGTCGCGGAACCAGCCACCCGGAGCCGACAGTTCGATCTCACCGCCGGCGAGGTCGGTGGTGTAGTTGGAGTAGTCCGCCTTCTTGCCCGACGGGCCGAGCGCGGAAGTGCCGAGGACGTGCGGCCCCTCCGCCGGCAGGCTGACGCAGGTGGCGTTGCTGATGGTGCGCTCGTACGGGTCGGCCCCGTAGTCCGGGCTGGAGAAGTCATGGCGCGGGTTGGCCATGTCCTGGTGCTCGTTGCCGGCCGAGTTCACCAGCGTGACGTCATGGGCGTTGGCGTAGTTCAGCGCGCGGGTCATCGCCTCGATGGTGACCTCCTGGTCGGCTGCCGCGGCGGGACTGTCCTCCGGCGCACCGCCGGCGCAGTTGTAGAGCCACGGGTCGAGGTAGAAGGACATGTTCACCACGTCGATCCCGATGTCACCGGCGTAGGTGAGTGCGTTGGTGACCGGGCCCAGGAAGAAGAAGCCGGCGTCCTGGCCGCCCCGGATGTTGACCAGGGTGACCTTCGGCGCGACGCCGGTCAGGCCGAAGCCGTTGGCAGCGGCAGCGATCGTGCCGGCGACGTGGGTGCCGTGCTCGTTGTCGTCCCAGTTCGCCGGATCGACGCAACCGGCGAACTCGCACGGCCCGTCGATGTCAGGCATGTCGGTGACGAAGTTGCGCGACAGCTTCGCGCTGAAGTTGGCCTTGAGGTCGGGGTGGCTGCCGTCGATACCGGTGTCGAGCACGCCGACGGTGACCCGGTGATCCCCGGAGTTGACGGCGTGCGCGGCGGGTGCGTTGATCATGTCCATGCCCCACAGCAGGCTGTCCAGCGGGTCACCGGGCCTGGCGCCCTTGCCCTTGCTCACCGCCGGCGCCGCGTTGACCCCGCGGGCCAGTTGGGCCTCCTGCTCGACAGCATTGGGGGAGCCGATCGACTGAGGCAGGTAGCCGATCGACCGGTCCCGGCCGACGCCATAGACGCTCGGGAGCACCCGGCTGTGCGAGCTGAAGGCGGCATCGCTCGAGGTGACGATCACCAGTCCGATGTCCTGGTTTACCGAGCTGACGGTCGCACCGCCGGCGCGAAGTTGCTGGGCCAGCGCCTGGGCCGACCCGCCGGGCTTGGCGAGCACCACGTAGGACGTCGCCGTCCCCTGGCTGGACTGGCTACTCACGGTCCGCGTCGCGGCGCCGGCATTGGCGGCCAATGCCGGGACGGCCAGTGCGGCAGCGGCTACCGCGATGAGAATCCGGGATCTGCGCATATCGAGGTTTGCTCCTTCTTCAGGGGCGGCGGCGTAGGCGTCATACGACGACTACCTAGGTGCTGCACAGCCACAATCTAGGCAGCGCACAGCGCTATGGGAACTGACGCCGACAGATTCGCCGGTCAGGGGAGAGGTGCGTCAGCCCTGCGGCATGTCGCCGAGCCCGCCGTTGAAGTCCACGACGAAGATCAACGGCGCATTGGTGTCGTTGCGGATCTGGACGTTGGAATCCGAACCGACCGGGGCAAGCAGCATCCGCTGCCTGGTCTGACCGGCGGTGAAGCTGATGGTGGCGGCGCCGTCCCGACCGACATCGGACGGCCAGACCGAAATGGCACCGTCCGTGCGCGGCGTCAACACCGTCACGTTGATCGACGCCGACATCAGGCCGGATTGACCGATGCCGAAGTAGTGCAGGTAGTCGTGCAGCGGGATCGTCACCGTGCCGCCCGCTGGCACGGGTCCCGTTCCGGCGGCCCGGCTGTCGAAGGCTCGAACGTAGTAGTTCGCGGCGAGGAAGTCCCCGCCTCCACCGTTGCCGGTGTTCGCGTAGTAGCCGACCACGTCCGCGATCACCTGGATGGCCGCCGCGCTGTTGTTGCGGATCGGCAGCCCACCGCTGCTGTTCATGCCGATGGTGAGCTGACTCTGCTCGGTCTGCCCGGCGACGAAGCTGATGCTGGGCGTGTTGTGCGCTCCTACGTTGCCCGTCCCCACCGACAGCGACCCCGAACGGCTCGGCGTCAGCACCGTGAAGTTGATGATCGGAAACCCGCGAGCTCCCGGACTGCCGAACAATCGGACCGACACCTGGATGGTGCGCGTCTGACCGGGGCCGAGTGGCTGAGCGGGCCGGGTGTCGAACACCCTGGTCGGCGACATCGGCACATACCAGCCGTCCGCCGAGCCCTGATACTCGCAGTAACCCACGACATCCACGACCAGGGCCAGCAGGCCGGCACTGTTGTTGCGAATGTCGATCAGGCCGTTGCGGACCGGGACCGTCTCGAAGTTCTGAACGGTGTGCCCGGCCTGGAAGCTTATGGTCGAGCCGGACCAGCTGGTGCCATCGGTGAAGACCGATGCCGAGCCGGAGCGGGTCGGCTTCAGCACGGTCACGATCACCGAGACACCGATCACGTCCACGTCCGGACCACCGATGTCGCCGACATGTACGTGAGTGGTGCCGCCGGTCGCAACCCGCCCTTGCACGCGGCTGTCCAGCAGTCGAACCCGGCGGATCGACCAGCACGGCCCGGTGGGTACGAAGGCCGTAGTCGCGGGCGGCTGCCTGAGGCTGGCAGGGTTCGCGAGGCTGGTCGGGTTTCCCAGGCTGGCCGGGTTTCCCAGGCTGGCCGGGTTTCCCAGGCTGGCCGGGTTTCCCAGGCTCGCGGCCGAGGCGCCCTCGGTCATGATGAGTACCGAAAAGGTGATAGCGACGGCCGCGAAGGCCGCAAGAGCAGCGCGCATCGCACACCCCCGACCGGCCGTCGGCGGCGATGCCGACGAACGCGCCCAGCGTAGGCCTGCAATCGCTTATAGGTACATGACCTCGGCGCCAGGTACGGGGGTTAGCCAGATACGGGGAACGTCACCGGGCTGCGATGCCCGTCCCGGTCGACGGCCCGCAGCCCGAAGAACACGTTGTCCTTGGACAGGTCGACCGTCGCGGTGGTGACATCGCCGACCGGGATGACCCGCGTCCAGTCCGGGGCGGTGCACGGACGCCACACGATCTCGTACCCGGCCAGGTCCGGCTCGCTACCTCGGTCCCATCGGAAGGTCGAATCGTTGGTCAACTGGGTCGTGTCGATGATCAGGTTCTTCGGCGTGCCCGGCGCGTTCGCCAGCGACCACAGTGCGGCGGCGTTGACCTTGGTGGCACGGGCGAGGAAGCCGAAGTCGACGAACTCGATCAGGTCGCCGAACTGGACGCCGTTCTCGACCCGTACGTCCTGGTGCTCGTGGGCGAAGTTCTCGTTCGGCTCGGTGAACCGGTTGGCCGGATATCCCTGCTGCAGGAAGGAAAGGTGGTCACTGCCGCGCAGGTAACGGTCGCGGCGGTAGATGATCTCCACGGTCAGGTCGGTCTGTTCGTTGCTGGCAACGCTGGTGACGAAGCGCGCGAGTTGCCGGCTGGGCCCGTCGTTCTCGCCGCCGACACTCTGCCGGATCGCCGCCTGCTGCGGCGTCTCCGTCGTCGGCACCCCTTCGGCGAACAGCCGGATGTGATTCCGGTCCGAGGTGCCGTCATCGGCCTTGCTGGCGCCGATGATGTCGTTGCTGAACATGCCCTGGATATCGGCACCGCCGGCCTTGAACTGCTTGGCCATGAATGCCGAGCCGTAGAGTCCCTGCTCCTCGCCGGCGACCGCGGCGAAGACGATGGTGGCCTCCGGCGCACGGGTGGCCATGACCCGGGCCAGTTCCATCATCGCCGCGACACCGGATCCGTCGTCATCGGCGCCGGGGGCGTCGTCGGTGAAGTTCATGACGTCGGTGACGCGGGAATCGATGTGCCCGGTAACCACATAGATCCGGTCGGGCGAGGTGCTGCCGCGCAAGGTCGTGATCACGTTGGTGATCTTGGTCGGGGTCGGAATCCGGTTGGCCGGTGGCTGGATGAAGGACTGCAGCTCCGTCGTCATCCGGCCACCCGAGGTCGCCGCGATCGCCTGCATCTGGCCGAAGAGCCAGTTGGTGGCGGCACCGATCCCGCGATTCGGATCGGTCTGCGACGACAGGGTGTGCCGCGTCCCGAACGACACCAGCTTCTCGACCGTGGCCCGCAACCGGTGCGGGTCGATCTCGGCGAGCAGCGTGCGCAGCTCGTGATCGGGCTGCTGTCGATGAATCCGTCCGCCCGGCCCCGGCGGCCAGGCATGGCCCACCCTCTCGTCGAAGGCCGGGGACGCATCAGCGACCGCCGGGACCGCGGCTCCGACCGCGCCCACTGTCGCCAAGGTTGCCGAGGTGGTGAGGAAGGCCCGTCTGCTGGGCCGATGTCCCGAGTCAGCCATGCTCTCGGTTCTACTCCGCCGATCGACACCGGTCCAGATCGCAAGGACGAGTACTCGTACAGTGCTTGGGCCTTCGGGTCGCGGCCAGCTGAGGATGAGATGTCGGCTCAGGCCGAGAATGATGCAAGCTAGTTGGTCCTGTCAGGCGCAAGGGAAATCGGTATCGAATGACTTCCTCCACCGGCTCCGCCGCGGCGAGCAACCGGGTCTCACCGGTGCGGTTCATCGTCGGCTTCGGGGTGGTGTCCGCGCTGGCGGACATGGTGTACGAGGGCGCCCGGTCGATCATCGGTCCGTTCCTGGCCTCACTCGGCGCCAGCGCCGCCGTGGTCGGCGTGATCACTGGAGCCGGCGAGGCTGCCGCGCTCGTGCTGCGGCTGGGCACCGGCCGGCTGGTCGACCGCACGCACCGGCCGTGGCCGCAGACGCTGGTCGGTTACGCCATGACCGCCGTGTGCGTGCCGCTGCTCGCCCTCGCCGGTGGGATTGCGCTGGCCGGGGCGCTGTACAACGGCGAACGGGTCGGCAAGGCCGTCCGCACGCCCGCGCGGGACTCGATGCTCGCCCACGCCTCGGCCGAGCTGGGCCGCGGCTACGCCTTCGGACTGCACGAGGCGCTCGACCAGCTCGGCGCCATGGCCGGCCCGCTGCTGATCGCGGCCGTGTTGGCCCTGGGCGGCAGCTGGCACACCGCGTTTGCGCTGCTCGCCCTGCCCGGCGCGGCCGCGCTGATGATGCTGTCCCGGCTGCGCCGGCGCGCACCGGACCCGGCCGCCTGGGAGCCGGCCGCCAGGGTCGGCGAGTCCAAGCGACTCCGGTTGGAGACCGGACTGCCGGGCCGGTTCTGGCGCTACGCCGCCTTCTCCGCCGCCACCATGCTCGGCTTCGCCACCTGGGCCGTGCTCGCCTACCACCTCACCGTTCATCACCTCGTGCCCGAGGCGGTCATTCCGGTGCTGTACGCGGTCGCGATGGCCGCGGCCTCGGCCGCGGCCGTGGTGTTCGGACGGATCTATGACCGAGTCGGGCTGCGCGGCCTGATCGTGCTGCCGCCGCTGGCCGTAGCGGTGCCGTTGTTGTCGTTCGCGACCGTGCCGGCGGCGTTCGTGGCCGGCGCGGTGGTCTGGGGCGCCGGGATGGGTGTGCATGACTCCACGCTGCGCGCCGCCATCGCCGACCTCGTCCCGGCACATCGGCGCGGCGCGGGCTATGGCACCTTCACCGCCGTCTACGGCTTGGCCTGGCTGGTCGGCGCCGCCGTCATCGGCCTGCTCTACGAGCACGGTACGGCCGCGGTCACCGGCTACGTCGCGGCCAGCCAGGTCCTCGCGCTCGTCCTGCTGCTGCCGTTGGCCCGTCGGCAACGTCCGCCTGCCGGGTGACGCGGCTGGCGTGACCAGCGGATGGCGGCGGGCCTGCGATCGCAACCCGGCTGTCGGACAGGCCCCGCTGTCGGACCGGCCCGGCTATCGGACAGACTGGATGACATGGCCGAGGACAAGTCCGAATCAGATGTCAGCTCCGATGACCGCGTCGCGGGCAGCCGGGCCACCGGCGGCGTGGCCGATCCGGACGCGCCCGATCAGGCGAGCACGACCGGCAGCAGCCCCACTCCCGAGTACGTCGGACGGGTAGCGGGTGGCGATGAAGGTGACATCGGGGAGAGCGGCGCCGAACGTCGTGACGAGGCGGCTCGCGAGGACGACCAGCAGTAGCCGTCCGGGCCGAGCCGGTCTCGGGCTCGAGCGGCGCTTGCGGCGCTTGCGGCGCTTGCGGCGCTTGCAGCAACGTCTCGGCCGGTCCGATCTGCTGCCCGGTCAGCCCGACAGGGTCGCTTGAAAGATCCCGGAAGGCGGTGTCGGATCGGGGGAGCGGCGTTCGTAGTAGGGGTGAGCGGCCACCCACGAGGGGTGCGCCCCGAACCGCAGGAGATGAGCCTCAGATGCAGTACTTGCTCTCGGTGATCTACGACGACACCAGCCTCGCCAGCGCGGACGAGCAGGCCGCCATCGACGTGTTCAACGACAAGCTCCAGGCCGACGGTCACTGGGTCTTCGCCGGTGGGCTCGGCGGGCCCGACACGGCCACCGTGATCGACAACCGGGGTGGCGAGGCGCTGTTCAGCGACGGGCCCTACGTGGAGACGAAGGAACACGTCGTCGGCTTCTGGATCATCGAGGCCCCCGACCTGGACGTGGCGCTCAAGCTCGCCACCGAAGGGTCGAAGGCCTGCAACCGGAAGGTCGAGGTGCGGCCGTTCCTGTGAAGGTGGTCGACGTCCGGGAGGCGATCAGCCAGACCCACCGCGCGGAGTGGGCGCGGGTGGTCGCGTCCCTGGCTCGGCGGTTCGGTGATCTCGACATCGCCGAGGAGGCCGCGGCCGAGGCATTCGCGACCGCCGTCGAGCGGTGGCCGGTCGACGGCGTACCGCCCAATCCCGGCGCCTGGCTGACCACCACCGCCAACCGCAAGGCCATCGATCGGATCCGGCGCGAGAACAGGCGCGAGAACAAGCAGGCGGAGGCGCAGATGTTGTACGGCCCGCCCGAGCCGGTCGGCGCCATCGAGGACGAACGGCTCCGGCTGATCTTCACCTGCTGCCATCCGGCGCTCGCGATGCAGACCCGGGTGGCGCTGACGCTACGCATGGTCGGCGGGCTGACCGTGCCCGAGATCGCCCGTGCCTTCCTGGTGCAGGAGAGCACCATGGGGCAGCGGATCACCCGCGCCAAGGCCAAGATCAAGGCCGCCCGAATCCCTTATCGGGTGCCGTCGGCGGAGGACCTTCCGGCCCGCGTGTCCGGCGTACTCGCCGTCCTCTTCCTCGTCTTCAACGAGGGGTACCTGGCGACCGGCGCCGAAACCGATCCGGTGCGGTCCGACCTGACCGCCGAGGCGATCCGGCTCGCTCGCCTGCTCCGTGCCCTGCTGCCGGCCGACGGTGAGGTGGCCGACCTGCTGGCGCTGATGCTGCTCACCGAGGCCCGCCGCACCGCCCGGGTCTCGGCGAGCGGCGAACTGGTTCCCCTCGCCGAACAGGACCGTGGGACCTGGAACTCAGACCTGATCGCCGAGGGTCATCGGCTGGTGCGCGAGCGCCTAGCTGCCGGGATGGCTCCGGGCCGCTATCAAATCCTCGCGGCGATCAACGCCGTGCACACCTCGGCCCGCGACATCCGCGACACCGACTGGTCACAGGTCGTCGCCCTCTACGACCAGCTCGTCCGGCTCGACCCGTCGCCGATCATCGCCCTCAACCTGGCCATCGCGGTCGCCGAGCTGGACGGCCCGGAGGTAGCGCTGGCGGAGGTCGACCGTCTTGCGGACGCATTGGCCGAATATCACGCTTACCATGCGGCTCGCGCCGACCTGCTGCGGCGGCTCGGCCGCAGCCAGAACTCGCGTGCGGCCTACGACAAGGCCATCGAGTTGGCGGACAACACCGCCGAGACCGCCTATCTGACCCGCCGCCGCGACCAGCTGGGGGAGTGCCCTCCACTGTGACCAGCTAGGGGAGTGCCCTCCACCGTGACCCGGCGCGGCCAGGTCGGCCCTCGCGAGGCGCGATTTCGGCGACACGGATGGCAGCTCCCGGGCCGTCGGCCGCTTCCGTTCTAGCTTGTGCTGGTGGGCTCGAACGCGGTTGCGGCGGACCGTGCCCACCGACGCCGGCCGCGGGAGGCGGCGCGGCTCGGGCGACGATTCGGCTGGCTATGGGCCGCCTACGCGATCAGCACCTACGGGACCTGGCTGGGATTCGGCGCGTTCTCGTTCATCGCGATCAGGGTGCTGCACGCCGGCACCGCCGAGGTGGCCGCCATGTCCGCATCGGGGCTGGCGGCCGGTGCGCTGGTGGCCGTCCCGTTCGGCCCGTGGATCGAGTTCCGCCGCAAACGACCGGTGATGATCGCGATGGATCTGATCAGGTTCGGGGCACAGGCCTCGATCCCGATCGCCTACGCGCTGGGCATCCTGAGCATCGCGCAGCTGATCTGCGTCTCGGTGGTTCTGGCCGCCGCCAACATCGCGTTCACCGCCGCCAGCGGCGCCCTGCTCAAGGCTCTCGTCGAGCCGAGCGCGCTGCTGGTGGCCAGCTCCCGGTTCGAGTCCACCACCTGGTCGGCCAGCGTCGTCGGCCCGACGCTCGGTGGCGCCGCGATCGGACTGCTCGGACCGGTCGCGACCATTGCCGCCGACGCGGCCAGCTACCTCCTGTCGGCCCTGGGCATCACCGCGATCGGAAACTCCGAACCCAGCCCGACCACCCCTCGGTCTCGCGTCACCGTCGCCGACCTCGCCCAGGGCTGGCGCTACATCCTGCACCACCGAAAGCACCGCCGCCTGTTCCTCAACACCATGGCGGTGAATGGGCTGATCATGGCCGGCGAACCGCCATTGGCAGTGCTCATGCTCGGCCAGCTCCGGTTCGCACCGTGGCAGTACGGGCTCGCCTTCACCGTGCCATGTGTCGCCGGACTGATCGGATCCCGACTCGCCCGGCCACTTGTCGCCCGCTACGGCACCGACACGATCCTGCGCGTCTTCGGGCGACTGCGGGTGTGCTGGCCCCTGGGCCTCGTCCTGGTGCAGCCGGGCGTACGCGGCCTGCTCATCGTCATGACGACCGAGTTCGTTCTGATCATCTGCTGCAGCATCTTCAACCCGGTCCTGGCGGCCTATCGGCTCCAGGCCACCGACAGCGACCGCGTCGCCCGCGTCCTCGCGGCCTGGTCGGTGAGCAGCAGCGCCTGCCGCGCCGTTCTCATCGCCACCTGGGGGCTGCTCGCCACTATGACGAGCCCACGCTGGGCCCTCGCCGCAGCCGGCATACTCCTGCTCGCCACACCGCTTTTGCTGCGCACGTCGGACAGCGGCCCGACCTCACGGCGCAAGAGCCCTGCGGCTCGAACGATCCGAGTGCCTGCCGGGTAACAGGTCACGCGGGATGGAGTCAGACCGAAGGAAGGTTCGGTCGAGCCGGGTAATGACAGGACCTCCCAGGTTCCACATGGTGCTCGTAAGGTCAATGGGTGCTCGTAGGGTCGATGGGGTTAAGAACAGCAGCGAGTCACCAGAGCCACCTCACCAGAAGTACGTCACGAAAAGGAGGAACGCGGATGGACAAGCGCATTCTCGGCTCGAGCGGCCTGGCGGTGTCCGCGCTCGGGTTCGGCTGCATGGGTATGAGCCAGAGCTTCGGTCCCAACCCGGGCGACCGGAGCCAGATGATCGAGCTGCTGCGGGCCGCGGTGGATCATGGCGTCACCTTCTTCGACACCGCCGAGGTCTACGGGCCGTTCGTCAACGAAGAACTCGTCGGTGCAGCGCTCGCGCCGGTGCGCGATCAAGTGGTCATCGCCACCAAGTTCGGCTTCGCCTTCGACGAACAGGATCGCCCGGTCGGCCTGTCCAGCCGACCGGACTCGATCCGGGCCGCGGTCGACGGGTCGCTGCAGCGACTCGGCACCGACCGCATCGACCTGCTCTACCAGCACCGCGTCGATCCGCAGGTGCCGATCGAGGACGTCGCCGGCACCGTGGCCGAGCTGGTCGCCGCCGGCAAGGTGGCCCACTTCGGGCTGTCGGAGGCCGGCGCGCAAACCGTCACCCGCGCCCACGCCGTCCACCCGGTCACCGCGCTGCAGAGCGAGTACTCACTGTTCTGGCGCGAGCCGGAGGCCGAGATCATCCCGACCCTGGAACGGCTCGGCATCGGCCTCGTGCCATTCAGCCCGCTCGGGCGGGGTTTCCTCACCGGCCGTATCGACACCACCACCGAGTTCGGTCCCGACGATATCCGCGCGACCCTGCCGCGCTTCACCGCCGAGGCGCGGGCGGCCAACCAGGCGCTGGTTGATCTGCTCGGCCGCATCGCCGACGCCAAGCAGGCCACCCCCGCACAGGTCGCACTCGCCTGGCTGCTCGCCCAGAAGCCATGGATCGTGCCGATTCCCGGTACCCGCCGGCTGGAACGGCTCGAGGAGAACCTCGGCGCCGCCGACCTGCAGCTGACCGCCGACGACCTGGCCGACATCGACACCGCCGCAGCCGAGATCACCGTCCACGGGGAGCGCTACCCCGAGGCGATGCAGCGAATGATCGACCGTTGACCTACGTCGGTCGGCCTATCCCGCGCTCGAGCGGCGGCCCGGCAAGTTGCCCGGGCCGCCGCTCGAGATCGATGGGTATCAGTGGTTGGCGATGGTGAACTGTTCGGTGCCGCAGGTCGAGGTCACCGACAGGTTGTTCGTGTCACCTCCGTAGCTGGACTGCCAGCGCCAGGTTCCCTCGGTCGTCACGGTGAACGTGGTGTTGCTGGTGGAGTACGTGCCGTTGCCGCTCACCGGCACGGTCTGGGTCAGGGCCGGCGTGCCCGAGCAACTGGAATCTGCAGGTGAGAACAGCGAGAACGTGATCGAGCCGGTCGGCGAGAACCCGCCGCTCAGGGTGAAGCTGTCGTTCGGGATCAGGCTCTGCGCGGTGCTCGCAGCCGGCTGCAGCGGGTTGACGACGAGCTGCTCACTGGTGCACGTGCTGGTTGCGCCGTTGTTCTTCGTGTCACCGGAGTAGACGGCCTGCCAGTAGAAGGTGCCGACGGCGTTGAACGTCAGCGCGTTCGAGTCCGGGACGACACCGTTGCTGACCGTCACCGTGCCCGCATCCCGAGCGCCCAGCGAGCATCCGGTGTTGGAGTAGACGGTGTAGGTCACCGTGCCGCTCGCGTCGGCACTCGCACCCGACAGCGTGGCGGAGTCGTGCACGCTGGAGCCTACGTTGACACTGGTGGCCGACAGCGTGGTGCCGATCGACGGGTTGGCCTTGACCAGCAGCTGCTCGGTGCTGCACACGCTGGTGGCGCCGTTGTTGTTGGCGTCGCCGCTGTACACCGCCTGGAAGCTGTAGCTGCCCGCGGTGTTGAACGAGATCGCCGCGGAGTCGGGGACCGAACCGTTGGTCACGGTGACCGTGCTGTTGAGCAGGTCGGTGCCCGTGCAGGTGTTCGCGCCCGCATAGGCGTGGTAGGTGACCGTGCCGCCGGCATTGCTGGTCGCGCCGTGCAGAGAGGCCGAGTCATGCACCTGGTCGCCGATGTTGGCCGCGGACGCCGACAGCGTCGTGGTTATGGTCGGATTGAGGTTGATGTGGTTGGTGTACGTGCAATCCACGGCACCAGCCGCACCCATCGTGATGTTCACCGTCGCACCGGAGATGGTGACGCTCGTCCCGCTGCCGGTCGGCGGCAGGCAGGTCAGCGACTTCAGCGTCCAGCCCGTGGTCTGCTGCGCGCTGGTGAGGTTCTCCGTCACCGAGGACGACCCGGCCGGCACTGCGCTGTAAGCCTGCGTGCCGCCGTTCGACAGGCTGAACGTCGACGGGCTCAGGCTGCCGGTGGTGGTGTAACCGAAGCTCGAGTCGCCGTTCTCGGTCACCTTGTGGATCGTGATCGTGCCGCAGTTGCTGATGTTCACCCCGATCGGGGCGATGAAGTCCTTGATCTCGGCGGTGAACGAAGACGACGAGCGCGACTTCACGAATGCGCTGCCGAACGCCTCACACGTCCCGGCCGGGAACACGCCGGCGGCGGTCAGGTCGATCGAAGCCTCCCCGAACAGGCCGGCCCCGAGCGAGGCATTGCCGTTGAGCGGGTCGGTGATCGCCTGGGTGTTGACCGCACCCTCTGCCACCCCGCCACTGAGCGTCACGTGCCTGCCCCAGCAGGGCAGGGCGTTGGCCGAGAAGCACTGGCCGACGGTGTTGCCGGCCGCGGCGGTCAGCCAGAAGTTCACGCCGAGGGTGGGGGTGCCGGAGCCGCCGAAGTCGTAGGAGACCAGGATGTCGCCGGCGGTGCGGTTCAGCGTCACCGGACCGGTGGTGCTGCCGGTGAAGCCGGCGGTGGTCTTCTGGTTGATCTCGAAGTCGAGGTTGGCGTTGCCGATGTTCACCAGGCGTTCCCACGCCAGATAGAGGTAATTGTGGCCGTTCGAGGCCAGTTCGGATGCCTCGTAGAAGCGGGTCAGATCGTTCTTGTTCGGCGGGATCGAGCCGCTTACCACAGTTACCGCGCTGCTGTCCTCCTTGGTGCCCTGGCCGAAGGAGTTGTCGGTGCTTCCACTCGTCCGGTCGATGCCGGTGTTGACACCGGCCACGTTCGCCCAGTCCGTGTGGCCAGTCGTATTGACGATCATGTTGCCGTCGTTGCCCTCGAACGAGCTGCCGGCAAGATTCGCCGACGACGGCGAGGCGAGCACCAGCCCCAGCACGACCGAGGTAACAGCGGTGATAAGGACGATGCGCCTGCGGCGCTTGGTTGTACCGATAAGAGATGCCATGACGTACTTCCTGTTCTTGTTGACAGGGCGTCGCTGACAGGTTCCAGGGGTTACTCGATCTTTGCTCGAGCTATCGAGCGGTTCGGGTCAGTGGCCTTGTTGGCAAATAGATGGAATTAACCGCGTGGCACCCAGCTGTGGGTTAGCCGATACCGCGCCAATGGCTGCTTTATGGGAATGCGTCTGATGGCCGGCGGTGTAGGTCAACCGTCAGCGGTGGCGAACGTCCTTGGCACGTCACCGAACCCCCCGTGGAGCCGTGGGCACTGGCAATGGGTGCGCACGACTGCCAAGGTCTACACCGGCAAGCGGTCGGGTAACAAGAGAAAGCCCAAGGGTTACAAGGTTTCTCATCGAACTAATGTCGTCACAGCGAGCGGTTTTCTCTGCATTTACGAGGTAACTCGACGAAGCTCACTCTGCTCGCGTGTCGGCCATCGACTGCTCGTGATCGCCGCCGCCGCGCAGGGCGCCAACGTGGTCGTCGACTATGTCGCCCATCCGGAAGAGACGACCGCGTTGATCGCCAAGCTCGAGGCGGCGGGTGGTCACGCGGTCGGCGTACAGGCCGACGTGTCCCAGGCCGCGGACCTACACCGAATGATCCAGACCGCGGTCGACACCTACGGGCGACTCGATGTGCTGATCAACAACGCCGGCATCGAGAACCGTACGTCGCTGCTGGACACCACCGAAGCCGACTTCGACAAGGTCATGGCGGTCAACCTGAAGAGCGCGTTCTTCGGCACCCAGGCCGCCGCGAAGCAGTTCATCAGCCAGGGCGGGGGTGGCCTGATCCTCAACATCTCCTCCGTACACGAGGATTGGCCGATGCCGGGCAACATCGCCTACTGCGTCTCCAAAGGCGGCATCCGGATGCTGACCCGTACCGCCGGCGTCGAACTCGGCCCGCACGACATTCGCGTCGTCAACATCGCCCCCGGCGCGGTGTCCACCCCGATCAACGCCGCGACCGAAGCCGACCCGGCCAAGATGAAGGCCCTGGACGCCGCGATCCCGCTGGGCCGGATGGCCCAGGCCGCCGAGATCGCCGAGGTCGTGGTCTTCCTGGCCTCGGGCAAGGCCGGCTACATGACCGCGAACACCGTCGTCATCGACGGCGGCATCATGCAGGGCAGCGTTGGGCTCTGACGCTCTGCCGAGACGCAGATACCTTGAGACATTTGCCAGAGGAGAGTCATGAACCCGCCCAGCGGCGCCCAGTTCGAGATCAACTACGCGGATCAGCATGCGGTCATCGTCGAGGTCGGTGGCGGTGTCCGGTCCTACCGTCGAGGCGACCGCGATGTGCTGCAGCCCTATGACGTTCACTCGATGTGCGACGGAGCCCATGGCGCTCCGCTGATCCCGTGGCCGAACCGCCTCGCCGACGGGCAGTACCGGTTCGACGCAGCCGACTACCAGGTCGCGCTCACCGAGCCGGAGAAGCACAACGCCATCCATGGCTTCCTGCTCTGGCGCTGCTGGACCGCCACCGACCGGGCGGCCGACCGAATCACCATGAGCACTCAGCTATATCCGCTGCAGGGCTACCCGTTCCAACTCCAGCTCCGGGTGACCTACGCATTGTCGGCGGACGGGCTGACGGTCACCACGACCGCCACCAACACCGGAGACCACACCGCCCCGTACGGAGCCGGGCAGCATCCCTACCTGTCCCCGGGCAATGCCGTGCTCGACGACTGCACCCTTCGGCTGCAAGCCGCCACTCGAATCACCACCGATCCCGACCGGCAACTGCCCACCGGAACCGAACCGGTCGCGGGAACCGCCTACGACTTCAACGAAGCGCGCCCGATCGGGCCGCTGGCCATCGATTACGCCTTCACCGACCTGACCCGCGACGACGACGGACGGGGGCGGGTCGAGCTCACCGCGCCCGACGGCCATACCGCTGTCACCTGGGTGGACCAGAACTACCCGATCGTCGAGCTCTTCACCGCTGACACGCTGGCACCGGAACGCCGACGCCGCGGCCTCGGCACCGAACCGATGACCTTGCCACCCAACGGATTCCGCACGAACAGCGGGGTTATCCGGCTGGAGCCCGGGCAGACCCATACCTGTCAATGGGGCGCCACACTGGAATAGGCCAGCGCACCCGCACCTACTCAGTCGAGGCAGAACTCGTTGCCCTCCGGGTCCTGCATGACGATGCAGACGGCGTCGATGGCGTCGGCCTCCAACCGCCGCACCCGCCGTGCGCCGAGTGCGACCAGGCGGGTGCACTCCGCCTCCAGCGCGTCCGACCGTCCGTCCCGCGGCACGCCGACGGCGGCACGGAGGTCGAGGTGCACCCGGTTCTTCGCCGTCTTCGGCTCCGGCACCTTCTGGAAGAACAGCCGCGGTCCGGCGCCGTCGGGGTCGACCAGCGCCGCACGGTCGTTGCGGTGATCGGCCGGGACGCCCCAAGCGTCGAGCGCGGCGTCCCACGAGTCGAAGCCGGACGGTGGTGGCGCCTGGACGTAGTGCAGCGCCTCGGCCCAGAAGGCCGCGTGCGCACCGGGGTCGGCACTGTCGAACGTCACCTGAAACTCGATCGCCATGCACCAACCTTGGCACAGACCACCGACAAATGAGCGTCGAGCGCGGTCGCAGCGTTCGACATCATCCTTGACTACTCGGCGATGCCCCGGGTGAGCATGACGAGGGTGACGAAGGTGCGGTAGAGCCGGATCGGGTCGTCGTCCACGAGCTGTACAACGGTCGGGTCGTTCTTGTCCGGCTCGACCCGTTCGAGCCAGGTCGCCATCTCGGCCAGGTCCGGATTGCGAAACCGGACCGTGAGGGTGGCGGGCAGTTCGATACGCGCCGTCGGCTTCCTACCGGCATCGCGTAGCGCCTCGACGGCTGCTCGCGCGGTCTGGGCGATCAGTCGGGTGGCCCGCGCCGGGTGCAGGCTCTCAGCGGCGAAGCGGGAAACCGACTGCTTCACCACGGCCGCGTGGGCCTCGGGCCAGAACGGGCCGAGCTCCGAGGCCGTGGTCTGGTCGCCGGTCACCAGCACCACCGGCACTGCGTGACCGAGTGCCACCAACGAGTTGATGCCCGACTCGCCGGCGAGCGTGCCGTTGAGTCGGACCTCCGCGATCGCCGCCGGGTTGTAGGTGTGCGAGAGGGTCGCCGGTCCGGCCGAGGCCGAGCCGTGATAGGAGATGAAGAAGATCGCGTCGAAGGACTCGTCGAGGCCTTGCATCATGTACAGCGGCTTGTGCCGGCCGGACAGGTATCCGGCTTCGCCGCTCAGCCGCTCGGGGCGCAGGTTCGCCATCAGCCCGTGCGAGTCGTTGACGAGGAACTCGTGCGGTCCGCCGGCCTGGTTCGCCCCGTCGATCGCCGCGTTCACCTCGTCCTGCAGCAAGCCGCGGTAGTGCTCGTAATCCTGCTGACCCGGGCGGCACTGCTCCCAGCTCACCACCCCCGCCGTGCCCTCCATATCCGAGGAGATGAAGATCTTCACCCGGCGCTCCATTCTCGGTGTGCGGTCTGTCGGACAGCTGAATGATGACAACGCCTTACCGGCACCGTAGCCGGGAGGCTTGCTCGATGCGGGGGAACGGCCCTCGCAGCCGCCTAACCTCATGCTGCCTAGCCTCGTGCCGTCTCACAGCCGGGATCTCAGCACGTCGACCTCGCAGCCTGGCGCGAACGGGTCGTAGCCGTGCTCGGCCAGCCAGCGGACGGCCAGCAGGCTTCGCAGCGACCACCACCCGCGGATCACGTCCAGGTCCACCTCGGTGCCGTAGCCGGCGACGACGTCGCCGAGGTGCTCCTCGTGCCCGAGCGTCAAGATGGCGAGGTCGAACAGCGCATCGCCCTGGCCCGCCTCGGACCAGTCGAGCACGCCGGTGATCTCGTTCCCGTCGACGAACACGTGGGCGACCTGGAGGTCGCCGTGCGTGAACACCGGCGTCCACGGCCGGAGCGCAGCCTCGGCAACCCCGCGATTGCGCGTGACCAAGTCGGCGGGAAGGACACCGTTCGCGACGAGCCATTCGCATTCGCTGTCGAGGCGCGCTGCGATCTCGTCGAGGCTCGGGCCGGACCACGGTGGCAGTGGCGCGGCGTGCAGCATCCGCGCGGCGGCGCCCGCCGCGGCCCACGCCGCCGCCGACGATGCGGTCGACGGCTCACCGAGGCGGCCGAGTGCCCTTCCCGGGAGAGCGGCGAGCGCGAGCACGGGGGGCTTGCGCCACAGCACCTCCGGGGTCGGAATCGGCGCCATTGCCATCGCTTCGACCTCGACGTCGATGCGCGTCTGATCAGCATCGATCTTCAGGAACACGTCGCCGACGCGCAGGGTCGCACGCTCGTTATGGGCGACGACGACCTCGACGTCCGCCACGGCGGCACTATCTCGACCAAGCATCACTCTCGACCAAGCATCACTCTCGACCAAGCATCACTCGCCACCCTCGGTGTCACCTCTCGTCCAACCCGAGGCAGCGGGGCCAGCCGGATTGGCGGCTCTAGTCTCGCTCTCGCGCGCTGTCCTGTCTCGAGGATTCCATTTCCGCTGATAGACCATTCACGCAAGTGACCGCGCCTCCGGCTGGATGGGTAGCATCGGCGCATGGCGGCCGAAAGGGGTCCGTTGTGAAGCGTCCGAGCCTGGCCGGTGAGGTCGAGCGACGGCTACTGGTGAATTTTCGCGTCGACCCGGCGGTGATCACGCCTTTGCTGCCGCGGGTATTTCGGCCAGTGCTCGTCAATGGATTCTCCGTTGCCGGTATCTGCCTGATTCGACTCGGCGGGATGCGGCCGACGGGTCTGCCACGCTGGGTCGGGCTGGGCAGTGAGAACGCGGCGCACCGGATCGCGGTGGAGTGGGACGGTCCGGGCGGCGTGCACAGCGGGGTCTACATACCCCGTCGGGACAGCAACTCCTGGGTGAACGTGGCGGTGGGCGGTCGGCTGTATCCGGGGACGCATCACCGCGCGTCCTTCGACGTTGCAGAGTCGCGCTCGCAGCTGCGAGTCGGGTTCGCGGCGCGAGACGGCAGCGCGGCGGTCAAGGTCGCCGTGCGGATCGAAGAACGGCTCGTGGGCAGTGAATTGTTCGCCGACACCGCCGCGGCGTCGGCGTTCTTCGAACGTGGCGTGGTGGGCTTCTCCGCGACAGCAAGCCCAGACCGGTTCGACGGGCTCGCGCTGGAGACGAACGCCTGGCAGGTCGAACCGGCCAGCGTCGTAGAAGTCCACTCGTCGTTCTTCGATGACCCCAGCACGTTCCCCGCCGGCTCGGCGGAGATCGACTGCGCCCTGGTCATGCGACGCGTTCCGGTGACCTGGCGGGCACTGGATCCGCTCACGCCGACCAGCCGCGCCCCGTCGCCTAGGGTGCTCGTTTGCGCTGCCCACCGACGGGCGCCGACTCGCGCGACGGTTACCCGCTAGGTCGGGAGCATCGTGCCGGTTTCATCAGCGAGCACTTGGAGGAGGCGGTCTTGGAAGGTCTCGTCGTGGACCGCGGGGTGCGGCTGACGCTTGGTCTGGTGGTACCAGTAGCTGCCGCTGCTGCGCGCTGACCGTTCGGTGCTGGTGGCGAGCCATACCTGGGTCTGGTGGCCTTGCTCGAGATCGTCGGGGGCGCCGGGTCCACCCATCTTGGTCGGCACCCAGCCCGGGTCGACCGCGTTGCTCAACACCCGGGGACGCCGCCGCGCGACCGCGGCCGAGAGCGCGGTGACGAACAGTTTGCTGTCTGCGTAGGAGCCGGGCGAGCGGCCCTGCCAATCCACCCCGGTCAGCGACGGGCGGCCGGAGAAGTGCGAGCCACTGCTCAGGTACACCAGCCGGCCCGGGTCGGGCAGCAACGCGGTGAGCAGGTAGGGGGCGACGATGTTGACCGGCATGACGGCCGGCCCGCTCCACACCCCGGCGTTGTGGATGACCGCGTCCACCCGTCCGAGGCCGGCGATCTCGACGGCCATCGCGCGTACGGCGTCGCGGTCAGCGAGGTCGGCGATCACGATCCGCGCGCCGCGGTCGGTCAGTGGACGCAGCGTCGCGGCACGGCTGGTGTTGCGGGCGTGCAGGACCACCTCGTGCCCGTCGGACATCATCGTCTGTGCTGCGGCGAGCCCGAGGCCGTCAGCCGAGCCGGTCACTACGACGCGACTCACGGCAGTCCCGTCATCAGTGGGTCAGCTGCTGGCATGAGGTGCCGGGTAGGCGGCGGGTTGGTCGGCAGCCAGGGACGCGAGCAGCCGCAGTTTCTCCGCTGAGGGTGAGCCGGGTTCGGCGGTGTAGAGCAGCAGGCTGAGGCCGGGTTCGGCGGTGAGGACGAGTTCTTCGTAGGCGAGGGTGAGTTCGCCGACGTCGGGGTGCTGGAAGCGTTTGGTGCCGGTGCCGTGGGTGCGGACATCGTGCGAGCCCCACAAACGACGGAAGGTTTCGCTCTGGGTGGACAGTTCACCAACGAGATCCTGCAGGCCTCGGTCGTGCGGGTCGCGCCCGGCCTTCGCACGCATGATCGCCACGCACATGTGCGCGAACACTTCCCAGTCGGGGTAGAACTCGCGCGAGGCCGGGTCCAGGAACTGGAACCGGGCCAGGTTCGGGGTGCGGCCGCCGTCGCCGATCAGCGGTTTGTAGAAGACCCGGCCGAGGGCGTTGGTGGCCAGCAGGTCTTGGCGAGTGTTGCAGACGAACGCGACACCGTCGGTGAAGGCCTCCAGCATCCAGTGCAGGCTGGGCCGCGACACGGCCTGGGCACTGGCGCGGCGGCGTGCTCGGCCGGAGGCGGGGATGCCATCGGCGGCCCTGGCCAGGTCGAACAAGTGGGCTCGTTCGGTGTCGTCGAGCTGCAGCGCCTGGGCGAGGGCATCGAGCACCGAGGCGGAGGCGCCGGCGATCGCGCCGCGCTCGAGCTTGGCGTAGTACTCGATGCTGACCCCGGCCAAGCCGGCGACCTCGCCGCGGCGCAGACCCGGCACGCGTCGCTGCCCGACCTGCGGCAGTCCCGCGGCCGCCGGCGACAGCTTGGCCCGTCGGGAGGTCAGGAACTGCCGGACCTCCGCCCGCACGTCGGCTTTCCTGTCCATGCGATCGACGGTACCGGCGGCGGCCGGGGGCTGGGGTGCCTTGCCGGTACACCTCACGGCCGGGACTTCTTCACCGCCGCGGGCCGGCGTTGCATGGGAGATGCACCGAGAAGGACCGCACTACCGTGAAAGGACCGCCAGTGAATGTGACCGTCGAGCGACCGGCACCCCACACCTCACCTGGCGCGGCCTTGGCGGCCGGGCACGCGAGACGACCGGTGGCGTTGACGGCGACCGTGTTGGGCGCGGTCGTGTTGATCACCGCGATCGCGCCGCTGGCCACCGACATCTATGTGCCGGCGTTCCCGCGGGTGGGCCACGACCTGGCCGCCTCGGCCACCCAGGTGCAGTTGACGTTGACGACGTTCTTCGTCGGCATGGCGCTGGGGCAGTTGATCGGCGGCCCCGCCTCGGACCGGATCGGGCGCCGCCGGCCGCTGCTGGCAGCGCTGGCGGTGCTGGGCGCGGCGAGCGTCGTCTGCGCGTTCAGTCCGAGCATCGCGGTGATGATGACCGCACGTCTGGTGCAGGGTTTCGCCGGCGGCTGGGCGATGGTGACCGCCCGCTCGATCGTGGTTGACCTGACCTCAGCTCGGTTTTCTGCAGTGGACCATGGCCGGGGTCATCGCGCCGCTGGCCGGGCTGGGCGGCGCGCACACCGCAGTGCCGATGGCGGTGATCGTGACCGCCTTGACCGGAGCCGGCGCCTGTGCCCTGGTCGTGCTGGCCCGGCCGCGAGAGTCCCAACCGGGCCGACAAAGCCCGAAGTCACAGATTCACATCGAGAGAGGAATCCCATGCGTGGAGTAGTTCTGTACGGCGCCGGCGACGTGCGCGTCGAGGACCGACCCGACCCCAAGATCGAGCAGCCGACCGACGCGGTGATCCGACTGGCGGCGACCTGCGTGTGCGGGTCCGACCTGTGGGCATACCGCGGCATCGACAAGCTCGACGGCCCGACGCCGATGGGTCACGAATACGCCGGCGTCGTCGAGGAGGTGGGCAGTGGGGTTTCTGCGGTCAAGCCGGGTGATTTCGTGATCGGCTCGTTCTTCGCCTCGGACAACACCTGCGAGATCTGCCAAGCCGGCTACCAGACCCACTGCATCCACCGGCAACCCGGCGCCGCCACCGGCGCTCAAGCCGAGTGCGTCCGGGTGCCGCTGGCCGACGGCACTCTGGTCGCTACCCCCGGCCAGCCGGACAAGGACCTGATCCCGTCGTTCCTGGCTGCCTCGGACGTGCTGGGCACGGGCTGGTTCGCCGCGGTGGCCGCAGCAGCCGGGCCGGGCAAGACCGTCGCGGTCGTCGGCGACGGCGCGGTCGGCCTACTGGGGGTGCTGGCGGCGAAGCAACTCGGCACGGAGCGGATCATCGCCATGTCCCGACACGAGTCCCGTCAGAAGCTGGCCCGCGAGTTCGGCGCGACCGACATCGTCAGCGAACGCGGCGACGAGGGCGTCGCGGTGATCAAGGATCTGACCGACGGTTACGGCGCCCACGGCGTCATCGAAGCGGTCGGAACTCAGGAGTCGATGATGCAGGCCATCCGGTCGGCTCGCGCAGGCGGTCACGTCGGCTTCGTCGGCGTTTCCCACGACATCAGGTTGCCCGGTGAGGAGCTGTTCTTCTCCGGCGTCCATCTCCACGGCGGCCCCGCCCCGGTCCGCAGGTTCCTGCCCGAGCTGATCGAGCTGATCTGGCAGCGCAGCATCGACCCGAGCAAGGTCTTCGACCTGCAGCTCCCGCTCGATGACGCCGCCGAGGCCTACCGGGCGATGGACGAGCGCCGGGCGATCAAGTCGCTGCTCACCGTCTGACGCCAGGCGGCCGGACGGGGATCACGTAGCCCGAGCGCGGTGCTCTGCCGTCCGCATCACCATGCAGTGCATAGCATTGCGGTTCGCCACCGCCTGCTATCGTCCGCACGATCGCTGCAGGTCGCACACTTGGGAGCTTTCGTGCCAGACACCACCTGTCACATGTCGATCTCGCTGGACGGCTTCGTCGCCGGGCCGGACCAGAGCCTGGACAACCCGCTGGGCAAGCGGGGCCGGGAGTTGCACGGTTGGCACATCGGCGACCCCCGGGCGACCGAGGCCGACAAGATCGCGGCCGAGTGGCTCATGCGGCCCCGGGGCGCGTACGTGATGGGACGGAACATGTTCGGCCCGATCCGCGGCGACTGGGACGAGGAATGGACCGGCTGGTGGGGCCCCGAACCGCCGTATCACGCGCCGGTGTTCGTGCTGACCCATCACGGTCGCGATCCGATCCAGCTGGACGGGGGGACGACTTTCTACTTCGTCACCGAAGGATTCGACGCGGCCTACTCCGCGGCATGTGAGGCCGCCGGGGAAAGCGGTGTGGACATCGCCGGCGGGGCCTCGACCGTCCGGCAGGCGCTGCTAGCCGGGGTGATCGACGAGCTCACCCTCGACATCGCGCCGGTCCTGCTCGGTACGGGGGAGCGCATCTTCGACGGGATCGAGTCCTTCGGCTTCGAGCCTGTCGAGGCCTTGCACTCGCCGCTGACCACCCACATCCGCTACCGCCGCATCAGCTGCTTTCGCGGCCGTGCTCCCCAGCTCAGGAGCACGATCATTCACCCGGCTCATGCTTGCCGTTGGAGTCGTCCTGCGGTCGGCGATCGGGTAAGTAGCCTGGGTTTGCCGATAAAGACTCAGGGTATTTAGTTTGCTCGAGCGCTGTGCAACGATGGGCGCGGACATCCCGAGTTCGCACGGCCTGCCTGTCGCCATGCGTAGAAGTGTCGTTGGACGACGTTGCGTCAACAGCCCTGGCAGGCATCGACGGGGTACGCGGATGCGCCGCCCGCAGCCTTCGGTGTGCCCGCACAAGGCCGCGTCGCCGCGGACGTCAGGGCCAGCCGGGCCCAGCCGCCGCGCCTGGGACTCAACAGGGAGTACCCGAATGTCCTTCTCCGCACCTATCCGCGCATGGCGCATTTCGAGGCGCCGTGAACTCATAGCCCTGGCCGCTGCCTGCGCGCTGGCATTCGCCGGCCTGTGCTCCCTCGCTACCCCAGCCACAGCCACTCCATATCCAGTCGGTGCCACCGTGACCGGCAACGCGGCCGCTGCGAGCCAGATCGTCAACATCAGCGGGGCCTGCGCGGGTCAGAATGCCGAGGTCGAGGAGGCCACCGCGTCGCCGTACGTCTACCAGGTGTGGATCGGCTGCGGCGGGATCGGTTTTGCCCGATCCACTGACAGCGGCGCTACCTACAGCTCGGCCGTCGAGCTGCCGGGATCGGGCGGGGCCTGGGACCCGGCGATCGCCGTCGGGCCGACCGGCATTGTGTACGCGGCCTACATGCTCAGCGCCGGCGGCTTTGACTACCCGGTGGTGTCAGCCTCCTTCAACCAGGGCGCCACCTTTACCCAGACCACCGCGCTGCGCCCGTCGACGAGCGGGAACTGGGGTGATCGGGTCTTCATCGCCGTCGCGCCGGACGGCACGGTCTACGTCACCTGGGACTACGGGCCGAGCGCGGCCACGGTGAAGGAACTGTGCAGCTCCGGCGGTTCCTGCGCCTTCTCGGCCGGCGAACTGAACTCGGTGATCCAGAAGTCCACCGACGGTGGCATGACCTTCGGACCGATCACCCCGATGGGGCCTGGCTATCCGACCATGGGCGGCTACAGCGCCCCGCTGCTGGTCGACGCAGGAGGCCGGATCGACGCCTTGTACTGGGGACATCAGACCGACCCGGGCACCTACGCGCTGCATCCGGGCTATGAGTACTTCACCTCTTCCGTCGACGGGACGACGTGGCCGTCCACCACGACGCAGCTGCACCCGGAAGTCGGATCGATCGCGCTGCCGACCTGGTGGATCGACGGGGATCTGGCCATCGATGCCGGTGGCACCTTGTACGCCACCTGGGACACCCAGACCGCAGGCGGGGACATCGGGTATCTGAGCTCTTCAGCCGACGGCGGGGCCAGCTGGTCAACCCCGGTCCGGGTCACCCCGGACACCGACAACGCGATGCACCTGGTGCAGGTCACCGGCGGTCCGGCAGGCACCGCATACGTGGCCTGGCAGACCAACGCCCCCAGCCAGGGCTATGCGACCTACCTGCAGATCTACACGACGGCCGGCGGATTGGTCAGTAGCCCGGCGCAGATCTCCACCGCGTACGGCAACCCGAACGTCTGGCCCGGTGACACCTTCGGCCTGGCCACCCTGCCCGGCAACCAGATAGCCCTGAGTTGGGGGAGTGCCAACGGCACCAGCGGCACCAGCGAGGTCTATGCCACCGTCGTGTCAGCCGTCGACTTCGGAGTCGCGGCCAATCCGGCATCAGGATCCGTCGTGGCCGGCAGCCAGGCCACGACCACCGTGGCCACCACTGCGCTCGGCGGCGACAGCGAGACGATGAACCTGTCCGCCGTCGGCCTGCCGGCCGGTGCCGCGGCCGTCTTCACCCCGGCCACGGTCACCGCCGGCGGGTCGTCGACGCTGAGCATCTCCACCGCGAGCTCGACACCGGCCGGCAGTTACCCGGTCACCATCACCGCAACCGGCACGGCTCACACGCACACCGCCACCTATACCCTGACGGTGACCGCCCCGAGCGGGATCGCCAACGGTGGTTTCGAAACCGGCACCCTGTCGGGGTGGACCGCCTCGGGGCCGGCCACCGGCGTAACCACCTCCGGACCGCATACCGGCACGTACGCGGCACTGCTCGGCTCGAGCAGCCCGACCAACGGGGCTTCCAACATCGCCCAGACCTTCACCGCCCCGACCGGCTCGACCACCCTGGGTTTCTGGTACAACGTGACCTGCCCCGACAACGTCCACCATGACTGGGCCACAGCCACGCTCAAGGACAACACGGCCAACACGACGGTCACGATGCTGGCCAGAACCTGCGTGGCCAATTCCGGCTGGATCCACGTCACCCGCGCCATCACCGCGGGGCACTCCTACACCCTCACTCTCACCAGCAACGACAACAACCACGCCGGAACCGCGACGTCTACCAAGTACGACGATGTCACCGCGAGCTAGCAAGTGGAGATGCCCTGCGGACTGACAAAGCCTCGTACGGACTGACAAAGCTCGAGCGTCTCTACGACGGGCACAACATTTGGGAGGACATCTGAGGCACGGCCCAGCCGACTCTTGACCATGGAAGTAGCCTTGTTGGGCAGGGCCGATCCCAAGTCCACAACTGCATACAGCATTGTGCCGGCCCCGACGCGGGAGACCTGCACGCCAGCATCTCGAATTCGGGGGATACCGGATGCGGCTCACACGTCTGATCGTGAAAGGCACCCCGTCAGTCCTTGCGCTGGGGACGGTAGCGGTCATAGTCCTGACGACCGCTCAGCCGCCACCGGCCCAGGCGACCGCGGTGCGGGGGAGCACCACGTTGGCTACCGCATCCGCGTTGTTCACCGAGACATGGCCTGGCGCCAACGGCGAGGCCTGGCCGGCCGCGTGGGCGACGTCCAGTGGCAACGGCACGGTCGACACGCAGGACGGCGCTGGCCGGCTCGCGTACGACGATGTCACGAACGCATACGCCCGCGCGGAACTGACCGGCCTAGTTTCCCAGATGGATTCCGAGTTGTTGGTGTCCTACAGGTGGAGCAGCACTACCGCAGGCGAGTACCTGAACTTCTTCCTGCGCGGATCCGGCGGCTGGCAGAACGCCTACCGACCGCGCACGGGATACGGCATCCAACTGGCGAGCAACAGCGCAACGGTCACCGTTCAGAAGAACGTCAATGGCACCACGACGAACCTGCATTCGGCGGCCGCGGCCCAAACCGTGACGACTGCGAAGCAGTGGCTGCGGTTGGGCGTCTACGGTTCGACGATCGCGTTCAAGACTTGGCTTGATGGCCAAACCGAGCCCGGCGCCTGGCTGTCGGTCGACACCGATACGTCGGTGACGACTGCGGGCCAACTGTTCGTCTCCCTCGTCCGTAGTAGCGGAAACACCGGCGGCGCAAAGAGTGTCGCCCTCGACGACCTGCAGATCTTCCCAGCAGCCACGCCGACCAGCAGCGATCCTGTGCTGGGCGTGGCAGGCGACATCGCCTGCGCCACTGGGCAACTGGTCACCGCGACGCAGTGCCAACAGGCCGCGACCGCGGCACTGCTATCGGGTGACGACGTCACGATCGTCCAGACCCTCGGCGACGAGCAGTACGAGAACGGCACGAGCGCCGACTTCGCCGGCAGTTATGACTTGGCCTGGGGCAAACTCAAGTACAAGACCGACCCCGCGCCCGGCAACCACGAGTACAACACTCCGGGCGCGACCGGCTACTACGGTTATTTCCAGGCTGCCGCGGGTGATCCCGCCAAGGGCTACTACAGCTACGACCTAGGCGCTTGGCACATCGTGGTACTGAATGGTGAGGTCGCCAACGGCAGCGGCTCGGCGCAGGATGTCTGGTTCCGCAACGACCTCAGCACTCATCACAACACCTGCACCATTGCGCTGTGGCACGAGCCCTACTTCTCCTCGAGTGGCGAAACCTCAGGCCGCCAGACCCTCTTCCAGGACGCATACAACGGCGGCGTCGACATCGTCCTCAACGGTCACGAACACAATTACGAACGGTTTGCACCGCAAAACCCGAGCGGCGCCCTCGACTCGACGCTCGGTGTTCGGGAGTTCGTGGTCGGCACCGGCGGACGCAGTCTGTGGGGATTCTCGACCGTCCTCCCGACATCTCAAGCCCGCAGCGGCAACACGTTCGGTGTCCTGAAGCTCACGCTGCACAGCACCTCCTACGACTGGCGCTTCGTGCCCATCGCCGGAAGCACGTTCACCGACTCGGGAACCGGCACCTGCCATTAACCACCTGCACAAGGTTCGGCGCTGCTGGCAACTCGTCTGTCACGACGGCTTGGCTCCAAACTGGTCGTCTGTCACGACACAGGACCAGCATGATCAATGAAATGCCCTACTTGCCCGAAATGGTGATGAGTGCGAATATGAATCGCTGACTGTCGCGACTGGGAAGGGTCGGCGCGATGATCCGATCAGTACCGGTGAATACCTTGGGTACTCGCTCCCGTCGCAACGGGAGATTCGCGTTGGCCGCCGCCCTGGTCGCATCGGCGGCGATGATCCTGATCGCCTGGTCGCCACCGGTCGCACGAGCGGCCACCAATGGCGTCGCCAACCCGTCGTTCGAGACCGCCGGCGTCAGCGCGACGGATGCCGTGAGCTGGACCGAGGGCATCAACCACGCCCGCAGCAGCGACCAGGTGCACACCGGCAGCTGGGCGCTCAAGTCCAGCTACACCGGCACCGGCACCAGCACCCACAGCGACCCGATCACCGTCACCCCGAACACCACCTACACGCTGTCCGGCTACATCTGGGCCACCAACACCACCGGCAATGCCTATATCGACATGAGCGATATCGCCGGCGAACTGACCCTCGCGTCCCGGCAGGCCGGCGCCTGGGAATTCCTGTCCGGCACCTGGAACAGCGGCTCCAACACCAGCATCACGCTGCGCCTGGTCACCGACGGCAGCCCCACCGCACCCATCTGGTTCGACGACATCTCGCTGGTGCCGGCTAATTCCGTCGCCAATCCGTCGTTCGAGACCGCCGGCGTCAGCGCGGCGGACGCGCTGAACTGGACCGAGGGCGTCAACCACGCCCGCAGCAGCGACCAGGTGCACTCCGGCAGTTGGGCGCTCAAGTCCAGCTACACCGGCACCGGCACCAGCACCCGCAGCGACCCGATCACCGTCACCCCGAACACCACGTACACGCTGTCCGGCTACATCTGGGCAACCAACACCACCGGCGGCGCCTACATCGACATGAACGACATCGCGGGGGAGCTGACCTTGGCCTCCCGGCAGGCCGGCACCTGGGAATTCCTGTCCGGCACCTGGAACAGCGGCTCCAACACCAGCATCACGCTCCGGCTGGTCACCGACGGCAGCCCGACCGCCCCGATCTGGTTCGACGACATCACGCTGAGCGTGGCCAGTGGCGACGTGGTGGTGGCCGGCGCCGGCGACATCTCCTGCGATCCGAACAACCCGCCACCGGCGCCCAACTGCCAGCAGGCGCAGACCTCCGACGTGCTGCTCGGGATCAACCCCAGCGTGGTGTTCACCTTGGGCGACAACCAGTACGAGAACGGCCAGCTGGTTAACTTCCAGAACTACTACGGCCCGACCTGGGGACGGCTGAAGGCACAGACCAGGCCGGCGGCCGGGAACCACGAGTACAACACGACCGGTGCCGCCGGGTACTACGACTACTTCAACGGTGTCGGCAACGCCACCGGCCCGGCCGGCGACCGGACGAAGGGCTATTACAGCTACGACGCCGGCGCCTGGCACATCGTGGTGCTCAACTCCAACTGCAACAAGATCACCGGCACCACCAACGGCGGCGACTGCGCGGTCGGCAGCACCCAGTACAACTGGCTGCAGAACGACCTGACGACGCACCCGACCCCGTGCACTCTCGCCTATTGGCACCATCCGCTGTTCACCACCGGCAGCCACTACCAGGACGCCGATCTGCAGTACGTCAAACCGCTTTTCCAGCTGCTGTACAACAACAACGCCGAACTCGTGCTCAACGGTCACGACCACAACTACCAGCGGTGGGCGCCGCAGGATCCGAACGGCAACCTGGACAGCGCGCGCGGAATCCGGGAAATCGTCGTCGGGACCGGCGGCCGCGACCTCGATGGGTTCCCGATCAGTTCAACCCATGTGGAGGCCAGGGACCGCAACACGTTCGGCGTTCTCAAGCTGACCCTGCATGCGTCGAGCTACGACTGGCAGTTCGTACCGGAAGCCGGGCAAACCTGGACCGACAGCGGCAGCACCAACTGCCACTGAGTTGATAGGAGTAGGGCCGATGGGAGTACAGCAGTGACCGCATTGAAGGCCGGCCTCGCGAGCCTCGCCGTCGTGTTCACCTCGATAGCCCTGCTGCCCACGGCGGCGCTGGCTCAACAGCCTGCCGCCGCAACGGCTCAACAGCCCGCTGCCGCGGCGGCTCATCAGCCCGCTGCCGCGGCGGCATCCACCACGGCGGCACCCACCACCACGCACACCGCGCAGACCACCAACAACACCGCGGCGTGCTCGGCCGCGGGCTACGGGCTGGGCGGCACGTCCTACTGCGGCGCAGCCTTCGCCGGGTGGACCGACCGCTCCTCGCCGACCGGCAGTAGCACCCAGCCGCTGACCCAGCCACACAACCCCGCGGTCAGCGGCACGTGGAACATCTCCAAGGGCCGCGGCACGCAGGCCGGCGACGTGCACTCCCTGCTCTACCCCGGCAACACGACCAAGGTGGTCGCCGAGACCCAGCTGTGGTTCTGCCACGGCAGCGGCGGCAGCACGGTCACCGTGGACAGCCAGGTGCTCACCCGGTACGAGGCGTGCCCCAACCTCGGGTTCAGCGGGTCGGTGTCGCACTTCGACAACGGGTACAGCTCCAACGACCTGGCCAAGGCCAACGCCACCGCCGACGACATGTGGGACCGCGGCATCGACGGCGCGGTCGAGGACTGGTCCGGCGATCCGAACACCTGCAAGTCCGGCAGCGGCTCCTACTCGAACAACGCGCCGTTCGCCTCGGCGTGCAACTCGGCCGGCGTGACGAACGTGGACCTGGCCTCGCGACGGCTGGCATCCGCGATGGACACCCGGCACCCCGGCATGACGCATTTCATCATGTACGACGACGCGGCCTACAAGTTCACCCAGTGCGCCACCAAGGACACGTATCAGCCGCAGTGCGTGCAGAACAAGATGATCGCCGACTTCAACGTGCTGGCCTCGAACTGGTTCGGCGACGCCAACTACCTGCGCATCAACAACCAGCCGGTGGTCGCGTCGTTCGTCACCGAGACCTCCGGTGTCGCCACGTTCACCCAGTGCTCGACGACCAACGTCTGCCACCTGACCGGCTCGTACACCTGCACCAGTGCCAGCGGCTGCTGGTCCGCGCTGTGGGACGGCCTGCGCACGAACTTCCAGAACCACGGCTACAACCCGTACATGATCTTCCGGCACAACCACACACACCAGCAGTCCGACGGCGGATTCACCTGGGTGGCCCCGTCCGGCGGTAGCGACGGCACCGCCGCCGACCAGAACAACTGGGGCAACAAGACGCAGCTGGACAGCCAGCTCAGTACCGAATCCAGCGCGCTGGCCAGCGGCGTGAAGGGCGCCAACGGGCTGCCGATCACCTATTTCGCCGGAGCGTGGAAGGGCTTCGACGACCGGATGGCCAACTGGAGCCCGTCCTGGTCGAACGGCAACCCGGTCCCGGCACCCGTGCCGTCCGGCAACTACCCGCGCGACACGTCGCAGCGCTGCGGCACCAACTGGCTCGACACCTTCGCCGAGACCGGGCATTACTTCAACACCAGCAACCAGGCGCCGTTCCTGATGGTGAGTACCTGGGACGACTACGAGGAAGGCACCGAGGTCGAGACCGGCATCGACAACTGTGTCTCGTCGTTCACCAGCACCCTCACCGGCAGCACCCTGCAGTGGACCATCGGCCTGTCCGGCAACGGCGCGTCCGAGCGCACCGTCGACCACTACACCGTCTGGTACTCCACCGACGGCACCACCGGCGAACAGCTCGCCCAGCTCACCACCGTCACGCCCACCGGCACCGGCACCAGCGCGAGCTACAGCGTGAACCTGTCGCAGTACTGCGCCAGCCTGCCCGCGACCTCGGTGCTGTACGTGCAGGCCGTCGGCAAGCCGTCGATCACCAACCACATGACCGCGGGCGTCACGTACGCCAACGCCTGCGGCACCGCGACGGTGCTCTCCGGCCAGGTCACCAACCTCAACTCCGGCGGTGCGCTCGGCGGCGCCACCGTCAGCATCAGCGGCCCGACCTCGGCCAGCACCACCACGGACGCCAGCGGCAACTACAGCTTCAGCGGCATCCCGGCCGGAACGTACACGGTCACCGGCACCGCCAGCGGCTACAAGGCCCGCACCTACAGCGGCGTCACGATCACCAGCGGCCAGACCACCACCCAGAACGTCCAGCTCACCACCACCGGCCGGGTCACCGGCACGGTGACCGGAGCCGGGGGAGCGGCATTGTCCGGCGCGACGGTGACGTTGCAGGGCGGCAACCTGCCGACCACCGACACCGTTTTGACTGATGCGGCAGGGCAGTACACGTCCAACTGGGATCCGATCGGGACGTACACGGTCACCTGTTCGGCCGCCGGGTACGCCTCGCAGAGCGTCAGCGGGGTAGCGATCACCTCCGGCGGCCTGACCACGGTGAACTGCACCCTCAGCAACACCGGCACGCTGACCGGAGTGGTCAGCAACCTCAACACCGGCGGCGCGATCAGCGGTGCCACGGTCAGCTACAGCGGAGGCTCCACCACCACTGACGCCACCGGGCGGTACACGTTCACCGGGGTGACCTCGGGGACGTACTCGGTGACGGCGACCGCCAGCGGCTACCTGGCGCGTACCTACACCGGCGTAACCGTCACCGCCGGCGTGACCAACACCCAGGACCTCCAGCTCACCACCACCGGCCGGGTCACCGGCACGGTTACTGCTGGTGGCGTCGCGGTGTCCGGCGCGACGATCACCTTGCAGGGCGGCAACCTAGCCACCACCGACACCGTCACCAGCGACTCGACCGGGCACTACACGTCCAACTGGGACCCGATCGGCACGTACACGGTCACCTGCTCGGCACCGGGCCACAACACCCAGACGATAACCGGCGTTCAGATCACCACCGGTGGCCTGACCACCGTCAACTGCCAGATCTAGCTGAACGTTGGCGGTGCGCCGGGGGAGTCCAGCCGTTCGCTGCAAGGCCGACCCGCGCACCGCGAGTTAGTTCGTCGCTGCCTCCAGGACAACGACTGGAAGCGATCGGCGACCTAGGAGGCGTTGCTCGTAGTGGGCGGCGCCGGGGAACTTCATGGCCGCCCTCGCGAGGATGTCGGTGCGCTCGGCAGAAGTGGCGGGCCGTGCGGAGACGTTGCGAGTGACGCCGCCGTACGACACGCTTGCGCGCGGGTTGGCTTGAAGATTCAGCGTCCAGGCTGGTGCAACGGCTTGACCGAAGTTCGTTCCGATAAGCGCGAGGTCGTCCTGGTGGGGGATGGCGAGCAGATGCTGCTGGCGTGGGAGACCGCTCTTGCGGCCAGTGGTGACCAACGTGATCACGGGCAGGGCTGCCAATGCCAGCGGCAGGCTCACGCGTCCGTGAGTGAGCTGGGTTGTCCATCGGTCGAGCGGCACGAGGGTTTTCGGCGTCAACCATGCGCCGAACCGGCTTGACGCGAACGACTGCACAAGCCGTTGAAGTCGGTTGGGCTCGGGGTATCGGTAGCCGAGCTCGCTGGCAAGCCCCACGGATCAGAATGCTACAACCGAATCGAGATCGTCCCCTGCGCCAACAACTCATCGACAACCCCGGTCATGGAGGCGTAGGCCCTATGGCCGCCTCCGTCATCGGCAGTGGCCATTTGAGGCCCTCATCGATACGGCCGGCCGCCGCACATACGCGCAGCCACGCACGATGGTGACTGCCCGTCGGGCGGCGGCCCACCGGACCTACCCGGTTCCGCGACTCACCGAACGGTGACCGTGAATCTCAGCGATCGTAGGCGCGGCGGTTCCGCAGCGGGGTGATCCGGGGGAGCGAGCCGGCCGCGCCCCGTTCGAGGCCGCTCGTAGCGGGTCACGCTGGCCGCTCTGGGCGGGTTGAGGGTGGATGTGCTCGGACGGTGGCCGGTCAGCGGTCCTGGTGCCCGGTGGAAGCGCCCGTCATTCCCCGCGCATAATGCTGGCGCCGTCGAACTGCTCGATGGCGCCCCACCCATAGAGCCGGCCGTACAGGTCGGCCGGGTCGACCTTAAGATTGGTGAACAGGTCGTCGGTGAGTTCCGGGGGCGGATATCCGATGTCCTCGTATTTCGTCCCGACGCACAGCAGGTAGACATTCCATCGGCCTTCGGAAACCGGAACTACCCAGAACGAGTTGTTCGGCGCGTCAAGGCCTCTCACTAGATGCGGCGCCGTATAGGTGCGGTAGGTGGGGTAAGGGTTGATCGTGTTCTGATAGACGGCCAGTCGATACATGGCCGGCAAAAGCAATTGGTAGATAGCTATTCTTTGCGCGACGTCTGCGCTGCTGCCGGACCAGGGATCGTCGTCCTTGTCGGGTGCGTACGCCCACTGTCCGCCGAAGGCGGTTCCCAGCCAAGCCAGTTTGGCGGAATCCTGGGAGACGATGGTTCGCTCGATATCCAGTTTTGGCTGCGTCTGGCTGATAGCCGTATCCAGGTCGTCCAGCGCGTCGGTGCAACTTCCGGTCGTGGTGGTACCCCAGTCACTGTCGCTCTGTATCAATTGGTTCGTCAGCGTCCCGAACAGCGACGCGCCGGCGGCCAGAGGTATCGCCGCGACGTCCAGGCCGGGGACCGCGGCCAGGGCCCAGGGCAGGGCTTGGAGGACGCCGACGATCCAGTAGGTCAACTCCGAGCCTGACTCGACGTGGACCGGGCCCTTGTCGATATTGGTGGTACACGCGTCCCTGTTGTCGGCATAGTTCCCGACGATGTAGCCGGCCAAGGTATCGAAGTAGTCGTAGGCCGAGCCGACATGGGACAGGGCCCTGCATTCGGATAGCAGGGTGGGAATCACCGCGTCGATGTCGGTTTGATCGTAGTCGGTGAGCCACGACCAGGTCGGGTTCGCCAGCGCCGATACCCAGGTCGAGACGTCTAATAGGGAGAACACGTTGGTATATGCCTCGCGCAGGCCGCCCGGCATCACCCCCAGATCGATGCCTAGCGCTTGGGAGATCTGGTTGTACAGAGCCAGCTGGTTGCCGGTAAAGCCGATGAAGGCGGTGTCCCCGGCGGCGGCGATCAGCGGCCGATCGAACCCGGTGATCTGATCGGTGGCGGTCAGGATCTCGGTGAACGTCGTGCCGGTGGCAGCGAGCACGCCGATGGCATTGCCGGTGGCAGACACGGCCACGACCTCGGCGCGTCCGTCGCCGTCGACGTCAGCCAGAACGAAGGCGCCGTCGGCGAAGTAGGCCGGGACCTTGCCGGCCGGCCATGCGATATGCGTCCACGTCCCGTACAGATCCAGGGTCGTGGCGAATAGAGAGACAGAGCCGTCGGTGGACAGCCATGCGGCCACCAGCTCGGGTCGGCCGTCTCCATTGATGTCTCCGGTGGCCGTACCCAGCAGCGTGAAGTTGGCTCCGTTGCCGCCCGGCCCCGCCGGTTCGGTGTTGCCGCTCCAGTCAAATGTCGTGCCGTTCCAGGTGAACAGGGGCATTGCCGTAACGCCGTACGTGAACTCGATCAGCTCGGGTGGGCTGGCGGCGGTGACGAGCAGCTTGAGGCTGCTGTTGAGTTGCCATCCGCCAGCATCGCCCAGGACGGCGAGCTGGGCACCGTCCCAGCCGAGCAGCCAGAGGTACCCGCTGTCGGAGTTCCGCACTACGACCGTCGTCCGTCCATCCACCTGGCCGGAGGGGGTGAAGACATCCGAGTTCTGTATGGTCACCCCGCCACCGATAACCTGCCCGTGCCAGAGTCCTGCGAGCTGGGCGCCGTCCCATTTGACGACGGCCACAGTCGTGCTGGTCGGATCGAATAGCAGCAGTTCGTCACAGTGGTCGCCGTCGAGGTCGACGGCGCAGCACTGTACTGCGCCGGGGTTCATGGAGAACATGGAGGGGAACGCGCCCTGCCCCCATATACAAAGCAGGGACCCGTCAGCTTGGACCTTCAAGACGCCGATGTAGCCGGATGCGTGCTGGTAGATCACGATCTCGTCAGCGCCGTCGCCATCGACGTCGGCGATGGTGAGCTGGTCGCTCGGGCTCAGCATCCAGCCACCGGCCACAGTCCCGGCGACATACGAGCTGCCGACCAGTTGGCTTCCGCCGCCGGCAGGCGCCGGCAAGCCAACGTCGGCATAACTGAACATGGAAACCGTCACCAGCGACGGCAACCGAGGATGAAGGATGACCAGCTCGTCGCGGCCGTCGCCGTCGATGTCGCCGGTCACCCAGGTATAGCTAGGCGCATCAAGACCCAAGCCAGGAGTTGGACCGATCTTCGAGTAATCCTTCATCCCCGGCCCCCATATCACGGCGTTAGGGAACTGTGGCACTTTCGGACGAGAAACGGAAGCTGTCCTGCCCCAGGCAGACCGTGGCGTGGATCCGTAGCGGTAATTGGCATCATCGGTCAGCGGTCCGGCTATCTGTCCTGGACGTAGTGCTTTAACCTGCGAGCGGGTCCTAGCCTTGGATCCGCAGTTCGTCTAGATCTGACCCGAGGTTATGTACTTGTAATCGGTTGCGGGCCTACGCTGTGCCCCTTTCATCGCTGCGGCTGTGTGGGGGTTGTGCGATGCGCGTTGCGCTGGTGGCGTGGGCCGCCTGTCTCGTTCTTCCGGTGCTGGCCACACCCGGCGGCGCGGTGGCCGCGAGCGGCTCGACCGCGACGCCCATCGGCCCCATCGGCAACTACTGGTCGGTCCCCCGGGTCCGGGCGCTGGACAGCCGGATATCCGGACCGATCCCCGCCAAGGCGACCACCACGGTGCGGGTGACCGGCCTGGGGTACGTCCCGGCCACCGGCGTGGTGGCCATCTCGGTGAACCTGACCGTGCTGAGGCCGACCGTCACGGGTTCGGTCTCGGTGTTCGCCGATGGCACCAGCTGGTCCGGTGCGACCATGAGCTTCCAGGCCGGGCAGACCGGCCAGAACTTCGAGACGGTGCCGGTCACCGCGACCGGCCTGATCGACATCCGCAACAACACCACCCGCCCGCTGGTACTGATCGTCGACATCCTCGGCTACCACAAACTACCGGGAGAGCTCTACGGTCAGTACCAGCCGATGACGCCGGCCCGGCTGCTGGACACTCGCACCGGGCAGCCGGTTGCCGCCGGCCGGACCCGCACCTTCCAGGTGGGCCGCCAAGCCGGCATCGAGCCGCAGTCGGCTGACTTTCCGATAGCGGTGGTCGTCAACGTCACCGTGCTGACGCCGAGCCGGACCGGGTCGCTGACGGTAGGAAAGACCGACCTGGCAACGAACACGGCCACCATCAGCTTCGCCGCCGGCCAGACCGAGCAGGGCCAGCTTCTGGAGTTCCTGGACCCCGCCGGCGCGCTATCGATCCGCAACAACAGCGGCGCGGGCGTTCAGGTGATCGCCGATGTGGTCGGTGCCTACAAAGGGGTCAATATCACCGACATCGGGGGTTCGGATCATTTCACCGTAGGCACGCACTATCGGGTCTATGACAGCCGGCGCCGCGGGGACGCGCCGGTGCCGCCGGGCAGTACGGTCGTCCTCCACCCCTTTCCCGTGGCGAACGCCCAGAGCGGCGTCTGTGCACCCTTGCTGAATATCACCGTGCTCACCCCGAGCACCGCTGGCTCGATCTCGGCCTGGCGGGCCGGCATCCCCTGGGATCGCACCGCCACCGTCAGCTTCGCAGCCCACCAAACCAGGCAGCGGCAGCTGATGGTGCAGAGCGGTCGATCCGTCCAGGTCCGCAACAACAGCAGCGCACCAATCAACCTGATCGTCGATGTCGACGGCTGGCGGACCTGCGTCTGAGACGGCGTTTGCCTTGCCATTTGCAGGCTATTCCGCGCGGTCGCCGCGCCAACCGAGCGCAGCTGCCCCAACGGTGGCGGATCCGAGCCAGGTCGGTCTTGGACCAGATCGCCTGCCGCAGCGCCAGCGCGGTCTGCAGCGACGACGGTGCGGTCAGGTTCAGCGCGTAGCCGGGCACCGCGCGGCTGTGGTCGTCGATGATCACGGTCAGCCAGGCCGGGCCGGCCGGCAGCCAGCATCGCGATGAACTTGCGCACGTTACGTCTCATGCACTCGAGCAGCCGGCAGGTAACGAGTCAAGTTCAACAGAGTCGAGCCGGAGCCGCCGGTCGTGCATCAGCGCCGGCGAGCCGGACGTACTTCATCGCGATGGCGGGGGAGATGCTGATGGCGTCGGCGAGCACGGTGGGTGCGAGCCCGCGGCCCGCTTAGCCACAGAAGTAATTACCGCACCACGGCTCGATGTCGGCCGTCACGCTCAGCGTTGCGGATCGGCCGTTCTGGCTGATCGTCACCGACACGGTGATCTGGCTGGTCGGCGTCAGGTTGATCAGCTCGCAATAGTCGTAGCCGGAGGTGCAGCCCATACCGATCTTGCTCCGATACGGCGTCGGAACCGACCAGGCGTAGGTGTAGGAGCCGGTCTCGTTCATGACGCCGAAGACCGCCTGGTAGGAGCTGGCGGGCATGGTTGTGGTGCAGCCCGCCGAGCTCAGCTGCGGCTGGGTGTGCGACGGCGTGACGTAGCAGCCAAGTTTCTCGCTGCCAAAGGCCGATGCCGAGCCGGCGTTGGCAACAATCGCTGCGATGGCGGTCAGAACTACAGCGAGAAGGGTGAATAGCTTGCGCATGAGGTCAATCCTTGCTCTGGGGTATCACCGAAGCCGGGAATAACGGATCATACGGGCCGCTATCGAACACCGCTAGATGGCGACACCAAATCGAGGGTCCTTGGAGAGCGGAGACTTCGGCCTCAAGGTTCTCGCCGTGGACCTCGATCCCCAGTCCCATCTCACGCTGTGCTTCATCGACACCCCGCCCAAGGTCGAGGGGCTCTCGCGCCACGTCCTCAACGTTCAGTGTGCGCCCGGAGGCACCGGCGGCGCGGCGCCTCATGGCGCGGAGCACCTAATCGTGACTGGCTAGGCAATGCGTCGATTTGCAGGCTTGCCGGTAGTTGGAACGCAGTTTCCGGCGAATGATGTGAGCCACCACCGTCGAGGAATGAGAGGCTGCTGCCATGACCGATCCCGCCGAGCTAACTCTTCCGGACCTGACGTTCACCGGCGGGGATCCGCAGGCCGCGCAGATGACCACCCTCTTAACCGGTGACGCCGTCAACCCCGGGATCTCACCGATCCTCATCGCGCTGCCCGGCTCGGGCAACCTGCAGATCTGCTACGAGTATCAGGACCAGCCGGCCCGCACGGCGATCCTCTGGCATCAAGGCGGCAGCACCCAGCCGCTGACACCCGGCTGCCAGAACTACAACTCGATGCCCGGAGACGTCCTCATCTTTACCTTGGCCTACGCGGGCCAATCGATCAAGGTGGGTTGGGCCTACCAATAAACCAGCAACGAAGTGAACCGCTGAGCGGCGAGCGACCGGCCTCACCGCCCTACCTCGACTTCGTACTTGGCATAATCTGTATACCGGCATTTCCCGCTATTCAGCCTCAGCGTTGTTTGAGTCCGCAGCGCTAAACGGCACGGAATTGTTAGCGCGCCTGTTGGCACGCTCCGGCGGGTCCGGGGCCCCGAGGTGCGGGCTCCCTTGGTGGGAGGGCCAACGGCCCAACGCCAGGCTGGTGGCCAGGACGGCGCTGGCTTGCGTGCTGACGGCCAGGCCGAGGGTGACTGCGGGCAGGTGCTGGCTGGTCACCCGCCAGGGCAGCATGACGAAGAACTGGCCCATGACGAGCAGGTTCATCACCAACGCCGGGCCGAGCAGCGGCGGAAGCCAGCCGCTGGAGCGGATGAACCGCAGCGCCGCCGCAGCCGTCAGATCCCCGCCGCCGTCATCGCTGTCACCGGCGTCCGGGGTTGGGTCATCCGCGTTCTTCCTGTTCCGGCAGGGCAATCGTGCTGTCCAACAGCGCGCAGTCAGCAGCAATTGGACAACCGCGGTGGCCACACTCGGCCTGCACCCATCCCAGTCGGATTCCGAGGCTAACCGCCATCCTGTGCTCTCAGGCGTGCACTATCCAGGCCGGTTCGCGAGATAGCGCGGGGTGACGGCGCGGGGCATTGGGTGTTTTGTGGTGCCTGCTGCGTTTTGGTGTGTGCGTTGATACGGTGCTCGGCATCTAAGAGTGTGTTGATTTGTCCCTCCGGCCCGGAAGGTGTCCAGGTCTGATGCTGCAATCCTCCGCGGAGGATCCCGATCCGAGTTTTCGGCGCGCGTTGCGGGTGCGGGAGTACAGGCTGTTGTGGCTTGCCGGAGCTCAGTCCGGTGCCGGGGACCAGCTGGCGCGGATCGTGGTGGTGTTGCTGGTGTATTCCCGTTCCGGTTCGGCGGCGATCAGCGCGCTGACGTATGGGCTGACGTTCCTGCCGGCCCTGGTGGGGGGAGTGCTGCTGTCCGGACTGGCCGACCGCTACCGGCGGCGGGAGGTGATGGTTAGCTGCGATCTGCTGCGGCTGGTGCTGCTGCTCGGGCTGGCCTCGGTCCGGCTGAGCACCGCCGCGGTGGGTGTGGTGTTGGTGCTGCTGGTCCTGGTTGACGCGCCGTTCTCGGCCGCCGCGGCTGCAGTGATTCCCGACGTGTTGCCGCGGCGCAACTACGTCGCCGGGATGTCCCTTGCTGTGGTGACGGGCCAGTCCGCGCAGCTGCTGGGCTTCGCCGGCGGCGGAGCGTGCGTGGCCTTCCTCGGTGTGCGGGGCACGCTGCTGCTGGACGCGGCCACGTTCGCCGTCTCGGCCGGTCTGATCCGCTACGGCCTGGCCGACCGTCCCGCGCCCCCCGCGTCTGGTGAGAGGGCTGGACCGGCGGGGGAGCGGGTCAGTTATCTGGCCCAGCTGGTCGGCGGGGTGCGGCTGGTGTGCTCGGACCGGTTGCTGCGGTATCTGATGTTGTTCGCTTGGCTGCCGGTGTTTTACATCGCTCCGGAGGCGATCGCGCCGGCCTACGCCCGTTCCCTCGGCGGCGGAGCGAGCGCGACGGGGCTGCTGATGGCCGCGATGCCGGCCGGCACCGCGTTGGGGGCATGGGTCTACGGCCGGCGAGGTTCGGATGCCGCACGCGCGGCCGCGGTGCCCTTCCTGGCGACCGGTGCGGGGGCGGTGCTGATCGGCAGCTGGCTGTCACCAAGCCTGGTCCTCACCCTCGCACTCTGGGTGCTGTGCGGGTTCTTCGGCGCCTACCAGATCTCGGTGACGACCCGCTTCGTGCGCCACACCCCGGGCCACCAGCGCGGTCAGGCGGTCGGCCTGGCCGCCGCCGGCCTGATCGCGGTGCAGGGCATCGGCTGCGTCGCCGCCGGCGTGCTCGCCACCCGCTACGGCCCGGCGGCCGCGGTCGGCCTGGCCGGTGTCGCCGTCGTGGCCGTCGTGTTAGCCCTGGTCGGCCCGCTGCGTCGCGCCGAACGCCAGCAAGCACCCGAGATGACAACTGGCCCGGCCTCACCGCCGGCCGGCGAGGCGGCTTTTCCGCTCATCGAGGCGACGTCCGCGGGCCCGGTAGCGGATACGCCGGCCGCGATCGACTAGCCGGTACCAGCGCTCGAGTTCGCCGGTGCGGTGGCGAACTGGGTCGTTGCAGGGTGCCGGCGGTGCAGCCGCACCAGGTGCGGGTCGGGCAGCAGCCCGTTGCGGGCATCCATCCGGGCGGGGGCGCCGGTCGGTTCGAGCCGCAGCGTGGTGCCGACGAACTCGGCCAGGGCGCGGAGCTGGGCCAAGGCCAGACCGCGGCCGGGGCAGGCTCGTGCCCCGGCGCCGAAGGGCAGCCAGTCACCCGGGCGGCGGGCGGCGTCGAGCCAGCGTTGCGGGGCGTAGCCGTCGCCGAGGGTGTCGGCGTGCGGGAACAGCTGCCGGTCGCGGCCGAGCAGTAGCGGGCTGGCCAGCACGCGAGAGGCCAGCCGCAGCCGCTGTCCGGCCAGCTCGACGTCGGCGATGATCAGGCGTGGCAGTGCCCAGTTCACCGGGTACAGCCGCAGCGCCTCCGAGACCGCAGCCGCTGCCCAGCCGGGTGTGCCGTTCGCGAGCTGGGCTTGGGTGTCGGGGGAGTGGGCGAGCAGTTCCAGCAGCCAGGCCGCGGCCGCGGTCGGCACCTGACCGCCGCCGGCTAGCGCCAGCACCGGCACCTGGCAGCCGGCGCGGGTGAGCAGCAGCTGCACCCGATCTCGATTCAGCCGCTCCTGCCGGACGTCGCTGGACCAGCGCCGAGGCGGTCGGGCGGCGGCGATCAGCCGGCCCAGGCTGGCCAGCCAGGACAGCGCCGCCTCGACCAGCTCGCCCCGGGCAGCCGGGCCAGCGGTCGGTACGAGCGCGGCGATGGTGCTGTGCGCGATCGGGCCACTCAACAGACTCAGCGTGTCGACCAATTCGCCACCTGCCGCGGGCAGCACCCGGTCGAGGGACATGGCCAGCTCGGCGAGCAGAACCTCGACGCCGGCGTCGAGGTTCCAACCTCGGGTGCTCATCCGGTCGCCCGAGGCAGGGGAGCGGGTGTTGGGCCGGCGGGCACCGTCCATCACCGGCACCGCCTGCCGACTGGTCAGCACCGCGGTCGCCGCGGCGGCATCCATCGCTAACCAGCTTCCATCGGGCAGCCGCCGGAACGGACAGCTGCCCGATGGCGCCGCATCGAGCAGGTCGCCCGGTGTGAGCGGTCGCCGGGAACGCCTCAACACGAGCTCACCCGCGCTGCCAGCCCGTCAGTGGTGTGACCACCACGAGTAGAACGGCGAACGCACCTGCCGTGCCGAGTACGCCAACCGGATCTGGTTCACGATGTCGCGCATGCAGCAATTCCTCCGTTTAAGGGTTAAGCGGTGACATGGCTCAAAACACCGCAAGTGTGGCGTACGCACAGGCCGTAAGCAAGCAGTCAGGGGTTCTAGGCCGTCGCCGCGCAACGTTCAACCAGCACCGCTCCCCACAGCCGCGATGAGAGCCAGGGCCAGCAACCTTACGTCGCAGCGTCGCCCAGCCCGGCGAGCCGGTGGCCGACCTGGCACGATTCGCCGTCGGGCACCGGGAGAAGTGCGACGATGACGGCGCACCTCCGTGGCGAACCTGGCCACTAATGCGAGGATGGCAGTCCCTTCGCGACCTCGGGAGCACCCATGCACCGCACCTTCGGAGCGCGCACGGCCCTGGCAGCCGGCGCCCTGGTCCTGCTCGCCGGCTGCAGCAGCGACAAGAAGTCCACCGACAACAACGCCCAGGCCGGCGGCATCAAGCTCGTCAAGGCCGGCCAGCTCACCACCTGCACCCACCTGCCCTACCCGCCGTTCCAGTCGATCGAGAACGGCAAGGTGGTCGGCTTCGACGTGGACCTGATCGACCTGGTCGCCAAGGACCTCGGCGTGACGCAGAAGATCGTCGACACCCCGTTCGAGAACATCAAGACCGGCGCCGCGCTCAACGCCGGCCAGTGCGACGTGGCCGCGGCCGGCATGACGATCACCGACGAGCGCAAGAAGAACATCGACTTCTCCGACCCGTACTTCGACGCCACCCAGGCGCTGCTGGCCAAGAAAGGCTCCGGCATCACCTCGATGGACACCGCCAAGAGCCACAAGGTCGGCTCGCAGGCCTCCACCACCGGCGAGGACTACGTCAAGGCCCACGGCGCCGACCCGGTCTCCTTCGAGACCTCCGACGCCGAGCTCAACGGCCTGCGCAGCGGACAGGTCGAGGTGATCATCCAGGACCTGCCGGTGGTCAACGGCTGGCTCAAGGACCCGGCCAACTCGGACTACGAGATCGTGGCCAACCTCAACACCGGGGAGCAGTACGGCTTCGCGGTCAAGAAGGACGGCAACGACCAGCTGCTGGCCAAGATCAACGCCGCGCTGACCAAGGCCCGCAGCGACGGCACCTACGACCAGCTCTACAGCAAGTGGATCGGTGACAAGCCGACTGGCTGACGCCGGCGGCAGCGCCGGCGTGCGCCGCTCCAGGCTGACCCGTCGGCAACGGCGACGGATCAGTCTGGGCATCCAGTACGCGGTCTTCGTGGCGGTGGTGGCGATCCTGGCCGCCCTCGCCGACTGGCACACCCTGCGGCAGAACTTCGCGCGCGGCGAGATCGCCCGCGAGATGTTCCCCGACGTGCTCACCGTCGCGCTCAAGAACACCGTGATCTACACGCTTACCGGTTTCGCCGCCGGGCTGGTGCTGGGCGTGCTGATCGCGCTGATGCGGCTGTCGTCCGTGCCGCCGTACCGCTGGGTGGCGATGGCCTACGTCGAGATCTTCCGCGGCCTGCCGGCACTGCTGATCTTCATCTTCGTCGGGGTGGGGGTGCCGCTGGCCTTTCCCGGCATCACCATCCCGGGTGGCACCGTCGGCAAGGTCGCGCTGGCACTGGCGTTGGTGTCGGCCGCCTACATGGCCGAGACCGTGCGGGCCGGCATCCAGGCGGTCCCGCGCGGCCAGCGGGAGGCGGCCCGGTCGCTGGGCATGTCGAGCGGCCGGGCGATGGTCAGCATCATCATTCCGCAGGCCTTCCGCATCATCATCCCGCCGCTGACCAACGAGCTGGTGCTGCTGTTCAAGGACAGCAGCCTGGTGCTGTTCCTCGGCGTGCAGCTCGAGGATCGCGAGCTGACCAAGTTCGGCCGGGACCTGGCCAGCACCAAGGCCAACATCACCCCGATCCTGATCGCGGGCCTGTGCTACCTGGTCATCACCGTTCCGCTGAGCTACCTGGCACGGCGCCTGGAAGCCCACAACGCGAAGGCGAACGCATGAGCCCGGACCCGGCTCCGCCGACCGCCGGCTCCGCGGTCCGCGACCGGGACAACGCCGTCATCGACGTCCGGGCGCTGCACAAGTCCTTCGGCGCCAACCATGTGCTGCGCGGCATCGACTTCCACGTCTCACGCGGCGAGGTGGTCTGCGTCATCGGGCCGTCCGGATCGGGCAAGTCTACGTTGTTGCGCTGCATCAACCTGCTGGAGGAGCCGCAGTCGGGCCAGGTGTTCCTCGGCGGCGTCGAGCTCACCGACCCGGACGTCGACATCGACGCCGCCCGGCGCCGGATCGGCATGGTGTTTCAGTCCTTCAACCTGTTCCCGCACCTGACGGTGCTGGAGAACCTCACCATCGCCCAGCGCCGCGTGCTGCGCCGGCCCAGACAGCAGGCCGAGCAGGTGGCACGCGGCAACCTCGCCAAGGTCGGCCTGTCGGAGAAGGCCGGCGCCTACCCGGCGCAACTGTCCGGCGGCCAGCAGCAGCGCGCCGCGATCGCCCGCTCCCTGTCGATGGGGCCCGAGGTGATGCTGTTCGACGAGCCCACCTCGGCCCTGGACCCGGAACTGGTCGGCGACGTGCTGGCCGTCATGCGGGACCTGGCCGCCGAGGGCATGACCATGATGGTGGTCACGCACGAGATGAGCTTTGCCCGCGAGGTGGCCAACCGGGTGGTGTTCATGGACGGCGGCGTGGTGGTCGAGGAGGGCAGCCCGGAGCAGGTCATCGCCGCTCCCCGGCACGAGCGCACCCGGTCGTTCCTGGCCCGGGTGCTCGATCCCGCCGCGGCGGCCGGCCCGATCGAGTGATTTCCAGCCGCGGGTAAGGACACCGCTGGACGGTCAGAGCCAGCCGCGGACGGGGCGGCTCAGCTGACGATGCCCATCCGGCGCAGCGCCTCCACCACCTGCTCGGCAGCCTCCTCGGCCGAGGTGGTGGTCGTGTCGATGTGCACCTCGGGAGACCGCGGCACCTCGTAGGGCAAGTCGATGCCGGTGAAGTTGGGCAGCTCGCCCCGCCGGGCCTTGGCGACAGGCCCTTGCGGTCGTTGTGCTCGGCGACGTCCAGCGGGGTGTCGACGAAGACCTCGCAGAACTCGTTCGGGCCGCCGCGCTACGACCTCGAGGGCCGGACGGATGGCGGAAATCCCGGCCACTTCCTGGACATCATCGAGGCAAAGCGCGTTCGCGACGTAGCCCGGCATGGCGCCGGATCACCCTGATCGTCGCTCGTTGCTTCCCGACCGTGAGACTTCACAATCAACTACAAGGCCACTCTCGTCTTCGTGTCGCCGACTCCAGCTTTCGTGTCGTTTCCACTCTCATTTTCATGTCGCGCAACAAGGCGGCCTCGATGAGCAGCCGGCGGGCGTGCCTACGGCGAGATCCGATAATCGACATTATGTCAAGTTAGGTATGAAGGCACACGGATGAACCCCCCACCCGCACGCGGCTGCTACGGACGGCCTCCCCACCGGAGGCGGCCATGCGGCGCGGAGCTGGCCGAGATGGTCACGTGCGCCCGCGAGCCTTCGTCCGAGGCGAGATCAGAGATCGGGTACGTCGGAGCTGCCGCCGCTGTATCGGCCACGGATATTTGCATCGTGAATGTGCCGTGCCGCATATGTCGCGGCGACGACCGCGGCTCGAGCTTCGCTCAACGCAACCCAGCAGAACTGATGCGTGTCCGGGTTGAGTTCGTCCGGGTTGAGTTCGTCGCGAATGATTGCCTGCGCGCACGCAACGATGTGCTGGGCCGCAGACAGGGCCGGGCCGGGAAGCTGTCCTAGTTGCGCGAACGCCTCGGCCAATAGCATGTCTACTGAGGTCAGAATGGCGGGACGGCCGGCATCGCACGACACAGCAACTGGCTCGCTCCCCTGCCGTTCGGGAGATGGCCCATTCACGGCGCCGCCACTTCGATGTGCAGTCCCCCGCATACCTCGGCTGCCAGAACGTCGAGTCATGCGGTGCACTCCAACCAGCAGCTCATGACCCGGCCACCGCGGCATCGGGGTCGTTCGTCGTCCTGGAAAGACCTACCCGACAGGGATCGGCGGTAGCCGAGGCAGGACCTTCCGGATCGCCCGCTCGAGTGGTGCGACTGAGCGCCGAGCCGGTGAAGTCGACCGCCGCCGCGACTAGGCCGCAGACCACCAGGACCACGCCTGCCGACAGTCGGGCAGTGAGTGCGCCGACCATGCTTACCGAGGCCGGTTCGAGCCCGAACGATGTAGCTCTGGCGATGCTGTTGACTCGCCCCAGGTAAGCGGCCGGTGGGATGGTCTGCAGCAGCGTGCGGTAGAACGTTGCAGCTGGTCCGGCAAAAAGCCCGCTGAGCAGGTACGCGGCGCACGAGGCGGCGAGGCTTGGCATCAGACCGAGCGTGGCCAGCATGAGGTCACTAGCCACGTACAGCAGGAAGATGTGCCGCTCGGAGGTCTTCCATCGATCAGGCAATCTGCCGCAGATCAAGGTGCCGACCATCAAGCCGACGCCCAGGCTGGCGCTCAAGGCACCCAAGCCTTGCGGACCCGAATGCAGGCCGTTCTTGGCATATACCGGCACTGCCACCGCCATCAGCCCGAGCACGAACAGGTTTGCGAACGCGAAACCCGGAAGCAGCACCCGTAGTTGGGGATCACGCATCACGTAACCGAGGCCACCTCGGAGATCGGCGAGCACGCCGGCCGCGCTCTCGTCCGAGGACTTCTCGCCGGGCGGCACCAACACCATCAACACCGCGCTCACCAGGTACAGCAGGGCGGCCAGCATGAGCGTCCGGGACGAGCCGATGAGGGCCACCAGGCTGCCACCGATGGCGGGCCCCGCCGCCAGCGTGGCCCATTCTCGAGCACCGTTCCAGCGATTGGCATCCACCAATTGCGGACCGGGCACGTAGCTCGGCAGCATGGCGGCGGCAACCGGCAGTCGCACGGAATCAAGCACGCCCAACCCGACGGCCACGCCGATCCAGGCGTAGAGATATCCGTGACTTGTCACCACCGCGGCCAGCACGGTGAGGGCACAGAGCAACCCTCCTACCGTTGCCGCGAGCAACCGCTTATTCGAACGGTCGACGAGCACCCCGCCGAATATGAGAAGCACCCCACGAGGAACTGCCCAGGCCGCCAGCACGAGACCGAGCCGGGCGCTGCCGAACTGATGCAGCGCCGCCCAGGTAATTGCCATGATCAAGAACTGTCCGCAGAAATCTGTGCAGGCCTGCGACCACATCACTGCTTGATATGCGCGATTTCCTCGCAACGGTGTGAACGGCGTCTCGGCGATCGGCAGCGCCGCGGTGCGTGGGTGCAGGTTGTGCTCTTTGATGTGGTCCACCAGCTCAACCCCGGTCCGGTGACCGTGACAGGCCTCGTCGAAGGTCGGGTCGCCAGATGTCGTGCATTACCGAGCTGATTTCTTGGCTGCCAAGGAAGAAACCACCACATCGGTACTGCCGACCGTATGCGGGCCAAATCTGACAGCATGCGGTATCCAGCTTGCGCAGGTTGTAGTGAGGCACGCTCGGAAACCAATGGTGCAGTAGATGGTAGAGGTCATCTGAATGTGACCCGATAAGCCAACGTGTTATCGGATTGCCTACCCAGTTACGAGTGCCCCATCGCCGGCCGAAGGAGCGCAAGCCACCGTGCTCCCCCAGCTCTGCCCAGTAGGTAATGGCCAGATAGGTCGTAAAGAACGGCGCCAACCAATATCGGGTTAACATTAGTCCCGCGCCCCAACCGCGCAAGCCCGCCACAACCACTATTACCGACGCGAAAGCTAGTTTGAATGTTCGAGAAGGCTGATTCTTTGCAGCCAGGAAGAAGAGTTGGAGTGGCCGAATAGGCAGTATCACTAGTACGACGTTGACCAACCAGAAGCGCGCGTAACCATATCGCTGATCGCTTCGCTCGTCAGTCTTGGTGGAAAAATACAGCTTCGCGTCCGGATCAGAGTCCTTATCCCACAGATACACGTGATGCAGCGCATGGAGGCGGGCATATTGTCGGAAACCAGAGGCCAGGGGCCACGCGAGAAGAAGGATACCCGCCGTATTATTCATATGGCGGTTGCGAAACAGCTTGCGGTGAGCCGCTTCATGTAGGAGGTTTGCGACAGCGCGCATTCTGCTGCCGATCACAACGACAGACAACAGATATACCGTCCAGGAATGACTTAGCTGCGCGACGTACGCCACGCCGACCGCAATCCCGTAGTCCGTAAGTAAGTACATCCAATTACGCCAGTTGTCGAGCGTCGATGTGGATTTGACCAGCTGCCTTACTTCAGGCGGCGGAGCCATAAGGCGTTCCTCAACGTGAGACGCCACTTCTTCTTCCCCTTGCGGTCAACTATCAAGTGTAAACTACTTTATGGTGTTACCTATGAGGCCAAAACGCGGACAGCCTTATAGAGGTGCACTAGGCGTTTTGAGTTCAGGATTTCAGGAACGGGATGAAAGCGGTCCCTGTAAAACGCCACGGCGCATCCGGTCACTAGCCTTCTACGCGCCGCCTTGGCGAATGTTTACATACTGAATACTGCTCGGCGCTCCCAAGCATCCATCTCGAACTCGCGCGAGGCGGTACGCCAACCCCAGTCGCGCAAACTTGACACGATGGTGTGTGTTATCTAGAAGATAGCGCTCCTCACTTATCGTCGACTACAGCATGCTTGCATTCTGGGATTTACTGGTTCGGCAGCTCGATCGTCCTCGATGTGGACACATCAAGGAAAGAAGTGGTCGAATACCCGCCACAGGAATTAGTTATAAGTTCCGCCATGCGCGATACTGAACTCTGGAGCGACTCCGTAGAAAGGTTCGCAAAAGGTGCTTCAGTAAACAATACGATAGATGTAGAGCTTTCTGTTATCTTAGAGTTGTCGCAGTCCTTGAAATTCCACTTTCGTGTGAGCACCCTCGTGTCGTCGGTGTACACAACCTCACCCGGCCGAGTCAATTCCTCGGCAACCCCTCCGATCGGCACAAACGATTCAGCACCGGGCGAACGCCGAAGGACAATATCGCCTTGAAGTTTTTCGAGATCATATCCGCCCACCGGTAGGAAGTATTCGGTCTCAACAAGTAGATAGCTATCCACTGCTTTGGATATCGTCGGAAATGACTCACCTTTGGTCAATCGTCGAAGGAAGGCTTCTGCTGTTGGCCTGCTATTCTTAGGGTTGACTCCGAACGCTCGATAAGCGTCCCGCCAGGCTTCGATCTGGGCGAGTTTGCTCAAGGTCTCGTACGTGTGTTCGTTGTATATCTTGAGCGCGGCTTGTTCCTTCAATTGCTGGAGCTCGGAGTCTTCGCCATGGTTATCCATCTGCCTAACAGTCAGTATTGCTATCCGCAGGTCAGGAAAGAGCTCGGCAACCTCGGTACTAACGATGAACTTCACATTCCTCCTCATGTGATGCCCTGCCGGTCTCGCTTTGCTTGACTTACACTGCTGGTGCCTGCCACATATCAAGGAGTGATCATGGGCCACGATGGTGCTGTTCCATTCCAAGTCATCAGAGGTCGAGGAGACCTGCTTCCCGTGTTCGAGGGCTATTCGGTTCCTGAAGGTGTCGTGGGAGGCCGACCGGTGGAGCGCATCTACTACCATCTCAAAAATGAGAGGCTCGCCATCAATGCTGGCTATTGGGAGGCGGAGCCTGGGGTCATTCGATTTGAGGGCTTCCCGTGGAATGAATTCTGCACAATCCTTGAAGGTGAGCTTCAGGTCGCTGAGGATGGCAAGCCGCCGCTTACTCTTCGCGCCGGCGACGCCTTCTTTATTACGAAGGACTTCAGGGGTACCTGGACGTTGCCCGTTCCTGTTCGCAAGTACTTCGTAGAGGCCCTGGCCGAAGGCGACTCCCCTTAGCGGATGCGACTGTTCGGCTGGCCGTGCACCCTGAATGGCAATCGCAGTCCCGACACCACGCGGAGCTGGCTTTGCCGCCGCACCGGGTTGGAGCGTCCTCCGGGCATGTGCCGGGTGCAGGGCATCCCCTGACCAGGATGGGCAGCTGGTGCGCAGTACGTCCACACGAGTCTCCTTGGTGCCGGGGCGGTAGCGGCGCAACACCCGCCGGCTGCTGGGTATGGTCAGCGCTCACCCATGGCTAGACGCAGGCTCTTGGGCCGCATGTCGGTCCACACCTTGCCGATGTGTTCCAGGCACGTCTCGCGAGTTCCACTGACACCGACGGACCGCCACCCGGCCGGAATAGGGCGGCCTTCGGCCCAGATGGAGTACTGCTCCTCGTGGTTGACGACGACGACGTACCGGTTCACCGTGGCAGTCATAGCGGTCTCGCTCATTGTCGTGTCCTTTCAGGCTTCTGGGCAGCCGGGGTGCATGCGATCGCTCTCCCCCGTAACCGCGGTAACGCACGATGGGATCGGCATGGAGTGGGCTGGCTCGTCAGTCATCGCGACCTCGGTCCTCGGTGGACGCGGGGCCGTCACGCACGACCAGCCAGTCGCCGATGACCAGCGCGTCGAGCGTGGAACGTCCATAGGTGGCGACCGCCTCGGCCGGCGTACGGACGATCGGCTGGCCACGCAGGTTGAAAGAGGTGTTGAGGACGAGCGGGGTGCCGTAGTCATCGCCGAACCGCTGGATCAGCGCGTGGAAGCGCGGTGCGGACTCCCGGTTCACGACCTGGACCCGCGCTGAGCCGTCGACGTGGGTGATCGCGGGCAGGGTGTCGCGGTACTTCTCCCGCACTTGGGTCACGAACAGCATGTGTCGGTAGCTGTCCTCCTGCCCGGGCTCGATCTCGAAGTACTCGGCGGCCCGTTCGGCTAGCACCGCTGGGGCGAACGGCCGGAACTCCTCGCGCTGCTTCACCACCGTGTTCAGGTGCTCGCGCATTTCGGGCCTGGTCGGGTCCGCCAGGATGCTGCGGTTGCCCAAGGCTCGCGGCCCGAACTCCATGCGCCCTTGGAACCAGGCGACCACCGAGCCGGCTCCGATGAGATCGGACACGGGCAGCAGCAGCTTTTCATCGGGCAGATGCCGCACCTGGAAGCCGGACCCGAGCGTCGCCAGTGCCGCCTCGATCTCTGCGTCGTCGAATTCCTCGCCCCAGTAAGGCATATCCATTCGCTGTGGGGCAGCGGGGATCCGTTCTCGCAGCGCGTGCAGCGCCGCGCCGAGCGCGGAGCCATCGTCACCAGCCGCGGGCTGGACGAAGACCCGGTCGAACATCCCGCTACGCGCGATCAGGCCGTTGGCGGTGCAGTTGAGCGCGACGCCGCCCGCCATGCACAGGTTCCGGGAGGTCACACCGTCAGGCAAGCCCTCGCGCAGCACGTGCAACAGACCCTCCGTGAGCGACCGCTGCACGACCGCCGCGATATCCATGTGTCGCTGCGTGATCGGGGCGTCAGGGTGGCGCGCCGGCCCGAAGAGCTGCTCGAGGCGACGGATCGCGCCCCGATGGGTCTCGCGGTCCTCCGGCGTCCTTTCTTGGGCGAGCAGCGGGACGGCCAAGTCGCCGTCCGGCCGCTGAATGACCAGGACGGCTTCCGGGTATGCATCAGGATCGCCAAATGGCGCGAGACCCATCACCTTGTATTCGTCCATGCCGGGCAGAAACCCGAGATACTGCGTGACGACGCTGTACAAGATTCCCAGCGAACTGCCGATCCGATAACTGCGCAGCCTCTCCAGCCGGCCGTCGCGCCCGCTGAACAGGGAGGTCGACTCCGATTCCCCCATCCCGTCGGCAACCAGCACCACAGCGTCGGAAAACCCGCTCAGGTGGTAGCTGCTCGCGGCATGGGCCAGATGGTGCGGAACACGGACGAGTTTGCGGTGCCAGTCCTGGTCCGGGTAGTGCGCCTGCAGAACCTCCAGCTGCACCTCCTCCCGGTAGACCTCCTGGTACCAGCGGCTGAGGAAGTCGTCGAGCTCGTACACCGGAGAGGGCTCATAGCGGAAGCCGTGCGCGACGAGGTCTACGTCATCCATCGTCGCTCCAGCCATGCGCAGGCACGCGGTGATCGCATCGGCGGGGAACGCTCCGGTGCCCTTGTTGCCGTCGTGGCGCTCTTGCGCCGAGGCCGCGATGACGCCGTTCTCATCGACCAGGGCAGCGGCGGAGTCGAGGCCTTGGACCAGACGTTCCTCGCGCCAGTCGAGTCCGGGTATCAGCCGCTGCTTGAACGCGATGGCCCGGTCGAATCCGCTGATACCGAGGACCAGCACATCAATCTCCTATCTGTGTGGTGGAGCCGCGGAGCACATCGGCCACGGCCTGCACCCATGGGCGGCGCAGAATCTGGAAGTGGTCGCCCGCTACGTACGTGACGCTGAGCGTCCCGGTCAGCTCGCGCCATTTGGCGGCGACGGCATGATCGGCCGCAGGCTCGCCACGGCTTCCCCGGGCCAGGACGAGATCGGCAGGCCCGGCGAACACAGGGAGTTGGTGGGCGCCGAGGCCGACGAACATGTCCCGCCAGAAGGTCATGAGCGCGCCAACGGTGGGGCCGTCGAGTTCGGCGATGGCGGCAGGATCGACGCCGAGGGTTGCAAAGAGCCGGTCGGCTTGACGAAACCGCAGGAGCGGATCAGGCCCATGTTCGATTACCTCGCGATGCAGCGCATCGAGGGTGGCGATGTCCCGCTGGTGCTGTCCGGCATCCTCGGTCCAGCGTGGATCGGAATCGATGAGCACGAGGCGATGGATACCGGTCCCCCGCTCTGCGAGCGTGTGTGCGAGTTCGTGGGCGAGGATCCCGCCGGCGGACCAGCCTGCGATCACCGGCTCGCCGCCGGCGAGGACGGGAGCCAGTTCGTCGGCATAGCGCCGCACCAACGCCGCGAAATCGGTCGTACCGGTGTCCGCTTCGCCGATGCGACCCTGGACACCGAACGCTTCGAAGTCAGACCCCACGTCCTCCAGCAGATCCAGATAGCTGAACAGCATCCCTCCGATGGGATGGACGAGAATGAGCGGACGGGTGCCCGGGGTGCCGCCGAGTGACACCACGCTGCGACCGCTAGCGTCCGCAAGCCGCGACGACGGCGCTTCGAGCAGGGCAGCCTGCTGGGCCACCGTGCGTCGCGAGAGCAGCTCATATAAGGGCAGTTCGACACCCAGTTCCGCGCTCACCCGCATGGCGAGGCGGACGGCGAGCAGGGAATGCCCGCCCAGGGCGAAGAAGTCATCGTGTATTCCCAGCTGCGCAACACCGAGCACCGCCTGCCACACAGCTGCGATCCGTTGCTCGGTGTCGGTGCGCGCCTGCACTAGCTTCCGGTGGACACCCTGCGCCGCCACGTCGTCCGGCACTGTCAGCGCCGCGCGGTCGAGCTTGCCGCCGTCCAACATCGGCAGCGCGTCGACCGCCACCAAGGCCGTCGGAATCGCCGCGGCCGGCAGCACATCCGCCAAGTGGGCTCGGAGTTCGCCGCGATCCAGCACCGTGTCATCTGCCATCACCAGATGCGCGACCAACTGCAGACGTTCGTCCGCACCAAGCTGGTGGGCACTGACCGCCGCCGCCACCACCGCGGGGTGGCTGCGCAGCGCCGCTTCCACATCTTCCAGTTCCACCCGCTGACCCAGAATCTTGACCTGATGGTCGTTGCGGCCCAAGAACTTGATCTGGCCATCAGAGGTATACCGGCCAAGATCACCGCTGCGGTACAGCCGGCTTCCTGGCTCACCCCAGGGATCCGGCACGAATGCCGTAGCCGTCGCTGCGGGCTGACCCAGGTAGCCACGGCCGACGCCCGGGCCGCCGATGACGAGCTCCCCGGTCGTCCCCGGCGGTACCAACTGGAGCCCGTCGTCGACCAGGTACACCCGCACGTTGCCATACGGACGACCGATCACCGGCGACTCATGCGCACGGACGTCGGCATAGGTCGCGTCCACCGCCACCTCGGCGGGGCCGTAGGCGTTGTGCGCCACGACCTGCGGGCGAGAACGCAGCGCGTCCCACAAGTCGGGCGGGCACGTCTCGCCACTGGTCGTGATCAACCGCGGCGGATGCGGCGCATCCAGCAGGCCCGCATCTACCATCAACTGAACCTGGGATGCAGTGGCATCGATGATGTGCACAGCTCGGTCCGGGTCCTGAGCCCGTTCGACCAGCAGCCGTGGGTCGCGCCTGTCAGCGCCGGCGAGCACGGTCAGGCAGTGGCCGTCGAGTAGCGGCAGGAGTTGGGCTAGGAAGATGTCGGACAGGAACGCCGACGTTCCGGTCAGGGCCCGGGCCTTCGCCTCGATCCCGGCCTGACGCAGCCGCGGCAGCGTGAAGCCTACTGCGAAGTTGGTCAGGTTTCCGTGCTCGACCATTATCCCCTTGGGACGACCGGTCGAGCCCGACGAGAACATGATGTACGCAAGATCCCTCGGTCCCACCCGCGGCAGTGCCACGTCCGGCACGTCGGCATCGGCGTCGGGAGAAACCGTCGTCCAGGAGCCAGTCAACCCCGCCGCATCCCAGGACACCAGCACGGCCGGAACCGCGTCCTCCAGCATCGTCTCGAGCCGAGCCAGCGGTAGATCCGGATCCAACGGCAGGAACGCACCACCTGCCTTCCACACCGCCCACACGGCAACCACCGCATCGAGGCCAGGCCGCAGGTGTAGACCTATCGCATCGCCACGGCAGGTACCCGCCGCCACCAGGCGCCGCGCCAGCGCATCGCTGCGCGCATCCAGTTCCGCGAACGTCAGCCGGTGGACACCGAACTCCACCGCCACCGCGTCCGGCCACAACGCGACCCGGTCACGGAACAACTCATGGACGGGGACGCTGGACACCGAGGTGTCGGCGCCTTGCCAGGCCGCAAGCAGCCGCTCTTCCCCGGCGCCCAACAGCGACGAGGCGTGGTGGTGTGCTTGGCCCTGCCGAGCCATGGCGGTTAACGCACGCAGGTGGCTGTCGCGAAGCCGCGCGACCTGATCCGCGGTGAGGTCCCGGAGGCCGTAGCCGATCTCCATGAGCAGTCCGCCCGCCGCGGGTTCGTGGCTGAATACCACCTCTAGCGCGAAGTTGGTGCGGGCCACCCCTGGCAGCGCGGCGTCGACACCCATCTGGTTGAGGCTGCCGGCTGCGGCGAGCCGGGCGATCGGGTGGAAGTTGTTGTAGACGAAGTTGATGCCGAACATCGGTTTCTCGCCACCGAATTCGCGCTGAAGCGCGGCCATCGGGTAGCGCCGGTGCGGCAGCAGGGCGCGCTCAGCATCGAAGATGGCTCGGGCCAGCACCTGCCAACTGCCCTCCGGCAGCCGCACCCGCAGCGGCACCGTGTTGAGGAACAGACCGCGCACCTCGGCGGCGTCGGCTTCCTCCAGCCGCCCGTTGGAGGTCATGCCGATCAGCACGTCGGCCGAGCCCGCGAGCAGGCTGATCACCTTCAGGTGCGCGGCGAGCAGGACCGTTTTGATGGGCACCCCGGTGCGGCTGGCGAAGTCCTCCAGTTCGCGGAGCAATTCGGCGGACAGCGGGGTCATGAGCACCCCATGACCGGCGGCCTCGTCGCTTTCGTGGCGCTCACCCTGAACCGTTTCTCCGGCGAGGACCGCGGCGTCGTCGGGATCATCGGCGGTCCAGCGGGGTATCCGGGCGGCGGGCGGCGCGGCGAGGCGATCCCGCCAGAACGCCCGAGTCTGCGGTGAGCGCAAGGCCGCGCGTTCGGCGGCGACGAAGTCCCGGTAGAGCGAGCGGAGAGGTTCTGTCGCCGGCCGCTCCCCGGCGAGCAGCCGGCGGTACAGGTCGGTGATCTCCGAAATGGTGGAGACCATGCTCCAGCCGTCGAGGATGGCGTGGTGCTCGGTGATGGTCCAGTGGAACGCGTCCTCGGACACCACATGGACCGCCATCCGTAACAGTGGCGCCTTGGACAGGTCGAACCGCGTTTCCTGCTCGCGGCGAAGGTAGTTTCGAAGAGTCGCATGCCACTCGTCCGCGGATGCCTGTCTGAGGTCGACGACGGTAAACGGCACATCGACGGTGTCGTGTACCAGCTGCATCGGCTCACTGAATCCGGTCAGGTCGAACGAGGTGCGCAGGACCGGATGCCGGCCCACGATTCGGTCGACCGCCTTGCGGAAGCACGCCTCATCGAAATGACCGGCGACCCGCAGGGTCTCCACGTTGTGGTAGACGTTGCGGGCGCGGTCGCGCTCCATCTCATAAATCATGCCGACCTGAAGCTCTGCCATGGGGTAGGCGTCTACTAGCCCGTCCGGCAGCAGCGCGCGCTCGTATTCGGGAACCAGAGAGAACGGGCGGCTGGCCCGCTGGGCATCGGACGGCTCGGCAGACCCGTTCCGTACCACCGTCGCGGCGAGCCCGGCTACCGTGGGGGAATCGACAATGTCCTGCAACCGCAAGGTGAGCTCGGCGTCGCGAGCCATGCCGAGAACCTGCAGGCTGCGGATGGAGTCACCGCCGAGGTCGAAGAAGTTGTCGTGCCTGCCGACCCGGCCGACCTCCAATACCTGACACCAGATATCGGCCAGGAGTTCCTCGACCACACCGGCCGGCGCCGCATACACCTGCGCGAGCTCCGGGCGGACGGCCTCCGGTTCGGGCAGGGCCTTGCGGTCCACCTTGCCCTGCGGAGTGAGCGGTAGCGTGTCGAGGACCACGAAGTGCCGCGGCACCATGTAATCCGGAAGCCGCGTTCGCAGCCAAGCGCGCAACTCGTCGGTGGACGGCGCAACGCCGTCCGGGACCAGGTAGCCGATCAGATCAGCTTGGCCGTCCGGGCCGCTGCGGGCGATAACGGCCGATTCCAGCAGTCGCGGATGGGCACCCAAGGCCGCCTCGATCTCTCCAGTCTCGATGCGGTAGCCGCGGATCTTCACCTGGGCGTCGGCGCGCCCGACGTACTCCAGCCCACCCTGAGCATTCCAGCGGCCGAGATCCCCGCTGCGGTACAGGACGCCGGCGATCCGGCCGGTGACGTGGTCGGGCACGAAGCGCTCGGCGGTCAGCTCAGGCCGGTTGGTGTAACCGCGGCTGAGGCCCGCGCCGCCGACATGGATCTCTCCTGTCACCCCGATGGGGCAGGGACGTCCGTGAGCGTCCAGCACATGCACGGTCAGGTCCGGAAGCGGTCGCCCGATCTGCGTCAGCTCGCGATCGAGGTCCTGCTCGTTCAGCACGTGGTAGGTGACGTGGACGGTGGTTTCGGTAATGCCGTACATGTTCACCAGCAGCGGGCAGGCATAGCCGTGGCGAACCGCCCACCGACGCACCGACGGTCGGTGCAGCGCCTCGCCGCCGAACACCACCGCGCGCAGCGACAGCTCGCCCCCCGCCCGGTCGTCGGCCGTCTCGAACTGCCGGAAGGCTGAGGGTGTCTGGCTGAGGATCGTCACCCGCTCGGTGCGCACCAGCTCATGGAACTCATCCACGTTCCGGCTGACCGCGTAGGGCACGACGACAAGACGCCCTCCCGTCGTCAGGGCACCCCACATCTCCCAGACGGAGAAGTCAAAGGCCAAGCTGTGGAACAGGGTCCACACGTCGTGCGGGCCGAAGGACAGGCGTTCGCGCACCCCGTAAATGAGCCGGGTGACATTGCCGTGGGTCACCGTGGTGCCCTTCGGCCGACCCGTCGATCCGGACGTGAAGATGACGTAGCAGCCGTTCCTGGAATCGACATCCTCCGGCAGCGCACCGGTTCCGCTCTCGAGTCCCTGCTCGTCAGCCAATGCCTCATCGAAATCGAGGACACGCCACGGTCCACGCGGCGCCACGGCCGGCTGGTCGACAAGGACCGTTCTGGCGTCGACCTCGGACAGCATGAAGCTCATTCGGTCAGCGGGGAACGTAGGGTCCAGCGGCACGTAGACGCCGCCCGCCTTCAGGATCGCCAGGCATGCCACCACCATGGCCGGCGTCCGCGCCATGCATACCCCGACACAGCATTCCGGTCCCACGCCCAGGGCTCGCAGCCGACGCGCCAGCCTTGAGGAGCGCACCTCTAGCTCTTCGTAGGTCACTGTCACCCCGGCGCCGACCAGCGCGACCGCGTCCGGCCACGCCGCTGCGGACCGCGCGACCAGCTCATGCACGGTAGCTGTGGGCAGTCGATCTTCCTGGCCCGACCACAGAGCGACCCGCTCAAGCTCTGCGGCATCTGCCAGCCCGATCTCGCTGAGCGGGCGATCGGGTTCGGCGAGGACCCGGCACACAAGCGTCTGCCAGTGGCTGGCCAAGATCTCCATGGTCGCCGCGTCGTACAGGTCGGTTGCGTACTCGACCTCGAGTCGCAGCCGATCGACGCCGCGGTATACCGACCAGGAGAGGTCATACCTCGCGGCGGCGGTGTCGACGCTGTCCCGCTCACTACCGACGCCGTCCACCAGGGCGTCGGTACCCTCCTCCTCGTACAGGGCGAACACGACCTGTACGAGGGGGTTATAGCTTCGGTCTCGCTCCGGGTGCAGGTGGTTCACCGCCACGTCGAACGGCACTTGGCTGCGGGCCATGGCGTCCATCACGTCGCGCTGTGTGCGGGAGACGAGCACGCGGAACGTCGGATCGTCCGCCAGGTTGGTGCGGATGACCAGCAAGTCCGTGAAGGTGCCGACCATGCCGCCGAAGGGCGCGCCACCCCGGCCAGGCGCCGGCGAGCCGAGCACGATGTCGTCGCTAGTCGCATGCCGGCCTGCCATCGCCTGGAAGGCCGCGAGAAGGACGACGTATGGGGTCACGCCTTCACCCGCGGTGAACTTCTCCAGATCCGCAAGCGGAATGCCGGACAGCGCGAACCCATCGGTGCGGCCACGATGGCTAAGTTCGGTGGGACGCGGACGGTCCGCGCCGAGATCCAGAATGGCTGGCGCGCCACGCAAGGCGCGTGTCCATACGTCCAGCGCTTGCTGCGCGACAGCACCCGGCATGGTTTCCCCTTGCCGACGCGCGTGATCGGCGTGCTCACGAGGGGCGAGAACCGCGGCGATAGGCGTCCGCTCGGCCTTTGACATCGGGACTCGCTTTCTTGGGAGGTCAAGCGCCCTTCACGGCCGGCACGTCGCTAAAGCGCGAACAGCATTCGCCGACCGCCTGCGGTCAGCAAAGCAATAGCTACGGGCCCCGGCCGGGAAGAAGTCAGACATCCTGCCCGTACAGGAGTAGGTGCACTCTAACGGGATATACCTCTAGGTCACCCTAGATGAACTGTCCAATTTGTTCCGCAGTGCGGACGCCGACACCTACCACTAGTGGAGGGATGTCGCTGGGTGCAGGCGCGGTGAATGGATCACCAATGCTTCCGCACAGTTGACGAGCTGCACTGCGTTGAGCCGGCCGAGGCGTCCCGTGCGCATCCTGCGGCGGGGATCGCCTTACCGAGGAACTCCAGGAACTTGACCGAAGCCGAAAGCAGCGCGATATCATTTATCGCTACATCAACTTCAGTCAGGTCGTAGACTTTCATATCAAATACGAATTGAGAAAAGATAGCCCGAAACTGGGATGGTCCAGCCGGCTCTGGAACTTGGAGCCACGCGCTATACGCTAAGGCCTTCCCCGTGCCGAGCGTGCGTCGATATAGAAGTCGGGATGAGCCTAGCTGACCCCGCAAACTGGGGCCGGTCGTCGCAATGCCGGATAGGAGGTGATCCAGCTCGTACCGGCCAATATCCCTGCACCTATCTGAGGGACAAAATTCGCGACAATAATGGCTCCTCGACGAAACGCACAGTCCTCCGTCGACGGCGACCTGGTCGAATTCGTACCGACCTCAAGGATCCGGCCAGGAGGCGACATCGACGTCGCCGGCATCTCGGTCCCCCTAGACACTGCGGTTGGATAGCACCATGCCCGATCGCTACCCAGCCACCGAACCCTTCGACTCGGGAACGCTCGATGTCGGCGACGGGAACAGCCTGTACTGGGAACTCGTCGGCAATCCGCAAGGCAAGCCTGCCGTCTACCTGCACGGCGGACCCGGCAGCGGCACCACCGTCGGCGCTCGGCGCTACTTCGATCCGTCGCGCTATCTGGCCGTCCTGTTCGATCAGCGCGGCTGCGGCCGCAGCCGGCCGTTGGCAAGCGACCCGGATGTCGACCTGTCGACGAACACCACCTGGCAGCTCGTCGCGGACATCGAGCGGCTGCGCACCGCGCTCGGCATCGAACGGTGGGTGGTGGCCGGCATCTCCTGGGGCGTCACCCTGTCCCTCGCCTACGCGCAGGCCCACCCCGAGCGGGTCTCGGCGATGGCACTGGGTGCGGTCACGTCCGGCAGTCGCCGGGAGACCGATTGGATCACCCGAGACATGCGTCGGGTGTTCCCTCGTGAGTGGGACCGGTTCATCGAACTCGTTCCGGCCGCGCAGCGAAGCGGTGATCTGTCGGCCGCCTACGCGAGGATGCTGGCCGATCCTGACCCAGGAACTCGTGAGGCCGCGGCCCGCGCGTGGTGCTCCTGGGAGGACACGCACGTGTCGCTGATGCCGGGTTGGCAGCCCGATGCCCGATATGCCGATCCGGCCTTCCGGATGGTGTTCGCTCGCCTGGTCACCCACTACTGGAGCCATGGCTGCTTCCTCGCCGACGGGCAGATCCTCACCGACCTACCTCGACTCGCCGACATACCGGCGGTGCTCGTGCACGGCCGCTACGACGTGTCCGGTCCGCTGGACACCGCGTGGGACTTGCACCGCAACTGGCCGGTGAGCCGGTTGGTGGTGGTCGACGATGCCGGCCATGGTGGCGGCGGTTTCACCGGCGAGTTCGTCGCCGCCCTGGACTCGCTGCTTGATCTCCCCTGACTATCTCCCCTGACCGGAATTCCGCCGGCCGACCGTCGGTTACCGCCACATGACTACCGAAGCGAAGCCGGTCAAGCTGCCGGGGCCGGATCACCCCATCACCGTCGAGCCGAAGTCCGCGCACGTGCAGGTGCGCGTTGCCGGCCACACCGTCGCCGACACCCGCAACGCCCTCAGCCTGCAGGAGGCCGACTACCCCGCCGTGCTCTACCTACCGCGGCAGGACGTCGACCAGACGCTGCTCGAACGAACCGACCACTCAAGCTATTGCCCGTACAAGGGCGAGGCGTCGTACTACAGCATTTCCGTAGGCGGCGAGAAGTCGGTGAATGCCATCTGGACGTACGAATCGCCGCACCCGGCGATGGCTCAGATCAAGGACTACGTCGCCTTCTACCCGGACCGGGTTGACGACATCACCGTCTCCTGACCGCTATCCGCTGGCAGCCGCCGGCCGGCCTTGACACACTCAGCGGGTGACCGACTCCCCCGTGCTCACCCTGACGACCGTCAACCTCGGTGCGGCTCGCCCGCGCGAACTTGCCCAGTTCTATCAGCGTTTGCTCGGCTGGCCGGCCGGTAGCGGCGATGACACCTGGATCGCGATGCGCAACCCCGCGGGCGGCGTCGGACTCGCCTTCCAGTACGAGGAGTTCCATAGCCGGCCGGTCTGGCCGGGGATGGCCGGCGAGCAGCAGATGATGGCGCATCTGGAGATCAGGGTCGATGATCTCGACACCGGGGTACGGCATGCCCTCGATTGCGGCGCCACCCTGGCCGACGTCCAACCGCAGGCGGACGTCCGAGTGTGCATCGACCCGGAAGGCCACCCGTTCTGCCTCTGGATCGAGACCTGACGCCCGACGAGAAAAACCGGTCGTTGCGAGGCTGGGTCGCCTGGCATGATCGGCCGCTGTGCCCGACGATGCCAGCTCAGCCGCGGAACCGACGATCCGTCCGTACCAGCCGGCGGATCAGCAGCCGGTGCGCCAGTTGCTGACCGCGGCGTTCGGGGGGTCCTCGGTGGCTGACCTCGCCGAGGAACTGCGCGACGGCGACGCGCATCGGGCCGCGCTGGTGGCCGAGCTACCGCCCAGCGACGAATCACCTGGTGCGATAAGGGAATTGGCCGGCATCGTCCAGCTCTCCCGGGGCTGGCTGGATGCGCCACGCCAGCTGGTCGAGGTGCTGGTACTGAGCCCGCTCGGTGTGCAACCCGAGCTGCATGGTCGTGGTATCGGAGCCGCGCTGGTCCGCGCCGCCATCACCACCGCCGAAGAGTTGGCCACCCCCCTGCTGTTCCTCGAAGGCTCGCCGCGCTACTACCCACGCTTCGGCTTCGAGCCCGGCTGCCAGCACGGCTTCCTGCGGCCGTCCGCCCGGATCCCGGAACCCGCCTTTCAGGTGCTGGTGCTTTCGAACTGGCAGGACTGGATGGTCGGCGCGCTGGTCTACCCCGAGGTCTTCTGGCGGCACGACTCGGTCGGACTACGCAGCGCCGATCCGGTGTGACAACGCTCAGACGCTCGCCTTCAACTCAGCTCAGACGCTCGCCTTCAGCTCTGCTCAGACGGTCGCCTTCAGCTCTGCTCAGACGGTCGCTTTCAGCTCTGCTCAGACGGTCGCTTTCAGCTCCTCGGCCCGTACCTCACCGAACCGGACGCCACGGGCCTCTCGGCCGATGCCGGCGAGCACGATGACCGCCACCAACACCGGCACGATGGTCACGGTCAGCGCGAACTCGTAGCTGTGCGACGCGGCCAGCCGCTCCTGGATCGGCAGGTTGAACGCGGCCAGGCAGTTGCCGAGCTGGTACGTGACACCCGGATAGAAACCTCGAATCTCGTCCGGGCTCAACTCGGTCAGGTGGGCGGGAATGACTCCCCAGGCACCCTGCACGAAGAACTGCATGAGGAACGAGCCGAGGCACACCAGCCCGATCGCGTGCGAGGCGGCGAACAGCGGCACCACCGGCAGGGCGAGCAGCGCGGCCAGCATGATCGTGCGGCGCCGGCCCAACCGCTCAGACAGGCCACCGAGAATGGTGCCGCCGATCATGGCCCCGATGTTGTAAAGGATGGCGATGTAGATCGCGGTGTTGGGCGAGAAGTCCAAACCCTTCTTCAGGAACGTCGGGTACACGTCCTGAGTGCCGTGGCTCATCCAGTTGAATGCGGTCATCAGCAGCACCAGATACACCATTCGCCGCAGGATGCTGGGCTGTCGCAGCACCTGCGCCGGCGGGGTGCGGTTCAGCTGCACCTTCTCCCACACCTCGGATTCGGATAGCCGGCTGCGCAGGAACAGCGAGATGAGCGCCGGGATCAGGCTGAGCGCGAACAGGCCCCGCCAACCCCAGTCGGTCCAGTTGATGATCGCCAGGTAGCTCACCGCGGCGAGCAGGTAGCCCAGCGAGTAGCCCTGCTGCAGGATTCCGGAGAAGAAGCCCCGCCGGCTGGTCGGGATCTTCTCCATGGCCAGCGCGGCACCGAGCCCCCACTCCCCGCCCATCCCGATTCCGTAGAGCAGCCGCAGCACCAGCAGGGTGCTGTAGTTCGGCGCGAACGCGCAGGCGAAGCCGACCAGCGAGTAGAAACTGACGTTGACCAGTAGCGGTACCCGGCGGCCGGCCCGGTCCGCCCACAGTCCGAACAGCGCCGCCCCCACCGGACGCATGATCAGGGTGACCGTGGTCAGGAACGCCATCCGTTCCAGGCTTACCCCGAAGTCCTTCGCGATATCGGCATAGACCAGCACCACCAGGAAGTAGTCGTAGGCATCCATGGCCCAGCCGATGAAGGCCGCGGCGAACGCGTTGCGCTGCTCGGCGGTCAGCGAGGTTCGCTCCTGCGTGGTCACATCCGTCATCTCGTCCACCGCCTGCCGGTCGCGTCCCGGCTCGGCACCGGCCGCGGTCCGGGAGAACTGCCACATCCGTAGCAAGTCTGCCCAACGGACCGAACGATGATTCCTGACTAATCCGAGTACATGCCGGCGATCAACTCGGCATACCGCTCCCCCACCACCCGGCGCCGTAGCTTCAGGCTAGGCGTGAGTTCGCCATCGGTGATGGTGAATTCACGATCCAGCAGCACGAATCGCTTGATGGTCTCCCACTGGTTCAGCCGGCCGTTGAGCTGGTCCAGATAGCCCTGGATGAGCTGGCGTACCGCCGAGGAACCGGCCAGCTCCGGATAGCTACGCCCTGCCAGCCCGTGCTCGCCGGCCCACTTGCCGATCGCATCCCGATCCAGCGTGATCAGCGCGGAGGCGAACTTGCGGCCCTCGCCGAATACCGCGATGTTGCTTACGTATGGGCAGATTCCACGAAACGTCGCCTCGATCGCGGCCGGTGCGACGTACTTGCCGCCCGAGGTCTTGAACAGATCCTTCTTGCGGTCGGTGATGCGCAGATAGCCGTGCTCGTCGAACTCTCCGATGTCGCCGGTGGCGAACCAGCCATCCGGGCTCAGCACCGCAGCGGTCGCCTCGGGCTGGTTGTGGTAACCCTCCATCACGCCCGGCCCGCGCAGCAGCACCTCGCCGTCCTCGGCCAGCCGTACCTCGGTGCCGGGGAGCGGCGTGCCGACGGTGCCGAAGAAGTGCCGGTCGAGCCGGTTGCACAACGAGGCCGCGCTGGTCTCGGTGAGCCCGTAACCTTCCAGCACCGGGATGCCGATCGCGGCGAACCACTCGGCGATCTCAGGGTTCAGCGGGGCCGAACCCGAGCTGAGGAATCGCAGCCGGCCGCCGAACCGGTCCCGCACCTTGCTCAGCACCAGCCGGTCGGCGAGCGCGAACCGCGCCGTGAGCGAGGCCGGCAGCTGGCTGCCGTCGCGGCGCGCTCTGGCCACCCGGCCGCCGACCTCGACCGCCCATCCGAACAGCTGGCGCTTGAGCAGACCCTCGGCCGCGATCGCGCCGGTGACCCCGGCATGCACCTTCTCGAAGATCCGTGGCACGGCGCCCATCCAGGTCGGCCGCACCACCGCGAGATTGCTCATGATGCGTTCGATGTTGCCGTCCACCGCAGTGGCGAAGCCGATCTGCAGCGGCAGCATGATCATCACGTTGCCGAACACGTGCGCCAGCGGCAGCCAGAGGTACTGCAGGTCGGTCATGTTCAGCTCGCCGACCGAGGCGACGGTCGCCGCCTCGTAGGTCAGGGCCGAGTGCCGCAGCCGAACTCCTTTGGGCCGCCCGGTGGTGCCGGAGGTGTAGATGAGCGTGGCGAGGTCCTCCGCCTCGATGCCGGCGACCCGTTCGATCACCGCGCCGGGCCGCTGCCGCAGCAGCGTGGCGCCCAGTTCGCGCACCTCGTCCAGACCGATCACCCAGTCCCCGTCGGCGGTTCCGTCGAACACGACCACGGTGCTCAGTTCGGGCAGCCCGCGCCGATGCTGGCGCAACTTGGTCAGCTGGTGCTGGTCCTCGGCGAAGACCAGCACGCTGCCCGAATCGGCAAGTATGTAGGCCATCTCCTCGGCGTTGGTCGTCGGATAGACGGTGGTGGTGGCCGCGCCCGCCATCAGCACCGCGAGGTCGGCCAGGATCCACTCGATGCGGGTGCCGCTGACCAACGCCACCCGCTGACCCGGCCGGACGCCGAGCGCGATCAGGCCGGCGGCCAGCCGTTCCACCGCGTCGGAAGTTTGCTGCCAGGTAAGGGAAATCCATTCTTCGCCGGTCCGGTAGCGGAATGCCTCCGAGTTCGGGGTGGCCTGTACCCGATCCAGCAGGAGACGGGCTACGTGCGGTGCTCGGTTGTCGATTATGGAGGGGTCGATCCGTTCATCGGAATGAAAGGTGGCCGCCATGAACATCGATGGTGACAGGACTCACCCGGAGTGGTAAAGACCTCCAGCGCGGCGATAGCGAGTGAGCACTGGCGGAGCGAGCGCGGAGCCGCGGTAGCGGGTTCAGTGGTCCATGCCCATCGCCTGCGACACCTCGGCCAGCGTCTGGTCCGCGATACCCCGGGCCCGGTGCGCACCACGGTGCAACAAAGCGGCCGCATCGGCCGGCCGGAACTGCGCCCGGCGGCGGCGGATCGGCAGCAAGAACTCGTTGACCGCCTCGATCACCAGTCGTTTCAGCGCGAGCCCTCCGCCGGTGCCGATCTCGTCGGCCAGCTCGGCAGGTTGCCGGCCGGTGCACAGGCCGGCCAGCGTCAACAGGTTGGCGATCGCCGGCCGGCGGTCCGGTTCGTAACCGATCAACCGCTCGCTGTCGGTGCGTGCCGCCAACACCTTCGCGCGGACGGTATCCGGGTCGTCGGCCAGCGCGATGGTGTTGTCCAGGCTCTTGGACATCTTGCGACCGTCCAGGCCGGGCAGTAGCTCCGCCTCGCCAAGCAGCGGCGCGGGCAGTGGAAAGACCGGCCGGTAACGTTCGTTGAACCGTCGGGCGATGCTTCGGGTCAGCTCGAGATGTGGCAGCTGGTCGCGGCCAACCGGTACCAGATCCGCCTTGCAGAACAGGATGTCGGCGGCCTGGTGCACCGGGTAGGTGAGCATCAGGCCGCTGACCGACCGCCGTCCGGCCAGCCTGACCTCCTCCTTCACCGTCGGGTTGCGGTCCAACTCGCCGGTGCTGACCAGGGACAGGAAGGGCAACATCAGCTGGTTCAGCGCCGGCACCGCGCTGTGCGCGAAGATCAGGCTGCGATCCGGATCGATGCCGCAGCCGAGGTAGTCGAGCACCAGCTCGATGGTCCGGTGCCGAACCGCGCCGGGCGTGTCCCGATCGGTGATCACCTGGTAGTCGGCGACCACCTGGATCAACTCGCCGCCAGCGGCCTGCAGCGCGACCCGGTTGGCCAGGCTGCCGAAGTAGTGGCCTAAGTGCAGCGGGCCGGTCGGCCGGTCGCCGCTCAGGATGCGCTGGCCGGTCAGCTCGGACGGACGGTTGGCCGCGGACTGCAACGCGGCGCTAGCGATACTGGTCATGGTGTTCTCCTGGCGATCTCGGATGTGCGGCCGACCGGACGCCGAGAGAACGCGCAGACGCGACAAGGGCCGTCCGGATAGGACGGCCCTTGGCAGGTGGTACTGAGCGGGTGGCGTCCTAGTCGGACGGCCGCCAGCTGGTCAGGACAGGCGTGCTGGCCAGAATGCTCATGCGGTCAGGCTAACAGAGGGTCAAGCCGACTTGGCAGCCTTCTTCGCGGCGGCCTTCTTGGCCGGCGCCTTGCTTTCCGCCTTCTTGGCCGGTGCCTTCTTCGCGGCCGCCTTCTTGGCCGGCGTCTTCTTCGCGGCGGTCTTCTTGGCCGGCGCCTTGGTTGCCGGCTGCTCGGCCGCCTCGGTCTCCTCGGCCTGGCCGCGGGCCCGGTTCACGCTGCGTTGCAAGGCGGTGAGCAGGTCGATCACCTCGCCGGTCTTGCCCTGTTCGGCTGCCTCCTCGGTGCCCGGCAACTCGGCCGACTCACCCCGCTCGAGCTTGGCGTCGATCAGCTCGGCAACCGCCTCGCGGTAGCTGTCGGTGAACTCCTCCGGGTCGAAGTCCGAGGCCATGCTCTCGACCAGCGAGGCTGCCATCTTGAGCTCTTGCGGACGCAGATCCACGTCGTCGTCGAGGATCGAGAAGTCCGGCTGGCGGACCTCGTCCGGCCAGAGCATGGTCTGCAGCAGGATCGCCTTGTCCCGTACCCGCAGCACGGCGAGGGTTTCCTTCTGCCGCAGGGCGACCTTGACGATGGCCATCCGGTCGGTCTCGATCAGCGCCTCCCGGAGCAGCGCGTACGGCTTGGCGGCCCGGGAGTCCGGCTCCAGGTAGTAGCTGCGGGCGAACAGGATCGGATCCACCTGTGCCGCCGGGACGAACTCCACCACGTCGATCTCGTGGTTGCTGGCCACCGGCAGCTTGTCCAGGTCCTCGTCGGTGAGGATCACCAGCTGCCCGTCGCTGGTCTCGTAGCCCTTGGCGATGTCGTCGTAGGACACCTCCTCGCCACAGACGCTGCAGGTGCGCTTGTACCGGATCCGACCGCCGTCCTCGCGGTGCACCTGGTGGAAGCGGATGTCGTTCTCCTGGGTGGCGGCGAACAGCCGGACCGGCACGTTGACCAGCCCGAAGGACACGGCACCCTTCCAGATCGCCCTCATCGCGAAGACTCCTTACTTCTTGGGCCGGAGTTCAGGCACCATGAAGCCTATGCGAATCAGGCCGTTCGGCGCAGTCACCGCATCGTGAGTGTTGAACCGGAAACCCTGCTGGTCGAGGTGGACGGCCAGCAGCTGGCATTGCGCCGGTTGGACAAGGTCCTTTATCCGCAGGCCGGCACCACCAAGGCGGACGTGCTCGACTACTACGCCCGCATCGCGCCGGTACTGCTGAAGCAGCTCGCCGATCGGCCGGTCACCCGCATCCGATGGCCGGACGGCGTCGAATCCGGTCAGTTCTTCGAGAAGAACGTTCCCAGCCATGCACCATCCTGGTTACGAACCGTTGAGTTGCCGACGCCAGGCTCCTCGCGCAACCGGGAGACCCTGGTCTTTCCGATCGTCGACGGCCTGGCCGCCCTGGTCTGGCTGGTCAACCTGGCGGCGCTGGAGCTGCACGTGCCGCAGTGGACGGTCGGCCCGCGCGGTGGCGTGCACAACCCGAACCGGCTGGTGATCGACCTGGATCCCGGACCGCCGGCCGGGCTGGCCGAGTGTGCCGAGGCGGCCTGTCTGATCGCCGAACGGCTGTCGGCAGACGGCCTGACCGCGGTGCCGGTGACCAGCGGCAGCAAAGGACTGCAGCTGTACGCCCCGCTGGCCGGAACCCAGTCGGTCGACCTGGTGCACGGCTACGCCAAGCGGCTCGCCGAGGAGCTGGCAGCCGAGCATCCGAAGCTGCTGGTGGCCAAGATGCTCAAGTCGTTGCGTGGCGGCAAGGTGCTGCTGGACTGGAGTCAGAACAATCCGGCCAAGACCACCATCTGCCCGTACTCACTACGCGGACGGGCCATGCCGTGGGTCGCCGCGCCGCGCACCTGGGCCGAGATCGAGGCGCCGAAGCTCCGTCAACTGGAGGCCGCCGAGGTGCTGGCCCGAGTCGAGGAGCAGGGCGATCTGGCTGCCGCGCTGCTGGCGAAGGGTGGCCGAGTTCCGACCTAGTCGCGCTGGGTGAGTAGCTCGGGGTGATGTAGGTAGTTGCGTTGTGGTCGCTGGTCTGGGTGCCAGGCCGGTGGCTGCCAGTGCGGGACGCCGTCGATCAGCACGGTCCGCCATCCTTGCGCGGGTGCGAATTTGTTGTGGTAGCCGCAGGCTATTGCGAGGTTGTCGAGGTTGGTTTCGCCGCCGAGGGCCCAGTCGGTGGCGTGGTGAAGCTCGGACTGGGCGGCGGTACGAGCACAGCCGGGAAAGGTACAGCCACGGTCCCGAGCGAAGACGGCGGTGCGCATCCCGGCGGAGGCGAGTCGGCGTTTGCGGCCGTGGGCCATGATCGCGCCGCTGTCGTTGAGGATGACCGGCAGC